>Ga0265797_10000425_pt1 | contig 77995 bp, 63 predicted proteins | sample P2T30metagenome_FD_192433 | JGI IMG/M metagenome (GOLD analysis project Ga0265797, IMG submission 192433) | Plant litter microbial communities from East Loma Ridge, Irvine, California - P2 T30 | ecosystem: Environmental > Terrestrial > Plant litter > Unclassified | place: USA: California... | reverse complement strand
ACGCAACCTGAAATAAAAAAGGCTACTCATTGCGAGTAGCCTTTTTTATTTCGCATCTAGCCATTTTGCAAGTCAAACTGAAGTGGCGTTGAGCAAAAAAAAGCTACTCGCAATGAGTAGCCTTTTTTATTTCAGGTTGCGTAGTCAGCTTAGCAAAGCTAAGCGTATCTGCGAAATCCGTTTCATCCGTTAAATCTGCGGTCTATTTGGTAGAGTCGCGCAGGTCGCGGATTTCGTTGTGGGCGGCTAGCACGCCTTGCGACTGCTTTTCGATAATCGATTTCAGGTCGCCGGGCAGGTCTTGTACTTTGGTGGCTTCTTCGTAGGCTTTCTTAGCTACGTCCTCGCCGCGCTCGCACTCAGCGAGGATGGCGTGGTTGTCGTGGCCGGTCACGGCCGATTTCAAGTCAATCCAAGCGTGGTGGATGGCACCTACTACCGACGAGCCTTCGTTGGTGTCAGGCTTGAGGTCAAGCTTGAACATCTGGTCTTCTAATTCGGTCACGTAGCTGGCGCGCTGGGCCGAATATTTCTTGAACAGGTCTTTCAGGTGCTGGTCTTTTACGTCAACCATTGCGTCGGCGTAGCCTTTCTGGCCATCTTTGAGCACGGTGATAAGCGTATTGAGGGCGGCTTGGGTGGCTTTGGCTTCCATGATTGGAAAAGGAAATGTAAGTTGGAAAGGTGAGGCAGTTTACTAGCCAACCGTCCATAGGGTTACAGTTGGGCTAAAGATGCCGCAAATTTGTGCTATCCCTTCCCACTACCTTCCTAGCCTACAGGTTGACCGGCCTTGGCCATTGCCTGGCCCGCCAGGAAGCCAGTTGTCCAGGCCGCCTGGAAATTGAATCCACCGGTAATGCCGTCAATATCAAGCACCTCGCCTGCAAAGAAAAGGCCGGGCACCCGACGGCTCTCGAAGGTAGTCAGGCTTACTTCGCCCAGCGGAATGCCGCCGCAGGTGACGAACTCATCCTTGTGCGTGGTTTTGCCCTGCACCTGTAGGGGCGTGCGCAGAAGCAGCTCAAGCAGGCGATTCTGAGCCTTGGCGGGCACCTCGTTCCAGCGCGTTTCGGGGCCGATACCGGCTTCGGTTACGAGCGTGCGCCAAAGCCGCGTGGGAAGGCCAAACTGTGGGTGAGCTGCAACCTGCTTTTTGCCATTTTCGAGGCGAAAAGTCTGGGCCCAGGGGCGTAGCGTTTCGTCGGTGTGAGTGGGTGCCCAGCTGATGAGTGCCGTGCCGTGGTAGCCCAGCTCGTGCAGGCGGCGTGCGCCCCAGGCCGAGAGCTTAAGCACGGCCGGGCCACTTACGCCCCAGTGCGTAACCAGCAGAGGGCCTTCATATTGTAGCTTTTCGCCAGCCAATACCACGCGGACATGGGGTACGCTTACGCCAGGTAGTTCGCGCAGGGGTGAGGCTGGTACGTTGAAGGTAAATAACGACGGTACTGGCTCCGTAATGGTATGGCCTAGCGCCCGCAGCCAGTCGTAAGCCACCGACTTGGGATTGCCGCCTGTGGCAATTAATAAGCGGCTGGCCCGCAGCGTGGAGCCAATAGTTTGGCTGGCTTCCCCACTGATTGCCAGGCTAAAGCCGCCTTCAGGTAAGAAACTGATTTTTTCGGCAGCAGTGCGGATAAGTACCCGTACGCCGGCCCGACGGGCGGCATCTTCGAGGGCTCGGGCGATGGTTTCGCTGCTGTCAGTGGTCGGAAACATGCGGCCATCAGCCTCTGTTTTGAGCACGACACCGCGTTGCGCAAACCAAGCGATGGTATCTGCTACGCCAAACTGTCGGAAAGCATCCTTCAGCTGCCGCCCGCCGCGCGGGTAGTGCTGTATCAGCTGCGCGGCCGACTCGCAGGCGTGCGTCACGTTGCAACGGCCACCGCCCGAAATTCGCACCTTGCTCAGCAGCTTGGGGCTTTTTTCGAGCAGAATAACTGCCTGCTCCGGATTGGCCTCGGCGCAAGCAATGGCCCCAAAAAAGCCCGCCGCACCACCACCGAGCACAACAATAGCGGTGGAAGAAAGAGGGGCAGATACGGGCAGCGCGGGCGAAGACATGCCGCAAAGGTAAAACCTATGCCGGGTGCCTAGCAGTAGGGGAGAGCGGCCAGCACGTCGTCGTGCCGGAAATTATAAGAAACCAAGCTCCGCAGGCGACCCGAATCGATTGTTTTGCTGGTGCCTCCACCGGGCTGAAACGTTGGTTGCTCCAAGCCCAGGTACGTGGCCGCCGCAGGATAAAACTCGCGCCGGCTTGGGTGCGACTGCGCGCACACGTTGAGTGTGTGCCCCCAGATGCCCTCGCCGATGATGGTGCTCAGCACACCCACCGCATCAGTCAGGTGCAGCAGGTTGGTGGGGGCGTCGCCCTGCGGCAGGTTGCGGCGGCCCGCTAAGAAGCGGCCCGGTGCCCGGCCCGGCCCGATGAGCCCACCCAGGCGCACCACCGTGCTTTGCCACTGCCCATAGCGCGGCACAAAATGTCCCTCCGTACGCAGCACATCCGACGCCGCATCGCGCGTACTTACGGCATCAGTTTCACGCATCAGCCGGGGTTCGTCGGGGTACACGCCGGTGGTCGATACGAACAGGACTGCCTGCACGCGGGCGGCCGCTACGGCCCGGTGGACTGGGCGCAGCAGTTGCGGATAGCCCCCGGCTACGGCAGCGCGGGGCGGCACATTGAGTACCAGCGTAGAGGCTTGGCTGAGGAAGGTAGTCAGGCGAGCTTCATCAGCAGCGGTGAATTCGCTGCCGAGCTGAAGTAGCTCAGCCTCAACGCCTATGGCAGTTAATAAAGGGAGTTGGTCTGGGGAAGTAGTAGTGCCTAGTACCCGGTGGCCTTGCGCCAGCAGGTGCTTTGCCAAGGGCAGGCCCAGCCAGCCGCATCCTAGCACGGCAATGGTGGCAGGCTGGGCAACTGCACTCGCAACGGGGGTAACAGACATAAAGATTATTTGCGAAATTCTACTTATCTATGCTAAAAGGATGCAAGTTGCACATGAATCTAGTAAAGCCGCACAGTGTACCAGCTATTACTTACCTTCGGGCCTCCCATTAGCTGGCGGTTTGCTGGCGCCCATAAGAAATGATGACGAACGCGTTCACCCAACCCATGCTCCGCGACAATGCCCTGGCGGGCAAAACCATTATTGTAACGGGCGGTGGCACGGGCCTGGGCCGGGCGATGACGACGTATTTCCTGCAATTAGGGGCCAACGTAACCATCACGAGCCGCAAACTCGCCGTACTGGAGCAAACCGCGGCTGAACTGCGCCAACAAACGGGTGGGCGCGTGCTGGCCCTGTCCTGCGACGTGCGCAAATACGACGAAGTGGAGGCCATGCTGGCTCGCACCCGGGAGGAGTTTGGCCGCGTGGACGTGCTGCTCAACAACGCGGCTGGCAACTTCATTAGCCCCACTGAGCGTCTTAGCCACAAGGCTTTCGACGTGATTGTGGACATCGTGCTGCGGGGCTCGTATAATTGCACCTTGGCGCTGGGCAAGCACTGGATAGCCGAAAAGCAGCCCGGCACCATCCTCAACATCGTAACCACCTATGCCTCCGTGGGCTCAGCCTACGTGGTGCCCTCGGCCGCCGCCAAGGCCGGCGTGCTCGCCCTTACCCGCTCGCTGGCCGTAGAATGGGCTAAGTACGGTATTCGCTCCAACGCCATTGCCCCCGGGCCGTTCCCGACCGAGGGCGCCTGGAGCCGTCTGTTTCCCGAGCCGCTGGCCAGCCAGCTCGACCCCGCCGCCAGCGTGCCGCTCAAGCGCGTGGGCCAGTACCAGGAGCTAGCCAACTTGGCTGCTTACCTGATATCCGATTTTTCGGCCTACATCAACGGGGAAGTCGTGACTATCGACGGCGGCGAATGGCTTAACGGGGCCGGCGAGTTTAATAAGCTCGAAGCGCTGACGCCCGATATGTGGGATACCATCGAGAAGACGATGCGGCGCTAGCCTGCCGGCTACAGTTTGTAGCCTTTATAGTCCTTACTGAATTCAGTCAGCGGAATGGGCTGATTGACTACCGTATTCAGGAAAGCGTACTTCTCATACAGGCCCCGGTCGTCGTACACCGTCACCGAGGCGGGGAGGTAGGTTTTGGCATCTACGACCACGATAACGCGCCGCCCGTAGGCATTAGGCACCTGCACTACCTGGCCTTCGGTCAGCTTACTGTCGATGCTCAAGTCGTTGCGCTCCATAATGCGGTATTCACCGCAGCCAAAACGGTCGGCCACGGCCGTAACAGTTTCATTTTTACCAACCCGGTACGGCACGTAGCGAAACTGCGGATAATCGGAGCGCAGAATATAGCAGGCCCGGCCCTGCGCCGTGCTGTCGCCAGCGTAGCGGAATGAGCGGGTGTATACGTTGTCACCACGTCCGTCGGGACCATTCAGCAAGTCTGCAATCATGCCAAACCCCGCCTGCAATACCGTGTGGTGCTGGCCCTTGCGCATGAGCGAACCACTGGGATTAAGGCTCAGCGTGACGTAGGGAAAAGCTGCCGGGTACACAAATGCCTCGTTGTCGTTCTGCCCAGTTACGTACAATACCTCCACGCCCTTACGGTTTTTCAGGTACACCCGGTAGGGATTAAACGTGATTTTCATTGCCGTAAAGTCAGGCACCGACTTATTGCCAATGCGCTCGCGTGCCTCCGCATCACAGCGAATTGACTTGAGCGTTTGGATTGCCGTGGTGAGCCGGCCAATAAGCTGTTGCGTAGTAATTGGAGCCGCCGAAGGCACTGCAAAAGCCCAGCCGGCTATTCCGGCTACTGATAAACTACTAAAAAGAAAGTGACGAAGCACGAGAGGTAAAATTAAAAGTAACTAAGTGCGGTGCTTATTAATTTAAGCTGATATGTGGAAAACGGGAAGCCGCGCTGTCAAAAATAAACAGCTCATCAATTGCCATTACTTCCAAGTAAGGGTATAGCGGAAATTGTGCCACAATAGCCCGTACGGCTTCCTCATCTTCCCCATTAATAATTACCCACCCCCGGCCCCGATTAGCACTGATGGCGTATGTCTCAATAATGTGTTCAGAAAGTAGCTGGTTAATAATGATGCGGTGCTGAGGAATGGTAGCTAAAAATTCCTCCGTAAAAGAATCAGGCAGGCGTAAAGAAACGGAAAAAGAAGGCATATAAAAAGCGGGACTTTAAGCCCGTAAATAAGTATACCTGGCACTTCCGCTAAGAGATGCCAGGTAATTAGTTAAGTCCAACTCGTTGGCCGCCGTATCTTAAGAATGACCAAGCTCAGCAACTTCGGGTAGCTCTTCGTCGCCTTGTGCTGGCTCGGAAGGAGCTAGCTGGGCGGTACGGTCTTCCCATGCCCGATAACGCGTTATCTCAACCTGAAATTTCCCCAGAAACCAGCTAACCAAGCTCAGGTCATCCAGAAAACCTAGTACTGGAATAAAATCCGGTACTAAATCAATCGGGCTTAGCAAATAGAGTAGCACGGCAAAGCCCGATACAATGGTGCTGGTTTCAATTTCGCGGTATTCCCCGCTTACGTAGTTGCGTACCATGCGCACCAGCGTAAGGGCAACATCGAATAACTGCTTGAATTTATTGTCCTTACTTTCCTTGTCAGCCAGTTTATTAGCCGTTTCATTCAGAATGGTAACAACCTTGAAAGGCTTACCTAATAACTTGGTGGCACGGTTGACGAATACGCTAAAAATAGCATTCTTAGAAAGTTGCAGGCCGCGTTGTGCGAGAGTCGACATGAAGATAAGCTGAAAATTAAGAGAATAGCCCTCTGATACGTAGCTAAACCAGCTTAGTTTACTTCGCTCCCGAACTACTTATGCATAAGCTATTTCTCAAATAGTGGGGTAGTGCCCCCCACCCAATCCTTGTTCTTATTAAAGTCAACGCCAATCATTTCCCCGCGGCTCAAGCGAGCTAGGCCAGCTACCAGCGTGGGCTGTGAGGCGGAGTGTGTCCAGGTATAGAGTAGTCGAATTTCGCATTTTACCAGCTCATCAGGCGCCTGCACTACGGGTTCGTAAGCAACTTTACGCTGGAGTAAGTAATTCTGCTTATCAGGCAGCGCATCTAATTCGCTGGCCGTAATGTGCAGCCGTACCCCTGCGCCCGCAAAGGAAAAAAGCGGCTTCAATACGTAGTTTTCTAAATCGTACGGATAGGTAGCTAGCTTATGCAAGTAATAGCTGGGCGGCGCATACTTACTGGCTATCAGGGGTAGCGTATACTTGCTGATGCGAAAAAACCAGTTTGGATGTCCTACCCACGTCACATCTACATCATCGGTTAAATTAAATTCGGGATGTAAATCCGGATAGCGGGCTAACTCATCGAAAATAATGCGATTATAAATGCGCTTAATCAGAATTTCTCGGCCATCCTTCTCGTAAAATAATTGGCGCCCGCGCTTACGTACGTCCGGCAGGGAAACAGCCGAAATCCCCCAGTATTTTTTAGTCAGTGCAAAATCAATGCGTGTCTTTTGCTGTTCCGGAAACAACTCTAGCAATATGACATTTTCGGGTTGCTCACCTGCCAATAGTAATTTTTTTAATTCGGCATGGTACGCAGCAGCATCGGGCAAGGAAATAAAAGGTGAAACAGTTTCGGGAATTGGATAATGCGCCTTAAATATTTCCGGTAAGTAGGCTTGAAAGGCATAAAGTGAGGGGAAGCCCTGCATTTCAATAAGTTGGGGCTCCAGTTCGCCCGCCGCGTCACGACACACGGCAAAGTCAAACGTCAGAAATTCGGCGTGTGTATCCTCCTTGGGCACGCGCTGACTAGCTGGAATAGCAGCTTCCGTGAGCTGTTTAAAATCGGGCTGTTGAATAACCTTAATAATATCCTGACCTGCCGCAATTAATTTATCGCGCAAAGCAGCCGGGATAAATACCGGCGTCTCGGCCACTCGGAAATCTAACTGTCCTGGTAGCTGCTGGTCGATATCAGCCAACATTTGCTGGTAGCTCTCCGGGGTGAATGCTGCATTGAATAATTGGCGTGGGGCAGAAATCATGCTACAGGCAGAAATGGGTAAAAAAGCAGTGGCGCGAACTAGAGAGCCGCACCACTGCTTAATATGCTAAGAAAAAACCTGGCTACTAAGCTAGCGCTGGCTCACGCAACGTTGCGAGGGCCCGTTGTAAAAAGGTGGGAACAATAATGCTCTCCGTTACCTCGATGGTATCGGGGCTGGCTAGCAGGTGCACCATTTCCTCGTATTTATCCTCGCCGTAGGCCGCAATTACCTGGTTTTTGCGTTCGTCGGTGAGCATATAGCGTAGCATTCCTTCACCATCGGCCTCGGGATGAAACTGAGTACCAATAATTTCGGGGGAAAAGCGCAATGCCATAATAGCCCGCGCTAGCGGAATGTGCGGCCGCTCTTTTTCCAGGCACAATACTTCTATGCCTAGCCCCGCCAGGCGGGCCGGCTGTACGTCGGTCAATTGATAATCGCGCGAGTCAACGGCATAAAACGGTTCCGGTAGTTTTTCTAAAACGGGGTCGCGCTGGCCCTCCTTTGTTAAATGCACGGGCAGTACGCCAAAAGAAGTTGATTTACGCTTACTCACTTCTCCCAAGCCCAAGTGGCGGCTAACCAACTGGAATGAGTGACAAATAAGTAGTAAATGCTTTTTCTGACTGGCTTTCTTATTATACGCAAATAGCGCGTCGATAAAGCCAAAATACAAAGGTTCCCAAGGCTCATCCGAAGCCAGCGGGCTGCCGGGGCCGCCGCTTGAAACGTAGATATCGTAATCAAGGCTTGGTACCTCGTGATTAGCCCGGACGTTGAACGTATCAATTAAGAAATCTACCTGATTTTCTTGTTCTGAACGGTGTAGCAACTGCCGAATACAACGCATTCCTTCATTAGGAGCATTGTTGTACATGTCCAGAATAGCAATTTTAAACTTACTCATAATGATAACGTTGGCTTTAGTAAATTAGTAAATGGGCTAGGGTGGTTAATTTATAAAGATACGGTGGGCGAAGTGCCAGCGGATTTTAAAGCCCGTGGGTAGTCTCGGCCAGGATGTAGTCAACAACTTTGGTGAGGTCGCCGGTTTCGTGAAATATGGCTAGCTGTCGGTCGGCACCAGTGCCCATTTCAAGCATTTTGAGCACGTATTCTACCTCATGGCGGCTGCCGAGGTCGTCAAGCACATCGTCGACAAAATCAAGCAGTTCCAGAATGAGTTGGCGAGCAGGTTTCTCTTCTTGGGTGCCAAAGTCGATGAGACTGCCACTGATGCCGTAGCGCGCCGCGCGCCATTTATTTTCCTTAATAAGGGCACTGCGGTACACCCGGAAATTCAAGTTCTGTTCTTTAAGCTTGTAAATCTTAGCTACCAGTGCTTGCATCACGGCTGCTACCGCAATGGTTTCGTCGGCGCGCATCATCATATCGCAAATGCGATACTCAATGGTGTCGAAGAAAGGATGGAGACGAATATCCCACCATATTTTCTTGCCATTGTCGATGCAGCCGGTTTTGATAAGTAGCGCCAGAAACTCGTCATAGTCGCTGGCGCTATGAAAGAAACCCGGAATGCCCGTGCGCGGAAACCGCTCGAATACTTTCGTGCGGAATGATTTATAGCCTGTTTCGCGGCCTTCCCAAAACGGCGAATTGGTGCTAAGCGCAAATAAATGGGGCAGGAAATACCGAAGCGCATTCATCATATACACACCCAAATCACGGTTTTCGATGCCGATGTGGACGTGCATCCCAAAAACGAGGTTGGAGCGGGCGGCTTCCTGTAATTCCTCCACGATTTTGTCGTAGCGGGCGTCGGGCGTGATGGGCTGGTCCTGCCAGCGGGAGAACGGGTGCGTACCAGCGGCGGCAATTTTCAGGCCCACGCGGTCGGCTAGCTCAATTACCTGGCGGCGCAGGTGCACTACCTCGGTGCGCGCCTCGTCAATATTACGGCAAATGTTGGTGCCTACCTCCACTACCGACTCGTGCATTTCAGCTTTCACCTGCTCGTGCAGCGTGATTTTACCGTCCTCCACAATCTTCGACATGTGCGAGCGCAGGTCGCGCGTGACGGGGTCGATAGTTTGAAACTCTTCTTCGATTCCGAGGGTGAAAACGGGCCGTGGCATAGGATGGAAACTGCTGAAAATGAACGGGAAGACCCTGGGGTAATTCGCAAGGTAAGACCGCAAAAAGGGCTGCCACCACGTGCGACGGCAGCCCTTTCTTAGGGTAGATGCACCGAAAAGAAGCGGCTATTTTTTAGGCGCGGGCTTCTTTGGCTTAGCCGGAGCTTCGCTGGTCGGGGTAGGCTTGGAAGTCGGCTTTGGCTTAGGGGCGGGCTTGGGCACACTGCCTTCCGGAGCCTCTGGCTTGGGGCCGGCGGGCTTTTTGGAGGCGGGTTTCTTGGCCGAAGCGGGCAGGCCAGTAGCGCCTAAGTCGTTGGTTTCGTTAACCGAGCCGCCTACTTCTACCGAGCCATCGGCTGCTGAGATGGCTGTTTGACGAGCTGACTTCTGCACAAAAGTGCCCCAAGTGAGATTATCCTGACCGGGCTGCTGAGCTTGGGCCCGCTCAATGGCGAGGGTAGCAGCATGCTCCACTACCCACTCAAAGTTTTCGGGACCTACCGAGTTAATGTCGGCATCGGGCGCGGGGTTGCCGAAATCGATGGCGATTGGGATGCCGTCGCGCACTGCAAATTCCACGGTGTTAAAATCATAGCCCAGGCCCTGGCACAAGCGCAGAACGTAGTCTTTGATGGTAGCGAGCAACTTTTCGCCTTCCTCGCCCTGCGTTTTCATCTCCGTCTGGTAACGCTGATGCGGGGCGTTGCGCGGCTCATAAGGCATGATGAGCACGTCTTTGCCGCCAAGGCAGTAGCAGCGAAAGTAGTCGGTGAAATCGACGGCTTCCTGGTACAGCATCACGAGTTGGCCGGTCTCGTCGTAGGCGCGCCACGCTTCGTCGGGGTTGTCTACCTTATACACGCTCTTCCAGCCGCCGCCGGAGTGCGGCTTCATGAAGGCCGGGAAGCCGATTTTCTCGAACGCCTTGTGCCAGTCGAACATGGCCAAGTTGCGGAACGAGTTTTCGCTAGTATCGTCGGGGCGGGCCTTGCTGGGCAGGAGGAGGGTTTTGGGCACCGGCACGCCGAGCTGCACGGCGAGGGCGTTATTGAAAAACTTCTCGTCGGCACTCCACCAGAACGGGTTGTTAATCACGGCCGTGCCGGTAAGCGCAGCATTTTTGAGGTAGGCGCGGTAGAAGGGTACATCCTGCGAAATGCGGTCAATGATGACGGCGTAGTCGGTAGCCACGGCCTGCTCGACTTCCTCAATGCGCACGAACTCAGCGGTGATGCCATCAACGGCTTTCTGGTTGACGCGGTCCACAAACGCCTGCGGAAAAGTATTTTCCTGGCCGAATAAGATGCCGATTTTTTTCATGGGAAAAGCTGAAAGTAGCTAAGGTGTGTGGTGAAAGAAGTAGCCGAAGCTGGTAGCGTGTACGCGATTAGCTGGCTAAAAGATAGAGGAAACGTACTCGGGAAACATGTCGCGCCACACGGGCCAGTCGTGGGTACCGTGGGGGCGCACGTCGAGGCGGTGCGGAATGCCTTTTTGGGCCAGAATCTCCGACATCCGGTAGTTGGAGTCCTTGCAGAAGTCGTGTTCGGCAGTGCCCAGGATGATATTCATTTTATAGAAATTATCGTCCTGCGCATTGGGCATATAGTCGGGCGGATTGTGGTAGTACGCTTGCTCATCATAGTGCCCTTCCAGGAACATTTTGATATCGAAGGCGGCGCCCATCGAGAACATATGCGCCACCTGACTGGGGTGACGAAAGGCAAAGTTCAGCGCCTGATAACCGCCTAGTGAGCAGCCCGCTACGCCTACTTTGTCGACTTGGCATTCCTGCTGAAAGCGGGGCACTAGCTCCTCGCTAACCATGCGGTCGTAGAGGCCGTGGTTGTGCACGCGGGCGCCGGGGTGCAGGTGCTTGGCGTACCAGCTCCACTTGTCGCCGCTGTCGATGCAGACGAGCTTGATAAGACGGTTTTCGATAAACCAGCGGACGGACTCGGTGAGTTGAAAATCGCGGGCCTCAAAGTAGCGGCCGTTGGAGGTGGGGAAGACGATGATGGGGTAGCCATAGTCGCCCACGACGAGCATTTCCAGGTCCTGGCCCAGGTGCTGGGAGTGGAAGCGGCGGTATTCTTCGTGCAAGGGGTGGGGGCCGGCAGGGAGAGCGCGCCTACCGGAACCGGGCGCAAACTAAGCAGAAAATCTGAACGCCCAAGGTTTCGGTAAAGTGGAGCTAGGGGCGTTTATTTGCAAAGCAATGGCAGTTTTTCGGTTTCAGTCGCCGCGCGGTGCTACGGTGGTGGTGCGGCGCGACGAGTATTTGTTTTCGGTAGCGCTCGGGCGCGTGGTGCGCCTGGATGTAGTCCTGCCACCCAGCTTTTCGGCCCGGGCCGCGCAGCCCTACCCGGTACTGTACCTCAACGACGGCCAGGATTTGGCGCGGCTCCACTTACCGGCCACGCTAAACCAGCTGTTTCGGCGCGGCGATGTGCGGCCGTTTGTGCTGGTCGCCATTCACGCCGCCGACCGCTTGCAGGAGTACGGTGTAGCTGCCCGCCCCGACTACCTGGGCCGGGGCAGTCGCGCCGGCCGCTACACCGACTTTATGCTCAACGAGCTGCTGCCCTACGTGCAGGCTCACTACCACGTCAGCGCCGACCCAGCTGAGGTGGCCATCGCTGGTATGTCGCTGGGTGGTCTCATGGCGTTTGACTTGGCCTGGCATCATCCTGAGGCTTTTTTGAAGGCCGGTATATTCAGCGGCTCCTTCTGGTGGCGGGGCCGGGGGCTGAACGATGGCTATACCGATGCCGACCGGCTGATGCACCAACTCGTGCAGGCGCGCCCGGCCCGGCCCGGGCAGCAATTCTGGCTGCAAACTGGTACTAGCGACGAGACCAGCGACCGCAATAACAACGGTGTTATCGACGCCATCGATGACACTCTCGATATGCTCGCCACGCTGGCCGCGCAGGGCCTGCCCGCCCACGCCGCCCGCTACGTGGAGGTGCCCGGCGGCCACCACCATCCCGATACTTGGGGCGCCATTATGCCCGATTTTTTGCGTTGGGCCTTTAGTAATAGAGAGTTGAATAGTCCCGAAGTAGCGGCGCGGGAACAACGGCCAGCGCGCTGGCGGCTAGGTGGGCGGCCGCTCGTGCGCCGGCCCCGCGGCGCGGCGCGGTGGAAATTTCAGTATCTGCGGCGGGCGGCTACCTTTGCCGCCATGCCTACTGCTGCTATTACCCAAGTGCGCCCCGCGCCGGGCACGTATTTACCTTACACCCAAACGTATATCGACCTGGTGCTGGCCGATGCGGAGCCGCTGGCTCAGCTACGGCAGCAGGCGGCCGAAGTGCACCGCGAGCTAGCTGGCCTCACTGAGCCGCAGGCGCTCATGCGCTACGCGCCTGGCAAGTGGACGCCTAAGGAAGTGCTGGTGCACATCACTGATTCTGAGCGCGTTTTTGCTTACCGTGCCCTGCGCTTTGCCCGCGCCGATGCGCAGGAGCTGCCTGGCTTTGACGAAAATGAGTTTGCTGCCAATAGTGAGGCTAATGACCGGCCATTGAGCGACTTGCTGACTGAATACCATGCTGTGCGCGCCGCCACGCTGGCCTTCTTCGGTGGGCTGAATGGTGGCCAGCTCGACCGCGCTGGCCGGGCTAATGGTGGCGCGACTTCGGTGCGGGCGCTGCTCTACATCATTACCGGCCATGAGCAGCATCATCTGCGCATTTTGCGCGAGCGTTATTGGCCGTCTTTGCCCACTGTATAGGTCTGTTAGCACACAACATAGGCCGCGTCAACTGCGTTTATCAGCTGTTTAGCGCCATTTTACACATTCTTCCACCTAACTCAAGTTTCACTCATGGCTAAAGCCCAAGACGCCCGCAAAGAGAAAAAGAAAGAGCCTGCCAAGACAACCAAAGAAAAGAAAGCCGAAAAGGAAGAGAAGAAAGTAGCCCGCGCCCGCAAGCAAGACTAGACCGCAGATTTAACGGATGAAACGGATTTCGTGGATACGCTTGCCTGCGCCAAGCTGACTACGCGATTGGTTTTAGCTATCCTTACGTTTCTAGCGTTGAAAAAAGAGCAGGCTGCCTAGATGGGCAGCCTGCTCTTTTTATGTAGTCAGCTTGGCACAAAGCGTATCTTCGAAATCCGTTTCATCCGTTAAATCTGCGGTCTATAGGGTATAGTACGGCTCCTTTTCCTTGTCGTGGTAGCGTAGGTAGCCGTGCAGCACCAGCTTAATGAGTGTGCGGTAGGCGCGGCGCCGGCTCACATTGATGAGCTTGGTGTACTGCGCTACGGTGATGCGCGGCTGAGTATTTTTGAGATAATCGAGCACGCGCAACTCGTCTTTAATAAGCGGAAGCTTTTCAAGGCGCACCTCGGGGTGCTGGCGGGATAACACTTTCTCGGTGAGGCTGCTGGCCTGCACGCTTTCGTCGCGCACACGCACGTAGCCGCGCCACTCGCCGGGAGCTATCTGGGCACGGTGTGGCTTATTGAAGCTCTCGGCCACATCCACTATCAGTACGATGAGGTCGTCTTCGGTTTCTATCTCCCGAAAACGGAGGGTAAGTGGTGGGTCAATATAGTGGGCAGCGGCATCGCGCAGCACAAACATTTCTTCCTCCGCATCGCGCACGCCCACCACCCGGCCGTCATCATCAACACCCACCAGCACCTGCCCCCCGTGCGTATTAGCCAGTGAAGCCAGCGTGCGCGCAATGCGCGTAGGGTGCGTAGTCTTCTTTTTAAATTCCAGCCGCTCGCCCTCGCCCCGGCTAATAAGTGCGTGTAAGTCCATGCTACTCTAACGCAGCCCCAAATGCAAATGTGCCGCCCCCAACTAAGGAAGCGGCACAAAATGTAACATAAGCTCCAACGAACTATTCATCTCACACAAACCAGCATCCATCAAAAGGCTAGCCAGCTTGGCGCAGCCAAGCGTATCTGTGCAATCCGTTTAATCTGCGGTCTAGAAGGGCAGGTCGTTATCGTCGTCGCCAGCGATGGGCTGAGCCGTGGGCTGGGCGCGCAGGTTGGGGTTCTGGTTTTGGGCAGCGGGGCGGGCAGCAGGCTGCTGCTGGCTGTACGAGCCACCACCGCCAGCCGGGGCACCGCCCGTGGCAGCCTCAATGCGCCAGGCTTCGAGGTTGGTGAAGTACAGCATCTGGCCGTTCTTGTTGAAGCCGCGGCCGCGCAGGTTGAAAGTGACTTTTACCTCGTCGCCCATTTTGTAGGGGTCGATGAGGGCCGTCTTGTCCTGCACCAGCTGAAACTTGATTTGCTCAGGATATTGGCCATCCTGCACTTCGAGGACGAACTCGCGCTTGCGGAATTTTTCGCTTACCTGCTGTTCGTCAAAGATTTCGTGCAGGCGGCCGGTTACGTCGTATGCCATCGGAAAGGGGAAATTTGAAATGGAGAAAACTAGAGGCCAAACCTACGAAAAAAAACCGAAGGCGGCCGGGTAAAAGGGCGAAAGAAGGGGCGTTTGGCGCGCTATTTTCAGAGACTTACCGAATGGCTGGCTAAAAAAAATAGCGTGCTGTAGGACTGGCAAGTGACTGATAAATAATAAATTATTCTCTGTGCAGCCTTCTTTAAACTCCTAAAAAGGATAGAAAGTGCCGTTCTTGCGGCAGAAACTCATTTGATTGGTAACTAAAAATATGTTTGCTCTTGCCTTGCACGGGGGCGCTGGCACTATTGCCCGCACCTCGCTCACGCCCGCTCTCGAAGCTAACTACCGCGCTGCCTTGGGCGCCGCCCTCACCGTTGGCACGGCGCTACTGGCCCAAGGCGCCTCCGCCCTCGACGCCGTGGAGGCTACCGTACGCAGCCTCGAAGACTGCCCGCTCTTCAATGCCGGGCGCGGGGCAGTATTCACCCACGAGGGCCACCACGAAATGGACGCCGCCCTCATGGACGGGGCCAGCCGCCGGGCCGGGGCTGTGGCCGGGGTGCGCCAAGTGCAAAACCCCATTCGGGCGGCCCGCCTCGTGATGGAACGGACCGAGCACGTGCTGCTTGCCTACCCCGGCGCTGACGAGCTGGCCCGCGAGCACGGCCTGCCCTTGCAACCAGCCGAGTACTTTTTTACCCAACAACGCTTCGGCCAGTTGCAGGAGGCCATCGCGGCCGGCCGTATGCAACTCGACCACGCGGCCAGCCCCACCGCCGACCCCAATTGGAAAAAGGGTACAGTGGGCGCCGTGGCCCGCGACCTGCGCGGCCACTTGGCCGTGGCCACCAGCACCGGCGGCATGACCAACAAGCGCTACTCGCGCATCGGCGACACGCCGCTCATTGGGGCGGGTACCTGGGCCGACGAGAATTGCGCTGTCAGCTGCACCGGGCACGGCGAGTTTTTTATTCGGGCGGTGGTGGGCTACGACGTGGCGTGCCTTATGGAGTACAAGGGCTTGAGCCTGGCCGAGGCCTGCCGCGTGGTGGTGCACGACAAGCTGGCCCCGGTGGGCGGTGAGGGCGGCCTCATCGCAGTGGACGCGGCCGGTAACCTCACGCTGCCCTTCAACTCGGAAGGAATGTACCGCGCCAGTCGCAATACGGCGGGGGAGGAGCAAATTGCAATTTACTAAGATGGGTTGGAATAGTTGAGCTGAGTAAATAAAAATGTTCTCGAATTTAAGGAATAAAATATAACGTCAGGCCGAGTTTGCCGAAGCATCTCGCTCGATTTATCCAACGAGGCGAGCGAAATGCTCGGCAAGCTCGGCCTGACGTTTTTTTGAGGGCGGACTTCTATCGGAGTAGGTTGCAAAAAGAAGGTCAGCCCTAGACAGGGCTGACCTTCTTTTTGCAACCTATATAATACGGAGTGGCTAGCGGGCCGGGGCTACAGCTTCCTTGCTCACGTAAAATTTGCGCTCGGTCATGCAATACACGTTGCCTTTGGCGAGCACGTGCATTTTGAAATTCTCGATGGATAGGGTGGTGCCCTTTTTGGCGGCGGCCACATTGTTGTGGGCAATGTCGTGGCCGTCGAGAATAATGACGAGATTGGAGCCAATGGTTTCGACCAGGTGGCCCTCGGTGATGAGTACACCTGTGTCTTCGCCCAGCCCGATGCCGATGAGCTTGGGGTAAAGCGCCACCGCCTCGATGAGCCGGCCGAAGCGCCCGCGCTTCACGAAGTGCGAGTCGATGACGGCGAGGGGGGCGAGGCTGAAGCCAGTGCCCATTTTCACGGCACCCTTGAGCAGGGCGTCGGGCACCGAGCCGCCGCGTATCATGTGCTGCGACATGGCCATGGCCCCGGCGCTGGTGCCGGCGATGACGAAGTTAGGCTCGGCATGGTAGCGGCGGGTGAGGGTGTCGAGAAAATCGGTTTCGCCGAACATCTCGCGCAGCCGCGACTGGTTGCCGCCCGAAAACATGACCACGTCGGCGGCGAGCAGGCGGGCTAGGTACTCGGGCTGCCGGGCATCGGCGGGCGTGCGGATGTCCATAATGCCGACGTTGTGGCAATTGAGCATGGCAAACGAAGCCGTGTAAATCGGGCCCACTTCCTGCGGAATCATGGAGGCGGTGGTCACGACTTCGATGCGCGGGTCGAGCTTACCCGTCTCAGAAACGACGCGCTTGAGAATGCCCAGCTCGAAAAAATTCAGGTAGTATTGGCGCTTGCTGCGGACGGTGGGGTAGGTGCCCTTGTCCTCATTGCCCCCAATGGCGATGAGCTTGCCGCGTGGAATGAGATGTTTCAACGGTAACTGGCTAGTCTGATTGGAAGAAGGCAAAGGTAGGGCGTGCGCAAGCGCGGCGGTAGGTAGTTTGGAGGAGATGTGTGAGTAGCTCCCAATAACAGTGCCCGCTTTTTGGGCCGTGTCGGTCTGGGCGCTTTACCCCAGCACCAGCGCGTCGAGCGTGCTCGTGGCTACCGAGTGATAGTTGGGCCGGGCCAGCCGATAAATCTCCTGGGCTCGCGCCCGCCCGCCGGGCGCAGCAAGCAGCGCCCGGTAGAGCGGCACCAGAAACTTGCGCCGCCCCACGTGCCGCAGAAAATTTTCGAGCGCCGCGTCGGCCGGTTCATAGCCCGTTTGCAAGGCCAGCGGAAACCAGACGGCCAGCAGTTCGGCGTTGCCGGAGGTAGTGAAGTGAAAGGCGTCGTCGAACCGGGTCAGGTCAGCGGCCGTCAGGGTAGGGGGCAGGCCGCGCAAAAAGTGCTCCCACTCCTGGCTGCTCCACTCCGTAGTTATAGGTTGCAAGTCGGCGGGAGCAGTGCCGGCGGCCAGCCGGGCCAGTGCTGCCTCCACGGCGGCGAAGCGGGCCGAGCGCGCCACGGGCGCGCCGGGTGGCAGGCCGGGGCCGTCGAGCCAGGCGGGTAGATTGAGCTGGCTGGCCTCGGCGGGCGTGAGTAGCGCCTCGGCGAGGTAGGCAGCAAAGCGGTCGGTGTTCATGCTATGAAACGCGAACCGGGCAAAGTACTCCGTAATAAAGGCGTCGAGGCGCGGGCGCCCCACCAGTTGCTCCAGCGTGAGCAGGAGCAGGCAGCCCTTTTCGTAGGCAATGTCGTTGAGGCCGTCGTCGGGGTCGCGGCCGGCCAAGTGCAGGCGCAGGTGCGTGGCCGGGCTAGCCGGCCCCAACTCCTGAATAGTATGGTGCAGGTCGGCCTCGCCCAGCACTTGCAACATCTCGGCATACGGCCGGCCGTAGAGCTGCTCCATGATGCGGCGCTCAAAATAGACCGTGAAGCCCTCATTCAGCCAGAAATCATTCCAGGTTGCATTTGTAACGAGGTTGCCGCTCCACGAATGGGCAAGCTCGTGCGCCACTAAGCTAGTCAAGCTACGGTCACCCGTTAGAATTGTTGGTGTAACAAATGTTAAACAAGGATTCTCCATGCCACCAAATGGAAAACTGGCTGGCAGGGCTAATAAGTCGTAACGTCCCCAGCGGTAAGAGCCGTACAATTGTTCGGCAGCGACGACCATCCGGTCGAGTTCGGCAAACTCATAGGTGGCGCGGGGTAGCGTTGCCGGCTCGGCGTAGATGCCGGTGCGCTCGCTGAGTGGGGCGAAGTCAAGCCGACCCACGGCTAGTGCCAGCAGGTAGGCCGGCACGGGTTGTGGTTGCTGGAAGTAGTAGCGGCCATTGGGCGCAGTGGCCTGCGGGTTCTCGGCGCTCATCAAGGCTATTAGTTGGCCGCGCTCAGGGCCCAGCACTTCCACCTCGGCCTCGTAGGTGAAGCGTTGGCCGGGCGAGTCGGGGCAAGGCAGCCAAGTGCGTGCCAGGATGGCCTGCGACTGCGTGAATAGGAAAGGGTGCGCGCCCGCCGTCTGGGCCGGGGCCAGCCACTGCAAGGCTGCCGCGCTGGAACTCGTGCGGTAGCTGATGCGCACGGCCCGCGTGCCCATTGGCAACTCCAGGCGTAGCGCTTGGCCAAGCACCGCATCGGGCGCGGCCAGTGCGTATGGAATAGCTATGCCTGCGCTGGCCAAGTCCGCGCTCCCATCCTCGCCAGTGAGCCCCACCACCTGCTCAATGGTAAGGTCACGGGTATCGAGCACCAGCGCGGTAGTGGTGGCCAGTGGCTCGGCCAGCAGCCAAGTGGCCGAGCCAGCTAGCGTCTGCTGAGCAAAGTCAACGGCCAGCGCTAGCTGCAAGTGACGCAAGGCCGGGCCTTGGGTGTAGCTGTGCGGGTCGGCGGGTAGGGGCGAGGCGGGCAGGGGAGAAGCCATCGGGATAGTAGAGGAAATTTAGAAGATGAGTAATTGGTTGTGCTTCTGGTTTAGAAGCCTTCCCAGCGTTCGCTGGCCCGCTACGGAAGTTCCGGTTTGGATTGCCCGGGTAAGCCGTCAGCAGCCAGTTAGCGCGTGGGGTGGCAAAAAGTACGCGGGGCGGGCCAATCCGGTCAGGTGATACTGTTACCTTAGGCGCGTTATTTGCGTCGGCGTAGAGTGGCCCGGCACAACCCGTCGGGTGGGTGCTCAGTAAAACGGGCATATTCTTCGTCACCTTGGGGCGGCACTTTCGGTTGGCTGGCCCTGTTCAGCTGGCTGCCCGCCGCCCCGCATTCCCCCTCCTGATGCGTTCAAAGCTTCGATTTCATTTCTTAACGCTCGTCCTCTTTCTGGGCCTGCTCGGCTTGCCCGGCCTGCTAGTGTCGTGCCAGGGCCAGAGCGACCAGACCAGCCAGGACAGCTCCAAAACCGGCACACCGACCACGGCCGATGCCAGCGGCCCTGAACCGCGCCTCGACAGCGTGTACGTCATCCGGGCCATGCAGGCCGATGCGCACTTCAAGGCGCAGGAGCGCTGGGCCCGCAAATTTTACCGTGAGCGGCAGTTCCGCCTGGGTTGGTTTAAGCAGCACCAACTGGTGCCCCAGGCCAATACGTTCATTTCCGTCGTTTCTAAAGCAAAGGATGATGGTCTCGACCCTAAGCGGTATGATACCAAGCAGATAACTGATTTGATAACCGCGCTGAAAAGCGCTGGGCAAGACACTGCGCGCCGTAATGAACTGGAGCGCAAGCTCGACGTGACCCTTTCGGGTAGCTATTTTGCCTGGGCTTCGGACTACTACCGCGGCGTGGCCAACCCGCGCGATACCAAGAATGACGCCTGGAAAGTAAAGCGCAATAAAATCAAACTCGACCACGCGCTGATGACCATCCTGCGGGAGCGTGAGAGCACCTACCCCTACTACGACTTCGCGCCGCTGCACCCCGAGTACGACCACCTGAAGAAGGCGCTGGCCTTGCTGCGCGCCCGGCAGGTGGCTGGTGGCTGGCCCACTCTGCCCGGCACCACCCACCTCAAGCCCGGCGACGCCCTGCCCGTAGTAGACCTCCTGCGCCAGCGCTTGCTAGGCGGCGAGGCCACCGGCCAGACTCCGGCTACGGTGGCGGCTACCGCTACCCCCGTCAACAACGTGACCAAGCCTGCCAGCGCCACCACTTACGACGCGGCGCTGGTGACGGCCGTGAAAAATTTTCAGCGTGACCTCGGCCTGCCCCAGAACGGCTTGGTAAGTGGTGAAACCCTGCGCCAGCTTAACGTGCCCATCCAGGAGCGCATCAACCAGGTTATCCTGAACATGGAGCGCTGGCGCTGGCTCCCTAAGAAATTCGAGCCCGATTACCTCCTCGTCAACATCCCCGAGTACCGGCTGCGCGTGTATGAGCAGGGCAAGGAAGCCCTCACCATGCGGGTCATCGTGGGCAAGGCGCTGACCGCAACGCCGGTGTTCTCCGATAAAATGGAATACGTAGTTTTATCGCCCTACTGGAACGTGCCCTACAGCATTATCGACAAGGAACTGCGCGGCAAGCTCGCGGCCAACCCCCACTACCTCGACCGCCTTGATATGGAAGTGGTGAAGGGTTACGGCCGCAAAGCCACCGTAATCGACCCCGCTACCATCGACTGGGCCAACGTCACCCAGGCTAACTTCAAGTACACCCTGCGCCGCCGGCCCGGCCCTAAAAACGACCTGGGCGAGGTGAAGTTTATCTTCCCCAACTCCAACGATATCTACCTCCACGACACGCCCCACGACGAGCTGTTTTCCCAAACCAAGCGCAGCTTCAGCCACGGCTGCGTGCGGGTAGAGGAGCCCGTGAAGCTGGCCACCTACCTGCTGCGCAACAACCCCAACTGGGACCAAGCAACCATCGAAGACACCATTTCCCAGCGCAAAGAGAAGTACGTTTCCCTCAAGGAAAAGCTGCCCGTGTACTTGGTCTACCTCACCGCCTGGGCCGATGTCGATGGCCACGCGCACTTCCGCGATGACATCTACGGCCACGATAAAGCCCTCGCAAAAGAGTATTTTGATTAAGGACTGAAACCTCTGGTAGCACTGGCTACCGCCATCTCCCAGCGTTGTAAGAGCCCCGGCATGTTGTTCATGCCGGGGCTCTTTTTTATGTAGCTAGTAAGGTGATGTTTCATTTGTATTGAGACGCAAACGGAAGTCCCATGGATAACAATTGTATTGAAATGCGACGGGGCATCATGCTGTAAACTTGTGTTTACTAATGTTATTACAAGTGTAATTCGTCATAATTTTCCGCTATTCACTTTTGGATAGACAAGAGGTGTTTAAGTGCGCTTTTAAGAATGCTTTCTTCTGTGTACATTTGTAGCGAAATTGGTTCTCTATGGTAACGCGTATCCGGCAGCTTCTTGAGCAGAAACAGCTCACTCCAACTCAATTTGCCGATGCCATTGGGGTGGGCCGGCCCGTGATGAGCCACATCCTGAGTGAGCGCAATAAGCCTAGCTTGGAAGTGGTGCAGCGCATTATCGACGCCTTTCCGGAAGTATCCATGCCCTGGCTGCTCCGAGGCACCGGCGAAATGCTGGAAAGCGGCTCAGCGCCCGCCGAAGAGGCTGCTAATCCTCCAACCAAGCCGACTGAGGCCGCGCTGGCTGCTTCCGCGCCCATAGTTTCCCAAGCCGAGAGTGAGCCTGAGGCGCTGCCCGTGCCGCCGGTTACCGCGCCTGTGACAGCCCCGTTGGCTACTACGCCCGCTGTCCCGAGTAGCGAAACGGAGGCGGCTGCTACTAGTGAGGCGTCATTACCCCCAGTGGCTGCCATTACTACGATGCCAGCCCAGCCGGAAGCCTCGCCAGCACCTTCCCCAGTAGATGAGGCACCAACTCTAGCTACTTTGAAGCCCTTCAAAGCCCAGCGCTTCGTGCCAGCAAGCCCACTGCTTACCCAGGCTCCGGCAACGCTGCCTACTTCGCCGTTGGCCTCGGCGGCACCAGTAGTGCCGAATGCCGCCCCAGCAGCGGTGGTTGCTCCTCCGATAGCCCCCGCTCCAGTGGCGGCTCCTGTGCCATTTGTGCCCGCTCCGCTGCCTGAGGCTAGCCCTGCAGCCATTACTTCCCCGGTGCCAGCGGTGCCGGCCACTACTTCTCCTGAGGCTGCTCTGCTACCTTTTCTCGGTGAGTCGGGGAAATCCATTCGGCGCATCGTCATCTTCTACCGCGATGGCTCCTTTGCCGATTATCAGCCCGAGCAATAGCTAGTGCGAAGCTACAGAAAAGGAAGCTTGGGCAATCCATACTAGCTACCCTGTCGTAGGTCTAGCATCACCTCGGGCAAGCTAACAGGCCTTCCAACAGTAGCTGATACCAGCATGGAGAGCGGCTCAGTAGTGCGCTTTTTTCTGCTAATAGGAGTAGTGCCAGTGATAATGAGCCTAAGCTAAGCTACCTTGCTTCCAGGAGTGGCTAAGCTAAAAGCTTTTGCTATCTGCCTTATCACAGAAGTACAATTTCTACTAGTGCAAGTAAGTGGCAGTTCGCTGTCAATGTCTTGGCCTGGTAGCCACTTCTTGGGCTACTGGGTAAGTCGTTATTTTATAAGCAGAGTCCAAGTGTACTTTAGTATCAGCAAAGCTTAGGATGAATCTGGGTTTATGATTCATAACTAGCTGTTCTTCAAGTTGTAATGTTTAATGAGCACTACTATTGCTAGAAGTATCATTTCGTCTTATTGGACTTAAGCCTTTATTTTTTTAATCTAATTGGGTTTTCGAGGTTTTTTCACCACCTTAGCTCTCCATTTGTGCTAAAAGTATTGCTCAGCGAACGGCTAATAAAAAGACAAAATAGCTTCACTAACTCATTACGCAGAATAAAAGCTGTCAGCTTGGATAGTGCAGCTGCAAATGGCGCTTCAGGGGGTAAAATTTGGACTCTAGGTCTGACTAGTAATGCTAGTTTTTAGCGGTCCTAGTTGCTACTTAATAAAAGTGGCTTGTGGAGGTCTTCGGGGGCAGAGCTGAGTCTAAGACAAGGCATTTATCAAATGTAAACCCACACTGGGCAAAGTGCTTGGTCAGTAGATGTAGTCTTGGCATTACATGCAAAGGGTAGGAGTGAGCTAGCGCCCACAATAGGTACGCTGCTGGCAAATAAGCGAAAATATGCGGCAGGTCGCTTTTAGCTTTAGGCCGCCGGGCCTTACCTTCGCGGCATGAAAAGCTTGCGCACCTACTCCCTGCTGCTGGCCGCCAGCGCGGCCCTGTTTCTGACCGCTGCCTGCACTACGGCCCCCGACGCGGAGAAAGACCCTAGCGCCGATGCGGCCTACAAGCGGGCTCACCGCACCGAAGGCTACCGCGAAGCCCAGCGCAGCAACGTTAACTACTAACCACCGCCGCTCCGGCCCAGCGGCCGAAGTAGCTTAAACACCCAAGCCAAAGCCCCGCCTACGCAGTTGCGTAGGCGGGGCTTTGGCTTGGGTGGTCTAGTAAAAGTGCGTTGGGCTAAGCCTCTGCTAGGGTAAGCTCGGCCACGGCGGGCAATGTTACGGTAGCCAGAAACTGCTGCTCCAGCACATCGGCCCAGGTGCGCAAGTAGAGCACCACGTCGTCGCGCTGGTTGTGGCGAAGGGCATTGCGGCGCTCGAAGGGAATGGCGTGCCGCACGGCCGGGTCGCCGAGCTTTTCGAGGTTGGTCAGGTCTTCGCGGGAGAAGCCCATAGCCAGCATCTCATCGATGGTCTGGTCGAAGGGCAGGCCGCTGGTGGGGCAGTAGTCCACTAGCTGGCGCTCCCAGTCGCCGTAGCGTTGTAGGGCCTGGGTATGGATTTCGGCCTTGGTGAGGCGCGTGATGGTCTGGGCCAGGTGGCCGCAGTTGCAGCTACCCATGTGGCCCCACTGGTACGGGGCCTCGGTGGCGAGGCGGTGGGCCGTGTCGCGCAGGGCCTGAATAAGCGAAAGAGAAACGCGGGAAGTCATACTTGGGAGCCAGAAAAACAGCGTTAAAGTAAAGGCCAAAAGGCACTAGGAGAAGCCCAGCCGTCTGATTTTTGTTTCCTATGGCCCAAAAAAAACGGGAGCCGGACTCAACCTGAGTCCGGCTCCCGTCATTAACAAGTGTTACGCGCTGCCTAAAAGGCCGCTGGCACTACTGCGGGCGGCGATTGCCACCCTCGCTACCGCCGCTCCGGCCCGCCTGGAAAGGCCGGCTCGAACGCTGCCCGCCCCCGGCGGGCCGGCCACCGCCCGCCGCTGCCGGGCGCTCGCCCCCGCCGCCCGACGACTGGGGCCGTCCGCCGCCGCGGTGCTCGCTGCGGCCGCCGCCCGAGGTGCTGCCGCTGGAGCGCGGGGCGCCGCTACGGCCCTGGCCACCGCCATTGCCACCACGTCCATCGCGGGGTGGGCGGCCAGCCGGGCCTTTGGGCCGGATGATGCGCTCATTGCCCATCAGCGACACTGGGGCTACACTGTTGGTCGAGTAGGGATGCTCCTTGTCTACGTCAATCTGCTTACGGATAAGCTTCTGAATGTCTTGTAGATAGGCGCGTTCCTCTTCCTCTACAAATGTAAAGGCGGTGCCGAAGGCCCCGGCGCGGCCGGTGCGGCCGATGCGGTGCACGTAGGTTTCGGGCTCGTTGGGAACTTCGTAGTTGATAACGTGGGTCAGCTCGTCCACGTCGATGCCGCGGGCGGCGATGTCGGTAGCGACGAGCACGCGGGTGGTGCCGGCCTTGAAGTTGCTGAGGGCGCGCTGGCGGTGGTTCTGGCTCTTATTGCCGTGGATGGCTTCGGCGGTGATTTGAGCCTTCTCCAGCGTTTCGGTCACCTTGTTGGCACCGTGCTTGGTGCGGGTGAAGACCAGCACACGCTTGATGGCGGGGTCCTTGAGCACGTGGCGGAGCAGGGCGGGCTTGTCGTTTTTATCGACCAGGAACACCGACTGCGTTACCGTGTCGGCGGTGCTCGATACGGGCGTTACGGCCACCTGCACCGGGTTGGGGCGCAGGATGGTGGCCGAAAGCTCCTTGATAACGTTCGGCATGGTGGCCGAGAAAAACAGGCTCTGGCGGCCGGCCGGCAGCTTGGGCAGGATGCGCTTGATGTCGTGGATGAAGCCCATGTCGAGCATACGGTCGGCCTCGTCGAGCACGAATACTTCGAGGTGCTGCAAGTTGACGTAGCCCTGGTTCATCAAATCGAGCAGGCGGCCGGGGGTAGCCACCAGGATTTCGACGCCGCGCTGGAGCGCCTGCACCTGCGGGTTTTGGCCCACGCCGCCGAAAATGACGGTCGAGCGCAGCTGCGGCAGGTGGCGGCCGTAGGCCTTAAAGCTCTCGCCAATCTGGATGGCCAGCTCGCGGGTGGGGGTGAGCACGAGGCAGCGCACGCGGCCGCGGGGGCCCTGGGCAGCCTTCTGGGTTTGGGCCGTCTGGTGCAGAATCTGGAGAATCGGCACCGAGAAGGCGGCCGTTTTGCCGGTGCCCGTCTGGGCCACGCCGAGCAGGTCGTGCCCTTCGAGCACCTGCGGGATGGCTTGCTGCTGAATGGGCGTGGGGGTGGTATAGCCTTCTTCGCTCAGGGCGCGCAGAATGGGCTCAATCAGGTTGAGGTCGTTAAAGGTCATGAAGGTGGGAGCCACCCGCCCGGTGGGTGGTGGCCGGGGCGGAGGCCATCGGCTGCCTTCGCAAATACAGGAAAATGGGAGGGAAAAACCCGCGCCGGGTGCCCCAAAGGACGACGCAGCGGGCCGGCGGCCGTATACTACGGCCAGCAGCTGGTCCGATTGCCAGGCTGCCTTCGGCGGCAAAGGTACCGCTTAAATCCCCAAGCCATGCAGATAGTTCACCGCGCGCGCGTCTACGACGGCCATTTTAAGCTCAACAAGCTCACCCTTAAAACGCAGGAAGGCGAAGAATTGCCCCGCGAGCAGTTTGCCCCCGGCCACGCCGTGGCCGCCCTCGTCTTCGATACCCAGCAGCAGCACTATGTGCTCACCCGCCAATATAGAGTAGGGGCCGAGCGCGAATTGCTGGAAATCGCGGCCGGCATGATTGACAAAGACGAGAGCCCCGAAACGGCCGTGCGCCGCGAAATTCAGGAGGAGTTGGGCTACGATATTGACCAGCTTACGCTCATTGCTACCGTGTGGTCGTCGCCGGGCGTGAGCGCCGAAACCATCGCCGTGTACTACGCCGAGGCCAGCCGCCAATCCGGCCAGGGTGGTGGGCTGGCCGCCGAGCACGAGCAAATCGAAATTGTGCGCCTGACCCGTGAGGAACTGGCCAAGGAAGCGTTATTGGACGCCAAAACGCTGCTAGCCGTGCAGTGGGCGCAGTTGCACAGAAGCTAGTCAGACCATAGAAGTTAGTCAGACCGCTAAATAACCAAAAGAACGTCATGCTGAGCTTGCCGAAGCATCTCGTTCGCATCGTTGAGTATTCTCCTAACGGTGCGAGCGAGATGCTTCGGCAAGCTCAGCATGACGTTCTTATTGTGTCTCTTTCTATAAAGAGTCAGCCCTTATATAAGGAGTCAGCAAACCCTACTGTGGCGTCAACTGATACTCGAACTGCTGGCGCAGGCGCGTGTCCGTAATTACGAGGGTGAGCGGGCCAACGGCGGGGTCGAGCTTGATGAAGGGGATAATCTGCTTGTTCTGGTAAAGGTCGCGGCCGTAGAAGCGGCCAAAGCCCGGCTTGGGCGTGCCCGTGAAAACCTCCTTGCCGTCCTTGGTGTGGGCCGAGAGGGTGAGCAGCGATGGGTCGGCGTTTTTGGCGCCCTGGCGGCGAATGTCGAGCACGAGCGCGCCGCCAGCTGGCAGCGCGGCCACCCGGCGCTGGTAGGTAGAGTCGGCCCAGTCGTGGATTTTGCGCAGCTCGGTGATTTCGGCCAGCATTTCCTCCGGTGAGCGGTAGCACACGTGGGTGTAGCTGCCGGTGACGTCGGCGTCCTCGTCGGTGTTTTTGGTGATGTTGGCCACCACCGGGCACTCCGGGTTTTTCTGGGCAAACATATAGCGTTTGCGGGGCGGGCCATTGGGCGATTGGGCGTGAGCAGCGGTAGCCCCGCCCAGCAGCGCCACGAGCAAACCAACCCGAAGAGTGGTAGAAAATTGCATTAAGAGAAGAAAATAAAGCAGCCTGGATAGAAGCGGAATACTCCGCTTACAAAGAACGGCAGGCTGCGCTGAATGCACCCAATTACCCGCTCTAAATGCCTCACCTGGCCCATGCTTGATGAAAATGTAACGCCCGCATAACGCCGGCTTTACACTCTGCGGCGAGCTTTGGGTATGCTAAAACTCGCGGAATGCAAGCGCATGTTATTGGACTGGCAGCCCTCCGGCGCGGGGCTGGCGGGGCTGCTCGCCCTGGCCTGGTGGCTGGTCCTGAGCTGGCCACTGCGACGCAGCCTGCGGGCGGCGCTGGGCGGCGCGGCGGTCGGCTCCCCCACGGACGGCCCGCCCACGCGCCCCCGCCGCCCCAAGGCCCGCCCGCGCCGCGACTATCCGCACCTTTCTTACCCCTCGGCCGCGTGAGCATAGCCGCAACTTTACCGAGCGCCGGCCAGCCCGGCACGGCCCCGCCGGCTAGCTCGCCCCGCCGCAAAAAGCGTCGCCTGGCCGTGGCCGTGGTCAGCGACGTGCACTTGGGCACCTACGGCTGCCACGCCCCCGAACTGCTGCGCTACCTCAAAAGCATTCGCTCACAAGTGCTGGTACTTAACGGAGACATCGTCGATATCTGGCAGTTTTCGAAAAATTACTGGCCCGCCTCGCACATGCGGGTGGTGCGCTACCTGGCCGGCTTGGCCGCCAAGGGCACCCGCATCTACTACCTCACCGGCAACCACGACGAGCTGCTGCGCAAGTTTGCGGGCCTCAAGCTGGGGCATTTTCAGCTTGATAACAAGGTGGTGCTCGACCTGCCCCACGGCCGCACCTGGCTGTTTCACGGCGACGTGTTCGACGTGACCATGCGCCACGCCCGCTGGCTGGCCAAGCTCGGCGGCAAGGGCTACGACCTGCTCATCGTGCTCAATCGGGTGGTCAATTTCCTCTTGCAGCAAATCGGCCGCCCCAAAGTAGCGCTCTCCAAAGCCGTGAAAAACCGCGTGAAAAGCGCCGTCAGCCTCATCGGCGATTTCGAGCAAACGGCTGCCAACATCGCCGCCGACAATGGCTACCGCTACGTCGCCTGCGGCCACATTCACCAGCCCGAAATCAAAGCCCTCGCCACGCCACAGGGCGAGGTAACCTACTTGAATTCGGGTGATTGGGTGGAAAACCTGACTTCCCTCGAATACACCGCCGAAGCCGGCTGGGCGCTCTACCGTTACGCCGACGACCCGCGCATGTTGCCCCAGCCCGGCGAGCCCGCCGACCTCCCGGAAGCCGCCGACCTCGCCGCCGACGCCGGCCCCGCCGCCCTGCTCGAAGGCCTGCTGGCCGAGTTTAAACTCAAGTAAATGAACATCCTCTACGCCATCCAGGGCACGGGCAACGGCCACCTGATGCGCGCCCTCGACGTGGTGCCGCTGCTGCAAGCCCGCGTAGCTGCCCTGGGCGGCCACCTCGACCTGCTCGTGAGCGGCCCGCCCGCCGACCTGCCGCTGCCCTTCGACGTGCGCTACCGGGTGGGCGGCATGGGCTTTTTATTCGGTAAAAAGGGCGGCATCAACTTCGTGAAGACCTTCCGGCAGTTCAACTCGGCCGGCTTCGTGCACGATATCCGCCACCTGCCGGTCGAAAACTACGATTTGGTTATCAATGACTTCGAGCCTGTGTCGGCCTGGGCCTGCCGGCTGCGCCACCGCCCCTGCGTAGCCCTCAGCCACCAAAGCACCGTGCTGCACCCCGCCGCGCCGCGCCCCAAGGAAGAAGACCCCGCCGGCCGGGCCGTGCTGCGCCACTACGCGCCGAGTACGGCGCAGTATGGCTTTCATTTCCAGGAGTATGCGCCGGGTATCAGTACGCCTGTTATTCGGCGGCAGGTGCGCGAGCTGACGCCCACCGATGAGGGTCATTATACTGTATACCTGCCCGCCTTCGATGAGGAAACGCTGGTGGCGCGCCTGCGCTACCTCAGCCGCTCGGTGCAGTGGGAGGTGTTTTCGAAGCACAGCCAGGTGCCCGCCGACTACGGCAACGTGCGCGTGTGGCCCGTGAGCGGCGGCGACTTTCTGCAAAGCCTGGCCCGCGCCCGGGGCGTACTCTGCGGCGCGGGCTTCGAGACGCCCGCCGAGGCGTTGCACCTGGGCAAAAAGCTGCTCGTGGTGCCCATGAAGCAGCAATATGAGCAGCAGTGCAACGCTGCCGCCCTCGCTAAAATGGGCGTGCCCGTCGTCCGCAGCCTTAAAGACAAGCACCTCGACCGCCTCGACGAGTGGCTGCACCACGGCCGCCCCGTGCCCGTACACTACCCCGACCGCACCGGCGAAGTGCTCGACCAGCTACTGGCCGAGCAGTTGGGAGCGCCCCGGCCGACGGCCGCCGTGGCCCGGCCTTTGTAGGTTGCACCCCGGCTCCGCAAGGTCGCCCCGCCCGCGCCCTACAAAGGCCCGCTGGCTGTCGGCTAGCTGCGCCCGTTGCTTGTTTATTCGCTTAGTTTCCTGGCTAGCCCCGGCCGGCCCCGCTTGATGCCCGACGATTCTCTGCTCTCCATCCAGCGCCCGCTGGCCCTGCCCCCGGCTTTCTTTCCGGCTACCACGCCCGCCTCGTATTCGCGGGCTGATTTTGGCCCCGATTTTCATTGGGGCGCGGCCTGCGCGGCCTACCAGGTGGAGGGCGCGTGGCAGCAGCAGGGCAAGGGCCCGAGCATCTGGGACGAGTTTACGCGCCGGCCCAAGGCCATTGCCCGGGGCGAGCACGCCCGGGTGAGCACCGATTTCTTCACCCGCTACGAGCAGGATTTGGACCTGGCCCAAAGCCTGGGGCTAACTGATTTTCGCTTCTCAGCCGCCTGGACGCGAGTGCTGCCCGAGGGCACCGGCGCCGTAAACCGGCGCGGCCTCGACTTCTACGACCGCCTCGTGGATGCCTGCCTGGAGCGCGACCTGCGCCCCTGGCTCACCGTCTACCACTGGGATTTGCCGCTGGCCTTGCAGCAGCGCGGCGGCTGGACCAACCGCGACGTGGTAGGCTGGCTGGCCGACTACGCCCAGGTGCTGGCCCGCCGCCTCGGCGACCGCGTGCCGCACTGGATGGTGCTCAACGAGCCGATGGTCTTCGTGGGCGCGGGCCACGCGCTGGGCATCCACGCGCCGGGGCGGCGCAGCCTGCCGGCCTTCCTGGCGGCGGCCCACCACGCCACGCTGGCCCAGGCCGAGGGCGGCCGCGCCCTGCGCGCGGCCCTGCCCGACACGGCCCGTATCGGCACCACGTTTTCGTGTTCCTACGTCACGCCGGCGCGGCCGGGCCACGGCCCCAGCGAGGCCGCCGCCCGCCGCGTCGATGCCGTGCTCAACCGTTTCTTCACTGAGCCGACCCTCGGCCTGGGCTACCCGATGGCCGAGCTGCCCACCCTGGGCTGGCTCCTGCGCCGCTACCAAAAGCCCGGCGACGTGGAGCGCATGAAGTTCGACTTCGACTTTTGGGGCGTGCAGAACTACACCCGCGAGGTGGTGCGCGCCGCCCCCTGGCTGCCGCTGCTGGGCGCGGCGCTGGTGCCCGCCGCCAAGCGCGGCGTGCCCACTACTGAAATGGGCTGGGAGGTTTTTCCCGAGTCGGTGTACCAAATGTTGAAGCAATACGCGGCTTATCCCGGCGCACCCGAATTGTACATTACTGAGTCGGGCGCCGCCTTTGCCGACCACCCGGCGAGCGGCCGCGTGCCCGATACTGCCCGGCTAGCTTACTTCCGGGCGGCCATCGGACAGGTGTTGCGCGCCCGCCGCGAGGGCATTCGGGTGAACGGCTATTTCCCCTGGAGCTTCACCGACAACTTCGAGTGGGCCGAAGGCTACCGCCCGCGCTTCGGCCTCGTGCACGTCGATTACGAAACGCAGGAACGTATTATCAAAGACTCGGGCCGCTGGTACGGCGAGTTCCTGGCCGGCGCTAGGGTAGAGGTAGCACCGGTGCAGGCAGTAGCGCTGTAGTGCGCAACGGTACTTCAACCCCAGTGAGCCGGCAGCAGCAGCGCGAAGCGCTGCTTCGGGCGCGAACAACGTGAGCAGATGGAACCGAGCGCCCTTGCTCGCTTTGCTCGCGCCCGAAGCAGGGCTTCGCGCTACTTCCTCTAACGCGTCAGCAGCGTATCGCGCATGGCCATAAACCGCTCGATGAGCTGGCTGGGCTCCTGCTCGTCAAATTCCCCAAACCCCAGCACAAACCCCGGCGCGGGCTGCACAAAGCGAATGGCCGCGTTCACCGCCTCCAGGTACTGGCCGAAGCGGTCGCGGTCGCCCTCGGCGGCGGCCAGTTCGGCATCCCAGCGCAGGGCAGCCGGGCCTTTGCGCACCAGAAAGGGCAGCACAAACGGAATGTAGTGGCTGAAAACCGGGTTCTCCACGCTCGTCAGCCGCGTATCGGGCCACACGTGAAACTCGCTGAAGGAGGCGGGCGGCGCGACCACGAAGCGCGCCTGCTCCTCGGCCATTGCCGTAAATAGCTCGGCGCGGTTGGGCTGGGAGTAGAGCTGCGCGTAGGCCGCGTACCACACCGTCACGCCGGCCTGGTTCACGAGCTGGTAGGGGTGAAACGAACTGGCTAGTCCCACGCCGCCGTGCTCGCCAATGACGAGGTTGTAGAGCTGCCCAAACTGGGCTAGGTCCGTAGACTGCCGGTAGGGATTGTCGGTGAGGCCGTAGAGGTAGAAGCTGGCGAAGTCGGTGAGCGAGGGCTGCGCCGACGCGGCGGGAGTGGAAAGTTCGGACACGGAAAAAAACGGGCTGGAAGGAGCAGGCCACCGGCTACGGGCCGGGCCAGGGCGCAAAGTTCGGGCGCGGCGGGCTTGCCAATGCGGGCGCGGCGCTACTTTCGGGAGCGGCCCGCTGCTGGCCAGGTACTTCCTTCTTTTCCCCACCCGTCTTATGTCCATTTCTCGTCGTCACTTCCTGCACCAGGCGGCCGCCGTGGCCGCTACGGCGGCCCTTGCGCCGCAAGTCCTCGCCAGCGAGCTGGCCAGCCAGCCGTTTTTTGAAATCTCGCTGGCCGAGTGGTCATTGCATAAAGCCTTGTTCAGCAAGAAAATCACCAACCTCGACTTTCCCGCCATCGCCAAAAAGGACTACGGCATCAGCGTGGTGGAGTACGTCAACCAGTTTTTCAAAGACAAGGCCCAGGATACCACCTACCTCAACGACCTCTTGCAGCGCTGCCGTGACAACGGCGTGCGCAACCACCTCATCATGATTGACGGCGAAGGCGACCTGGGCGCGCCCAACCAGGCCGAGCGCCTCAAAGCCGTCGATAATCACTACAAATGGGTGGATGCCGCCAAGCACCTGGGCTGCGCTACCATCCGCGTCAACGCCTTCGGCAAAGGCACCGCCAGCGAGGTGCAGCAGGCGGCCATCGACGGCCTGGGCCGCCTCAACGAATACGCCCAAAAAGCCAATATCAACGTCATCGTGGAAAACCACGGCAGTTACACTTCCGATGGCCAGTGGTTGCTCAAAACCATCCGGCAGGTAGACAAAAAGAGCGTGGGCATCTTGCCCGATTTCGGCAACTTCTGCATCCGGCGCGACACCGGCGAGCTGTACCAGGGCACCTGCGTCGAATCATATGATAAATACAAGGCCGTGAAGGAGTGGATGCCCGTTGCCAAGGGCGTGAGCGCCAAAACGTTTGAGTTTGATGCCGCCGGCAACTGCGTCGAAACCGACTATTACAAGATGTTCCGCATCATCAAGGAGTCAGGCTTCAAAGGCTACGTGGGTATCGAATACGAAGGCGAAAAGCTGAGCGAAGACGAAGGAATCCGCAAAACCAAGGCCCTGCTGGAAAAGGTAAGCCGGGTGTAGCGTAGCCGCTGCATAACTCGCGCGAATGGGTGCTTGTGCAATACCCAGCTACTCACGCCGTATGCCAACGCTACTCTCTTCTACGCCTGTCATGCTGACGAAGGAAGCATCTTATCAGGTTCGCCAGAACAAGTCTGGCGAACCTGATAAGATGCTTCCTTCGTCAGCATGACAGACGTAGAAGAGAATCAAAAGGTACCGGTAACCGCATCGCCCAAATGCCCCTACGCGCGGACTCGCAGCGCCCATGCTACTACATTTGAGCTTCTGCCCCGCGCTTTCGCCTCATGCTGCTGACCATCTCGACCACCTACCAGCCCGCCACCGACCTGGGCTACCTGCTCCACAAAAACCCAGCGCGCCTGCAAAGCGTGGAAATTACCGGCGGCCAGGCCCACGTCTTTTACCCCGAGGCCACGGCCGAGCGCTGTACCGCCGCGCTGCTGCTCGACCTCGACCCCATCGGGCTGGTGCGCGGGCGGGGCGGCGCGCCCGGCGAGGGCTTCTCCCTGGAACAATACGTCAACGACCGGCCCTACGTGGCCTCGTCGTTCCTGAGCGTGGCGCTGAGCAAAGCCTTCGGCACGGCCATGAACGGCACCTGCAAAGACCGTCCCGCGCTGCCCGCTGAAACCCTGCCGCTGGCCGTGACGGTCGCCGTGGTGTCGGCCCCCAGCCCCGACTGGCCCCGCCGCCTCTTCGAGCCGCTGGGCTACGAGGTTGAAACCGAAACCTACCCGCTCGACCCCACCCAGCCCGCCTGGGGCGATAGCGCCTACTACACCCTGCTCCTGCGCCACGACGGCTTGCGCCTGCAAGACGTGCTCACCCACCTCTACGTGCTGCTGCCCGTGCTTGACAATGACAAGCACTACTACGTAGACCAGAACGAGGCCGAAAAGCTGCTGCACCGCGGTGGCGACTGGCTGCCCCGCCACCCCGAGCGCGGCTTCATCACGCGCCGCTACCTGCGCTACCACGCCCTCTACGTGAACCCCGCGCTGGCCCGCCTGCTAGATTCCGATGAGTTGACTGAGGACACGGCGGAATTGTCCACTGCGCCCGGCTCAGCCGATGAGATGGCTGGCTTGGCCGGTCGCTTACCTGCCAATGTTGAAGCTAGTGCGGAGGCATTGCCGTTGGTTGCCTTACCGGAAGAAACCAGGCCGGCCGTGGCTAGCGAGCCCGCTGAAAAAACCTCCCTCCACGACCAGCGCCTCCAGCAAGTTGCCCAGGAAATCTATCAGCTGGCCCCCAAGCGCGTGCTGGACCTGGGTTGCGGCGAGGGCAAGCTCCTGCGCCAGCTGCTGCGTCAGCCCAAAATCGAGTATATCCTCGGTATGGATGTGTCGCACCAGGCGCTGGCCCGCGCCGCCCAGCGCCTGCACCTGGCCGAAATGCCCCCGCGCCAGCGCGCCCGTCTCGACCTCATCCAGGGCTCGCTCTTGTATAAGGACGAGCGCCTGGCTGGCTTCGACGCGGCCGCCCTGGTCGAAGTCATTGAGCACCTCGACGCCAGCCGCCTCGCCACCCTCGAAGCGGTAGTATTCGGCCACGCCCGGCCGGCGCACGTCTTCGTTACCACCCCCAACGCTGACTACAACCAGCTCTACGACAGCCTCTCGGCCGGCACCTTCCGCCACGCCGACCACCGCTTCGAGTGGGGCCGCGCCGAGTTTGCCGCCTGGGCCGCCGGCGTAGCCGAGCGCCACGGCTACCAGGTGCGCCTAGAGGCAATGGGGGAGGAAGCGGAAGGGGTAGGTGCGCCCTCTCAGCTGGCGGTGTTTACGCTTAAATAGGTTCCCATAGTCTCAACTCTACTGGGATAGATGACCTATCACTTAGCCATTGTTCAACAGCTTGTACTAAAGACTGTAGATTCAAGATAAAAGACGCTAAAGTTGTTTCTGGGAACATTACGATGCAATTAACATCTTCTGACCTATGACTGAAGTTAAATACAATATAATTACTCGCCAATTCACTTGTGGTAGTGTCTGACAGTTCATTATAAAGGCCAAATTCTAAAAAGAGCAATTTTTCTTTTATTTCAGCTGGCATCCAATAGCTTCTTATTAATGGTGTGAGACTTTGAAAAAAAATGTCATAATCATTGGAATTTATTAAAATAACTTTCTTTGAATCGGTTGCGTAATTTGGGGATGTTACAAATTGATTTAATTGGTCAATTGATGGCCTAATCATGTATATATATCCCTTAGATTTGGCATAAAAAGTTTTTCCTTTTAAAAAATCAATTAACTGTAAAACAGTATCTGCTTGCTTGTCCATGATTCTTCTATCAAGACTAAGTTTTTCATATAAAAAATAAGCAACTATAAAGGTGGCAGCGGTCAGTATGGTGCTCACTGCTGAAAGCGACACAGATAAAACCGTGTTGATTGATTCAGTTTTCTCCCTAGTAAAAAAGGGTAGCGAAAAGGAAATTATAGAAAAAAGAGAGGCTATTGTGAATACAATACCATTTGCTTTTTTCTTAATAATGTTTACTAAGCTCATCGTTATTTATAATGATTCAAGTTCTGTGAAATTGCAGCCAGTTCATTAGGTCGGTTAAGGTTAACAACTAGCAGCCGATTAGATACGTTATTAGCTTTCAAATAAGCGATTTCCGACTGAAACGGACTATCATCCAGCCAATAAAAATCACTGGCCAAGTCAATAGCTTCGGTTTTGAGCGTGTCCCAATTTGTGGGCCGCACGGCTAAGCGTAGTTTCTCCACCGTAGCGGGTTTTAGAAAGCCGGAGAGGTAGCGGAGTGCGGGCGCGCTGTCACCCTTGCAATGCGTGGTCAGCCAGTAGCAGGCAAAATGCATGCGATAAACTCATCGACGCCGGGGGCGGCTTGCGTGTGTTTGGCGGTTAGTAATACGCCGTCGATATCCAGGTAAAGGTTTTTCATAAAGCGCAGCTACGCACGTTCGTTCAGCTTTTCGAGTTGATGGGAAAGCCAAAACGCGCTGCTTGCCAGCTAGCCCGGCCGTACTTTTAGCCTTCCCAAGTACTAGCTGGCCTGCAATAACGCCTTTTTAATGCACAAATACTTATCTCCTGGCGGGCTGTGGCTGCTGGTGCTGCTCTTGCTGCACCTGGGTCCCGCCGCCGCCCAAACCCGCATCACGCTCAGCGGCACCGTGCAGGATGCCACCTCGGGCGAAAACCTGACCGGCGCCACCGTGCGCGTGCGCGAACTGCCCGGCGTGGGCACCGGGGCCAATGCCTACGGCTTCTTCACGCTCACGGTGCCAGCCGGCACTTATACGCTGGAAGCCAGCTTTGTGGGCTACGCCACCCAGCAGCGCCAGCTGACCATTACGGCCAGCCAGCGGCTCGATTTCAAGCTCAAGCCCAGCGGCAACGACCTGAGTGAAGTAGTGGTGACGGGCCGCAGCACCGACGCCAATATCAGCAAGGCCCAGATGGGCGTAGAAACCCTGGACCTGAAACAGATAGCCAAGGTGCCGGTACTCTTCGGCGAGAAGGACGTGATTAAAACCCTGACGCTGCTGCCGGGCATCAAGTCGGCGGGCGAGGGGAGCAGTGGCTTTTCGGTGCGCGGCGGGGCCGTGGACCAGAACCTGATTTTGCTCGACGAAGCGCCCGTGTACAACGCCTCGCATTTGCTGGGCTTTTTCTCGACCTTTAATTCCGACGCCATCAAGGACCTCACCGTTTTTAAGGGCGGGATGCCGGCGCAGTACGGCGGGCGCTTGTCGTCGGTGGTGGATATCAAGATGAAAGACGGCAATAACCAGCAGCTGCACGGCAGCGGCGGCATTGGCCTCATCGCCAGCCGGCTGGCCCTCGAAGGCCCGATTGTGAAGGACAAAGGCTCATTTTTAGTGACGGCCCGGCGCACGTACGCCGACGTATTTCTCAAGCTTTCCAAGAACGAGAATACTAAGAATTCGAGCCTTTATTTCTACGACGTAAATGCCAAGGCTAATTACGCGCTCAACGACCGCAACCGACTCTACTTCAGTGCCTACCTGGGCCGCGACGCGCTGGGGCTAGCCAATACCTTCGGCCAGTACTATGGCAACCAGACGGCCACGCTGCGCCTCAACCACCTGTTTAGCGACCGCGTGTTCTCTAATACCTCGCTCATCTACAGCAAGTACGATTACGAAATCGACATCACGACCAACGCCCAGACGTTCAAGATTATCTCTAAAATTCAGGACCTGAACCTAAAGCAGGATTTCGAGTTCACGCCCAGCGCTACCCAAACCATCCGCTTCGGGGCGCAGGCTATTTACCACACTATCACGCCGGGCTACGTGACGGCCGATGCCGGCGCGTCGGTCAACTCCACCGCCGACCGCACCAATTACTCGCTCGAAACGGCCGCCTACGCCTCGCACGAGTGGCAGGCCACGCCGCGGCTCAACTTCACCACCGGCCTGCGGCTGTCGGGCTTCAGCTTGCTCGGTCCCGGCACTTATTCGACTTACGACGCAAACGGCACGGTGCTCACGGCCAAGCCGTACGATAAAAAGGGCGAGTTTTTGAAAACCTACGTGCGCCTGGAGCCGCGCTTTTCGGCCAGCCTTCAGGTCAACGAAGCCAGTTCGCTCAAGGCTGGTTACGCCCGCAACGTGCAAAACCTGCACCTGCTCAGCAACAGCAGCACCGCCCTGCCTACCGACCTCTACGTGCCCACTACCTTCAACGTGAAGCCCGAAACTTCCGACCAGGTTTCGGCTGGCTACTACCGCACCTTGGGCAAGGACAAGACGTATTCGCTCGTGGTCGAGACGTATTACAAGGCCCTGCAAAACCAGATTGATTACCGCGATGGCACGCAATTGCGCGGCAATTTCGACGTAGAAGCCAGCCTGCTCTACGGTACCGGCCGGGCCTACGGCATCGAGTTTTTGGTGCGCAAAGACGTGGGCCGATTCACCGGCTGGCTGGGCTATACGCTGAGTAAATCGCAGCGCCAGTTTGCCGAAATCAACGGTGGCTCGTGGTTTAATGCCCGCCAGGACCGGCCGCACGACCTCTCAGTGGTGGCCATTTACCAACTCAATTCGAAGTGGACCTTCTCGGGCACGTTCCTGGCTAGCACTGGCAATGCCGCTACGTTCCCGGTGGGTAAGTACGTGGTGGCCGGCCAGGTGGTGAGCCGCTACGGCGAGCGCAACGCCGACCGCCAGCCCGCCTACCGCCGCCTCGACCTGGGTGCCACTTATGAGAAGCCCGGTCAGGAAGGCAAGCGTTTCCACAGCAGCTGGTCGTTCTCTATCTACAATGCGCTGGGCCGCGAAAACCCCTACAGCATCCGCTTCCAGGCCGACCCCAACGACGCTACCCGCACCCAGGCCGTGCAAACGGCCCTATTTCGCATGGTGCCCTCGGCCACGTACAATTTTAGCTTTTAAGGAATGCGTCAGTTTTTCAAGAGCGTAGCTGCTACCCGATTGCCCATTAGCTGGCTGGCCCCGGCTGCCGTGACGCTGCTGCTAGCCAGCACCGGCTGCGAAAAAGTCATTGACCTCGACCTCAAAACGTCCTCCGCGCAACTCGTCATCGAGGGTAACCTGGTGGACGATAATCGCCCGTGCCAGGTCAGCCTCAGCACCTCGGCCAACTACACCGATACTAACACGTTTGCGCCTGTTGCCGGGGCCACCGTCACGCTGGCCGACAATGCGGGCGGCCTCGAAACGCTGCGCGAAGCCACGCCCGGCCAATACGTAGGAGCTAGCGTGCTCGGCGTGCCAGGGCGCACCTACACGCTACGTGTCGAAACTGGCGGTGCGGCCTACGTAGCCACCTCCCGGCTGCCCGCTCCGGTGGTGCCTTTCGAGAAGCTGAGTACGCAGTTGAGTGCGTTCGGCACCGATAATATTCAGGCAGTAGTAGACTATACCGACCCCGCAGGTTTAGGGAATAGCTACCTCTTCCGCCAATACCGCAACGGCCGAATTAATACTACCATCTTCGTTCAGAATGACCAGTTTACCGACGGCAACCACGTCACCCAAACGCTACGCGCCTTCAGCAATAGCAGTACCGACCCTAATAACCTCAATAAACTAGTGCGCGGTGACAGCCTTCAGGTGGAGATGCAAAATATCGACGCCAATGTGTACGAGTATTTCCGCACCCTCAACCTGATTCTCACCACCGGCGCGGCCCCCAGCACCACGCCCGCCAATCCGAAGTCGAATTTTTCGGGTGGGGCGCTCGGGTATTTTAGCGCACACTCGCGCCGGGTGCTGCGCATTAAGGTGCAGTAAGCGGTTACATCGTCTGCAACTGATTGGGGCGGAACAGGCGCTTGCTTTTGATAAATTGCTGCACCTTGATGTTTTCCCACATAATTAATTTATCGCCAACGCGGGTGATGGCCCGGATGTCGCCGTCCTGCGACACCACAAAGCCCAGGCTGCCGGCATTATTCCAGCAGTAGGCAAACATGGAGCGGTGCCGGGTGCCGTAGTGCGTGGGGGAGGTGGGGAGCAACTGGCTGTCATCAACTACGGCTTGCGGTGAAATGTAAATCTGCTCCGGCGCCTTCACGTTGCGGATAACGGTGCCGAAGCTTTTGACCTCCAAATCGGTGGATAAGACCACCAGGCCGTCGATGCACGAGAGCGAGGCGATAAACATAATCGCGCCTTTTAATTCGTCGCTCGTTTCGTTTTTATCGGTCTCGGCTACGCTCTCACTCAGGTACAGGAAAGATGGCAGCGTATCCTGGCCCAGGTCGATATATTCGTTGGTTATCGTTTCGGTATGCGTAAAGCTGGCGATGTCGAATTTAATAAAATTGACAATGGCTTTGAACAGCCGGTCGTACGATAATTTATGCTTGATGCTCAGGCCGCTTTCTGTATCGGGCGTAATGAGGAAAGCGCCGCCGTGCTGGTAATCCTGCATCCGGATGAGGATGCGGCAGATGGAGCGGCCAATGACGTTTTCGATATAGCCGCCCCACTCATCCAGCACGTCGGCCCCTAGTTCCTCCACAAAATGCTGGCGAACGGAGTCTTTATACTGGTCGCTGTGGTTGCCCAGCAGCTCGCGCACCGGCCCTTTGGCAAATACATCCACGTAATTGCTAATCAGCACGTTTTGCTTGAGGTTGGCAATTAATTCGTAGTCGAGCATGACGTGGATATTGCCCACATCATTAATCGTGGCCTGGAACAGGCCGGGCTGCTCTGGCTTGGCCGTGGAGGTCGATTCGTAATTAATAAAGCTCTGGTAGTGATACGACTGGTCAATCAGGCCCCAGATAAATAATTCGTTAGCCTCGTTATAATCCACGGCTAGCGAAGAACTCCAGGGGTCAGCGGCCTTGGAAAGCTTCACCAGGTTCTTCACCGTGAACGGAATTTTCTCTTCGAAATGAATGCAGTTCCAGCGGTGCGCCACTTTTTTGCGGGGCGGGTTGGGGTCGGGGTCGGCTGAGCTTATCAGGGTGATGGTCACCTCAATGAGCTGGCCTTCTTCGGTCTTGAGGCTGGTAAAGAACAGGTTTTCAAACAGCGTAGTTAGCACGGCGATGCTGGGTTGCAGGGTCGTGTTCTTATCGTGTTTCAACTTGCTGAACACTAGCTTGGCTAAATCTTTCGGGGTTGCGTTCATGCCGGAAATAAAACTGGAAAACCGACCAAAGATAAATTGCCTGCTCCCGCGATGTCCCAAGAAACTATAAAACTCCCCGAACTCTCGCTCGTGCTGCTGATTGGCAGCACCGGCGCGGGCAAGTCTACCTTCGCCCGTCGCCTATTCAAGCCCACTGAAATCGTGTCATCCGACACCTGCCGGGCGCTGGTTTCGGACGATGAAAACAGTCTCGACGCCACCAACGACGCCTTTGACCTGCTGCACTATTGGGTGGCCAAGCGCCTCAAGCGCGGCCGCCTCACGGTGATAGATGCCACCAACGTGCGTGCCGAAGACCGCAAGGGCCTCGTGGCGCTGGCCCGTCAATACCACTGCCTGCCGGTGGCTATCGTGCTCGACGTGCCCGAGGCCGTGGCCGAAGCCCGCAACCGCCAGCGGCCCGACCGCCAGGGCATCAAGCCCCACGTTATCGCCAACCATCGCCGTTTGCTGCGCCAGGGCCTGCGCACGCTTAAGCCGGAGGGTTTCCGGCACATTTTTCACCTGCGCGGCGTCGAGGAAATCGATGCGGTGCAAACCATAGCTCGCGACCCGCTGCACAACAACCGCCAGCAGGAAACGGGTCCCTTCGACATAATTGGCGACGTACACGGCTGCTACACCGAGCTGGTCACGCTGCTGGGCCAGCTAGGCTACGCCGTGGAGGCGGAGGCCGTGCACGATGCGCGCGACCTGGGCGTGCGGGTGGTACGCCTGGATAGCGAGGTAGATTCTACCCGTAAAGTCGTTTTTCTCGGCGACCTTGTAGACCGGGGCCCCGCCTCGCCGCAGGTATTGCGCCTGGTAATGAGCATGGTGCGCGACGGCCTGGCGCTGTGCGTGCCCGGCAACCACGACATCAAGCTGCTGCGCTACCTCAACGGCAAAAACGTGTCGCACACCCACGGCCTGGCTGAAACCATTGCTCAGCTCGAAGCCGAAACGCCCGCCTTTAAGGAGCAGGTGCGTCAGTTTTTGGATAAGCTGGTGAGCCACTACGTGTTCGACGGTGGCCGGCTGGTGGTAGCCCACGCGGGCCTCACCGAGGCGATGCAGGGCCGGGGCTCGGGGGCGGTGCGCAACTTCGCGCTGTTTGGCGAAACCACCGGGGAAATTGACGAGTTTGGCCTGCCCGTGCGCTACCACTGGGCCAGCGAGTACCGGGGCCGGGCCATGGTGGTTTACGGCCACACGCCCGTGCCCGAGCCCGAATGGCTCAACAACACCATTGACATCGACACGGGCTGCGTATTTGGCGGCCGCCTCACGGCCCTGCGCTATCCCGAGCGGGCGCTGGTGAGTGTGCCCGCCGCCCAGGTATACAGTGAGCCCAGCCGCCCGCTGCACTACAACCCGCACCAGCCCGCTGGCACCGAGTCGCTAGCCACCGCCCAGCAGCAGCACGACGACCTGCTCGACATCCGCGACGTGACCGGTAAGCAGTTCATTAACACGCGCCTGCTCAACACTGTTACCATCCGGGAGGAAAACGCCGTGGCCGCCCTGGAGGTGATGTCGCGCTTCGCCCTCAACCCCAAGTGGCTGCTCTACCTGCCGCCTACCATGTCGCCCACCGAAACCTCGGAGCTGCCCGACCTGCTGGAGCATCCCGCCGAAGCCTTTGCTTACTACCAGCGCCAGGGCGTGGCGCGCGTGGTGTGCGAGGAAAAGCACATGGGCAGCCGCGTGGTGGTAGTGCTGGGCCGCGACGACGCGGCCATCCAGCGCCGGCTAGGGGTAGTGGGCGAGGGCATCGGCAAATGCTACACCCGCACCGGCCGCAACTTCTTCACCGATGAGGCGCTGGAAACGGCCTTCCTCACCCGCCTGCGCGATGCGCTGACCACGGCTGGCTTCTGGGAGAAATTCGACACCGACTGGGTATGCCTCGATGCCGAATTGCTGCCGTGGTCGGCCAAAGCGCAGGAGTTGGTAAAAAGCCAGTACGCCGCCGTAGCGGCGGCGGCCAGCGCCGCCCTGCCCCAGGCCGAAGCTCTGCTAGCCACGGCTGCCACCCGGGGCCTGGCTGGCGCGGCCGAGCTGCTGGCTCGCACCAGCGCCCGCCGCGAAGCCGCTACCGACTACGCCGACGCCTACCGCCGCTACTGCTGGCCTGTGCAGTCGCTCGACGACCTCAAGCTGGCGCCCTTTCACCTGCTGGCCACCGAGGGCAAAACGTACTTCGACCGCGACCACGCCTGGCACATGGAAACATTGCGCTCGCTCAGTATTGCCGACCCGCGCCTGCTGCGCGCCACGCCCTACCGGGTAGTTGACCTCACCAACCCCGCCGAAATCGAAGCGGCCACCGACTGGTGGCTGGCGCTCACCGCCAGCGGGGGCGAAGGCATGGTGGTGAAGCCCTACGACTTCATCCCGACCGGCGGCCGCACGCTCATCCAACCGGCTCTCAAGTGCCGGGGGCGCGAGTACCTGCGCATTATCTACGGACCCGACTATCTGCTGCCCGGCAACCTGGAGCGCCTGCGTCAGCGCAACGTGAAAGGCAAGCGCAACCTGGCCCTGCGCGAATTTTCGCTCGGCGTAGAAGGGCTGGAGCGCTTTGTGGCCGGCCAGCCGCTGCGCCTGGTGCATCAGTGTGTATTCGGCGTGCTGGCCCTCGAAAGCGAGCCCATAGACCCGCGCCTATAACTCCACCAGAACCGGGCTCGTCGGGATGCGCGGCGGGCCTGGTTTTAGGTAATAAACCAGTAATTATTCCTTTTCCCACCCATGAAAAAACGGTTTTTTGCGCCGCTACTCGCGGCTGGCCTGGGGCTAGTCAGCGCAGTCCCCGCCGCACCTCCTGCCGAGCGCCCCACTTACTTTACCCTCAAGGTATACCACTTGAAAAACAACCGCCAAGAGGTCGTGATTGACAGCTTTTTGCAGCGGCAGTATTTGCCTACGCTGCATGCGTCGGGCATCCCGCTAATCGGAGTATTCAAACCCATCGGCAACGATACGGCGGCCGACCGGCGGGTGTACGTATTCACGCCGTTTACTTCACTAAAGCAGTGGGAAAAAGTCGATAAGGAAACTGCGGCTAAGTTGCTGGCGGCTGGTGGCTCCTACGAAAATGCGGCGCATAATAATCCCGCGTATATCCGCCAGGAAACCATTCTCCTGAAGGCTTTCGACGAGATGAAGACCTTGGCTGCGCCTAAGCTAGCCACGCCCAAAAATGAGCGCGTGTACGAGTTGCGCAGCTACGAAGGGGCTAGCGAAAAAATATTCCGCAACAAAGTCCAGATGTTTAATGCGGGCGGTGAGATTAACTTATTTGACCGCCTGGGCTTCAACGGTATTTTCTACAGCGAAGTAGTATTCGGCTCCAAAATGCCCAACCTCATGTACATGACTTCCTTTGCTAATATGACTGACCGCGAGGCTCATTGGAAAGCCTTCGGTGCCGACCCCGAATGGAAGAGGCTATCGAGTAAGCCTGAGTACCAGAATAACGTGTCGCACATCGATATCACGTTTTTGCGCCCAACTGCTTATTCTGATTTGTAAAACAATTCAATTAAAAGTAAAGCGTCTGTCATGCTGAGCTTGCCGAAGCATCTCTACCGAACGACCCTAGCAGCGCGGTAGAGATGCTTCGGCAAGCTCAGCATGACAGACGCTTTAGTAGTTAATAGTTTTTGTTCTCATTAAGCGGTACTTAAAATTTGTCATCATTTACTTCCAGCCAGAAATTATCGGGGTCTTGCAGATAAATCTGCTTCACGCCATCGGGGCGGGGCGTTGTTTTGCCCGGCTCGCTTTTCCAGCTGCCGTAGCGTACCCCTAGTTTATCGAGGTGCGCCATGAATTTTGACAGGTCTTTTACGCTGAAAGCCAGGTGGGTATTAATGTCGTGGTCCTGGGCTTTGTTGCCCTGGATAATATGCAGCTGGCTGTGCGGGCCGATGCGCAGCCAGACGTGCTTGCCGTCTTTAAACGGCTCGGGTATTTCGGGTAGCAGCAGCGCATTTTTGTAGAAATCGGTGCTTTTCTGCAAATCCACTACGTAGAGCGCGATGTGGTTGAGCCCGACCGGGCCCTGGGCAAAAGTGCGTTTAGCAGTAGCGGCAATTAGCAGCAGCGTAACGACGCAAAGCGACAGGTATTTTTTCATGGGTGGGAATGGGTAGCGTAGAAACACCGATAAATATCGGTCAGGATACCGTATCAATTGGTGCGGGCAGCTTTGAACTCGGAGCCGGCGCGCCACTGCGGAAATGTAGTTTCGCCAGCTAGGCGCTGGCCCACGTGGAAATAGAGTTGCGCATCCTGGGCCACGCCGCTCAGGTCCCAGCTGGGGTCAAACTGGTCGGCGGGCTTGTGGTACATGTTGGTGGTGTAGGCTTGGCGCTTTTGGGCGATGTAGGCCCTGCCCTGGCTGCGACTTTCGAAGCCGCCGCTGGCGTAGAGCGAGGGTACGCCCACATGGGCAAAGCTGAAGTGGTCGGAGCGGTAAAACATGCCGGTTTCGGGCGTTTGGTCGGGTAGCAGGTAGCGGTCTTGCTCCTTAGCGGCGGCGCGCGCGTAGTCTTCCAGCTCCGACTGCCCGTAGCCGATGACGGTGAGGTCCTTCATGCGGCCGTAGGGCCAGAGCATGTCCATGTTGAGGTCGGCCACGGTTTTGGCCAGCGGAAATGCTGGGTGCTGGGCGTAGTAGGCCGAGCCCAGCAGGCCCTGCTCTTCGCCGGTTACGGCCAGGAACACGATGCTGCGCGTAGGCTTCACCGGCGCATTTTTAAAAGCTTTGGCGATGCTGAGCAGCGCGGCCAGTCCGGTGCCATCGTCCACGGCGCCATTGTAGATGGAGTCGCCGGCAATGACTTTGCCCACGCCAAAGTGGTCCCAGTGCGCCGAGTAAATGACGTACTCGCCAGCGTTGGTGGTGCCGGGTAGCACGGCCAGCACGTTCTTGGACGTCTGGCTGCGGAGCTTCTGCCGGAGGCTGGTGCTGAGCGTGAGGCCCAGCGGGCGGGCGCGGAAGCCGCGCTGGTTGGCGGCGGCGTAGAGGGCGTCGTACTGCTGGCCAGCGGCGGCGAAGAGGCGCTTGGCCGCGTCGAGGGTTAGCCAGCCCTCGAGGGCGCACTTGCTGGCGCCGTGGTCGGCGGTTTGGGGACGCAGCTTGGGGCCGAGCGCGCCGCTGAGCACCACGCTCCAGGGGTAGGCGGCGGGCTGGGTGTCGTGCACGATGAGCAGGCCGGCAGCGCCGTGGCGGGCGGCTTCCTCGTATTTGTAGGTCCAGCGGCCGTAGTAGGTCATGGCCCGGCCCTTGAACAAAGTGGTATCCTGGCCGGCGTTGCCGGGGTCGTTGACGAGCACCACCACGGTTTTGCCCTTCACGTCGAGGCCGGCGTAGTCGTCCCAGCCGTATTCGGGCGCTACTACGCCGTAGCCGGCAAATACCAGCGGGGAGTTTTGCACGGCTACCGTGGGCTGCTCGCGCTGGCTAAATGCTACGTAATCAGTTTTGTAATCCAGGCTCAGCTTCTGGCCTTTGCCCGCGATTTGCATGGTGGGGGCGGGTGCAACGGTGATTTCCGTCATCGGTACCGGCTGGAAATAACTGGTACGACCTCCGCGATAATCTGCCGTGGCGTTACCTGCCGGCTCCAAACCCAAGGCTTTAAACTGCGCCGCCAAATAAGTGGTAATACGTTCCTCACCCTCCGTAAACGGCTTGCGGCCTAGCATCTCATCCGATGATACGGCTTGTAAATAGCTGCTTATATCGGCCGCCATAATGGCTTCCACGAGCGCGGGTGGGGTGGCCGCCGTAGCCGTAGCTGGCGGCGTAGTGGCTAGGGTAGTAGTCGGCTTACCTGGCTGGCAGCCCACCAAAGTAAGGCCCAGCAGGCCCGCCAGCGGCCGCCGGCCAGCTCGAAGAAAAGTAAAAGTCATGCGCGAAGCCCTGGCCCGAACCAACGGGCCTAAGGATGCTCAAGGTACAAGCCAGCCAGAAATAGCGTGGTGGCCCGGCCGGCTACTGGGGGCAGGGCACGGGCAGCAACGTGTACTTGGCGTCGAAATGCAGGGTGCGGGGCAGCTTGAATACCGTTTTACCCTGTACCTCCGTCATGGGGCCGTAGCCTTCTACAAAACCAATGTCGCGGCGCAAAAAAGCTACTTCGCGCACCGACTGGCGGCCTTCCGACTGAAACGTGTAGTCGGCCAGCAGCGTATCGCCGTGCATGGTGCCCCGGATGGTGCCCTGGTTGCGGTCCTTCTCGAAGTAGCGGTAGGCGAGTTGACCCGTGACCGTGGTGGGCTGCGTGGTTTGCAGCGTCAGGCGCACCGTGTCGGTTTCGGTGCGGTAGGCGTAGCATTGCGGGCCAGTAGGGGCGGCCGCCGTGGGTGCCTCAGTAGTCTGGGTGGCTTGCTCGTGGCAGGCGGCGAGCACGACCAGGCTGCTGGCTGCTAGAAAGGGGCGGAACAGAGACATGGAATGACGTTTGAAAATAAACTTAAACGGGCGTTACAAAGTCAGTAAAGTGGGCAATAAGGGCCGCTTGCTCCTCAGGCCGCTGCTGAAACCGATAAATCAGCGGCAGGCCGTGAATAAGTACGTGCAGCGTCAGGCCATCTTCGTAGGGCACAAAATTAGTTTGCTCAAACACCCAGGTCTCCCCCGCGGGGTGCCGCCGGCCATCGTAGTCCGTAAACTCGTTAATTACCCGGTACTGCTGACCGGGAATAAGGGTTTGCATAGCTGGCATACGGGCTTATTCGGGCTGGGTGGTGAGGGTGCGCTCAATGCGGCGGTCAGGCACCAGCCACATCAGTGCCACGGCCACGTAGATGGCGCCCGCTAACCACGGCAGCCAAAAGCTGCTGCCGATGCCTGCCAGGTAGAGGACCGGCGAGAGCTTGCCCTTCCAATCGCGCCCCACGGCGTGGGCCAGCGGCGCCTCGGCGCCGCCGTTGAGGGCAATCAGGCGATTTTGAAGGATAGAATAAGCTACAGCCGAAGCCAGTAAAATACCGCCGTACAGGGCCAGCGTGGCCGGGGCAAAGTGGTTTTCGCCCATCCAGCCGGTGGCCACGGGGACCAGCGACAGCCAGAACAACAGGTGCAGATTGGGCCAGAGCACGCTGCCGTTAATCTGCCGGGCGCTGCTGAGCAGGTGGTGATGGTTATTCCAATAAATGCCCACGTACACGAAGCTCAGCACGTAGCTCAGGAAAACGGGTATCAACGGTTTCAGAGCCGCAAACGTATCGCCGTGCGGCCAGCACCATAATGGTGAGAATAATGGCAAGCACACCGTCGCTAAACGCTTCGAGACGATTTTTTTGCATGGCTAAGGATATCGTGATTTTAGCGCAGTAGAAAGGTCTGCGTAACAGACGGCAACCGTATTAAAAGCGTAGGCTAGCCGCCGCGTAAGCTGCGTAGCAAGCGGGCAAAAGTAGAAGCTGCGCGCCAAGGAAGTACAAAGCCAAAAAACGCCACCCCGTTGCCAGGGCGGCGTCTTTGGTCTAGTGGCGCAGTGGGTACTTAGTAGGGCTTGGCGTCGTGCGCCATTTCCTCGGCCTGGCCTACCGCTGCGGTGGCCTGGCGCTCGTTGTACTGGTTGCCACCTTCGGCTTCCATGTTGGCCTGAGCAGCCCTGATACCGTTGGCCAAGCGCTGGCCCCAGTCGGGGTCGCAATTGGTGCACAGCTCAATCATCTGGCCCTGAATTACTTTTTCGGCATCGGCCAGCGCCCCCACCATATTGTTGATGAGGTCGTCGCGCTCCCAGTCTTCGTGCTGGCGGTAGCGGTCGCCGGCCTGGCCGAAGTTATTAGTGCGGTCGATAGTCTGGCGCACTAGGCGGGCGCTGTAGCTTGGCTGGTGGTCGGGGCCCTGCGAGGGCGACTCCTTCAGGCCGTTTAGGCTGCTGGGCTCGTAGTTGACGTGCAGGTTCTGGCCGGGGGCCGCGTCTACGTGGAACGTCATCTGGCCGTCGCGCTGGTTAGTGGCCACGTGCTTTTTGGGCGCGTTGATGGGTAGCTGCAAGTAGTTGGGGCCCACCCGGTAGCGCTGGGTATCGGAGTAGGAGAAGGTGCGGCCTTGCAGCATCTTGTCGTCCGAGAAATCGAGGCCGTCCACGAGTACGCCGGTGCCGAACGCCACCTGCTCCACCTCGGCGAAGTAGTTCTCGGGGTTCTTGTTCAGCGTCATCATACCCACGGGCAGGAAGGGAAACTTGTCCTCGGGCCAGATTTTGGTGTCGTCAAGCGGGTCGAAGTCCAGCTCCGGGTGCTCGTCGTCCGACATAATCTGCACGCACAGCTCCCACTTGGGGAAGTTGCCCTTCTTGATGTTGTCGAACAGGTCCTGGGTGGCGTGGTTGAAGTTCTTGGCCTGAATGGCTTCGGCTTCACCAGCAGTCAGGTTTTTAATGCCTTGCTGCGGCTCCCAGTGGTATTTCACCAGCACGGCCTCGCCCTGCGCGTTCACCCACTTGTAGGTGTTCACGCCCGAGCCCTGCATCTGGCGGTAGTTGGCCGGAATGCCCCAGGGCGAGAACAGGAATGCCACCATGTGCATGGCTTCCGGCGTGTTAGCAATGAAGTCGAAGATGCGCTGGCCGGTCTGGCGGTTGAAAACTGGGTCGGGCTTCTGCGAGTGAATCAGGTCGGGAAACTTGATGGCGTCGCGGATAAAGAACACCTTCAGGTTGTTGCCCACGAGGTCCCAGTTGCCGTCTTCGGTGTAAAATTTCACCGCGAAGCCGCGCGGGTCGCGCAGGGTTTCGGGCGAGTGGCCACCGTGGCCCACCGTCGAGAAGCGCACGAACACCGGCGTTTCTTTGCCCTTGGTGTTGAACAGCTTCGCGCGGGTGTATTTTTCGATTGGCTCGCCGCCAACGGTGCCGTAAGCTTCGAATACGCCGTGGGCACCCGCGCCGCGGGCGTGTACCACGCGCTCGGGGATACGCTCGCGGTCGAAGTGGCTGATTTTTTCGATGAACTGGTAGTTCTCCAGCGTGGCGGGGCCCCGGCTACCCACGGTGCGCAGGTTCTGGTTGTTCGAAACGGGGTGGCCCTGGCGGGTGGTCAGGGTCTGCATGTTTTCGCCGCTGGCAGTGCGCTGGTCCTGCGACGAGCCCACGCCATCGACGGCGGTGCCGGTACCATTCGCGGACGTATCGTGTCCGTTCTGGCCCGAAGAGTTCTCTTGGGTGGCCATTGGTGTAGAGTTAAGGGGTTGGAATGAAATAATAGAAAAGTACCCCTAACTCGCTCATAGGTTTGCGAAAAGTAGCTACAAAATTTTGGCATTTTTGCCGAGCGGTGACCAGCTTTATTACTTGTTCAATGCCCGCTGGCACCTAGGCGCTCTGCCTACAGCTCAGGTTAACTTGTTGTTTAATACAATGAGGCTCTTTCTTAGGTAAAAGACTAAGCAGGGCACTTATTGGGCTTCTTTTGTTTAAGGGTCAAGAGTATTACTCTCATTGTTTACGCCCCAAAATTCCAATAATAAGCCCGCGTTTTCAAAGTCCACAAGCCCGCTTGTTGCTCTTTTCTCCTTCCTTATGCGCGAGGCAGTTATTGCACTTTGCCAATAAGCCTAAGAGGCTTCGTCTAGCCCATAAAAAAACGCCGCCCCGTTGCCAGGGCGGCGTTCCTTCAACATAATCGGCAAGCGCTAGCTTACACTTCACTCCTTACGACTTCACCAAGTCGAAGCGGTCGGCGTCCATTACCTTAGCCCAGGCGGCCACGAAGTCGCGCACGAATTTTGAGCCGGCGTTGTGGGTGCCGTAGACTTCGGAGATGGCGCGCAGCTCCGAGTTAGAGCCGAAAATCAGGTCTACGCGGGTGCCGGTCCACTTCACCAAGTTGGTTTTGCGGTCGCGGCCTTCGAATACCTGGTCGGCCTCCGAAGTGGCTTTCCAGGTAGTGCCCATGTCGAGCAGGTTCACGAAGTAGTCGTTGGTGAGCACGCCCGGCCGGTCGGTAAATACACCGTGGTTCGAGTGGTCGTAGTTGGCAGCCAGTACCCGCAGGCCGCCCACCAGCACCGTCATTTCGGGGGCGGTGAGGTTGAGGAGCTGCGCCCGGTCGATGAGCATCGCCTCGGGCGAAGCTTCGGGGTTGGCGTTGAGGAAGTTGCGGAAGCCGTCGGCGTGCGGCTCCAGCGCAGCAAACGACTGCACATCGGTTTGCTCGTGCGAGGCGTCGGTGCGGCCGGGGTGGAAGGGCACCTGCACATCGTAGCCACCTTCTTTGGCGGCCTGCTCGATGGCAGCCGCGCCGCCCAGCACAATCAGGTCGGCCAGCGACACTTGCTTGCCGGTTTGGGCAGCGTTAAACTCGGTCTGGATGCCGGTCAGCACGTCGAGCACTTTCGCCAGCTCGGCGGGGTTGTTGGCGTCCCAGTATTTCTGGGGAGCCAGCCGCAGGCGGGCACCATTTGCGCCACCGCGCTTGTCGGAATTGCGGAACGTAGAGGCCGAAGCCCAGGCCGTGCGCACGAGCTGCGCGCCGGTGAGCCCCGAAGCCAACAGGCGGTCTTTCAGGGTGTTGATGTCCTGCTCTTCAACCGAAGCGTAGTCGGCCACCGGCAGGGGGTCTTGCCAGATGAGCACTTCGCTCGGCACCTCGGGGCCTACGTAGCGCGACAACGGGCCCATGTCGCGGTGCGTGAGCTTAAACCAGGCGCGGCTGAAGGCATCGGCAAACTCCTCGGGGTTTTCGTGGAAGCGACGCGAGATTTTCTCGTAAATCGGGTCTTCGCGCAGGGCGATGTCCGACGTCAGCATGAACGGCTGGTGGAACTTGTTGGGGTCGTGAGCATCGGGAATCATTCCCGCGCCGGCGTCGCCCTTGGGCTTCCACTGGTGCGCCCCGGCGGGGCTCTTGGTCAACTCCCACTCGAAGCCGAACAGGTTGTTGAAGTAGCCATTGCCCCACTTGGCGGGGGTGGCGGTCCAGGCGCCTTCGAGGCCGCTCGTGATGGTGTCGCCGGCGTTGCCGGTGCCGTACGAGTTGAGCCAGCCTTTGCCCTGCTGCTCGATGCCAGCCGCGGCTGGCTCGTGCGCAATGTACTGGGCGGGGTCGGCCGCGCCGTGCGTTTTGCCGAAGGTGTGGCCGCCTGCAATCAGGGCTACCGTTTCCTCGTCGTTCATGGCCATGCGGCCAAAGGTTTCGCGGATGTCGCGGGCCGAGCCCAGTGGGTTGGGGTTACCGTTAGGGCCCTCGGGGTTCACGTAGATGAGGCCCATCTGCACGGCGGCCAGTGGGTTTTCGAGCTGGCGGTCGCCGGTGTAGCGCTTGTCGCCGAGCCACTCGCGCTCCGAGCCCCAGTAGATTTCGTCCAGCGGCTCCCACACGTCGGCGCGGCCGCCCGAGTAGCCGAAAGGCTTGAGACCCATCGACTCCAGGGCGCAGTTGCCGGCCAGAATCATGAGGTCGGCCCACGAAATCTGCTCGCCGTATTTCTGCTTCACCGGCCACAGCAGGAGGCGGGCTTTGTCGAGGTTGGCGTTGTCGGGCCAGCTATTGAGCGGCGCAAAACGCTGCATGCCCGAGCCAGCGCCCCCGCGGCCGTCGGCGATGCGGTAGGTGCCGGCGCTGTGCCAGGCCATGCGAATGAAGAACGGGCCGTAGTGGCCGTAGTCGGCCGGCCACCAGTCCTGCGAGGTCGTCATCAACTCGAATAGGTCCTGCTTCACCGCGCTGAGGTCCAGCTTCTTGAACTCCTCCACGTAGTTGAAGTCCGCGCCCATCGGGTTCGATAGGTTCGACTGCTGACGCAGGATGTTGAGCCGCAGCTGATTGGGCCACCAGTCGCGGTTGCGAGTGCCGCCGCCGGCCGTTTGCTGCGCCTGCCCCGCCAAAAACGGGCATTTCGCCGCCGACGGGTCATTCATGAAATGCTCCGTGGTATTGGATGCGGGCGGGTGGTTGTTGTGGTCTTCAGCCATTACTAAAAGGGAGGTGATAACTTAAAAGTTGGGGTAAAAAAAGTCTGGCGCTGCGCCCGGCAGCTTATTGAAAGTAGCGAAAAAGCTGGACAAATTACCAGCAACTGCTGCGGAGGTTTGCCAGCAGCCGGCAAAATATTTTGAGTTTTTTTATAAAAGGTGAGCCAGCTTACTTTGCTGGTCCCGCCCGGCTTACTGCCGAGCTGGTAGCTAAAAAAGATAAGCGCCACTTTGTTTAACAAAAGTAGCAGATTTCTTAAGCAAAATGTGCGCAGGGTGCTTTTTTTGCTCACTTTTGTTTAACCTGCCGGCTAGTTTAGCTCTGCTAAGGCCGTCCCGGCCGGCAGTATCGCCTCAGCATTTCGTACACTTATGACGACCCGCATCGCCGCCGCGCTGGCCGCGCTCGAAGCCCAGCACGGCATCCGCATTCTCTACGCCTGCGAGTCGGGCAGCCGGGCCTGGGGCTTCCCCTCGCCCGATTCCGACTATGATGTGCGCTTTATCTATGTGCACCCGCTGGCCTGGTACCTGGGGCTCGATGAAGGCCCCGATACGCTCAATTTCCCCGTTGATGATGAGTTGGACCTAGCGGGCTGGGAGTTGCGCAAAACCCTGCGCCTGCTGCGCGGGAGCAACGCCGCGCTGTTCGAGTGGTTGCAATCGCCCATTGTGTACCACGAGGCGCCCGGTTTCCGGGCGCAGCTGGCACCTTTGCTCCCGCAGGTCTTCAACCTAAAAGCTGGCCTGCATCACTACCTGGGCCAACTGCGGCGCGGCGTAGAGGAGGATTTAATCAGCGAAGAAGTGCGCCTGAAACGGCTCTTCTATGCCCTGCGCTCGGCCCTGGCCGCCCGCTGGATACGCGAGCGCCATGCGCTGCCGCCGATGGAATTTGCGCCGCTGCGGGAGCTGTTGCCGGCTGAGCTGCAAAGCGCTGTGGATGAGTTGCTGGCCCGAAAGGCTTTTTCTGATGAGAAAACGCTGGTAGCCCGGTCAGCGGCGTTAGCCGGCTTTTTGGCGACTGAATACGCGGCTGGACAGGCGGCGCGCGAAGGACTGCCAGTGGCTAAAGTGGCCGGGCTCAATGAGGCACTGGACGCGGTGCTACGCCAACAGATAGCTTGAAATTTGTAGTTCGAGCGCGAGCATAGCTTGCCGGCGCGCTCGAAAAATTAAATCACGTAATCTAACGTAGATGCGAGCTGCGTTCGGGCTACAAATTCCAAGCTACTTGCCGAAGCGCCAGTTTAGCGACAGATTTACTACCCTGCCTTCGACCGGCGCCCACAGCTCGCGGAAAATGGGGCTGCTGAAGCTACCACCCACCGGCAGCACCACGCGCTCGTGCCGCGTCTGGCGGTAGTCGAATACGTTTTCGGCGTTGAGCACGACGGTCCAGGGGCCGGTGCGGTAGCGCAGCAGGGCCGCCACAATGGGGTAGCCGGGGGTGGTAGTGCCATCGCTGAGGTATTGTGGACCGGTGTAGCTGGCCTCGATGCCCGCTCCAAAGTGCTCACTAAACTCCTGCACGGCCACCGCCGCAAGCTTGTGGCGGGCAGCCAGCTCCACGTTGGGGTTCACGGGGTCGTAGAGCCGGCGGGCGTAGGTGAAGACGTAGCCCAGGTATAGCTCGGTCTCGTGGGCGCGCAGGCGCACGTAGGTTTCGAGGCCTTTGGTGATAACGGGTGAGCCAGTGTTCTGCCAGGTGAGCGGGCCGCTGCCGGGCTGGTAGCTGCTAGGACCGGGGCCACCCACGAGGCCGCCATCGGGCAGGATGAGCGGGTTGTGGAGGCGCGTGTAGAAGAACGACTGATTGAGGCTCAGCACCGTTTCGGGCCCGAAGCGGTGCGTATAGTTGAGGTCGCCGTTGAGGCCCTGCGAGGTTTCGGCGCGCAGGCCGCGCAGGGGCTGCACCTGCGGGTAGTCGCGCTCGTCGAGGCTATTGACGTAGGGCACCGGCACGCGGTAGCCCAGGCCGCCGTTGAGGCGAGCGGTAAACTCGTCGTTGATTTTGAACAGTGCCGACAAGCGCGGCAGCACGAAGCCGCCGTACTGGTTTTGGTGGTCGTAGCGCAGGCCCGCTTGCAGGTTGACGCGCGACGTGGGCGTCCAGTTGTCCTGGGCAAAAATGCCGACTGTGTTGTACGTATAGGGGCTTAGCAGTGGCGTGGGGCGGCCGTCAGCATTGCGCAGCAGCTCGCCGTTCACGTTTACGCCCGCCACAAGGGTATTGGCCCGGCCCAGGCCGTGCAGGTAGCTGACTTCGGTATAATAGGTAGTTTGATTGGCTTTAAAGGCCACCGTGTTGGTTTGCACGTCGCGCCCAAAATTGGTAATCGCGCCTTTCAGCGTGAGGTGGCCGGTGCCCACGCTGTCGTTGGTATACACGGCATCCAGGGTGTGCCGCTGGCTGGCATTGTTGACGAAATAGGCCGCGCCGCTCAGCGTTTCCTGGTCGTCGCGCAGGGCTTGCTGCTGGCCGCCGCGCCGGGTCTCGAAGGTGCCGGTGTAGCCCACCGCCAGCTGGCTGTGCGCATTGGGGTAATAAAATAGCCGGGGATGCACCGTGAGGTTGCGCACCCGGGGCACATCCACGAAGCTGTCGCCGTCCACATCTACGTCCTGCTGCCGCGTGAGGCCGGCAAAAACCGAATAGCCAAACCGCTGCCCGCGCTGCGCAGCAAAGCCGTTGAGGTTAGTTTCGTTGAGCGTGGTCTGGTTGAGCGTGGCGGTGAATTGCGGCGTGCCGAGCGTGGGCGCCTTGCTCACGAGGTTCACCAGGCCCGCGATTGCCCCGCCGCCATAAAGCGTCGAGTTCGAGCCCTTTAATAGCTCAATCTGCCGCAAATCGAGCGGCGGCACCGACAAGATGCCGAAGCTGCCCGCAAAGCCGCCGTACAGCGGCAGCCCATCGCGCAAAATCTGCGAATACTGCCCCTGCAAGCCCTGAATACGCAAGTCGGCATTGCCCGTAGTGGGCGAAGTCGGCTGAATCTGAGTGCCCGCGATGTCGCCGAGTAGGCTGGCGATATTGCCTGGCTTAATGCCATTTTCTTCCTGCATTTCCTCCGCGCCCAGCACCTCCACGCGCTCCGGCTGGTCCTCGATGCGCGAGTTGGTGCGGGTGGCGGTCACCACCACTTCGTCGATTTCGGCGGCGCTGGGGGCTAGCAGTAGCGTCAGAGTTGTAGCGCCAGGTGCCGGGGCCGCCACCACTCGCGGCTTATAACCTAGCGCCTCTACGCGCAGCCAGGTGCCCGCCGCCGGCCTGGGAGTTAACTCCACCACGCCAGCGGCATCGGTAGTGCCGCCCAAGCCGGTGCCCGGCACGCCCACGCTGGCCCCAATGAGGGGCGCGTGGCTAACGGAATCACGTAGGATAAAGCGCAGGCTCTGAGCGCTCAATACACCGGGTGGCGCTAGTAAGAGCGTTAGTAAAAAACAGCGTAGCATAGCAGTAAAAAAGGGCCGGACTCCCGGCGCCAGTTCTTTACCTGCAAAGCACGGCCGTTACTTTGGGGAAATTCTGAAGCCCCACCCGCCAGTCCTTACCACCCGATGACCATCGCCGACCTGCGCCAGCAAAATCTCCTTCTCTTCGAAGCCGTAAGCGGCAGCCGCGCCTACGGTACCAATCTGCCACATTCCGACACCGATTTAAAAGGCGTATTTGTTCTGCCCGAAACCAAGTTTTTCGGCCTCGATTATATCCCGCAAATCGCTAATGAAACCAACGACGAGGTATTCTATGAGCTGCGCCGCTTCGTAGAATTATTACTGAAAAATAACCCGACTGTTCTCGAATTACTCGGCACGCCGGCCGATTGCATTATTTATCAGCACCCCTTATTTGCGTATTTTAAAGCCGAAGATTTTGTCTCCAAACTCTGCCGCCAAAGCTTTGCCGAATATGCCGTGGCGCAAATTCGCAAAGCCCAGGGATTAAATAAAAAAATCAACCACCCCGAGCCACCAGCCCGCAAGGCGGTGCTGGATTTTTGCTACGTCACGGCTGGGGCCGGCGCGCAGCCCGTGGCTACCTGGCTGGCCCGCCAAGTAGTTAATTCAACCTGTTGCGGTTTGGTTAATGTGCCGCACCTCAGCAATTTATACGCTTTGTTCATTGACCGCGACCCCGCCCAGCCGCTGGGCTACCGTGGCCTCGTGCGCGACCCCGAAACATCGCAGGATGTGCAGCTCTCGGCCGTGCCGAAAGGGGAGGAGCCGGTCGCGTATTTATCCTTCAACCGCAACGGCTACAGCGTGTATTGCCGCGCCTACCGTGAATATTGGGACTGGGTAGCCAAGCGTAATAAAGAGCGCTACGAAAACACGGTGCAGCACGGCAAAAACTACGACGCTAAAAATATGCTGCACGTATTTCGCCTGCTGCAAATGGCCGAAGAAATTGCCCTTACCGGCTCCATCCAAGTGCGCCGGCCCAACCGCGACTTCCTGCTGCAAATCCGGCGCGGCGAGTTTGAGTATGCCGAACTGATAGCCGAGGCCGAGCGCCTGGTGGTGCGGGTCGAAGAAGCCTTTGCTACATCGATACTGCCCGCCACCCCCGATAAGGCTGCTGCTGAGGCCACGCTACGGTTGGTGCGGCAGCGCTTTTACACCGAGTACCACACTTATGCCCCGGCTGCTAACCATTGACCAAGCGGCGTGACGTGGACTACGTGTATCACAAGTTTCAATAATTATTGAAACTTGTGATACATTTGCCTGGCTTCAACGCCCCGGCCCGCAACGTAGCGGCGTGCTACGCAGCCCCAGCAGCAATGGCTCCTCCTAAACTCGTTCTTGTTGGTGGCAATGGTTTTTTGGGTCGGCACCTGCATGCTCACTTTCAAGCTGTTGGTTACGAAGTAGTAAGCATCAGCCGGACGGGCCCGGGCGATGTACGCTGGGATGCCCGCACCTTGGGTCCGTGGGCGCAGGCGCTGGAAGGGGCCGCCGTGCTGGTCAACCTGGCCGGGCGCACCGTCGATTGCCGCTACACGCCCGCCAATCGCCAGCAGATTATTGCTAGCCGCGTGGAGAGCACGACCGTGCTGGGGGCCGCCGTGGCCGCTTGCCAGCAGCCGCCCCGCGTGTGGCTAAATTCCTCTACAGCTACTATTTACATGCATACCGAGGGCGCGCTCCCTGCCAATACGGAGGCCACGGGCGTTATCGGCGAAGGCTTTTCGGTGGCAGTGGCGCAGGCGTGGGAAGCTGCCTTTGCGGCCTGCCCGGCACCCGCTACGCGCAAGGTTGCGCTGCGTACTTCCATTGTGCTGGGGCGCGACGGTGGCGCGTTTCCGGTGCTGGCGCGCCTGGCTGGCTGGGGGCTGTGCTCGCCGCAAGGCTCGGGCCAGCAGTGGATTAGCTGGCTGCATATTCGCGACTTTTGCCGGGCCGTGGAGTTTCTGGTGCACAGCGAGCAGCTTAGTGGCGCGGTAAACCTGTGCGCGCCGCACCCGTTGCCCAACCGTGAGTTTAACGCCTTGCTGGCCCGGCAGCTACAGCCTTTGGTACGCCTGCCGCAGCCCCGGTGGCTCCTCGAAATCGGAGCCTTCGTACTGCGTACTGAAACCGAGCTGATTCTCAAAAGCCGCAAAGTGTACCCGCAACGGCTGCTCGATGCGGGGTTTCAATTCGATTTTCCCACGTGTGAGGCCGCGCTTACGGCGCTGCTCGCCCACCACCCGGAAGAGTAAGGCAAGCCCATGAACCCTGAAAATACCAACTTACCCGCGCTGACGCTGGCCGAAGCCAGAGCCCAATTTATTCACCTGTGGGGCGTGACGGGCACGAGCTGGGGCGTGAGCAAAACCCTGGCCCAGGTCCACGCCCTGTTGCTGGTGAGCCCGGGGGCGCTGAGCACCGAGGACATTATGAGCCAGCTAATCATCTCGCGCGGCAATGCTAGCATGACGGTGCGCGAGCTACTCGACTGGGGCTTGATTTACAAGGAGCTGCGCGCTGGCGAACGCCGCGAGTTTTTCGTGGCCGAAAAGGACATGCTGCAAGTCACGCGCTGCATTATCCGGGCGCGCAAGCGCCGTGAGCTCGACCAGATGAAGCGCACCCTCGACCAGCTCGCCACTTTGCCCGGCGACGCCGCCGATGCCGACTACCGCGCCTTTCACACTACCCTGGCCGATATTCAGCAGCTAGCCACAGCCTCCGATAAGCTGCTCACCAAGCTCATGCAAGCGGAGCGCAGTTGGTTTTGGGACAAGTTTTTTAAGCTGTTTCTGTAGTGCGGTTGCGCTTGCGCCAGCCCTTATCCATACCTCCTCACCGGGTAAGCATCCCCGGTAAATGAACAGTAAAGCGCTGGGCGCAAAATAGCAACAGGGTGAGTAGCGTGATTTCTGCCGATTGATTGCACAGACCGACGCTGATTTAGGGCCAGGTAGCTAGCAGCCTCTTTGCGGCGAAGTCCTGAAAACTAGCAAGGTAGCGCTTGAAGTGGTGGCTTTGAAACTTGCGGGCGCGCGCCAGCCGGCAAATGCCCAAATCATGTACCCGCCAAACTCAACTAAAACCCGACCTTCGCGCGTTCATTCATCGGCCGCTCACTGGCGGCACCCCACTGATATGATGCTCTCTAACGACCTTCTCATTTCGCGCGGCGAAGTGCTCCAGCAGCTCGAAGGTTATCTAAAAGATAATATTTATACCTTCCTCAAGAAGGTGGAAGACAGCTGGCAGCCTGCCGATTATTTGCCCGATTCCCGTCGCGATACCTTTTTCGACGAAGTAAAGGAGCTGCGCCAAAAGGCCGAAGGCCTGAGCTACGACCTGCTGGCCGTGCTCATCGGCGACACCATTACCGAAGAGGCCCTGCCCAACTACGAGGCGTGGTTTCACGAGCTTGACAACCTGAACCGCGACCGCGACAACGGCTGGGCGCAGTGGATTCGGGGCTGGACGGCCGAGGAAAACCGCCACGGTGACCTGCTCAACCGCTACCTCTACCTTAGCGGCCGCGTGAACATGCGCGAGTTTGAGTTCTCGACCCAGCACCTCATCAACGACGGCTTCGACCTCGGCACGGCCAACGACCCATACCGCTCCTTCGTGTACACGAGCTACCAGGAAATGGCCACCAACGTGTCGCACCGCCGCGTGGGCCAGCTGGCCCGCACCGCCGGCGACGACCAGCTGTCCAAAATCTGCGGCATGATTGCCGGCGACGAAAACCGCCACGCCCGCGCCTATAAAACCTTCGTAGATAAGATTTTCGAGCTGGACCCCAGCGAGATGATGCTGGCCTTCGAGGATATGATGCGTAAGAAAATCGTGATGCCCGCCCACTACATGCGCGAGTTTGGGGTAGAAATGGGCAAGACCTTCGGCCACTTCACCGATGCCGCCCAGCGCATCGGCGTCTATACCAGCGCCGACTACACCGACATTCTGGATACGCTCATCAGCGAGTGGAAAATTGCCGACCGCACCGGCCTTACCGGCCCCGCCGAGAAGGCCCGCGACTACGTGATGGCCCTGCCCGCCCGCCTGCGCCGTGTGAGCGACCGCATGCCAGTGCCAAAGCTCGAATACAAGTTCAAGTGGATTAGCTAGCCCCGCTAGCTTCCGCCAAGAAGTCAAAGCCCCGGCTGCCCCGCGCAGTTGGGGCTTTTTCGTACTCGTCAACTATCGGGTGCGTCGCGGGTTATGCTTGCTCATTCCTCCCATTTTCCTCCTTATGCCACAGCAAACCCAAGCCGCGTACTACACCGAGTTCGGCGGCATCGATAAAATTCAGGTTGGCCCGCTCCACCTGCCCGCAGTAGGTGAGGGTGAGGTGCTCCTGCGCGTGAAAGCCGCCGGCATCAACCCCGTCGATTACATCGTGCGCGAAGGCCATTTTCAGCAAGTAGTGCCCAACGCCTTCCCCGCCGTGCCCGGCTGGGACGTGGCCGGCATCGTCGAAAAGCGCGGCCACGGTGCCTCCCGCTTTGCCGAGGGCGCCGAGGTGTACGGCTACGTGCGCCGCCCCGTGGTGCAGCACGGCACCTTCGCCGAGCACATCGTGGTGCCCGAATGCTACCTGGCCCTGCGCCCCCAAAAGCTGAGTTGGGAAAGCGCCGGCGGCCTGCCGCTCGTGGGCCTCACAGCCTACCAGTCGGTCATCACGGCCGGTAAGCTCCAGCCCGGCGAAACCGTGCTGATACTCGGGGCCTCGGGCGGCGTGGGCGGCACGGCCATCCAGCTAGCTAAGCAAATAGGCGCGACGGTAATTGCCGTAGCCAGCGCCAAAAACGCCGACCACATGAAGGAGTTGGGTGCCGATTATACCATCGCCTACGCCGCTGGCCCAGTGGCCGGGGCTGTGCAGAAAGTAGCCCCCGAGGGCGTAGACCTGCTATTCGACGCCATCAGCGGCGATACGCTCACCCAGAGCCTGACCGCGCTCAAGCCAAACGGCCGCCTCATCTCGGTGCTCAACGATGGCAAGAAATTGCCCCTACCGGCCGGCGTACATTTTGCCCACGTAATGGCCCAGCCCAGCGTGCCCGACCTCGACCACCTGCGCGAGCTAGCCGAGGCCGGCCAGCTGCAAGTGCCCATCGCCGCCACCTTCCCGCTGGCCGATACCAAAAAAGCCTTCGAGCAAATTGAGTCGAAACACACTACTGGTAAGGCAGTTATTATGCCGTAAATCAGGTGGTTATAGTTGAGCTGAATTTGCCTTTAGACTGAGCCTGGCTGCGATAGGGAGATGATTAACGTCTTTCACCATCGTAGTCGGGCTCAGTTTGTTAGGGTGTGTGGTGAATTGAAAGTGAAAAAATAAGTTGCTTTTCTGAAAAATGGGCCATTACCTTTGACCCACCAACCCCCTGCTGACGACAGGATGGTTTTTATACAGAGGCGCGGAGAGACAGGCTCGATGAACCGCCGGCAACCCCCACAGTGTGGAACGGTGCCAATTCCTGAAAATATAAAAACAAGCCGCCGTGGATACTTTCCTACTCCCCCAAGTTTCGCTCACCCCCCTGGCTACGTTGCGTCCGTGTTGTCGGCCGCTGGCTGGCGCTTGTATGCGCTAGGCAAGCCGGGAATGTAGTGCGTCGTCTGTTTTACATTTCGGGTTTGCCGTTTTCGGCGCTGTAGCTAGCTTGGCTGGCTGTAGTGCGCCTGCGCTTGGCAGGCGATGAGGCCGTGCGTAAGCGGCTGTTAGCTAATAAGCTTTCTCTGAAGCCTTAGCATCCTTTTTTCTGCGGGTAAATTCCTGAGTCTGGCTGGCTGCTTGTGCACGAGCGGCGGCAGCGAGGGAATGAACCGCGTGCTTTTTTAACTGGTCTGGCCCCGCGCAAGCGGGCTAGAGTGCGCTGACGCAGCACCCCTGGCCACGCCTTGTCTGGCCCGCTGTATTAGCCGGCCCGGCTGGCCCTCAACCTTCTTGGATTCATGAAAAAAACTACCCTAAATCTAGGGCGGGCGGCCATGCTTGCCCTTTGCCTGGGCCAGGCGCGCCTCGTGGTGGCGCAAACTACCGGCGCGCCCCCGGCCGCCGGCACCGTCACCGATGGCGACAGCCACACCCCGCTGCCGGGCGCCACCGTGGTGGTAAAAGGCACGACCCAAGGTGCCTCAACCGATGCCGAAGGACGGTTTTCGCTGCCCGGTGTAGCGCCCGGTGCTACGCTAATTATCAGCGCAGTGGGCTATGCCAAGCGCGAGGTGAAAGTAGGGAGTGGCGCGCTCGACGTGGCGCTGCCCACCGACGTGCAGCAGCTCAACGAGGTAGTCGTCACCGGCTACAGCGAGCAGAATCGCCGCACGCTCACCAGCGCCATCTCGACTGTGCAGGGTGCGGCCATCAAGGATGTGCCGGCTGCCAGCGCCGACCAACTGTTGCAAGGCCGCGCGCCGGGCGTGCAGGTATCGGCCAACTCGGGCGTGCCGGGCGGCGGCATCTTCATCCGCATCCGGGGCAGCAACTCGGTGAATGCCAGCAACGACCCGCTCTACGTGGTCGATGGCGTGTTTATCAACAACACCAACCTGGTAGCTACCGGCCTGGGCAACCAAGTGTCCTCTAATCCCATTGCAGATATTAACCCGGCTGACATTCAGAGCATTGAAATTCTGAAAGACGCCAATGCCACGGCTATCTACGGCTCGCGGGGGGCCAATGGTGTGGTGCTCATCCAAACCAAGCGCGGCAAGGCCAATACCAAAACCCGCATTACGCTGGACACTTACCAAGCCACTTCCAAGGCCCCGAAAACCTACAAACTGGTTACCGGCCCCGAGCTAGCCAAGCTGGAAAACGAGCGGTTTCTGAACGACGGCGGCAACCCCGCGCTGCTGCCGTACAGCGCCGTGGCCTCGGGCGGGCGGGGCCTGCCCGAGGAGCAGCCGACCTACGACCGCCTGGGCGACGTGTTTCGGCGCGCCCACACCCAGAGCTACCAGCTATCGGCGGCAGGTGGCAGCGACAAAACGCAGTTTTACCTGGCAGCGGGCTACTTCCGGCAGGAATCCATCGTGCGGCCCAGCAACTTCGACCGCTTCAGCTTCCGGGTAAACCTGGATAACGCCGTGACCGACAAGCTGCGCATCGGCACCAGCACGGCCCTCACGCGCACCCAGCGCAACGTGAGCAGCAACGATAACAACCCGGTGGGCGTCATCAATTCGGCCCTGTTTCCGCGCACCAACCTGCCGATTTATAACACCGACGGCTCGTACGCCAAGTACGGGAGCTTCGATAACCATCTGGCCCTCATTAATAACCTGAATAATGATGCGGTGGGCACCCGGGTTATTTCGAACGTGTACGGCGAATACAAGCTGCTGCAAAACCTGACCCTGCGCTCAAGTTGGAGCATCGACTTCAACGACATGTACGAGAATAATTTCAACAACACGCTCATCCTGGCCGGGCAGCCGCGCGGCACGGCCACCTCGTTTCTCTCGCGTGACATCACCCTGCTCAACGAGCAAACCCTGAACTACCGCGCCACTTTCGGCGAAAACCACGCCCTGCAAGCGGTGGTGGGCAACACTTTGCAGCGCAATACCTTCCAACGCACGAGCCTGGCGGGCCAGCAGTTTCCCAGCAACGACCTGACCACCATCGCCTCGGCCGCCACCCAAACGGGCTCGTCGAGCCGCTCGCTGGCCGGGCTGGTGTCGTTTTTTGGCAAGGTCACCTACAGCTATAAGGACCGCTACACGGCCGACGTAAGTGCCCGCGCCGACGCCTCGTCGCGCTTCGGCACCAACAATAAGTGGGGCTACTTCCCGGCCGTGGGCCTGGGCTGGCGGCTAGGGGAAGAGCAGTTTATCAAAGACTTGGGGGTGTTTGATGAGCTGAAATTGCGGGCCAGCCTCGGCCGCACCGGCAACCAGAATGGCATCGGCGACTTTGCCGCCCGCGGCCTCGTGCAGGGCGGCGCCAATTACCTCGACCTGCCCGGCACCGCGCCCTTCCAACTCGCCAACCCCGACCTGAGCTGGGAAACCACCCGCCAGTGGAACGCCGGCCTCGACGTGGCCATCCTCAAAAACCGCCTGGCCCTGGAGCTGAATTACTACGATAAATCCACCACCGGCCTGCTGCTGAACGTGCCCGTGCCGCGCAAAACCGGCTTCGCCTCGGAGCTTCAGAATTACGGCGCGGTGAGCAACAAAGGCATTGAGGCACAGCTGACCGCCAACTGGGTCAATAACAGCACCGTGCAGTGGAGCACGACATTCAACATCGCCCGCAATGTGAACCGGGTGGAGAAGCTGGCCGCACCCATCACGGCCGGCTCGCGCGATATTTTTCGGCTCGAAGAAGGTGCCCCGCTCTACTCGTTCTGGCTTTATCACCAGACCCGCATAAACCCCGAAAACGGTAACGCTGAGTACCAAGACGTAAACGGCGACGGCCAACTCACGGTGGCCGACCGCCGGCTCGTGGGCAACGCCTGGCCCAACTACTTCGGCGGCGTGACCAACACGTTCAACTGGAAGGGCGTCGATTTTGGCTTCAACCTGTACTTTGAGCAGGGCGCTAAAATCATGAATATGAACCGCTTCTTCCTCGTGCACGGCGGCACGCAGAGCAACATCGGCTACCTCGCCGACCAGCTCAACCGCTGGCAAAAGCCAGGCGACGTGACCGCCACGCCGCGCCTGACCACCAACGCCGCCAGCAATAACTACGGCGGCGTGGTCCAGAACCTGAGCGACCGCTACCTGGAAGACGGCTCGTTTATCCGCCTGCGCACCGTCACGCTGGGCTACACCCTGCCCAAAACGGTGGCCGGCGCGGCCCACCTCAGCTCGGTGCGCGTGTACGTGCAGGCGCTCAACCTCTTCACCCTCACGCCTTACTCGGGCCTCGACCCCGAGGTAAACTCCCAGAGCGGCGTGGCCAATACCAAAAACATCGACTGGGCCACCGTGCCCCAGCCCCGCACGTTTCAGGCGGGCCTCACCGTCGGGCTTTAACCTGCTTTTTGTTATGCTAACTCGCTTATCCTCGGGCATTCGCCCGTATGTCCAGGCCTCTTTGCTCGCCGCCCTGCTGCTAGCCAGCGGCTGCAAAAGCCTGCTCGACCCCGAGCCCGTGCAGCAGCTCGCCGACGACCGCGCCATCACCGACGCGGCTAGCGCCCGCGCCGCCACCCTCGGCGCCTACGACCGCGTGCAGAACTACTACCAGCTCGACTGGCCCACGCTGGGCTTTTTACCCGCCGACAACGTGCGCTTCAATGGCACGCTCAACCAGTTTCTGCAAATCGACCAGAATGCGCTGAGCGCTGACAACGTGCTCATTGCCGAAACCTGGACCTACATCTACCAGGCTGTTAACGGGGCTAATAACCTGCTGGCTGGCCTGCCCGGCATCAGCGACCCGCAGCTGACCACCGCCGAGAAAAACCAGTTGCTGGGTGAGGCGTATTTCATCCGGGCGCTGTCGTATTTCGACCTAGCGCGGGGCTGGGGCGGCGTGCCGCTCGTGCTCACGCCCACCCGCAGCAAGGAAAACGGCCAGGGCACCCGCCGCGCCACCCTCGCCGCCACCTACGACCAGGTGCTGGCCGACCTCACCCAGGCCGAAACCCTGCTGCCCGACGCCACCACCCGCAACCGCGCCGGCAAGGCCACCGCCCGCGCCCTGCGCGCCCGCCTGCACCTCTACCGCCAGCAGTGGCCCGATGCCGAAGCCTACGCCACGCAGGTGCTGAGCAACAGCGCCTACGCCCTGGCCACGCCCTACCGCGCCTTCTCCACCGCCCCGTTCCTGACCTCCGAATCGGTGCTGGAAATCAGCTACAGCAACGCCGACGCCAACACCATGTGGAACAACTGGTTTCCAAGTGCGCTGGGCGGGCAGTACAACTTCCAGCCGGTACCGGCTACCATTGCGCTGCTCAACGGCCCGGCCGTGGGCGGCGGCCGCTCGGCGCTGCTGGCCAGCACCACTATCAACGGCGCACCCGCCATCTACGGCAACCTCTACAGCCGCGCGGCCCAGCGTGACGACCCTAGCTACGTGTTGCGCGTGGCCGAATTATACCTCATCCGGGCCGAGGCCCGTGCCCGCCAGGGCAAGCTGACCCTGGCCCTGGCTGACCTCAACGCCGTGCGCACCCGCGCCGGGGTGCCCGCCAGCACCGCCAGCACGGCCGCCGACCTACTGCTAGCCATCGAAAACGAGCGCCGCGTGGAGTTCGCCTTCGAGGCCGACCGCTGGTTTGACCTCGTGCGCACCGGCCGCGCTGGCACCGTGCTCGGCGTCACGGACACCAGGAAATGGGTGTTTCCCATTCCATATAACGACCTTGTGGCCGACCCTGATTTAGAGCAAAACACAGGTTATTAGCAGGTTGCTCGTAGCGCGAACTTTGTAGTTCGCGTCCCCGCGCCATCAGGATGGGTGTAGCAGCGCCAGGACGCAAACTACAAAGTTCGCGCTACAGCTAAACTAAACTAAAGTCAGTCGTGCTGGGCTGGCCACCGCAATTTCTTTCACCTTATGGGTAGGACTAGCGGGTGGTAGCCGCGGTGGCTATGCTCGGCATGACGGACTTTTTTCCTTTCCACAACCACTTCCTGACGCTATAAAAATCATGTCCAAGCACTACTTGGCCGCCGCGCTGCTCGCCGTGGGGCTGACCGCCGCTCAGCCTGCCACCGCTCAAAACCGCTACTTTTTTCCCGCGGCCAAAACCGAGGATTTTGACCCCGCCATCCCGACGCCCGAGCAATTTCTAGGCTACCCGATTGGCTCGCACTACACGCGCTCCGACCAGATTGTAGCCTACCTGCGCGAGCTTGACCGCGTAAGTGACAAGGTAAGCACCCGCGTAATCGGTACTACTTACGAAGAGCGTCCGCAGCTAGTCGCCACCATCACAACTCCCGAAAACCAGCAAAACCTGCCCCAAATCCACGAGCAGCGGCGGGGCCTCACCGACCCCACGCGGCCCGCGCCCGCCTACGCCAAGCTGCCCGTGGTGGTAAGCCTCAACTTTGGGGTGCACGGCAACGAGAGCAGCAGCAGTGAGGCCGCGCTGCTGCTGGCCTACTACCTCACGGCCTCGCGCAGCCCCGAAACGCAGCGCTGGCTGCGCGAGGCGGTCGTCACTATCGACCCGCTCGAAAACCCCGACGGCCGCGACCGGGCCAGCCACTGGTTCGACCAGAATAAGTCGTGGCCCGCCGTCACCGACCCGCTCGACCGCGAGCACACCGAGGCCTGGCCCGGCGGCCGCACCAACCACTTCTACACCGACCTCAACCGCGACTGGCTGGCCCTGGTGCACCCCGAAAGCCGTGCCCGCATGGCCTTCTACCACGAGTGGTACCCCAACGTGCTCATCGACTTCCACGAGATGGGCACCAACGGCACCTACTATTTCGAACCTTCCAAGCCCCACAGCACTGAAAACGACTTGGTGCCCCGCTCCACCTACGAAGTGCTCAACGTGCACCTGGCCAAGTACTTTGCCAGCGCCCTCGACCAGCTCGGCTCGCTGTACTGGACCAAGGAGCAGTTTGACAACCTGTCGCCCATCTACGGCTCCACCTACCCCGATTTTCAGGGTGGCGTGGGCATTACCTTCGAGGTGGGTAGCTCGCGTGGGCTGGCCCAGGAAAGCAGCAATGGCGTGGTCAAGTTTCCCTTTACCATCCGTAACCACGTAGCCACCGGCCTGGCCACCGTGCGCGGCGCAGTGGAAGAAAAGGAATTATACCTGAAAGCCCAGCGCGATTTTTTCACCTCGGCCCTCACCGAGGCCCGCAAGTTTCCGACCAAAGCCTACGTTTTCGGCAGCGCCCAGGACCCCACGCTCACCAATAAGCTGCTCGAAACCCTGCTGCTGCACCACGTGCAGGTGCACGAGCTGGGCCAAAGCGTGACGCTTGACAAACAAGGCTTTACCAAAGGCACCGCCTACGTAGTGCCCACTGCGCAGCCGCAGTATCGCATCGTCAATTCCATTTTCGAGGAGTTGACGGCCTTTCACGACAGCGTATTCTACGACGTGACTGGCTGGGCGCTGGCCCACGCCTACGGCCTGCCGGTGGCTAAGCAAAAAACGGCCGCCTTGGTGCAGGGCGCGCCGCTAGCGGCCAGCAAGGTGCTGGCCGGCAACGTAGCGGGCGGCCAGTCAAGCTACGCCTACCTGCTGCCGTGGTCTGATTACAACGCGCCGCGGGCGCTGGTGGCCTTGCAGCAGGCCGGCGTAACGGCCAAGGTAGCCTTCAAGCCGTTCGCTACCGGAAATAAGGAAGGCAGCAAAACCGACTTCGGCTACGGCACGCTGGTGGTGCCGGTAGCCAGCCAGCAAGTGTCAGCCGACTCCCTTTTCCAGGTAGTAAGCCGGGTGGCGCGGCGGGCGCAGGTGACGTTTACGGGCGTGGGTACGGGCTTTAGCCTGGGCGGTATCGACCTGGGCAGCAATAACGTGCGCGCCGTGCCCGAAGCCAAAGCCGCGCTGCTGGTAGGTGCTGGCACTAATGCCTCGGAAGTAGGCGAGGTGTGGTTCCACGCCAGCCAGCAGTTGGGCTTGCCCCTGAGTAAGATAGAGCTGAGCAACTTCAGCCGGGCACCGCTGGGCCGCTACTCGGCTCTGGTGCTGGTGGGCGGCGTGTACACCGCCCTCGACCGCCCCGCCGTAGAGCGCCTGCGCCGCTGGGTGCAGGAAGGCGGCACGCTCATCACCATCAAAAACGCGTCGGAATGGGCGCTCAAACAAGGCTTGGTAACGGAAAAATTGCTCATCCCCGCTGGCACCAGCTGGGCCGATACCGCCGCTACCAAAGGCTCCGTAGCAGCCCGCCGCGCCGACTTCGTGACGCAGGAGCAGGAAGGCACCCGCGCCATCGCCGGCTCTATCTACCGCGCCGATGTGGACCTGACCAACCCCATTGCCTTCGGCCTCACGAGCCGCAGCTTATACGTCTTCCGCAATGGCACCACCTTCCTGCGGCCCAGCCGCAACCCCTACGCCACGGTGGTGCGCTACGCCGCCCAGCCCCTGGTGAGCGGTTACGCCTCGAGGGGCAACGTGCAGAAAATTAGTAACTCGGCCGCTGTGGTCGTTAGCAAGCTCGGCGCGGGCCGCGTGGTGCTCTTCGCCGACGACCCGGTTTTTCGCTCCTACTGGCACGGTACCTCACGTCTGCTCAGCAATGCCCTGCTGCTGGGGCCGCTCCTGAACGTGCCTGAAGGCGCGCTGGCCCCCACGGCCGCTGAGGAAGAGGCCAATTAACCCAAAAAGGCCCGGCGCTTACCAAGCGCCGGGCCTTTTTTATTAGCCGTTCTTATTGCTCAATCTTCACGCCTTTCCAGAAGGCTACCCGGCCCTGGATATTCTGGGCGGCGGGGCTGGCCTCGGGATAGTACCAGGCGGCGTCCTTGTTCAACTCGCCTTCCACGCGCAGGGAGTAGTAGTTGGCACGGCCTTTCCAAGGGCAGGAAGTGTGGGCGATGCTGTCCTCAAAAAACTCCTTTTTGAGCGAGTCGGCGGGGAAATAGTGGTTGTTCTCAACCACCACGGTGTCGTTGCTCTCGGCCACGACTTTATTGTTCCAAATAGCTTTCATAGAGGGTGGGGTATGCGTTAGCTGGCTGGCAGCGTTGAGGTTGGGCGCTTGGCGGCAAGCTAAAGCCTACCTGCCGCGCTTAGCATTGAACATTGCCGCCGTGGGCGTTGTTTTTGCCGCACTACCGTTACGTAGATTCTATGGCTATTGGCGTTCGCTTTCGTGATTTTGTGCCCGATGAAAACTCGGGCGATAAGGGTTTTGAGCAGCTTTTTAAGCTTTTTATGCAGCTCATCACCATAACCAGTGGCGATGTGGGCGAAGCCTTGCAGTGGCTCAACGAACTGGACAAGCAGTATGGCCTCACCGACAACGACTACGGGATGGGCAATTTTATCGATGACCTTAAAAAGAAAGGCTACATCGATGAGAACGAGCAGGAGCGGGGCGAGCTAAAAATCACGCCCAAGACCGAGCAGAAAATCCGTAAGTCGGCGCTCGAAGAGATTTTTGGCAAGCTCAAGCGCGGCAATAGTGGCAACCACCGCACGCCCCACACGGGTCAGGGCGACGAGCAGAGCACCGACCTGCGCGAATTCCGCTTCGGCGACTCGCTGGAGCAGATTCAGATGTCAGAGTCCATCCGCAACGCCCAACTCAACCACGGCATGGACGGCGACAACTTCATGCTGACCGAGGGCGACCTCGAAGTGCGCGAAACCGAGCACAAGTCGCAGACCAGCACCGTGCTGATGATTGATATCTCGCACTCCATGATTCTCTACGGCGAGGACCGCATCACGCCCGCCAAGAAGGTGGCGATGGCCCTGGCCGAGCTCGTGAAGCAGAAATATCCCAAGGATACGCTCGATGTTATCGTGTTCGGCAACGACGCCTGGCAGATTGAGGTCAAGGACTTGCCTTACCTGCAAGTGGGCCCCTACCACACCAACACCGTAGCTGGCTTAGAGTTAGCCATGGACCTGCTGCGCAAGCGCAAAACGCCCAACAAGCAGATTTTTATGATTACCGATGGTAAGCCCACCTGCCTCAAGGAAGGCAACGGCTACTACAAAAACTCCTTCGGCCTTGACCGCAAGGTGGTAAATAAGACGCTGAACCTGGCCGCTGCCGCCCGCCGCATCAAAATTCCGATTACCACTTTCATGATTACCTCCGACCCGTATTTGCAGAAATTCGTGGAGGAATTTACGGAGGTGAATCAGGGCAAAGCTTATTATTCAGGGCTGAAAGGTCTGGGGCACCTGGTGTTTGAAGACTACAAGAAAAACCGCCGCAAGTCGCTGTAAAGCAACTAGAGTCATTAACTAAAAAGGCCCGTTCTCGCTAGGTAGAACGGGCCTTTTTAGTTAATGACTATTAGCGCGAGAGTTTTTCTAGTTGCTTTTTCTCGCGGGCGTTCAGGCTTTCGAAGCCTTTGTGGTTGATTTTATCCAGCAGACGGTCAAGGTCTTCGGCCTGTGCCTGCTGCCGGGTGTGGTATTTGTCATCGACCGTCTGGTAGGCGGGCGTGGAGCGGAAGAAATTGCCCAGCACCATTGCCTCCGGCTTTTTGACGAGCAGGTAGAAAAAGACCAGAGTAGGAGCCAGAATGGCCGCGATAGCCACGTAGCTCGTGAGTAGTAGCTCGGGCTGCATGATAACGGCTGTGGCTAGCCCCACCAGCCCGCCGCCCAGGTGCGCATCGTGGCCGATGTTATCGCGCCGGGCGGTGATGCCGTAGGCCGAGTACACCACGTATAGCATCCCGTAGAGCCAGCCCGGTATATAAATACCCAGCATGCCCACCTCCATGCCCGGAAAAAGCGCGATGGCCGCAAACACCAGCCCGCTGATGGCCCCTGAAGCGCCCACGGCCGTGTAGGCGCTGTCGTTGCGGTGCAAAAACAGCGAAAATAAATTGCCGCCCAGCAGGCTGACTGTGTAAAGAATCAGGAAGTTACGGTAGCCTAGCATCGCCTCCACGCTGCTGCTAAACCAGTAGAACGTCAGGCCGTTAATTAGTAAATGCGCCCAGCCCGTGTGCAATAAGCCGGAGGTTAGCAGCCGGTAGTACTGCCGCCCGTAGCGGATGTCGTCTATCCGGAAGGCGTAGCGGTCGAAATAGCCAGGGTCCTTAAAGCCCTTGTAGGAAACGAAAAAAGTTATGAGTAAAATAACTAGGCCAACAATGCCAAAATCAGTCATGCACGTAAAAGCTTGCGGCCAAATAAGGAGGGTTTAGGTAAGCCGGGGAAACCTTCAAAAGACCCCCGTGCAGAAAAGGCTAAATAAGCCGCGCAATATAGGGGCAAGGCTGCCTAGGTAAAAACGATGGCGCAAAAAAGCCTTATAATCAGCATAATCAGGCGCGGAGCTGCTCATGGCCGCGACGGTGCTTAGGCAAGGGTCCCGGTTGGACGCCGGGTGTGGCGTAGCCTGGTGGCTACAAGCTGCGGGAGGTGGGCAGGAGATAGTACCGCGTTTTTTGGCTCGGCTACTTCTTTGCTTAGTGGCTGGCTGCCAGTGTATTTTGTGGAATAATCACGAAAGCATTGAGCAGTAGCTGGGTAAGCTAAATTGAAAAATGCTGTATACCATCGCCAGATTAACCCAAGACTTCCTATCTTAGGCAGCGAATTCTTTGCGGGCTGGGGGCGGGCTTTGTAAATGCCTGGTACGCTACCTGTTTAGCTCGATGCGCAACGGCTGGCTTGGTCCGGCTGGCCACTGCGCAGCTACTACCACTTCTGCTACTCTCACCTTTTCCTTTTCCATGCATGAAAGCTTTTTTACTTCTGGCCTGGCTGTGCGTAGGCGCCGTGGGTACCTGCCTGGCGCAGCAGCTGGCAATCAAACCCCTGGACCAATTGGTGGCGGCTATCAACAGCAAATCGCTGGAGCCGTTGCAGCCGTATTTGACGGAAAGTACCCGCGTGGGCACGCTGCCAGCGGCCTACACGGCGCAGATATTGGCGCAGCTCATCCCGCAGTTTGGGCCAGTGGAAGGCGCTCGCCTGGTGCGGCAGGAAAAAGAGGGCGCTAACACGCGCTACGTGTGTGCGCTTACCCGCAAAGGGGTTGAGAAAGAATACGACTTTCTGGTAACGCCCGAGGGCAAGTTTCTGGAGCTGAACCTGGCGCAGGCCAGCGTAAAAAAAATCGGAACCACCTTCAGCCCGCAGGAGCTGACCCTGCCGCCGAGCCTGGACGTGCCGGTGCGGCTGGTGAAGGGGCTGCTGCTGGTGGAGGCCGAGGTAGATGGCCGCCGCGGCACCTTCGTGCTGGACTCGGGGGCCCCCGCGCTCATGCTGAACAAGCGGGAGTTTGGCGCGCCGGCCAATGCGCAGACCCTGGCAACGGCTGACGCACCCAAGGGCGTGAACGGCAGCGTGAGCGGCATGTCGTTTTACGCCGTTAAGCAGTTCGACTGGCAGGGCATCAGCTTCCGCGATAAGGAGCTGGCTACCCTGGACCTCAGCGCCATTGAGCAGCAGTTGGGCAACATTCCCCTACTGGGTCTGATTGGCTACAACCTGCTGAGCCAGTATGCTCTAACGCTCGACTACCACGCCGCACGCGTGCAGTTGCGCAAGCCGGAGGCAGCGCCCGCCAGCGCCGCGCCCCTGCTGACGCTGCCCTTCAAGCTGCGTGGCCACCTGCCCATTGTGGAAGTAACTGTGGATGGCCAGCCCTACCAGCTGGCGCTCGACTGCGGCGCGCAAACTAACCTATTGGATGCGCAGCTGGCCCCAGCCTTTGCCAAAAAGCTGCGCAAGCGCTCCAAAGACGTGCTGCGCGGGGGCGACAATACGCCCCGCACGGTGATGAGCGGCCAAATACCGGAGATGCGGCTCGGGGGCAGCCTGGCTTTTCACCACCAGCAAACGGTATTTGCCGATATTTCGCACCTCAACCAGAAGCCGGGCCAGGCAGCCGTGCAAGGGATAGCGGGCTACCCCTTGCTGAGCCAGTACCGCACGACTATCGACTACGTTAATAGCCAATTGGTTGTATCTAATTGGTAGGTAGTCAGGCAGCTATTTAATGGTGTTGACGATGTCAACCTTGGCGTAGGAGTCGTTACTCAGGGCCTGGCCGCCGGCTCTTACCACGGCCGCGTTGTGCTTGGTAAGGTGCAGCTCCTCAATAAAGCCGCTGGCCTGCCGCACCCGTAGCTCACCGTTGTACTCGAGGGCGCTCACCGTGCTGGTGGCCGAAACCTGAACCCCTGCCCCGGTCGCCCCGCTGGCCTGGCCCTGCTGCTGGCCCGCCAGGCGGCTAGCCAGGGACACCTGGAGCAGGTCGCCCTCTTTCTTGAGTACTTGGTACTGGTTTACGGTGATGGTTGCCCCCGTGCGCACGCTGTCGGTCCACTTGCTGCCCTGGGCCAGGGTGGCCGGCAGGCCAGCCAGTACAATACCCTGAAGTAAGTTGCTTGTGCTCAGGGCAGGTACGTTGGTCGTCCAGATGCTCTCAAAGCTGGCGTCCGGGGCGGGTGGCGTAGCCGCCGGGCTGCCGGGGCGGTAGCTGCTGGTGCGCGGCTTATCGATGTAGGGGTCGTAGCGCTGGCCCAGCGCACTCGTTACGGCATCGCGCTCAAAGGAATTCTCCGAATCATAAACGCTGCGGCCCAACGGCGATACGATGGTAAGCTGCACGCGCTTAATAGCTTGCTCTACCAATAGCTCATCGGGCGTCTTACCCTTCTTAACCGCCAAGACGCGTGCAATCGACTGCTCCGTGGGGCCCGCCATCGTCACGGCGCCCTGCATGGCTGCTGCGGCAGGCGCCTCGGTTTTCTGGAGCTGCACTACGCTGGTGACGCGCTTGCCAAGTAAAAACTGGAGCGACGGTTGATTCGGATGAGGCGCCAGGGACCGGGCCGCCGTGACAGCCACCAAACTACATAGGCCAGCGGCCAGCCAGGGCGTGCTTACAAAATGCTTCATGGACACAGACAGAAAAAATGGATAAAGTGAAAGGTGAAAACTGCGGCTTCAACCCACCGGGTAGCGGGGGCAAAATAACGCTGCAAATAAGCAGTGCAAAGGAAATGCCGAACAAATATGCTTAAGCCTTTTGAGGTAGTAAAAAATATTTTTGTAAAAAAATAAAAATTTGTAAGCTGTACTATTGCATATACAGGAAATGTGAGCATACATTTGGCACAAGGTTACTGAAGCACAAAGCCCACATCCTCAACCACAAGTACAACAAAAAATTTACGCATCATGAAAAAAATCTTCGCACTCCTCGCACTCGCAGTTGGTGTTTCGACCACCTCATTTGCCCACGCTACGACTACGGCCCGCGCTGCTGCGCCCACTGCAGTGGCCCAGCCTACCGCCGAGAAGGTGGTGAAAGTGGCTACCAAAGAAGAGATGGTAGCCCTGGCCAGCCAGCTCACCGCTAACTCCAATGCCAAGGTGGTAGCTCAGACTACCGACGTTATCATCATCGTATTCGATGATGGCACCGTCATCATTATCATCATTAACTAAATCTGCCGGTGACTTCAGTAATCTTACTTAGTAAGAGAGCTGCGTGGTAGAGTTCAGACGCACTTGCTGGCCGGCCGTTGGCCGCTATCAGCAGCCAGTGTGGATTGACTTTGCTGCGCAGCTTTTTTTATGCAAAAAATACGCTACCTTTTTCTGTGTTTGCTGGGCGCGTGCGTGGGCCTGGGTGTGCTACCCGCCCGGGCCCAGCGGCCGGCCACCTACCCGGTGTGCCTAAAGTTTGCGGTGCCCGCGCACCGTACCGTGCTCCTGAATCAGCAGCTGCGCGTGCGCGTGGCGGCCGATACGTGCCTGCGCCTAGCCTACCCGGCGGCGGCGGAGGCTACCCTGCTGGTGGAAGCTGAGGGCTGCTTTGCGCAAGCCGTTCGCTTTCGGCCCGATACCCTGCGCGGGCCGCTGCGGGTGGTGCTGCTGCCGCGCGAAGTGGAGCTGAAAGAAGTGGTGGTGCAGTCGGCCAGCGCGGCCCGGTACCGGGGCGATACCCTGGTGCTGCGGGTCGATAGCGTGCGCACGCAGCCGCACGCCAGCGCCTCCGACCTGCTCAACAACATGGCCGGGGCCTCGGTCGATGCCAACGGCCAGGTGCGGATACTGGGCAAAAACATCGGCCAGGTGACCGTGGAGGGCAAGCCGCTGTACGGGGGCAACCCCAAGGCCGCGCTGGCGGCGCTCAACGCCGATATGATTAAAAACCTGGAACTGTCGGAGGTACCCGGCGCGGGCGACGGCGGGGCCAGCCTTAATATCCGGCTTAAAGACGACCACAAGGCTGGCAGCTACGGCCGGGTAGATGCCCAGGCCGGCACGGGCGGCACGTACGCGGCTGCGGGCCGCGTGAGCCAGGTGCAGGGCGGGCGCTTCTTGAGCGGTTTTGCGACCGCCAATAATATCTATGAGCAGGCCCTGACGGCCGACGACCAGAATACCCTCGTGCGCAATACGGTGCTCAAGCAGGTGCAAGGCGCCTACTCGGTGACGGAAACCGCCCTGCCGCGCCCCACCAGCGTGCAGGCCGACCGCAGCGTGCAAAATATTGTGGAGCAGCCCCTCAACGTGGGGGAGGTGCACACGGTAAACGGCGGCCTGAACTACAGCCAGAGCACAGCCAAGGCCGAGCTGTTTGGGTACGTGCTGGCCGAGCACACCCGCCAGCGCCTGAGCCGCACCTTTAGCACCACGCGCTACCTCGACCCCTTCCGGCAGCGGGAGGATGGCACTTCGGCCGATGCCTACCGCCGCACCAAGGCCACGGCGTACTTCAACGGCAAGTGGACCCTGACGCCCCACCAGACCCTCACCACGGCTAGCCTGCTGGGCCTGCGCCACCAGGCCAGCGACTTGAGTAGCACCCTGGCCACGGAATTGCGGCGCGATACCAGCCGGCTGGCCTACAGCACCCTGGCGCGCCAGCTAGCCAGCCGCGAGCAGGCGTTTTACACGTCGCACCAGGCGGCCTGGACGCTGCACCACGCCCGCCCGGCGGAGGTAACGTCGCTGTACGTGAAATACGGGTTTTCCACCCTCCAGCTGCACCAGGACTATACCAACCAGGTGCAAATGGGCACGGCGCCGCCCCGCGTATTCAGCAACCGCATCGAGCGCCAGGACCAGGCGCACAGCTGGGAGGCCCAGGCCCTGCACACGCTGCCCCTCACGCGCAAGCTGCTGCTGGAAGCCAAGCTCACCTGGAGCTACGAAACGGCGCCCATCACCCAGGAAGGCTACCGGCCCAGCGGCACCGCCGAATACGTGGTGCCCGGCCTCACCCTCGACCAGTTTCGGGCCACCGACCAGCAGCAAACGGCCCGCGCGGCGCTCTACTACAAAACGGGGCGGTTCAGCGCCCTGCTCAGCCCCACGGTCTGGCATTGGTCGGGCGTGCGGCGGGTAGGCGAAACGACGCTGCTGACGCAGCAGCGCACGGCTTTTCTGCCGGGTTTCTTCCTCGAATACCGCCCCGATGCCGTGACGAAGTTCTCGCTGCGCTACGGCGAGAGCCAGCTGCTGCCGGCTCCCGAGCGGCTGTTTCCGGTGCCCGACAGCGCCAATATTCAGTTTATTAAGGTGGGCAACCCTCAGCTCACCCAAACCCGGCACCAGTCGCTGGAGGCCAGCGGCACTTCGGCGCTGGGCACCAACCGCTTCACGCTCACCGCCCGCTACGGCCGCGACGACCGGCCCGTGCTGCTGGCCACGCAGCCCAACTCGCTGGGCTTCCTCACGCAGTCGTACCAGCAGCCCGACTTGCAACTGCCTTCCTTTGCCACCTCGCTGCTGTGGTTTCAGCTCAACCAGCTGAAGAGCTACAGCTTTCACGCGTTTGCCACGGCCCAGTGGCTGCGCAATTATATCGTGACGCAGGGCGCGCCCGTGCAGCTGCGCACGTTTTTGGGCGTGGCCGTGGCGGGCATCAAGTGGCAGGGCAGCCACGGCACCACCGCCAAGCTCGACTGGCGCACCACGCTCACCCAGCAGCAAGGCACGGCCGGCGACCTGCCCGCCGCCCGCAATTTTCGGCACGAGCCCGTGCTGGGCCTCGAAAAAAAATGGGGGGCCAAACTATACGCCGAGCTGACGACCACGGCCTTTATCAATTCCTACGCCCAGGGCCCCACCACGGCCAACGTATTCCTGGATGCTACCCTCAGCCGGTATTTCCTGCGCGGCGACCGGGCGCGGCTGTTCGTGTCGGGCCGCAACCTGCTGAACAATTCCACCTACCAGACCAACTCCTTCGCCGCCAACGTGCAGCGCCAGGAAACGGTGGGCCGCCTGCCCCGCTTCGTACTGCTGGGGCTGAGCGTGTACCCCGAGAAATGGAAGTAGCCGCCCGCCCCCAAAAAGAGCGCCGCCAAGGCAGGGGCCCAGCAGCTTTTGGGGCCGCCCGCCGGGCGAGCTTAACCGCTTATTATTTTGCCTGAACCTGAAGGCCCCTCCGTGGGTTTAAGGGCTAATGAAGCACGAAACTATCCGCACCCTGGGCCAGCTCCGCGCCAGTGGTTACCAGCCCCGCACCGTGAAAGAAGAGCTGCGGGATAACCTCATTTCTAAACTCAAAAACAAGGAAGACGTGTTTC
>Ga0265797_10000422_pt1 | contig 78157 bp, 71 predicted proteins | sample P2T30metagenome_FD_192433 | JGI IMG/M metagenome (GOLD analysis project Ga0265797, IMG submission 192433) | Plant litter microbial communities from East Loma Ridge, Irvine, California - P2 T30 | ecosystem: Environmental > Terrestrial > Plant litter > Unclassified | place: USA: California... | reverse complement strand
TCTCTTAAAAAGACTTTAGTTTTCCGGTCATTAGCTTACTTATCTGCGAAAGAAATCTTCGTGTGAGCTTTTGCACATCGTCGGAGTTGACGTGAAATTGCTGTAAGATGTCGTGCACTAATGGCGGATCGGGAGAGGCAGCGACATTGTCATGTGATAGCATGGTAGGCGGAATGGCTTATCCAGCCGTCCGGCTGTATCTTAAAGAACATCCTGCTAGAACTCCTTGTCGTCAACCAGGAGTCAAGGAGCTTGCCCTGGCCAGCGTACGGTAAATGAACCGGACATTGCCGTAGCGCCCCTGCTTGTGCTAACGCGGGGGCGCTAGGGAAGACCTTCCTCTTTCGGATGGGCAGATGTGGAGGTGAGCACGCGCAGATAAACCGCAAAAGTCCGGTCAAGTTGTCCGGAACTTGCGTTCATTCCCAGGCGTTCATCGGAAACATGTCAGGACCGGACAATGTGCGGGGAAGAGGAGCCTCGTCTTCCAGAGATGGTGCGGAACTCGAGCCGAAAGCTCGAAAGGCATGCGGTGAGTAGATCGCGCTGAAACACGAGTCTGAACAATCGCTCATCAGCCTTGCCGTTTAGTCAACTGCCGCAAGCAAAAGATGAGATGCATACTAGGCAGCGGTCAAGCGTGTCGAAGGTGCCATCGTGCTGGCTTACCTTGCGTCTTCGTACCAAGAGCCAATGCAGCAAGTCTCCCAGGGCTCTTACCGAGCGACCAAATAGACACAAGCTTCAGGAACCATGTAGTCCAACGACTACAGGTCATTGAAGGCTTGCTTGGAATCAACTCCCAAGATAGCCAGAATCTAGACGATATCCAAAGCGTCGGTGAAACTGTCCCAGATGGCACGTCGCCAGAGTTCAACGGCTTTGACGCGCTGTGGGATGCGCTCAACACACTCCATGAGGGCTGCGCCAATGTAGCAGTTCCACCTACAGTGTGGCATAGGAACACGGTGGGTCAACTATGGGCTTCTTTTCACGACAGAATGCCCGGATTGCATTTTATGCCGCGGAAGCAGACTTTCTCTGCTCCTCAACCGTTGTTGTTGGCTGCCATCTTGTACTGCTCGAGCATGCGTGGTCCACCAGAGACCGCAGAGCTTTCCCCGCATTACTTTGAAGTGCTCACCAACGCTATTGCTCGACTCCTGCTTCCCGAAAGCGTGTTCGGAAGGCCCCCAAACAACGGATGCGCAGTTGAAGAATGGGCTTTCCAAACTGTGCTTGGCATAGTCCTTGCGGGACTTCTCAACGAAGCCAGCATCCGCGAAACGGGACTCTGGATTTCCGTCGCCTATCGATTGATACTGGAACATTGTCCATCTCACGTCGATGAAACATCGAGGGAATGGCGGAAGCTTTTCAGCGGCGTACAGATTGTGGATCTCGAGCACGCCTCGCTTCATCTCTCCTGCCCCGTCATTCCCATTGAAGCACCATTGCCGCGCCTGCAGACTTCACATCGCGACCAGTTGTACAGATTGTCCCGCATGATGCATGCAGGTTTAACCCACTTCACAGGGCGAGGGTTACCTACAATCTGGTCTTGTTTCCAACACGACCAGCCTCTAGTGTCGAGTCTGGCGTCATCATTCACGTCTGTAGACGCAGCTGTGATTAGGGATTGGGCAAGACAGCTGGACGAGTGGCTTGACGAGTTCAGCCGTGCGGTCGAGGGCTCACAGCGCAATCGCGACCTGGTCTTTCGTCAATACGTCTTGCATCGCATGGTTGTCCTTTCCATTTATCACACTGCTAGGGGGTGCGATCTTTGGTCGAATAATGTCACACCGAAAGAGCAGCATGAATTGCTATTATCTTCGCGTGCGACTATACGACTCCATCTACACGATGAAACGATCTGGTCCAATTGGGACTTGGTTATGATCACCTGGGCTGCCCTCATTCTCCTCCAGGGTATCGAGGGCAATGCAGGTGAACCAGATGGTACGAGACTTTCTTGTACAAAGTGCGGATCCGGCTGACCGTAATAGATCTCGAGACTATCAAAGTGCATTTAGGAAAGCTTCAGCAAATGAACGACCCAAAGCCGTTGCTACACGCTAAGCTCATCGCCCGTCTTGACAACAATCTCAAACGAGTGGACGCCCTGGTGCCAAGCACTATGCCACAACCAGATCTGACTTCTTTGGACGTGGACAACTCTTGGAATATATTCGATCAAGCAAGTCTAGAACAGATAAATTTCGCATCCTGGCCTTTTACGGAGCGGCCTGAAACGATGCATTGGAATGGAACTCAGGCGTAAAGTACACTATAAACATACGAACAACATTCTTCGGACATGCACCTATTGCAAGTGCGCTCCAGTCGAGCCGTAAGAAATGGTCGCCGACCGAACAGGAAAGGATTGAGGAATACGGGAAGACATGCTGTCGGGACTCAGCTCGCCCGGCTCAGCGTCTTCCGGCTCAGCGTGGAAGCCGTTGGTTTGTACCAATGGGCGTCGCGTCCTCGCGCTTTTCTGGATTGTACGTTCAACGCTTCGGAAATACTGCGCACAAATCAGCGGCCGAACAATGCCAGACTCGGAAGACGACCATGGAGATTGGATTACACTTACAGACACGGTCTTCACTTTCAACTCCATTGTAGCGTCCTGATCGACGACAACCAAGCTACACGGATGAAGCTGCAGACAAGACAGCGTGCACATGTGATTCACACCTCCCTCGATCGCGGATTGAATGGCAAGTGCCTTCGAAGCTCCCGTACCAATGATGACGACCTCTTTCGCGTCCATAATTGTCTGTACGCCTACGGTCAAAGCCATACGAGGCACCAAATTCATATCTCCGTTGAAGAACCGAGCATTCGCCAGCATCGTTTCGTAAGCCAGAGACTTCAGCCTCGTGCGGCTTGCGAGACTTGATCCGGGCTCGTTGAACGCAATGTGACCATCGCTTCCCACGCCGCCTAGGAACAGATGAATGCCACCATACGTGCGGATTTTAGCCTCGTACGCGGTGCATTCCTTTTCTAGGTCTGGGGCATTGCCGTTGAGGATGTTGATATTGTCCGGGTCGACATCGACGTGGTTGAATAGGTTCGTGTGCATGAAGTTGTGATAGGATTCTGGGTGGTCTGGCGAGAGTCCGACGTACTCGTCCATGTTGAATGTTACAACATGACGGAACGATATGCGACCCATCTGGTGCGCGGTGACCAGTGCGCGATAGATGGGAACCGGACTGCTTCCTGTCGGTAGGCCTAGAACGAAGGATCTCTCTGCCGTAGGTGCAAAGCTGTTGATGCGCTCGATGATGTATTCGGCGACATATTCGGCGGCTGTGTCGGTGTCGTCTCGAATGATGAGACGCATGGTGGTGATGGCGTGTTGTAATGGAGCTACTTTTCCGTGGTGTTTTGCCTCAGAAGTCTTGTAAATGTCAAACTTTTGTAATCGAGCATCAGAGACATGACGATATAGGGCCAACTTGCATGGAGTCATTGTCACGTGTATCTCCATCATATGCTCATGTAGATTCGCTAATGTTCGGCGCCGGTGAAGTTCGGTCAACCCAGAGACCATCCCTCCCACTGGTAAAGCCAGCCAGCACACCCCTGTCACTCAATCGGATTCTAGCGTTGGCTCTTGATATCGATGACCCACTTCTCCACAAAGCTTGCCCCTGCTTGCTTTCGATGGCGTTGCGCAATTCGGTTGCTAATAATTTCGCTTCGCGGGAGGGCTCATTTTCATTGCGTTGCCCTTCGGGACATACTGAATGACGAGGTTCGTAATTCAAGAACTATGAGCGCATTCGCGCGCTGTCGCCGAGACAATGGTAACGCATCTCCTCGAATGTTAAGGACAAAGTGCAAAGCAAACACTAAACTCGAGCGCTATCTTTTCGGCAGCGTCAACGTGATTCATTCAATTTACGATATAATAGAGACTGTGTGCCATCCTCTATGACGATGTGCGTCAGACACTGCTCTCCAGTGCAACCCCTTCATTCCTGCTTTGCAACGGCAATCTTCTCCTTGTAAGACTTTCCAATCCAAAACCACCACCCGATTATCAGAATCGGCAACGACCCCACCACAACGCAAGTATAGTTCATGCTTGCAACGGTGACCGGTTTGGAGTAAGGAAAGCTGAAAAACGCTATGGCAAAAGTGAGCCAGCAAATGGTCACGCCATTGACCAGCCAACCCCATTTACCCATGTGGAAGGTACCCTTGTACATATTGCGCCGTCCGGTAAGCATATTGGTAAGGATAGGAATATAGTACGCGATGTTGTTGATAGTAACAGCCGACCCAAGCATGGCGTTGAAAGCCGTGGAACTCCCGAGGTATATGCAGCCCAGTGCCGCGTTCGCAGCCGTTACGAGCAGCTGCGCATTGAACGGGATACCGAATCGCGAGCTCACGCGTCCCCATGTAGAAGAGAATGGCATGGCGCCGTCGCGTGCGAAGGCCCAGAGCACCCGCGAGGTCGAGAGCTGGGATGAAATGACGCATGGGCCCAGCGCGATGAAGAGGATGAAAGTGAGTCCGAAGGCGCCTCCTGCTGATTGTGTAGCTTGGCGGAAGAGCTCTGCAAGTGGGAGGCCGGTATTTGTCGTTGCGAGCGCGCTGTAGTCTTGGACGCTGAACATCAGTGTTATCAAATATGTCAGGCCTGTGACAAAGGCGATTGAGAGAGTGATAGCGATGGCGAGGGGAGCATTGCGCGACGGCTGTAGACTTAATTAGCTAAACAATTCGGAAACTGTAGGAGATGACTACTCACGTTGGGCATTTCTTCGGTGATGTGCGTTATGCCATCAAGTCCACCTAAACTGTATAGAGGATTGACAAGTCCAACAGCAAAAGCCACGACGTTGTTCTCCCATCCAGTGTTGTTGATCCAGGTGCGGAAAACGAACTCGGGGCTTTGGTGAGTCGGTGCGCAGGCCACGACGGTGACAAGGACAACCAGCCAACCGATCTGGAGGTAAAAAAGCGAGAATTTGTTCAAGCTTGGGATGAGCTTGTTACCAAAGAGTACAACCGAGGCTGTCAAAAGGTTGAGACCTTGGTAGATCACGAAGATTTCCCATGTTTTGACGACCATGCCCGGGTGGTAAAGAGCGATTAGTGCGCCTAGTGTTTGCGCATATATCAAGTTCGTAGAGGCGGTGGTAAAGATCCCTAGAGAGACGTCAGATGGGATTATTGCCCTCAATGACTAGACCAGGACTTACAGCCACAAACAGAGAACCATCCAGTCAGAAAGCTGAGGAAGGCAGACTGCTTTTTTGGCGCAACAGCAGCTATCCAATGGTACATTCCTCCCTCGGTGGGATAACTGGACACGAACTCTGCCAAAGAAGCACCGAGAAAGCACTGCAGCATTGTAACAAGTATGAAGCCATAAATGATAGCTCCTGGTCCTCCAGCGTTGATCTCCGTCACAATGCCCAAACCCAATCCTGTCCAAGAAATGGTGGTGGTGGACGCGAGGCCAATCAATGACAGTGTCGAGAAGTGACGTTCCAGCTCTTGGACATGGCCTACGAATCATTAGCTAAATATTTCCTACCCATTCATCTATACTTCGTACCCATCTCAGCGAGTCGCATCTCATCTGTGTTCATCACTTTCCCTTCGCCTTTCCTGTCGGTGCTGATGCCGACCGCTCCTTTCTCGTTGATCTCCATTTTAGTGATGAAACGAAAGATCGAAGCCTCTAATCCAAAAGAATCGCGAGTGAAAGGATATGCAAGAAACACTACTTTTGTGATGCAGGGCAAACGATTGCATGTTTTAAGCACCGTTATCGGGTATCACGCGACACCTTGTATAGGTACCTACCCATGGTACTGACTAACCTTTGCGCTTATCCGCAATCAACGGCAACCGTCTAGCGATAGTACTACCCGGCCATCGACCCAAGCGAAGCTTGATCGGCTTGGTGGTCGAAGTTGGATCTCTTAGTGTTCGGCGTTCCCACCTTGTGGGTGACTAGCGCGCTACATTGTCGGCCCGGTGATTGCCGTAGTTTGATAGAGCACCTGCGTTCAATCTGATCACCGCACTTCGCCGGAATTACGAACTTGCTCGGGCTCATTTTTGCAGCGCAGGAGGTAAGAACGTCGCTAACGAGTCGGCATGGCCAATAACGATGCTCGACAGACGCGATAGAGTCGCGTGACTATCGTGGAGGACTATCTTTGCAGTTTTGGCCCACGGTAGCTACGTTGACGTCCTTCAAGTATATGTAAAGCACTGGTCTTTCACTATGTTCGCCGTCACCGTCGCCTCCTCTCATCGATCGAATACGCCCCACGGATCATTTACAGCCTTTCAATGTTCTCAAAAACCACAGCATGGGTCACCCTTGGGCTCTTGGCCTTGAGCCCCAGTACGAGCGCCGTAAAGCTGAGCGGCCACTCAAAGGATATGTTCGACAAATCCATGTCTTTCCTCGACCAGCTCTATGACGATTCTGTTGGCTACCTCTATTGGTTTTACTACCCGCTTGCAGCCGGTCAACATGAGACTCGCTCCACAGTCTGGTATGATTCTGCCCTCATAAACCTGCCTTTGTAACGGTACTGACTGTGTCCGCCATAATAGGTATGTTCCTGGTTTGCTCAATCGGGGAGAGGGTGACGATGTGGAGCAAGCCATTAGAATTCTAAGGAACGTCATTGGCGACCAGGAGAAGAATGTCGAAGCACAATGGTATGGAGACTACACAGTCTACCCCGAGCAGCCGAATGTGAACAGCTCCGCATATCCACCAACGATCTATAACTCTTGGGATCCGAATTGGAGAGGTTTCATTGGTACGACTCTGATGGTGGTGTATGAGGAGTTCAGACATCTCCTGCCGAATGACGTCCAAGATCTCATCCTTGAGAGCATGTATAACAACACGATCGGCGACAGCTATCGTGTCGGGGGCGTCGATGACGACAACTTGTAGGTCATTCACTTGTGTTGCATGCACGTATGGCCATACAGTTCTTCGCGGCTTGCTCTGAATTGAACCGACTGACCCAATTGTCAGATATCCTTCTTATAGCAACCCAGCTTATATGCGTGCTGTCGCCTCAGGCTGGACAGGACGGAAGTTGAACGACTCGAACATGACGGCTGCTGGTGAACTGTATGCCGAAGAAGTGCTCGAGCTCTTCAACATGAACAACACCCTGTCTGAGTTCAACAGCCCAACATACGCTGGCATAACCATCTACGCCCTCACACTCTGGGCCAAGTACATGCCGGCCGATTCGGTGATGGGGCGCGAGGGCCGGCGCGTCCTGGAGCAGGTCTGGGACCTCCTTGCCTCAATGTACAACCCCAATCTTCGCAACCTGGCCGGGCCCTGGGATCGAACTTACGGATACGATATGAACAAGTATGTGGGAATACTCTCCGTTCACCTATGGAGTATCCTCGGTGAAGAAGCAGCCTTTGGCGGCATGAAAGAATCGCCCTTCTTCCGCGCTCATGCCGACGACATGGAAATCGCGCCACTCATTGCCATCCTCGCGCCATTCCACAACTCGCTGCTCTCCAACTCCACGATCCGGAAACTCTCGTCTTTCAGCGGCGAGACACTCATTTCACGACAAGCCTACGCGCCGCCGTACGACTTGGAGCCGCGCAACATTACGACTTGGATGTCGCCTAACTTGACTATTGGCGGCGAATCATTCAACCAAGGCAATCTCGGCGGCGCACGCGAGGATCCATCTGCGTGGAACCCAGGCGTCATTCAATGGAAGAGACGCGACGGTTCTGTGGGTTGGTTCAATGTCTATCCGTCCGAGACGGCCATGGCCATCGACGTCGGTCCCAACGCCATTAACTTTACATACCCGAACGGCAATGCTTCTAGTACTTTCAGCTTCGTTGTAGCATCGAATCCGCTCGGTGGGAAACGGGACATTACCTCCGTTCGCGATATCGAGGGCCTGGACATTGGAGTTAGTGGTACTGTTGATGTAGAGGCGCCTAGTGTGTCTTTCTGTGGGCTTGTCGGTGGGACGTGTAAGATCATTCATGGGTTTGAGTTTTGGAATGTTACGTGGTCGATGCCGCCAAACACTACTGATGTTCCGTTTATGAGCTTCAAGGTCAATCTTTCGTAGATTAGTTTGGGTTGGGCTGGCTGCGAAGATATATGATGCCATAGCTAGCTCTTGAAATGGCGCACGATACCTCTTCTAAATCATCGAAGTATGCGAAGACTTCTCGTTTGGCACTTCACCGCACTCTTGAAGGCCGTGGAGGAAAGCGGCGAGCGAACCTGTGTTTGAATCTAGAACTATCTCTACCCCTGTGTGCTGCCCATGGAGCTTCTCGCGTCCGGAAATGTAGAATTGTCAAAACTCTCCATGAGCACTGGTCCAGAAAAGAGACGCAATAGCAGAGGCGTAGGCGCGTCCTGGAATTGCCTTGTTGCTTTCGATTTTGTGCTAGATTCGCCGTCATGTCCAGTACTGGAGCTTGTACGAAGACGTGTCGCGGTAGTGGCGTGGTGATGAAGTGAAGTAAAACCTAAAAAAAAATGCATGCGAGGCTTACAACGACACGCCGCCTTCGCTTTGCTAGAGACAATCAACAAATAAGCAAGTCTCGTTCACGCGTGATACAAGATGGCAGTCTGAGACAAGAGGAAGAATGAAAAAGAAAGGGTCAAACAAGGTAGGTCGTCATGGGGATTTAGGCAAAGAATGCAGGACACAGTCGACCGACGGAAAGCATCTTGCTAGTATGAGAATTTCAAAGCCATGTTGAACTGGCAAAACTCCAACCCGGCTCAAATGCAGATATCTGTACAATGCTACCACGCAAACAATCCTACGCAGCTGTCTCTGCCTCAGCCAACTGCGCCACCTCTCCCTTCTGATTTCCTATTCTCCGCTTCTTGATCACGTTCTCAATGAATGCCTCGCCAGCCTTGTAACTCGACCGTACGAGTGGCCCAGAAGCACAGTACAAGAATCCCAAGTCCAACGCACGCAACCTCCACGTTTCGAAGACATCAGGCGTCACATACTCATGCACAGCCATATGCTTCTTCGTCGGGCGCATGTACTGTCCAAACGTCACCACATCCACATTGTTCTCTCGCAAGGCTCTCAGCGCAGCCCAGAGCTCGTCTTCCGTTTCGCCAAGCCCCAGCATTATGCTCGTTTTCGTGATGAGTGTCGGGACTGTCTCTTTGGCGATGCGCAGCACGTCGAGGGATTGTCTGAAGTTTGCGCGTCGGTCGCGGACGTAAGGTGTGAGCGCTTCTGTCGTCTCGACGTTGTGCGCAAAGACGTCCAGCCCTGATCGCGCGACGAGCTTAGTCATCTCTGCGTCGCCGCCGTAGTCGCCTACGAGTGCTTCGACGAGCATCGTCGGTGCTTTTTGCTTGATTTTCATGATCGTCTCAGCGGCATGCCGGGCGCCTCCATCCGCCAAATCATCGCGATCCACAATGGTCAACACGACGTATCCCAGGCCCCATCGACTCAGCGCTTCGGCAGTGTTCTCGGGCTCGTGGGGGTCGAGTGGTGGTGGCGCTTTCGATGTTTTTACAGAGCAGAAGCGGCAGCCGCGTGTACATGTGTCGCCGCCGAGCATAATGGTGGCTGTTGCGGCCGACTTGTCGCTGCCGCCCCAGCAGTCGCTAATGTTTGGACATTTGGCTTCTTCGCAGACAGTGTGCAGGTTGAGACCGCGCAGGTCCTTTTTGATCTTCTTGTAGTTCTGATTCGAGGGTATGGGGGTCTTGAGCCACTCTGGTAGGCGTGTGATGGTCTTCTTTCCGACTTTTACGGTCTTGATCTCGTATGCTTCGGCGGGTGAGAGAGGCGCATCTGGTGCAGCAAAGTCGCCGAATGACGGGCCGGCATTCAATCTATCGCTAAATTGTGTTGATGGTCGTGCGCGCTTTGGAGGCTCTTGTGGTAGTGACGATTGTGGTGAGTCGATGGTTGTGGCGAATGTTCGTGTGCATGGCGTTCGTGATCGCGATATGCTCCGAATAGTGGGTGCGTATAATAAACATCGTGACCTGGGTATTGAAGCTGCCATTGTGGTGTGCGTGTATGTCAAAGAGGAACGAGCGATGTTGTGGAGAAGGCTGTTGACGTTGTTGAGCTTGGGTTTGTCAGATCTTCTTCTCAGCCTTCAATACCCGAATGTCGGCATCGGACCCTGGGCCACACACGCTAAGGAACGCCCTCCGCACCAGGTGTCAAACCGAGCAAACACCAGCGCGGCAGCAGCAGCCCACATTCGCGGCCATCCCTGCACTCCCGCTTCGAGGCCGTCTTCAACGTACACCGAATCACTGCGCCAACATACACAACTACCTTCACCCTACCCTCTGTACCTCCTCCGCCAACCACGGCCAATTGCAGTGTGGGAACCCGGCGCTTTCACTAATCTCATTGGGCAAAGGCCACGTTTGGCGCAGTCGGAGCGGGACACTTTCATAATATCCAGGGAGAGCTCCAGGCTGGAGCTGTACTGCGGAAAAGATGGACAAGAAACACGAGGATGTTGGCGGCGTGGCACAGATTGACAAGACGTCGGTCTTCCAAGAAGGTACTGTGGTCCACGTAGTGGTGGGGAGCATTTGGCGGTATGGGAGCTAACCAGAGCCCAGCGCGAGTCTTCAACCAGAGTCCAGTATCACCACGGAAATGCAGAGTGGTATGTTATAGCAAGTCTATGCATATGCAAATGATGACTAACATCTGGTAGATTCTCACAAAGCTTGCTCTGCTTCTCTTCACGGGCGAGAGCTGGGGACGACAAGAAGCCACGACCCTCTTCTTCGGCATCTCGAAGCTCTTCCAAAACAAAGATGCCTCCCTCCGCCAGATGGTCTATCTCGTCATCAAAGAGCTCGCTGGCTCGGCCGACGATGTCATCATGGTCACTTCCTCCATCATGAAGGACACCTCCGTCGGTAGCGATGTCGTATACCGCCCAAATGCGATCCGCGCCCTCTGCCGAGTCATCGATGCCTCTACCGTGCAGGCCATCGAGCGCCTTGTCAAGACATGCATTGTCGACAAGAACCCTTCCGTGTCCTCCGCCGCGCTGGTCTCGGCATACCACCTGCTCCCAGTCGCAAAGGACGTTGTTCGGAGGTGGCAGTCCGAGGCAGCAGAGGCCGCCTCAGGGAGCAAGTCTGGCGGTGGATTTTTGGGTGGATTCGGAGGCAGCTCACACACACCCCTCCAGGCGAGCACAAACTACATGACACAGTACCACGCCATTGGGCTGCTGTACCAGATGCGGTCAGGCGACAGGATGAGCTTGGTCAAGATGGTTCAGCAATACTCAGCTCAAGGTGTGGTCAAGAGCCCTGCTGCTACAGTGCTGCTTGTCCGATTGGCTGCGAAGCTGGCAGAGGAGGATCCAAATCTGCGGAAGGTAAGAGATAAGACGAGTATCGTCAAAGTAGTGCTGACAATACTCCAAGCCCATGATGCAGCTCCTCGACGGCTGGCTGCGACACAAGTCCGAAATGGTCAACTTCGAGGCTGCAAAGGCCATCACCGATATGCGCGACGTCACCGACGCCGAGCTTGTACAAGCTGTCCACGTTCTCCAACTCTTCCTGACTTCTCCTCGCGCCGTCACCAAATTTGCTGCTCTTCGTATTCTGTCGCAAATGGCCTCATTCAAACCGGACGCCGTGCGAACATGCAATCAGGACATCGAATCGCTCATTACCAACTCAAATCGTAGCATTGCGACCTTCGCCATCACGACACTGCTCAAGACGGGTAACGAGTCATCGGTTGACAGGCTCATGAAGCAGATCACTGGCTTCATGGCTGAGATCACTGATGAGTTCAAGGTCACCATCGTTGAGGCCGTACGAACATTGGCACTGAAGTTCAAGAATAAGCAATCTGGGTTCTTGGGCTTCCTCAGCGGCATACTTCGCGACGAAGGAGGATATGAGTTCAAGCGATCTGTTGTTGAAGCTATCATGGATCTGATCCGATTTGTTCCTGAGGCCAAAGAGGATGCCTTGGCAACGCTGTGCGAGTTTATTGAAGATTGCGAATTCACCAAACTCGCAGTTCGGATACTGTTCGTCCTCGGGCGGGAGGGTCCCTCGACACCTCACCCAACAAAGTACATCCGGTACATCTACAATCGTGTCGTTTTGGAGAACGCCATTGTCCGAGCAGCAGCAACATCAGCACTGGCAAAGTTCGGTGTTGGACAGAAGGATCCCGAAATCAAGAAGTCTGTCCACGTCCTCCTCACACGCTGTCTGGACGATGTCGATGACGAGGTCCGCGACCGTGCTGCACTCAACCTGCGGTTGATGGACCAAGACGATGACTTGGCTCTCAGCTTCATTCGTAACGACTCAATGTTCTCGTTGCCCGTTCTGGAGCACCAGTTGGCAATGTACGTCAGCTCAGACTCGCGAGATACCTTCGAAAGCGCTTTCGACATCACCAAGATTCCTACTGTTTCTCGTGAACAAGCAGACGCCGCAGATCTCACAAAGAAGACCGAAGGCGCAACACCGACTCTCAAAGCACCCAGCGCGGCAAAGGCACCATCAAAATCTCAAGCAGACATCGCTGCAACTGCGGCTAACAATGCGCAAAAGTACGCTCTGGAGCTGCAGAAGATCCCAGAACTCGCTGCACACGGCGGCGTACTCAAGTCAAGCGACGTGGTCGAGCTCACCGAGTCAGAAACCGAATATGTCGTCACGGCCGTCAAACACATCTTCAAAGACCACATCGTGCTGCAATACGACATCAAGAACACACTCCCAGACACCGTCCTTCTCGACGTCGAAATGGTCGTCACCGTCGAAGATGACGGCGACGTTTCGCTCGAAGAAGAATTCATCATCCCCGCACCTAAGCTCTCCACCAACGAGCCTGGCACCGTCTACGTCTCCTTCAAGCGTCTGGAAACCGAGTCGCAGTACATTTCGGCATCCTTCACCAACGTCCTCAAGTTCACCAGCAAAGAAATCGACCCAAGTACAGGCGAGCCAGAAGACGGCGACGGCTATCCGGACGAGTACTCGGTTGAGGATGTTTATCTTAATGGTGCGGACTACGTTGTTCCGGCGTATGCGGGGAGCTTCGATAATGTGTGGGAGCAAGCGAATAGCGACTCCGCGACAGAGACATTGCAGCTTAGTAACATGACGAGTATATCAGGTAAGTCCATAGTCACTTCTCCTTTACTGACTAAGATGCTAATGCCATTCTAGATGCGACAGAACAGCTCACCAAAACCCTCTCCCTCCAACCCCTCGATGGCACAGACGTCGCGCTCTCAACCTCGACACATACGCTCAAGCTGTACGGCAAGACGATTACGGGCGGAAAGGTCGCGGCAATGGTTCGGATGGCTTATAGTGCGAGTAGGGGAGTGACGATGAAGATCGATGTGCGCAGTGAGGAGGATGGCGTTGCGGCGCTGGTTGTTGGCAGCGTGGCGTAGGAAAGCAATGGCGAAAAAGATTTTGGCTTGAGAGAAGATTGGGTGTTTCTTGCAGTGCCAGCACCGATATGCATAGCAGAATTGGAATGAAGAAATCATGTTCATTCTGGGGCTTGAGTGATGTGTGAATCTTGGGGACTGAGGGAAGCAGGTGATATCGGATTTAGTAGGTTCTTTGGCTGTGCATTGAACGCTGAGCTGCTCGAAACGATTAGAGTTTGTTCCATCCACGTCGAGCATCTTTGGGCTGTCTTTGCGACGTCATTTACAGTTCGGGTTACAGTATGGCAGAGTTCAGCACTTCACCCCATACTATTCTGGAATCAAAACGTCTTCTTGGTCGAAAGGACGTACTGGCGAATGACTGAGTAACTCCCTGAGTTACCCTCAGCAAGCAGCGTCCTTATTCTCCACTAACGATTCCGTCCGCTACCTTATCGCATTCGGCGCAAGAACTCTTTTCTCCACCAATGCTACTACACCTCGGCGTGGGTGAGAGTTCAGGTACACTCGCGGGATTGAATTGAAGTGTTGTTGGGGGTGCTGTGAGTTCAACTTCTGATGAGCGATGCGCTTGAGGAGTAGCTGACATGTAGTTGATCTAGTATTACTGGTGCTACAGTGTGAGCGACGTTGAGATTTGCTGTTGGTCTTAGGCCTTGAGTAATTGAAAGCAGTTTAGATGTATATCTAGATTGGGAAGGCACTACTTTAGCACGCGAGAACGCGGTTCAAATTTACCCGACTTCAATTACTTCACTTACTTCACTACGTACTCATGCGCATCACGTGTCGACGCGTAAATGAAATACATAGTTGGAACAGTGGGGTTGTGTCCTACGATTTCACGCGACGCGTCTCACGATGCTGAGGTCAAGAATTTCGCGTTCTGTTCTTCTAACACTAAGTTACACTAGACTCACCACCCTTTATACTACGCCGTGTTGCACCAGCTCTTGTTGTTTCTTCTTTCCGCGTTTCTGGAGAAGCCAACGTATCTTCAGAGCGCAATGGCTTTGACTATGGTTGATTGGCGAGATGTTAGCGATGGTATATTCGTATGGGCGGCGGTGCAGTCCAGGTTCGACGCGACTCTTGATAAGCTGTCGAGGTCTCATTCGAGGTAGACTTCATCATATCTGCCCAAAGATTGTTGTGAGGGCAATGGCTAACAGTGCACCAGACTACCAGGTAGTGGCGGACGCTCACTCCGCGCAGGACGTAGTGGCCGAAAATCTGCGAATCAAGAAAGCGATTTGGGAGCAGTACGATACCTCGACGCTAAAGAAAACTCCTACACCATTATAGACGCCCAAAGGTAGATCTCCTACTCATTACGACGCATCAGCTACTTCGCACGCATCAGCTACATCGCAGCCCTCTACACCAGCACTCGATACTTCTCCGTTTACGCCTTTTAGCACGTATATCAGCGCTACGGATCACAATTTCGAATTTGATTCTGATCGCGCCGACCAATTAGAGCCTGAAGATTCCCCGTGTCTCAGGAAGTCGAATATGGTCGTTCGAAGGTCTGAAGGCGTACCGATGGCTGACATACAGAGTCCCTGTTCTATTACGCCATTAGAACGCCTGCGGGACCTAGAGAACGGACCACGTCGGAAATGGACCGCCGATGACAGAGTGCTTCTGTTGGTACTCAAGCGATGGTACATCGCGGATCGCACAGACTTCGTTGTCATCTTCAACAACATGACTAGATTGACCTTGAAGTCAAAGGTCTTTGATTCCCAATTCGCGGAGCTGAAAAGTAAAGGACCAAAAGCTAGTGAGGAATGGGATAATGTTTTCGACCTGACGACTTTCGGAGATGACACATGGCGGTTCAACGATGTGCGGCGGAAAAGTAGCTGAGCTCTTTCTCTGATATCTGACGCTATACTGAAATTCTGCGTTACAGTACAAGCTGTCGCCGTCGAGCTCGGCATCGCTCTCGAGCTGAAAGAAGAAGATGAAGATTTCCAGCCAGGATCCGCCGAGAAAAGCAAAAACCCGGCCACGAGGAGAAAACACAAGCAGCGTGTCCGAGCATTGGCTATGGAAAAGAAGCTGAGAGCAGCTCGGACACCTCCACCGGGTATACCAACTTCGCGTCGCTCTGGAATAAGTGGCTGTGTGATCATTGCGAATGCCGAGCATGACGCTTCAGAAACGTTTGTGGACATCGAGGAGCCTTTAGACACCGCCATCGCGAAGCCACTACAACACAAGACGCCGAGTCTTGCTTTCCGAGTGTGGGATCAAGATACCAATGCAGAGTACACTGAACGTAGATTCGAATCAGCAGCGCTCACTCTTTTCCGGAGTGAGCCAAGAAGGCCACTGAACCCAGATTCCGTGGACGGCAGGATTGCTTTGGACATCATGTTCAACTTTCACATCTTGAACAGCGGAAGTAAGTTTGAATATCCGTTCGTCATGTCACCATAGCTAATGTTGATTTGGAGAACTGCGCCAAGGAGGATCCGCATTTATATCAGTAACCACGTCACTGATATGGGCTTTCAATTTGGCTTCAAACATGAAGCGTCCTCAGCTTGCCATAGTGTAAGTAACGTATCAAAGGTACTTTGCCATGTACTGACATCGCACCATTAGCGCGCTCGATCATGACAAGCTTGCTGAGCCTAACAAAATGTATCACGGGAAGGAATTCTGAAAGACCTCAAAGCTCGAGGTGGCGCATCTTGGGCGAGGCATAAGGCTGACAGTGGTAAGAATCCTTCTTGGCACTATTATGCTCTGCTGATTCGTTGTACAGTGTACATGATTTGGAGTCACATACCCACCGAGGCAATACTTCACATCTTACCGCTTGGTCGCCTTCTGGACTTGTGGGATGCAGACCGTGGTGTCAGAGACCTACTTCAGCTGCAACTGTTCAAGCCTGGACAGAAGACCTATACCGTAGCCTCGAGACTCCGCAACAAAAAACAACAGACTATGTGTTTCCTCATCTAAGGCCATAGGCGTTTTGGCGAAGCTCTATGGAATGGACAAGCCAAATGCAAGCATCGCCCAGATCCAGGATCTCGTTGCACGGGTGGTCAACGGCTGGTACGTGCATGACGACAAGACTGCCAACATGAGTGCAATGGCGGCAGCATTTGCCGCGAAGCTCCAATCCCACGCACACCGCCAGCAAGACATCAAGCAAGCATTTTTCCATGGTTTTCTAGAAGGTACCGGGATTCTTGAATACTTTTCGAGACGCCGCCGGCCGGCACAACGCCTAGCTCGGCGTGCTTGAATGCTCGAATACGGCGTAACAATTTGAGCCCCGCGCACGCCTTCGACTTCTTCCTTCTTTTGTGGAACAACATCTTACGCAGCATTTCACGTCGAACCGTTTGCCATAACATTGAAGCACCGCTATTCTGGACTTGCGTACGCGACGCTATATATTGTGCCGAAGCACGAGTACAGGATTCACAAACACGTTTTACGATAAAGAGTCATGTCAGTCATCACAAAGTATAGGTTCTGCAACAGTTGAGTTACATGTATCATAATTCACTATAAGCTTGCTTGCGTCTTCACCGTTCGATACAATGACGTTGCGCTGTGGCTTGATTATGTGTCACTTTTCGACGAAAGGAGCCAGCTGCAAGAAGAGCATATATTCAAGTCGTGAAATTCATATGTACATATCTCAAGGTACCCCCCCCTGAGAACCACCATGCCATCGTCTAATCACATGAGTGCCGTGAATGAACATTGACATAGGAATAAAGCCGGACGTAGTGAAGTTTGAACAAGAAAGGTAACGCAAGATCTGTCGCACAAGGCCGTAAAATGAGATCGAGCAGCAGCGCCACTACACCGCTCGTTGTTGTTCGGAGACACCTAGCTCGGCATGCCGGCCTTGAGGTTGTCGTATTTGCTGCTTGGGTAGCTCAGTAAGTTGTTGCTCTGATCCAGCGCGCCTACGCCACCAACGCTCTTGACGAACTAAACACCAAGTCAGTACTACGCCTCCGATCAAGATTCCGCATCTAAGACTTACCGTCGAAATCAGACTCTGATCGCCCTTCTTATCACTACTACTCTCCCACCACATACCACCACCAAGTCCTTTGTCCTTGATGAGCTGGCTTTTCTTCGCAATGACCTCAGGCGTATCATAGCTGATCATCAGTCTCTGTCCCGCATCGTACGAGTACGAAGCAGTGATAGACATGTCGTTCGTGACAGTAGCACCGGTCTGCGGTAGTGCTTTGTAGTCATACACACCAGCTTCCCACGTGCCCTGGCCACCACCAGAAAATGGCTTACCAGGTCCGTCGGTGTTGGCAAATGCACGGCCATACAGTGGCATGCCAAGAACGATTTTGCCAGCAGGTACACCAGCGTTGACGTAGTCACGGATTGCTTGCTCGGTGTTGAAGGGCGTACTGACTGGGTTGCTATTGCTAGCTTGAAAGTTTGCTTGGTGGCCAGCATTAGCATCCCATGAGCCAGCGTAGTCGTAGGCCATGAGGTTCCAGAAGTCGAGGTACTTGTCCATCTGGCCAAGCTTCATGATGTTGTAGTTCTTAGGACCGGCGGGTGAAGCTACGGTCAAGAGGAGCTTGGTACCTGGGGCGTTGGCGCTGGAGTAGGCGTCTAGGGCGCGGCGAGTCTCAGCGAGGAGGGAAACCATATCGTTGGCTTGAGCTTCATTGGTAGGGTACTCCCAATCAATGTCAAGACCTGTCGCGGTTAGACTTGAGAGGTTTCATTCTGACGAAAGACTCACCATCGAAGCCAAGGTCTTGTAAGATCTGAACAGCGCTGCTTGCGAACTTGGCACGTCCCTGAGGCGTCGAAGCAGGTTGCGCAAAGTTGGCAGAATATGTCCAGCCACCGATGGAAAGGAGAACCTTTAGCTTACGGTTCTTCTTTTTCTGGAGGAAGAGTTGCTTTGCGCAACCATAGACATTGTTGCCAACATCGTTCCAAGAGTCAGTCTCGTAGTGTTTGTCGGTGTCAGACCAAGTATCGGTCAGATAGACTTCACCAGTCTCAGGGCGCACATTAGCGAAAGCGTAGAGCACATGTGTGAGCTCTTGGCCAGGCAAATCCTGAGGATTGAAATTACGTCCATAGATTGCCTATACAATGTTAACCCTGGTTTTGGGTGTAGTTTGGTGGGGCAGCTGTCAGAAGCGTACTAACCCAGTTGACAAAGTACGCCACGTTCTTGTATCCTGAAGCCATGGTGTTGACAGTTTGATTGATCGCAGCAACCTGAGGAATCGCAACGGCTTTGCCTAGTGTTGCTAAAGAGAGAAAGAATGGAATAGCAAGCAGCGAGCTTAAGAGGCGCATGATGATGTCGTTGGTGGGCTGTGCTACGTGTCTGGGTGGCTGCGCTAGTAGTATGCAGGTACCAATGCCGATCGCTCGTATAAGAAACAAGATAAGGCAGATGCTGGAGATCTTGATGGCGACAATGGGAGGACGAGAGACAGATATATACTATGAGCCCGGTGTGAACCTCGTGCAAACCGCCAGTCAAGGACCAGGGTAATGTGAAAATCGACACTTCAACCACGCGACATGCACGTTGAGGGTAGGGTGAATGTAGAATGCAACGACGGCTCAGCGAAAAGAACCGTAATAGTGCATGTGAAATAGAAATGCAGCGTGGAAGACGTGTGTCTGCCAGACTTTAGGGTTGCATATTTATGCCCACGAGACGGACGACCGAGCCGCTTGCGGCGAGGAAGTTCAAGCCCATGTTAATGGTCGTCGCGTGCACTGCGATCAAGTCTGTACTATCAGCCCTGCTGCCGAAGCGGCGTGAACAGTCGCGGGGAATGATGAGCAGGGGTAGAGGCGGGTGCAATCTGGAAGCGGACGGGTGATTACCATTTTGACCCACGAAGCGAGCCAGTAGTCGAAAGGAAGACTTACACTTGTATACAGGTTGGAATGAAACACCAAGCCACTCTCCACTAGCTCATGTATCGGCTTCCGAACTATAATGCGGCGTAGGCGCAGGTGGACACTACGAAATGCTTCAGGACCTCAGATTGCACAGCGCTGAGGCGTGCTATCGGCTCAGCAAGCTTGAGCAAGCAAACGTGGCGGATCGTTTTGAACAACCTGACCCACCTCTTTTCGAGATCCACACGGCAATGCAACGCGCCGCGTCGCGAGTCTGTGAAAGCCTGATTGATAGAAGGGAAGGCGCGTGCAACGTGGATCTACAACGACATAAGAGTACGCCGTAACGCGGCGCGGTGGTTATGCCTGAAGCGTGTGCGCCTTGCATGTTTAGCACTCGCTGGTGTTCTCGAAAACATTTAGACGGAGATTGCAGTGAAGGGCAAGAACGAGTAAGCTGGAAGCTCCACGAACGTAGATAAGATTACAGAGTATACTTCTGAGAAATGGACGTTGGAGATACTACCTTGACCGGGATGATAGTGAGATATACGTCTCACTGGACACGTAAATTTGAGACTAGTGTAGGTGCGAACAGGCAGTTCTCGACCCCGGCGGCGTAGTCCTGGAAAGCGACTGGTGTACCATCACATGTGCATTTGTTCTCTAGGCGCGTGCAGATGTCAACCTGTGTAGCCATCTGATCAGTCCTCGGTCAGCGCAAGTGCTGCAGGAGCGGGACGATGCCGGATTTACAGGGAGCAGATATATGTCCAGGGAATGAGGACTCACACTGGACGGGACGATGCGGGATGTGCTCTGCGTTGAGGGTACAGAGATGCCTGCAACAACGGCTAGCTGTTATTAGCCGTGGGTGGGTGGACAAACAGACCGAACAGGCAGGTTGACGGGAAACTTCTACTTGTTTGCTGCACCGGTTGAAACGTTTCGACTTGAGTCTATGGTGAGTGTTATCGGGGGGGATTGCAAATGGACTCGTTAGGAAGCGATGGTGTCAGCTAGTACGTTGGTGCGAGGCAGATGCGCCGTAGCCAGAGTGGTGGGCTCGTGGTGGCTCATCCAGGACACCGACGCCGTCCACACATACAACATCGCCTTGCGGAGCTTGTGAAAATCAGAGATGGTAGTATTCGATGAGTGCGATACCGAGATGACTGGTGAGACGCGGCCGCCTCTCTCATCTCAGGCATTGCAAGACAAGGTCGAGGACGACGGGATTGGAGGTGCATTGGCAGCTGCTTTCATAAGCACAATAGACGAATGAGAACGGCCAGCTTCAGTGAATAGGCGATGCGTGCAGAACACAGACAAGGAGCATCGTGAGTGAAAGAGAGTTGGTAGAGTGGGTGGTCGTTGAAAAGTGGTACCAAAATCTGAGGCTTGTGCGGGTGTGACGTTAGTGAACCGATCTTTCTTTCAAGGTGCAACACGATCGATCAGCTTCAAGCGTGGTTAACGGTCGACCTTAGCTACTGGTATGGGACTTGGAGCAAGCTTGTCAAAGGTATTTCGTTCTGCGCCGGCACATTCGCTCCTAACAAGGTAACTAACGAGTGTCGACAGTCGATGAAGAAGCTTCGCAAGAGAAAGGAATCTGGAGATATACGGGCGCGAATGCTACAGGTACAGGTGAGTATTTTCACAGCTGCCAACAGCTGAGGAGAGACTTGATCAAGAAAGTTCCAGCACAATCGTCATTACCTATGTGTATGGCAAAGAATGACACGAAGGAGGGAGGGATCGCGCCGCCAACTTGTCGGATAAAATGACTCGTGCAATCTCTTTAGCGCATCCCCACAACATGGAACTAACAACACCAACGGGACCTCGTTGTGGAACGCCACTGGCCTCAGATGCAGCATTACTCCGATGATTCTGCACCGTGTTACTGAAGCTGGTGGGCCGTGTAGCCACCGGTTCAGTCGCGTCTTCGTACGCGTCCTTTTTCTCGAACTTATACAATAAACCATCATTTGGTCGCAACTCCTTCTTTCGACATCTCCCTACACAAGTCCTACAGCTATGAATATTTCACACCTCCGCAAGACAAAAACCTCCAGTCAGCTCATCGTCAATGGCGAGCCATTCCTCCTGCTTAGTGCTGAGCTGCACAATTCAACGCTCAGTTCCGCGAAGTACATGGCCGACGACAAAATATGGCAGAACATGAGAGACATGCACATCAACACTCTCCTGGGATCCGTTTCATGGGAGCAAATTGAGCCTACAGAAGGCAAATTTGACTTCTCAAACCTCGATGCTGTCATCTTGGCTGCACGTGAGCACAATATGAAGCTCGTGCTACTGTGGTTCGGCAGTTTCAAGAATGCTCTCTCAACTTACGTGCCCGCCTGGGTGAAGAAAGATGTCAAGAGGTTCCCTCGGGTACATGTGTTGGAAGCCGGAGGGAAGAGACGCACCGAAGAGTTGCTCAGCCCTTTCTGCGAAGAGGCGTGGAAAGCTGATTCGAAAGCATTTGCGAAGCTCATGGCGCATTTGAAAGAGTTTGATAAGCAGCATAGTACCGTCATCATGGTGCAGGTCGAGAATGAGACAGGTGTACTAGGCGATTCGAGGGACAGGTCCAAGATCGCAGACAAGAAATTTGCGGAGCCTATCCCCAAAGATTTGCTACAGCACTTGCAGTCGAATCTCTCCAGCCTCCATCCAGAGTTTCAGAAGCGCTACTCTCACATCCGCTCAGCGACCGCCGGTGAAGCGACATGGTCCAGCGTGTTCGGCACCGAGGATGCCGTGAACGCGGAGGAGATGTTCATGGCCAACAGCTTCTCAACCTACATTCACCACGTGGCATCCGCCGGGAAAGCCGAGTACCCGATCCCACTGTATGCCAATGTCTGGCTAAACTTCGACGACCCGAGCAGCCTGGACCTTACAGACATACCAGTAGTCGTGGGCGGTGGCGCAAAGGCAGGTGTCTACCCATCAGGCGGACCATGCCCGCACACAATGGACGTGTATACCTTCAACGCGCCGAGTCTCGACTTCATTGGTCCTGATTTGTACTTTCATGACTACGAGTCGACGTGCCAAAACTACCGACACGGTGGTCAACCGCTCTTCATCCCCGAGCAGCAACGAAACGACAAGGGTGCCAGGCGCGTCTGGGTCGCATACGGCAACTACCTTGCTCTCGGCTGTTCGCCATTCGGAATCGACTCGTTGCAAGCTTCAGATAGTCCTTGGACGAAGCATTACGGGCTTATTCACTCCCTTCGGAAGCAGATCCTCGAGGCACAAGCAGACCGTCCGGAAGAAATGCTCGGTTTCTTCTTCGACGACTTCGTTGAGGGCCAAAAGATCAAAGAGAGGTCGTGGACCAAGATCATGGGCGGCTTCGAAGTCATTGTCGAGCGCGCGTTTGTGTTCGGTAAGCCAGGTCCTGGCGCGGGAATGGTGATGCACCAGGGTGATGGAAAGTTTCTATGCGCTGGTTGGGGCTTCAACCTCCACTTCAAGAGCACGAACCCCAAGTCGACATTCACTGGTATACTACATGCTGAGGAGAAGGAGGTCAATCCCGAGACTTGCGAGCTCTCAACACTGAAGGTGCTCGGTGGTGATGAGACGAGGAGCGGAGAGTTCTTGATCATGCCGAACGAGGATCCAGATTATGGGGGGTTCCCAATCGCTGTAACCATTCCGGCAAGAACGTGTATTGCTGAGTGCTGGGCGTATAGCTTAGAGGAGGAAGAGTCCGACTGCTAGTGCATCCTATGTAGGTGCTCGCATGTATTGAGTTACCGAGTTTTGTGTTGAGTTGTCATGAAGGTTGACACGGTAGATGCGAGTATATTCGTACCATGCCACGTATTCTACGTAGTCATTGAATAAGGCGGAGGCTCAATGGAGAGTCCAAACTCTCCAACTTTGCGAGCAATTTGTCCAGGTTGATACTGGCCTGTAACGTGCGACCATGTGAGCCAGTTCGTAACTCGTCAAACAAAGCACTACCAATGTCTCTGATTTTGGGCACGATGCTGTACCCATTGGCATCGAACACTTCCTCGGGCATAGTGTAAAGCAAATCGAGAAGTTCCTCAACGACGAGGTGTCGTTCGTCAATAATCGCATCAGGAGTAATTGCAATACCTTGGTCTTTCGCAAGCCCATTCATTTGCTCTAGGAGGTTTGCGCGAATGTGTAGCTGCGTGACCTTCAGGTTGACTTTCTGTACGCTAAAGCCGAAATGACCTGCCTGACCAGGCTGTTCGAAGGCCACAAGTTCCGGCGGCAAGTTTGCTAGCGCTTCATGGGCCCGTGAAACATGTTGTTGCAAATTCTCCATGGTCTGAATCGTAGTTGCTTGGCTAGATTGCCAGACGAGGAAAAGCCGGGACAAGGCATTCAGCCCAGTAATGTACGAATAGTCTGGACTGGTATCGTCGTGTGGCGTCGAAACAGGTCCACACGACAACAGCTCATCCGTGACTGTTGCCATGGGAAGGAGAGAAGACACTGGCTCGTGCGCGTGCCGTAGTATCAACATCCGTCTGCCGTGCATCTCCATTGTGCACTGCCCGGCATAGATCAACCAATAGAGGCGCTTCAAAATTTGCTGTTCCATGAATGACATCTGACCGAGGTGCTGGTGAAGCAAGTACGCGACACTGGTTGAGGCTTCTCCATATAGGCGGTGACCGAGAGATGAGTCAATGCCGTATTCGTGGTGCACTGCACTGGAGAAGTTGTACATCATCAACGCTCTGTCTAGTGTTGTTTTGCTCGCCATGCTCCAGAGCTTCAAACGCTCTGCTACTTCCAAACACTTCTCGACCGTTACTGTGCCATATATCTCGCGCCGCCTGCGAAGGCTGGCAACTGTAGCGGCACTGACGGATGCCACTAAAAGGACGAAAGACGCAGAGCGTTCGCGCTCTCGATGTCCGTTCCCAGATATCCGGTGCATGAATTGGTCTCGATGCAAGATGGGTGCCACTGGATGGATCAAGTCAAACCAGTCGTCAACGATGCGTTGAAGCACATCCGGAGGTGCGATTAAGTCTAGATCGTGTTGCTCCTCGTCCCTGTCAGCTACCTCGCCGTCAAGCTGCGCACGCAACGCCTGCACGTAACGATTCTTTGGGCCGCGTTTCTTGCGTGGTCGCACGCTCGTGCACTCAATTTTGAGCTCACTGCACACTGAGCATTTTATATTGTGTGATTGGTCGTCCGGCACGATACACTGAAGTCGTCAGAGTTACGATCCGACATTTTTCTTTTGGCTGAAAGCATACTTTGACTTTTCTGATTCTACATGCGTCACATGCAGCCGACGTGCGTTGGCGAGTTCGATCTTCCATCCGAAGTTTTTCCATGTTGTATGTAAGAGTGAAGGCAACCTTGTTCCGGAAAAATCTGGATAAATCTCGCGTCTTTAGTCGCGATCAGGCTGGCGCCCTACCGGTAGCGCGCTAGGATGAGTCGTGGCTTCTCTCCACCTCCGCACTTGTCAGTCTCTCCACCGGAACACTGCACCCCATGGTTAAGGATACGTGCAGTCCGCTGCGTCGGGCTAGATCTGGGGCGAACCGGACCATGGGGTATTATGTATATATATGATGTCTGTGTCGAGGATCGAACATGTTGATTACCTACTCTCACTAGTCTCAGCATATCTCATCTGAGCTTTTCGAAGACTCGTTCCATCATGGAGAGCAAGCACGACGTCGATGTCGTCCACCAGGAAGATGCATCCTCGCATGTTCAGCATTTCGAAGATGAACGGCCGTGGTACAAACAGCCCGAACTGAGGAAACTCTACTTGATGATGCCGTTCCTGTTCCTAGGCTCGACCACCCTCGGATACGATGGCAGTCTTCTCAATGGACTTCAGACGATGCCTGCATGGCGAGATTGTAGGTTTCTGAGCTATCCACGATCCCGACCAACGCAGACTAACTGCTCATAGTCTTCAACAATCCTACGGGCTCGCGATTGGGCCTATTAGGAGCGTTTCCTGGCTTTGGTGGATTCGCAGTACTTCTGTTCACGCCATACATTGCAGATATCCTTGGTCGTCGAACTGGGACTGCAATTGGGTGTCTGCTCGTCATACTCGGATCCATCATCCAAGCCCTCCCGAATCGCTCCGATCCTCAGCCGATGTTCCTAGCTGGTCGATTCCTTATGGGCATGGGAAGTAACATCTCCAACGCCACGTGCCCGCTACTGATCACCGAGATCGCCCACCCCCGACACCGAGGCAGAGTAACAACGGTCTACAACACGCTCTGGTACCTTGGTGCCATCCTCGCCGCATGGACGACGTACGGCACTCTAGTCCATATTACTTCCGATCTGTCGTGGCGTTTACCCGTCGGTCTACAGTGCGCAATGCCTGGCATCCAGCTTCTCTTTGTATACTTGCTTCCCGAATCCCCTCGTTGGCTTATCAGCAAGAACAAGCACTCCAAAGCCAAGAAGATGCTGACTCAATACCACGGCAACGGCACCGAGACAGACTTCGTCACTTGGGAGTACAACGAAATCAGCCAAACCTTGGAGGCCGAGAGAGCCGCGAGCTCGAGCAGCGGATGGTTTGAGCTTGTTAGAACACCCGGTAACAGGAAGAGATGTATCCTCATCATTTTGACTGCCATCTTCTCTCAGTGCTCGGGCAACGGCTTAGTCAGTTATTACCTCGCGGAAGTCTTGAAAACGGTAGGAATTACCAAGTATGTTTGATGTCCCATGGGAGCACGAACAAAGCTAACGAACTGTCAGGGGCTCTGATCAGGCACTCATTAATGGCGGACTGACAATTTGGTGCTTCCTCGTTTCTCTCGGTTGTGCTTTCCTCGTCGACCGTGTCGGACGCCGAACACTTTTTTTGAGCGCTGGAATCGGCATGCTGATCACGTTCAGTGTCTGGACTGGATGCAGTGCCGTGTATGCTCAAACACAAAACTCAAGTGCAGGTTCAGCCGTCATCGCAATGATCTTCCTGTTCTACGGAGGTAAGCTGGCTCCCACAAAACTCTCGCCAATAACATGCTAAGAAATCACATAGCTGCTGGTCTCGCCTGGCCCGGCCTGACAGTCTCTTACACCGTTGAGATCCTACCGTACAACATCCGCGCCAAAGGCCTCACGCTGTGCTTTATCTTCACTTCGCTCTCCGGCGTCTTCAACCAATACGTCAACCCCATCGGTCTCGAGGCGCTGCAGTGGAAATTCTACCTCGTATACGTTGTGGTCCTGGTGTTGGAGTGCTTGGCAATATACTTCCTCTACGTAGAGACGCGCGGACCGGCTTTGGAGGAGATTGCCCTGCTGTTCGATGGAGCAGACGCGAACGTCGCTGGTACCAACTTGACGCTTGATCAAAAGGGTAATCTGATGACTTCTAAGCGCGCAGAGGAGTGAGCTTGCTTGCTACTGGTCTGTACGTCTGATTTTCCTACTCTATCAACATCAGCCAACTATTCAATCCTAAGACTTGCGAATACAACGCTCTTGGGAGGAAATCAGCCATTTCCTCGACCGCATGCATTTCCCCATTCAAGAGCAGATTCTTAAACATATGAATGCATCTCGCGGTATGAGTCTTCTCCTTCACGATCACGTCACATGTGTCGCGACTGATTTCCAGCCTTCCAAAAGGTGCTAACGATTTGTATACAACGACTTTCTTTGACAGCTCAACATGGAAAATACACTATATTGTCAACCCGGCCATCATAAAAGGCTGCGATTCTCGAGCCGGGCACATATTTGCTTATCCCGCGGCGCACAAAACTCCCCAAACGTCACCACTTCCACATACGCCCAGGATCGACAGTACGCCACAAAAAGAACATCTACTCCACTCGTCCCTACGAACAACATCAAAACAGCATGTGCGCGTATATCTGGCTCTCTTTGGCCCCTTCGCTCGTAGGAGCTTGAGAAGATTGGCACCATGTACGCTTGGCCAGTGGTAAGAGGCGTACTTGGCTACAGCTAGAAAAAGTAATGAGGTGCAGGTATGTCTTGGAGAAGGAAAGGGGATATAAGAGAGAGCGAAGAATGAAGAAGCCACAAAACTCGTCCGCAGTCCCAACAATCTCGTAGTTCAAATTCACTTACATTAATCCACCCTTCCTGCCCCACCCCCATCCTCCTCAAGCCACCCAAAGTTCCCAAAAAATGCGTTCCTCATTTTTAATCGTCCTCACTCTCCTCCCCTTCCTCGCCACCGCCCAAGACCAAGAATCCTCCCTCCCACCCGAAACCTTTTCCTCCATCCCCGTCCTACCAGAAGCAACTTCCATCGCCAACGCAGCTGCGTCGTCGGCTGCGTCGTCGGCTGTGAGTTCGATACTGCCTCGGTCGTCGAGTGTTGCGGCGGCGAATACGGGGTTGAGTACTACTACTATGAGTACGGCTGGGGCGGGAGCTACGAATAGTAAGTTATTGTTGTAGGGGAGAAAGGGGGACAGGTTGGGGATTGAGGCTAATGTGGAGTAGGTGTGAAGGTGGGGGTTGTAGTTGGTGGAGCGGCCTTTGCGGCAGGGTGGTTTGTTTAAGGGACTGGTGATGGAAGAAGAGGGGGACGAAGAAAGTTGGTGGTGGTGCTGAGGAGACATGATTTTCGAAAAGAAAAAGCTGGCATCAAATCCATTCGATATCCAGCCACTTGAAGCCATACCAGGACTCTTCGTCTATATCATAAGCCTTAACAGTCGTTACCATGCATCATCCCAACCCATAACCCTTTCCAAATCCCCCCCAAGCCCCAACCTCACAACTGCGTCAACAACCCCTGACTCTCCAACAACAGCACAATCTGATGCACCGCCGTCCTAACATTCGTCTTACTCGTATCAACCACAAGATCAGGCTTACTAGGCGTCTCATACGGATCGTCCACGCCCGTGAAACCCTTAATCTCACCCGCCCTCGCCTTCGCATAGATGCCCCTCTTATCCGTCTTCTCCGCGTGTTCGAGCGGCGTAGCGACATGCACGAGGTAGAAAGATCCGTACTTCTCCACCGTCTCGCGCGCAGTCTGGCGGGACGCATCGAACGGCGCGATGGGCGCGACGATGGCCACGGCGCCGGCTTTGGTGAGTTCAGCGGCAACAAAGGCGATGCGCGCAATGTTCTTGTTGCGGTCTTCCTGGCTGAAGCCGAGTTCGGAGGAGAGTTCGGAGCGCACTGTTTCGCCGAGGAGGAGCGAGACGGAGCGCCCGCCTTGCTGGTTGAGGGTGACGTTGAGGGCGCGCGCGATGGCGTCTTTGCCCGAGTTTTGGTAGCCGGTGAGGAAGACGGTGAAGCCTTGCTGACTGCGCGGGGGGTGGGATTCGCGCAGCACGCGCACGACTTCGGGGTAGGAGAACCATTCGGGGATTTCCTGGCCGGTGCGGAGGCGTTTGCGAAGTTCTATTCAACATAATCAGCGCATGTCTGGTTGTAGCAGTGGCGTGAAGACCTACCAGTGCCTGAGATGTCAAGCGTCTTGACGCCCTGCTCGACCTCGTCCTTGGGCTTGTACTCGTCCGAGTCGGGCAGGTACGTCATCTGCTGGAACGGCACGACCTCGATGCCCAGCTCGTCCCTGTACTTCTCCACCGCGTCCTGCGCGTCGTACGGGCCGTAAAAGTCGACGCCCTGGGAGTTCTTGCCCGGGCCAGCGTGGTCACGGCCCACAATGAAGTGCGTTGCGCCGTGGTTCTTGCGGATGATGGCGTGCCAGATGGCCTCGCGGGGGCCGCCCATGCGCATAGCAAGCGGGAGCAGCGCCAGCACGGCCATGCCGTTGGGATAGCTGGGCAGCAGCGCCTGGTAGACGCGCACACGCGTGAAGTGGTCGATGTCGCCGGGCTTGGTGAGGCCGACGACGGGGTGGATGAGCACGTTGGCCTGGCGGGCTCGCGCGGCGCGCACCGTCAGCTCGCGGTGGGCGCGGTGCATGGGGTTGCGCGTCTGGAAGGCGACGACCTTCTGCCAGCCCAGCTTGTCGAAGTGCAGGCGCAGCTCGGCGGGCGTGTACCGCAGGCCGACATAGTCGTAATGCTCCAGGCGGTCGATGGCCTCGAGCTTGCCGCCCACGTAGAACTCCTTGGCCGTGTGGTGCAGGAACTTGACCGCCGGGTGCGCCTCGTCGTTGGCGCCAAACACCTCGATGGCCTCCTTGACCTTGTCCGGCCGGTAGATGTCCTCGACGGTGATGATGGCGAGGTTGCGGTCGTCGCGGAAGTCACGCAGGGCCAGGCGCGCGCCGGCCTTCACGCCCACCTCGTCGATGGTCTGCTGCGACACATCGAGCGTGATGGGCATGGAGAAGAGGTTGCCATCTGCGAGTCGGTTCTCGGCGACAACGCCCTCGTAGTCCTTCTGGTTCAGGAAGCCTGGCGAAGCGCGTTAGCAGCCGCGCTGAAGCAAGCAAACACGGCAAACACGAGGGGCTTCAGAAAAAAGTGCTCTTGTGCCCCTCACTAGTGCAGGAACATGACGACAGACGACTTACCCTCCAATGGCGAAAAGCCTCCGTTCAAAATCAGCTCCAGGTCGCAAAGTTGCCTGTCGGTGAGGACAATCGCGGGCAACTTCTCCGCCTCGTCGTAGAGCTCCTTCCTCCGGGGCGCGTCGCGCGCAATCAGGTCCTTGAGGACGCCGCCTGCATGCCACCGTCAGCGTCGCTTCAACGAATGCGAATTCTGCAGACCAGCATACCATGTGGTGGATTCGCCATATTCTGTAATGTGAAGTCGAAAAGTTTGGCGCAAAGTAAATATGACTACTCAATAGTAAGATCCTCGAGGTGTTCCTATCCAGCGAGGTCTTGCGGATGAAGGTAATTGAAAGGACAAAGTGCTCTGGTGGGTACTCTTGAAAACTCGGGCACTGACGAGCTTTTTATTGTTCCGTTCAGGGTTCCATGTGTCTTTTGTTGACCATTTACGGCTCTGCTCTATGCAGAAACTAAGACTAGGGTGGTCTGCGGGTGGGCAACGTTTGGATCGGCAATCCTTGGAAGCGATTGCGCAATTGCACGCGTTTGTCAGGCCTTGCTGTCGGATTCTTCGTTCGACACAACGGTCGAATGCATCGTGACGTGGAGTTAGCGATGTCGAGAACGTCAGGTTTGCTTCCTTGGGAGTGTCACAATCTCTAGGGATGTAGTTTGCTTATTATATGTTCATTGAATGTCGGACCTGTATAGGCTCCATTGACGGTGGTACTATGCCCCGTTTTTGCTAGCTAATGCCATCTCGTGTCTCTCTAGACTACGGCTTTTATGCTCAACCAGAATGCCATCATGTGCTCCAAACCCAAACGCCGTGCTAATGCTCGAGGACGTAAATCATAAAAGAAAATGCTACCATGACCAGACTATGCAATCGTAACCTTCTCCAGAGCACTGCTCAGTTCCTCTTGCTGCTTCTTCATCTCTTGCTCCATGAGGAACTGAGCGTACCGTGACTTAGGGTTATGAATACCGCACTCGGTCTTGGCCTTGCCCTTCCACCGCCCGGACCGCTCGTCCTCTCCGGCCGCTACGGGCTGTGTCGAGTGCCAGTCGCCAACGCTCTTGTAGCCCATGTTGAGAAGATCGTTGTATGGAACGTCGTTGGCATCAACGTACGCCTTGACCTGGGCGAAGCTCCAGTTGGCCAGTGGGTTGATCTTGAGGATTCCGTCTTCGGTGACTTCGACAATGTCCAAGTCTCCTCGCTGGGCACCTTGGCTCCTTCGTCGACCAGTCAGGACTGCCTTTACTTGGAGTTCGGCGTAGGCGCGCTCGGCAGGCTCGACCTTGGCAACGTAGTCGTAGAGTTCGTCGTTGGTGTCCCAAAGCTTGTGGCCATGCTTTCGGGTGAAGTCGTCGACAGTGTCGCAGCCAGCAGGCTTGTAGACGTGGAGGGGCGTTCCATACCGCCTTCGTACGCGGTCAACTAGTGCATAGGTCTCGTCGAAGTGGTACAAGGTGTCCAGGAAGATCAAGTCAATGTTGTGTTTGAGGGGACCGTCAAGCTTGGAGAGCATGTCCACGGTAACGAGGCCAGTGAGACCGAAAGCAGTCGTTTGGTAAAGGCCAGGAAGAGTTGTGATACACCATTTCAAGATGTCTAGTCAAGTCAGAGGAAGCTCACTATGGAAATGCATGACCGCCACTCACCCTGAGGCTCGAGCTTTTGCAGCTGGGCATTGATGAACTTGAGGTGCGGCTTGCTGAAGTAGACCTCCGTCAGGCCATCCTGGCTCGAAGTCGCCGAGGCATAGCCAGACTCCTCACTTCGAATCGTCGGAGAAGGAGGATATTGATCCTTGGAGTCGAAGAGTTGTGACGACATGTTTGTTGTGGCGTGACAGATGCGGTCCTCAGAAGTGGCTCGTGCAGACAGACAAGCTCAGAATTGTATGATGAGTGCTTGTAAGTCCTCGAGTAGTGGCTGCGCAAAAGGAAATACTATTATCAACCTCTGCGTTCTGGGAGTGTAGAGAGCGACCTCAGATCCGGCTGTGAGTATATATTGGCCGCCGCCATCGGCTCGCTTTGTAAACATATCCGCAAGGTGCGATATCTGGGGACGAAGACGTGCGATCACGCAATTCGCGCTAGTACCTGGACGAGCAAATCTCTTTCTTCCAGCCTTACATAAGGCTGCTGCGCCAATCAGAAGGCGGCAGGAAAGTGATCTCACAGATCGTGGCGTGTGCATCGTAAAGTCCGCGGTGGTTGGCATGCGTTGCGTGGTGGTTTTGTCATCATGCTGTTCACAAACTCCCAACTTTTGCGAGAAGTCACCAACCACGATGACGATGCGTGCCCGGTAAACATGACGCCGAGGCAGTCACGGCCTGTTCAAACACAGTCGATCTCGCTATGCGTCCTGCGTTTCACCCTCATCGCCAGATCTTGTGAAGTTTGCCACAAATGGGTATGCCGACTCCCCGATTCGGCTGGTCGGCGGCGGTCCGGCCTGTCGCTTCCGGCGTATCGCATTGCAGCGATGCAAACATGATGCAGGAAATTGCCTGTTCTCGACCGCTTAGCGCAATGTCCTTGGTGGAGTACATATTGAAGCACTTACCTCGCTCCTCATCCCATACAAACGAAGCCGTCTGGCCATCATCAAACTCTGGAAGTAACTGCGGGGTCGGTTACACCTCCTTCAAGAGTGCATCCTTCAAGGTCGATCCTTCTCACGCAGGACATGTCGACATCGAACAAGTTGGATGTTCTGTGGCCCAGAGCCGTGCTATCGTGCGTGTATCCTGTTGCAAGTCGTAGGAGTGTGGGGTTCTGTAGTTGAAGTGGTTCTCTACCGACGGCCTAATTGACCGATCGCCTTACCCGCGGGTAAGCGCCACCATCGTGCACCAGAGTCTGGACGTCAGTTGGACGCATGGGAAATGCCGGGTGACGATCTAAGATGTCAAGACGTCTAACGAGTACCAAGAATGCCTTGTGCTGGATGAAGGGCATCCTTAATTGCCGTTGAGCTTTTTTAATGTCACAGAGTTTGAGGAATTGGAGGATAAGCATGATGATCTACTGTCAAAGAGGACATAACACTCTGCTTGAACAGTATTCGATCAACCAACTTAAAATAATCACAAAGCAGCCAAGACCTTCAGATGTTGAGATTGAGTGCATTGTTCACTGCCAATTAGCAGTACTGGAACTACAGGGTCTAGGATACAAAGGTAGGAAGAACAAGTCTATGCTGACCACAGCACCTTCACCATCGCAACACATCATCCTTCTTCACTCCCAACTCTGCCATCAGTCACTTTCCCCACAACCACCCCCACTTCCCCTGCGACCCCTTCACACCCCGATCCCCCTGGTCTCTCTCTGGCGACTTAGAATCCTTTCTCCTTCCGAAGAAGCTGGAACTCCGCTTTGCAGGTGGCGATGCTCTCTGTTCGAAGAACGAGTTCTTTCGTCCGACGCGGGTCGTGGCTGCCACGGGGCATCGATGTATCGCGTCTGGGTTGAGTTCGCGCGAGATCGAGTGCTCTGGACGCTTGTCTGGCGCGAACCACTCCGATGGAGGCTGCTATCCCGCTCGGAGCTGTATTGTCGACGATGGCCGGGGACGTATGAAACTGGCGATGGGGACGCACGGTATTGCGACTGATCTTCGATAGAGTTGCGCAGCGGCCATTGCTTCGAACGATTCGAATCTTGGGAGTCGTGAAGTCTCGAACGCCGTATTTGGTCTCTGTGGAATGTGCGTATAGTATCTCTGCGTGGTCTCGGAGCATTCAGACCCGGCTCCTGCGGTTGCTCGATGTATGCCCGCTCGCTTGATGGTTGCTGCCTCTGACCCACTGAGTAGCTCAACGGAAGCACTGCCACTGGAAGTGTTGGAAGCGTTCCATGCGGGGCCTTCGCCGTCGTTCTGTGAAGGAAATGCGGCACGGGAAGGCCTAGAAGCTTTTTGCGAGGTTGCTTCTGCTTCTCGTGGTGGCCTACCATACGTTGAAGCTCTCCTTGGTTGTGACGCTTGTTCTTGTGGCCTTTGAAGATTCGCGGGAAGCTTTGACGGCCTGCGTTGGGCCTGTTCGGGTCTTGTTGGTGGTTCCGCTTGCTTTCTGTGCGGCCAGTGTGGCTTAGGTTCTTTCTGCGGAGGCCGAGGAACCTCTTTTGGCGTTTCTGGTGGTGCTTGGGCATTCCTTCGATCGTCGATTTCATCGTTGGCGGTTGGCGCGGGACCGGGATCTTTGGAGGCAGGCCCAGGGTCTGACGCTTCATGTGAAGGTGCTTGCGAGCCAGCGGATTCTTCGTGAGCTTTCGGCCGACGTGAAGGTAAGTGCGGGCGGAACCGAGGAGGGGCCTTCTCTTGGTCACGAGAGGCTGCTTGCGGTGCAGATTGATGGCCAACGGGTGCCGCCGTTTGGCTACGAAGGGGCTGCTGACGAGGTGCGTTGCGAGAGGGACTGTTGGGTCGAGGCCGTGACTGCGCTCGGGAATGATTACGTCTGGGCGGGGAAGGTTCCCTTCCATGCGAAGAGTGTCGGGGTGGAGTGTGCTCTCGGTGACGTGATCGATGTCTGGGAGGAGACTCTTCCCTTCGATGGGGAGGGTGATGGGGCGGATGCTTGCGGTCGGGACTTGGATGGCGAGGTGGGGAGTAGCCTCTTGGAGGTGCTGTATGCTGTCTGTGGACATGCCCCGACTCGGGTCTTGGATGTCCATGTTCGTGGACAGGTGCGAGCCTGGGATAGTAGTCGTCCTTGCGAGCGTAGACTGGGGCTTCTCGAGCTGGGTGGTCGTAATTACGGGGTGGGATGGGTCTGTGATGATGGGTTCCGTGTCCAGGTGGTTCTGCGTGAACCCTTGGCCTTTGTAGCGTCCCCGCAGGAGGTCCTGGTCTTCCTCCTGGTGCCGCGTGTCGAAAGGGATTGATCAAGGCTTCTCGATGGGGCCTATGAGGTCGATGCACATGAGGCTCGTGATGTACTGGAGGTTCATGATGTTGCACTGGCTGGTGATGTGGCCGATGCCTGTGAGGTCGATGAACATGAGCTTTGTGAGGACTGTGTGCCGGAGACTCATGGTGCACTGGCTCGTCATGTACTGGAGGTGCGTGGTACACTGGTGTTTCATGATGCACGCGAGGCGTATGGTGCACTGGAACTTCATGTTGTACTGGCGGTGCGTAATGTACTGGAGGTCTGTGGTGTACTGATGGCTCATGATGTACCGGAGGTTCATGATGCACTGGTGGTGCAGGATGCGCCGTAGGTACGCGGTGTACACGATGCTTGTGTGGTCGGTGTACATGCGGCACAGGAAGTGGATGTTCCTGAGGTGGCAAGCTCTGTGCAGGAGGCGCAGGAACTGGCGGTTGAGGAGGACGTTGCACCTCAGGCACTGAAGGCTGTTCAGGAACAAGTTCCTTCTTTGGCTTCGCGCCCCATCCGAACTTCTTCTTCTTCTTCTTCCCCTCTGGTGCAGCCTTGGACTTTGGCGGCGGTGTCTGAATGTCCGGTTTTGTCCAGTTCGGCGTCTCACGAGGCGGATAGGTAGGAGCTGCGGGATGTTGCTGCTCAGGTGGATAATTGGGACCCTTCTCGCGCCTTCGATCTCCAGGCACTGTGGGCTTCAAAGTACCTTGGGTTGCATTTACAGGAAGAGCCGGGATACCCGGAGCAGCACTGGCTTTGCGTGGTCTAATGGGCTCTGTTGCAGGGACGATCAAAATCTTGGGCAGTCGGTCGTCCACGTCGGGGTCAACCCGCGTTTTTACACGAGTTGGTTGAGAGGATCTTCTAGGCTTATTTGGGAGGTGTCGACGTTGTAAATCAGGCGCCAGAGAGTCTGGATCCCGGGAGAGATCATCAGTCGGCGCTCGGTCAAGACGACCAGGCTCTTCTTCTGGAATTTCCTCCGTGGGCATTGTGGGCTGCTGCTCCGTCACCGGTTCTGGCGGCGCTTCCTCAGCAGGCACTTCGGATGGCGGCTCCTCGTCCGGTACGGGTGGATCAGGCTCAGGCGCTGCAACGTCACTAGGAGGCTCAGCTACGGGTTCCTCGGTTGTTGGCTCGACGACTTCGGGCTCGGATAAAGCTTCAGCGGCCGGCTCGACGTCCGGATCAGGTACTGCACTCTCTACTGGGGGCTCAGCCTCTGTGTCCGATCCTGTCGTTTCTGTCTCGGTCTCTGTCGTCGTTTCAGGTTCGGGCGCTGGGGTCGTGGGGACTCTCGTAGCTTGACGCGTGGGAGGCGCAATCTCCTCCTCACGTGGCGGCAGCACCTCAGTTCTAGCTCTCGTGGGTTGGCGAGTAGGGGGCACAGGCTCTTCCGGCATGTCTATAGGTTGTTCGTCCTCGATCGGTGGCGTCATGGCTTCCGCAGCAAGTTCGTCCTTCTGAGACCCTGGCAACGGTGCTTCTTCACGTATGGTCGGCTGCCGCGTTGGACGACGTGAGACCCCAGTGTTCCTCCGAGATATTGGTGGCAGCAAGTCCTCCACTGGCCCTGAGTTTGGCACTTGAGTGGGCACGCGCGATATTCCTGTATTCCTCCGGGATACTGGTAGCGGCAAGTCCTCCCCTAGGTCTGGGTTTGGCACTTGAGTGGGCACGCGCGATATTCCTGTATTCTTCCGGGATACTGGTAGCGGCAAGTCCTCCCCTAGGTCTGGGTTTGGCACTTGAGTGGGCACGCGCGATATTCCTGTATTCCTTCGAGAGACTGGTGGCGGCAAGTCCTCGACTGGTTCTGGATCCGGCACTTGAGTGGGCACACGCGTGACCTTTCTCGACGGTGGTGGAATGACAGGTTCCGGGACAACCTCAATATCGGACTCTGGCTCAGAGGGCAGCTCAGAAGATGTGGAAGATTCAGGCTCCTCCAGATGTTTTTCTGGCAATGACGTTGGCGGGATTGTTGGCTGCCTCTCCACCACAGTAGGTTTGCGCGAGGTAGGATGGCGAGTGACCACAGGAGGTAGGGGCTCTTCAATGCTGCTCGTACTCGAAGCGAGGAAACTTTCGTGGCGGTGGTCAGGTTCAGCCCGTGTTGGCTGGCGAGTCGGTACACGTGTTGGCTGCCTACTGATTGTCGTGGGTTTACGAGTAGTTTGTCGCTCGATCATGGGATTTTCAACCTCGGGATCAGTTTCGGACTCGTTAGTAGGAGGAGAGGCAATCTGTGGCTCAGTCGGTCGCCGTGTTGGCTGCCTGGAAGGCACAGGGACAAACACATCCGTCAGCACCCTGGTCAACGGACGAGACGGCGGAGGAAGAACATCTTCAAGCTCAGTCAATCGTTTTGTAGGCCGCTTCAAGATGCTAGGCTGCCGTGTTGGCGCTCTCGATGTGACAGGCGAATCTGAAAGCATTGTCGGTTGTCTTGAGAGTGGTGGTGTCGCATCTTGGAATGTAGCTCGCCTCTCTACAAGTGTCGGTCGCCGTGATACGGCAGGCTCGAACTTTGTGGTAGGTCGTCGCAGAGACTCCACGGGTGGAGGAGGCTCTATTTCCTCATTGGTGTCTGGATGATGGTCATCTGTCTCGTCTGGTGTGACTGGCATAGGCGACGCAGTAGACGAGGATTCCGACTCCGGTGAGATTGGTCTATCAGTATGTGTGGACCGTCTTGTCGATGGTTGGCGAAGTAGTGGTGCTTCCTCATCTGCAGAAGAGGGCGAGGAAGGCGGCGCCGGAGGCTCTACATATGGCTCGGTGCGTTTCCGCGTCGTTGCCCGTCGTATAATATCATCGAGAGAAGGAAGCACCTCTGTTGGCCGCCACGTTGGTTGTTTGGCTGTTGGTGACGGCGCTTGTGGTGAAGGCGGCGGAGGCTGGGTCGACGCACGTCTCAGATCTGGTGTAGACAATGGAGGTGCCATAGATGGCCTACGACTTGGTTGCGGCAAAGAGCGGGCTGGTCTGAGAACGGGCAGACCCAGGCCAAATCCGGGATCGGAGTCGGAATCAGAAGAGCTTGGAGATGATGATGTTGCATCGGGCTCGTGGCCGTCATCCGACTGCGTTGGGTCTGGGGAGACGAATGGAAGCGTCCGTCTGGGCTGTGGACTCATCAACGAAGGCCTGCGAATTGACGCATTGCGTTCGACGGGTGCAATGTCGACCAGCTTAGGACTCCCCTTGCCAAAAACATCTGGCGATTTGCCTTTAATGGGCGTGGACTTCCTGGGCGACGGAGTCGAGACTTTGCTGATAGCCCGCTGTGTCGGCTGGATTACAGGTGCAGGAATGCGAGTGTCATCCAGGTGGTTTCCGAGATCTTTGGCGATGTTGTCAAGTTCATCCATCAGCTGCGTACGGGCTTCTGAAAGCTGCGTCAACTGCCTGCGAGTTTGTCGAAGCCAAGGATCATCATGAGGCGAGTCTCTCGCCATTGTCTTCGGAGGTTGCTTGCTTGGCTCGACCGGAGCATTCTGGAACATGTGCTCGTCGTGAGGTGTCGGGCGCCTGCTAAGATCGACACCAAAATCATCCGCTGCTGAATTGACGAGATGGACTAGGTCAGGTACAGTCTGTACAGTCTCCTGCAGGCTGGACCGAGCATCATTGACGTTCGGCTTGAGTTGCCCCGTGGAGCCAACGTTGAGCCTCTCTGCCGCTTTGGGCGGAACAGAAGGAAGAGGCGGGTGCCACTCGCAAACCTGTGGCTGGCACACAAGATGGCATAATGCAGGCTGCAACGCCGGTCGGCAGGCGGATTGGCAAGGCTTACTAGCTGATGATTGGGCGCAAGCACAGCTGCAAGGTTGAGCGCGCTTGACGATGTTCCCACCATTCTGGCTACGCTGAACCAGATCCTCTGAGACTCTCCGAAGCTGGGAGAGGCGTGGCTGGCTGTTTTTGATGCTCTTGATCGCACTTTGAAGAGAGTTCGCGTGCTCCTCAAGGATAGAGTCGATGATGTAACCCAAATCTGATGCGAGTGTATCTGGACGGTGTTCAGCTGGTACGCATTCCGAGTGATGGTGGTGACGACGTCGGCGTCTGGCTTTGGACTCGATATAATCTTCCAGGATGCTTGAGATTGTTGAACTGGAAACAGAAGACTCCGTAACTGCATATCTACGCCGCGCACGCTGCGGCCTCGGCAGCCGTGAAGGACGGGGAAGAGATCGCGAGGTGCTCGAACTTGTTTCAGATGGCATGAAATCAGAGTGATGAGAACGACGTCTGGGTCTGGAATCAACATGGTTCTCCAAGTAAATCGAGATTGGGGTGTTCGAAGCGGAAGATTCTGTGGCTGCGTGTCTCCTTGCACGTGCGAAAGTTTTCGGCTGTGTTGGAGCAGGAAGCACAGGTCGCGCGCATTTCCCGCAATTACGCTGTGACGCATTCTGATGTGTTTCCTGATTGCCTCTAGGTGAAAAATGTCCACAGGAACGTTTGACCCAGTCACCGGAATCATCGAATGGCTTGTATGGTCGTGGGGGAGCTGGTTGCTTGATTCGAGCACCCGGGTATCCAAAGTCCTGCGTCTTTCGGCGCCCGTAGCCACTTCGCCAGTCGACATCATCAGGGACAGGAACCTCTTCGGGAAGAGTCGCTCGCCTTGGAGGAGCGATCCTCGCCTCTTTTGCTGGCGCGTGCTCAGTCGAAAGGCCTACTTTCCGGCGTCTGCTGGGAGCTCGCCTATGAGGCGCGACAGGTTTCCGCACGGGTGGTGGTGTACGATCCATGGGGGTCGATTCTGACTCCTCCGACTCCGATTCTGACTGTGATTGCGAATCTTCGCTCTCTGTGGTGGTCGATTCTTCTGTCGGAGTATCTGAACCTTCATCAGATTCCGGAGACAAGGATGAGGCAGATCTTTCGAGCAAGCGACGCTCGAGCTCAGCAATACGGTCACTTAAATTGTCGAGAGGCTTAACGTACTCTTGTTGCGTCGGAGTGTCGGGTGAATCGTCATCATCGCCGCTGAGGTCTGACACTGCTTCATCTTCATCTTGCATCTCAGGATCCCGCAACCTTTCATAGTCACTCTCAGGCTCTTGTCCGTCGTCATCATTTGCCTCTGGCTCTGGCTCGTTCCTTGGCTCGATGTCAAGTTGTCCTAACTGTACACCGCGATCATCACTTTGAGCACGACCACGAGTGTTACGGCGATCCGATGGCTGGGCATCGGAGCTGGAGCCGTCGTGGCTAAGCCCTCTCGGAGCGGCGTCTTCGGCATCCTTCAGACGACGGATAGGTTCTCCAAAGCTGCTCGGGAGTGTTCCTGTATCTCGCGCTGGCCTTGCATCAGAAGCGAGTGCTGCGCCCTGATCCAATGCATCAGATGGTTGGACTGGAATTTGTTGTTCGACGAGAGCAATACTTTCGGATCTATGGCGACGGATCCGTTTCGCTGCTGGAATCGAGTCTTCTCCGGAAAGTCTGTGAGCATCTCGACCTAAGCTGGCACGGCGACGTGGTTGCTGAGGTGCTGGCGCGGCGAAGGCTTCGGCTTCTTCCGGCTCAGCAGCAGATACCGATTTGTGCTTGGGGCGACGCCTGACAGTTTCTTCAGATGTACGTCGTTCAGATCGCCTCGTCGAGGGCAGCTGGGGGATCTGTAATGGCTGGAGCAGTCCATTCTGCTTAGTGACCTCGAATGGGGGATGTGATGGCGGCAATGCAGGCTTCTTAGCCACGTCCTCATCTTTCTGTGGCTTCGCAGCATTGGCCAGCCCAGGTTTGGCACGAGAAGCCGAAGTTGATACTTGAGGTGGTGCTATCTGCTTGGCTGGTACAGCTTTGCTGAATGTGGCGGGAGGAGAAGGGACAGGAGGAGCTGATCGACTTGGTGACGCTTTGTCTTCAAAAAACTTCTTCGTTTCCTGCACAGAAGGCGACTTCAAAGGCGGTCGCAGAGATGGCCAGGACTTAGGCTCAGTTGGCAGCGGCTTTGCATCAGCCGGCACTGACTTGGACTCAGGCTTTGGAATTGTGATCGGCCGCTCAACCTCAGTGGGCGTAGGTCGAGTGTTGAAACGGAACGAGCCAGACGTGCGTGGTCGACCTTCAACACTACCGACTGGCAGCTCGACTTCAGCGGAGACGGCGCGGTTACCAGTCTATGGTCCGCGAGCTCGTACAATGTGTTCGCCGGCTTCGGCGCCTTGCTCTTGGAGCACGAAATGTAGGTCAAAATCGTATTTCTCTTTCAAGCCGGCAGTGGATTGAGATGGAGTGATTGGTATTGCGGCTTCTGGCTCTCGGTACGGGTGGTCGATGCTCTGCAGTACCTGACCGTAAGGGTTCTTGCCTTGGAGGTAGACGGGCGTTTTGGGGCGAGGAGGAAGCTGCTGTAGGTCGCTTGCAGCTTCGGGAAGAGGTAAGACGGGCTGCTGCTGAGATCTTCGTCGCGCGGCTATGGTCTGCGGTTGGCTTGGCTCAATGGAAACTGCAGGTGCAGTGGCCTCCTCATGTTGAGCTCGTCGTACACGGCGAGGTCGGTGAGTCGACTCGCGGGGTCCCGTAACGTTGACTGGACGGGACGCAGAGTTTGTCGTTGGCTGATCGAAGCCGGGTGGCATAAGGTATGCTGCCGCGAGAATAGGGCTGGGCGTGGTCTAGGGTGAGGATGTTGATTGTGATAGGACAGGTGATGTTGGTCAGCAGTAGACGTTCAACAGGCAGTGGACAGAGTAGAAGTGGTCTAGAAAATAGGGATAAAGTTGGAATAGGGCTTGGTGATGGACTTGAGTGCACTCAATCCGAGATGATGAGAGAGAAATGGAGAAGACACGTGGGAGGAAGTCGACAATTGAGTGTTTGGGCTCAGTTCGGAAAGCACCTTCTAGTTTTCCACGCGGAAGCCATGCGTCCTCGCGCCTGATACTGTACATGCCGTCAAAGGGTCGCTATTTACACATCTACTTCAGGGCCGCCTGCAGGCTCTCGAGGACCTGTCGATGTTAGCACATTTTCTCCAAGCCATGACTGAATCTCGTACCTCGAGCTCAATCTTCGCCTCGGCGATGTCAGCCTCGCTGCCGCTTCCGTTGGCAATCTTCTGGGCCTCTGCGATCTGGTTCCTCACAGCCTGCCGCGCATCAGCCAAGATGTTTTCATATGCCATGTTGTGGTCCTACCTCAGCGCTGAAGTCCTCCAGAGCGTATCCCTCTACGGCGTTGATGCTGAGAACAGAGTTGGGCTGGACGGTAGCGAATCCACCAGACAGGAAGAACTGCTTGCTGCCGCCCTGCTCTTCAATAATCTCGACCAGACCCGGCTTCAATTGCTCGATGGAGGGGACGTGGTTGGCCAAGACACCCATGTCACCGGTTTCCGCGGGCAGGTTGACCTGGACGCTGCACCATGTCTCTCGTCAGTATTCGCGCGTTCGCAATGCGGTATCTTTCGGAATGGTGTAGACGTACACATCCTGGGACTTGTAGATAGACTGCAGATTGGAATGTCAGCCCCAATTCTTTCTGAATTCACTCAATTTACAAAACGTTCTCGTCCTGTGCCCATAATCGAAATGCGTACCTGGTGAGGAAGAGCTAGGGACAGCTTGATCTTGTCCGAGGCGACCTCGGCGTAGCCTCTGCGCTGGAGTGGGCGGGCAATGGCAGCGGGCCTGGCACGGACGGCGGCCCTGGCGATACGGAGGGAGTTCATGATGGGTGCTGGGGTGGTGGAGATGCAATTGCTGGTCGACCGGAGCTTGTTGGTGAATCTGAAGCCCAAGTTCTGCGCCTGGAGTTTAGCCGACGAGCCGCCGCTCAATTGGCTTAGCGTGTTCTACCATCAACTGGTATGGATGTCCCGCTGAAGACACCGAAGGTATTTGTAGACGCGATTTGTTCTTTTACTGAGAACATGTGAGATCGAAGTAGAGTTAAGGTCGTTTATTGCATAGTGTAGGTGACTGATAATTGCTTCACCCTAGCCTACATGTTGACATGAGTCTCTCAAGTCTGCACCAAGCTGGTCAATGGTGAATTGATCAGTCCACGAGTCTCGAATACTAGATTAAGATCGAATAAAATGCTGGGTATCTCTAAAGCAAAACGCCGATTCAACACCATAGCCAGACACATCCACCACATGCTCGTGAAGGCATCTCAATCGTCGTAGAACTGCTGTGGTGCCGCCATACTCATCCGCAGCTGCCGTTCTCTCTGCTTGGCTTGCAATTCCAGCGTCTCCACCGCATAGCTCAGCCTGTCCTTCCTCTGCTTCAGTTGCTTGAACCGCAACTCTTGCTGTGCGCTCATCGCTTTGCCAGCCCTTCGTTGCGCCGTAGCACTGTTCGGTATTGCACCTGCATTCGTGTTGTCCCTTCCTAGACGACCATCGTTGAGATCGCACTTCGCAATGAGTGATTGCTCCCGTCGTTCGAGCTTGTCGAGGTGGTTTTCGACGCGCTTGAGGAGGTTGTCTACTTCAGGGCGGATCTCTGAGAGCAGTGCAGATTGGGCGGTTTGAAGATCGGATTCCGAAATGAGTTCGAAGTGCTGGAGAGTATGTTAGACTGGTTTCTTCTCGATGTAGAAATACAACCTACGCGTGTCGTTTGAAGTACTTTGGACAGCCGCGGAAAGTCGTTAACCCCTTCGGCGAGTATGTTGATGGATGAATCGAGCAATTGCATGCTGTTGCGCAGAGAACCGACGCAACCTTCCAGTGGCGACGCCATGATTCTGACCTTACGTCTTCAATCAATGCTCAAGCATAGAGTGAGGCTCATCGCGGGGTCGCTCTGATCGCGGGATGGTAAACAGAGTCGGTGATGTCTTTCGCCGACATGCCAAGCTCGAAGTTCTGCAGCCGGAGCGCCGAAGCTCTCAACCTCTCACTACGGCAACCCTCATCGCAATTGCAGACCCAGCCGTTGCACCTCCATTGAACACACAATGCCTCTCCTCGGAAAGAAGTTCCCGGCGCCTGTCGGTACGTCAATTGGCCTTCGCGAGAGCTTGCAAGCGCACGGTGGAACGGACATGTTGCTAACAAAGCTCACAGCCCGCCCAATGTGGCCTTTCTACATCTCCGGTATGTCCAAAAAGTTAAGCGCGAGTGGCTAGGAAACGATGAAGGAAAAGAGGGTTGGAATGCGTGCACGATAGGCGCAATTGCGAGGCTCAGAGCACACGCGAAGCCACAAAGAGGACAATGTTAACGTAAAGCTCAGGTCTCGTCGTCCTGTACGGTGTCAACGCCGCTGCGAGCGCTATGGCAACAAGTGAGATATACCACTCGGTTGGTAACTCCGCAACGCTGACAAGGACCAGGCGATGAGTTCAAGAACGACCCGCGCAACCCAAACATCAAGAACCAGAATGCGAACCACTAAGTCGATCCGCACGAGCGAGCAGGATACCCTGGGAATCACGATTGGCATTGTACATTAGTCGTGTGGGTTCAATTGCTAGGACCGCGATTCGGAATGGCTGTGTAGACTTAGGCAAATCAGACCTCGATTACGAACAGCATTCTCGATTTCACTACAAGAGTTGTGCTCTTCAATGTGACAAAAGGGACGAGGACTTATCTGGCAACACATTCTGTTTGCCCCATTAACTGACGCACATCCAAAGTACGAATGACTTGACTTCTTGCCAGGCGCACAGTCACCATGTATGCGGACAAAGGCCTGGACTAAGCGCTCTGCCTTACTTTGAACACAAAGGTTTCAGCACGGAAGACTCAGCCATTTCCTACGTTAAGACGCAGTCTGGGTCGATTATCAAATCAACACACCGTCAGAAGGACCATGCAGGCGTCAATGATGCGAGTTGTCCTGCAAACAGATGGTATGCCTCTAAACAATAGTCGTGTCCAATCACAAATCCATCAACACGTGTAGAGATGTGTCGTGTCCAGTGCGTTCTGCAGTTTTTGTTTTTTTGGAAATGACAAGACACGCCTTGCGATCTACTGGTGCTTCCGGAATGTCCAAGACGTAGTCGTTTTAAGTATTCGAAATCGTGACGTTGATTTGAATGCCATGTACACGTCCAGCTACAAATACAGAAAATCAGCCGAACGACCTGCCTAGTTTGTAGGGCGTGCGAGCTTGTCCGATGTCGTAACATGAGGTTCCATACGTTGTGCGTTCTGTGTTCGCTACAGCTGTCAAAAGCGGCCAGATCCAAGGGCGTGGAAATAGATTTGTCTGGGTCGAACCGCTGATCTTCTGGAATCACGCACATGAGGCAGGCCACGAGCCAGTGTTTGTAGGTGCACAGCAGTTTACGAAGTTCAAGTTAGTGGTTTTTGAGGGCTCCAATATTTAGAGAGCCTTTCAATATCAAATATAGTACTCAATGGAAGGTGCATAAAGGGGGAATCGACGCTGCAACCGTGAGGCCTCGGCATGATGAGGTCCGCAGTGCATAAGCATTTGAAACGCCTCAAGCAGTTTGACGACAGAGCTCAGACGGCGAGTGGTCGTTGGTACCCAAAGCGTAAAGCGATCTGTGGCTGGGCTGCAAGACTGGGAATTACCTAGGACGCAATCGGCGGAATTTCTGGGCTGCAGGTGAAAGGACTTAGCGCCATCACGTGGCGCTCCTGCCGATTGATCCCCAGCACCTGCAGCAACAGCGAACGGCTTCGTCTTTCCCTCTCACCCCGCCGATCAGCAACACAGTCCTTTAGAGGCAACTTTGTCTCTATCTGCGTCTCTGTGCACGCATTTCCTCCAGGGACGACGAACGATTTTCCAGCCACGGCCTCTCTCACGATCGGTGCCGTTTTCCGGTTGGGCTGCTCATTCACGTACGTAGGTCCTAGCCAGCTGCACACAGCCCAGCCCTGTGACAGCTTCTCTTTGCCGCCCTCTTCATCACCCTCAACACGCTCTCTCACGACACTCTCACGGCCCTGCAAACCTTCGACGTCACTCTCCACCTCTATTTCTTCTCTTACCGCGGTCCTTGGCTGCCCGCTCCGCTTACTCACCGCCTTGTTGGCAAAAGCCTCATACTGACCGGTCAATCCGCGGCAGGCTGAACCTCACCACAACAACACCTACCTAGTGTCCCGACAGACACTCACCCAACAACACCCACAATCAGGTCGACCTCCTTCAGGTTCGATCCGCAACAAGCATGACGACAATGGTGAGCTTCGACCCCGCCCGTCGTCACGACATAGGGCGTACACATGAAAGGATGCAAAGGCTGACCCAGGCAGGATCTCCGCGTCGGCAACAAGTACAGAATCGGCCGCAAAATCGGCAGTGGTTCCTTCGGTGACATCTATCTCGGTATGTACAAGCTTCTTGTCGCCGCACTGTTCACCTCACCTAACAGACATAGGCACCAACATCATCTCTGGCGAGGAGATTGCTATCAAGCTCGAGAGCGTCAAGGCCAAGCACCCTCAGCTCGAATATGAGGCACGCGTCTACAAGTCCCTCGCTGGCGGCGTCGGCATTCCCTTCGTCCGCTGGTTTGGCACTGAGTGCGACTACAACGCCATGGTCCTCGATCTGCTTGGTCCCTCTCTAGAGGATCTCTTCAACTTCTGCAACCGCAAGTTCTCGCTGAAGACCGTCCTCCTCCTTGCCGACCAGCTCATCAGCCGCATCGAGTACATCCACGCGAAGTCCTTCATCCACCGCGACATCAAGCCGGACAACTTCCTCATGGGCATTGGAAAGCGCGGCAACCAGGTCAACGTGATCGATTTCGGTCTCGCCAAGAAGTACCGCGATCCCAAGACGCACTTCCACATCCCGTATAGAGAGAATAAGAACCTGACCGGTACCGCCCGCTACGCCAGCATCAACACCCACTTGGGTGTCGGTACGTGACGCCAAACACTTTTACAGATAGTCGACTGAGCTGACTTGCCTAGAACAATCCCGCCGTGACGACATGGAGTCTCTCGGTTACGTGATGCTGTACTTCTGCCGCGGTTCCCTTCCCTGGCAGGGTCTTAAGGCGGCCACCAAGAAGCAGAAGTACGACCGCATCATGGAGAAGAAGATGACCACCCCTACCGAGGTGCTCTGCCGTGGCTTCCCTAACGAGTTCGCCATCTACCTCAACTACACTCGCTCTCTCCGCTTCGACGACAAGCCCGACTACTCGTACCTCCGCAAGATCTTCCGGGACCTCTTCGTCCGTGAGGGCTTCCAGTACGACTACGTCTTCGACTGGACCGTCTACAAGTACCAGAAGAACGCGCAGGCCATCGCTCAGGCTGCCAATCAAGGCCAAGGCGAGGAGGACGACAAGGGTCGCGGCCGTCATGTCACTACCACTGCCGCTGCCAATGCTGGTACTGCGGCCGGCGCCAAGCGCGGACCGGTCAATGCACGCCAGGAGGGCACCGGAATGTGAGTTCGATATATCTGATCCTCGTAAGGACTCCTCTCCTCTGCGTTTGGTGTTCGATACGCTTGGCGCTGGGGACGCCCCAGACAGACTTTACTAACCTGTTATCTTTTCAGGCAGCTTCGTTCGTCCAATAAGCGTGGTGGGGATCAATATGCTTCCGGCGGCTACTGATTGATGCGGCTTTCTCGTCATCTCAACTCTCTGGTGGAACCGGCTCTCTCCGACTCGGCTCTGCACAACGAATGGGAAATGCGGCACCGCCGTCCTCGTATCATATGGACGGCGTCGCTCCTACTCGATTATCAGCTCACGAGACATTTTCGTCGATTACTTTGTTTGGACCAGGCAGGATTACTCTTGCCTATATCACGGCCTCTCGTAATCGACGACAATCTCGAACATTTGGAGGCTCGACCCACATGGCATTTCTTACTGGATCAGATATTAGATTGGCGGCATGGCTCATGCTCGTCACCATCCAGCGGATCTACCATGAACGTTAGGCAACCTCCAGATGACGACTGATATTTGGTTTCCACGGCTACCACCTCGTAATAATCACCTGCCCCTTCCCCTGCGTGTATTTGGTTCTCCACTCAACATCCTTTCCTTCGTGCATTTCCCCCCTCCCGGACATGGTCTGCCAGCTTGTGGGGAGGTTTCAGCTTATTAGGGGACGACATATCTAAATTGCAACTGTATGTGGAGAAAAGTGGAATAGCTGGGCTAGTAGACTGGGAAGGGTGCTTTGGTCAACGGGCTAGTGAAGGGGGCTGCTTCCGGCTTTCGGGGAAGCAGAGGGAAGATTCATCTAGCTCGTTGCTATTGTGTTCGGAGACGGTTCGACTGGTCGTGGTGGTTCACTTATGTTTGCTTGCTTTGAGAATACGATTTCCTTGGTCTCCCAATATGCTGGTTCTGATTCATTGAGTCGTGATGTACGAATATGCTACAGTGATGCAATTCAAGTCGAGGTCTCGGTATAGAAGGATATAGGTGAGTGAAAAGCCAAACCTCGTTCATATCTTACACTACATTCCTACAACTCATCCAAAGTCTCAATCCTATTCTTCCTCCCCTTCCTTCCCCCACTTCCCCTAATCTTCCTATCATTCGTATACCTCCCATCCCGATCCCCCCTCAGTATCCTTGGCGCCCCTTCCTCAACCGCCTTCCCATCCCTCTCGCCGACCCCAATCTCAACCACCACCTTCTTCGCCATGCGCATTTTCCTCCCCTTCTTATCGTACTCGTCGTTCGGCTTGCCCAGCCTGACGTTGCGCGGTATCCGCGTTTTCGCGCCGAGTGCCCACAGATCGCCCCAGCGCGCTTTGCGCGCGTCGCGGAAGGCTTGCTTAGAGAAGGAGCGTGGTACGGTCCAGCGCTCGAGGGTGCCGGCTGGTGTGCATACGTCGAGGATGATGTGGCCGCGTCGTTTGAGAGCTGGGAGAATGAGTCGGGGTAAGGTGAGTGTATTGACGTCTTCTGGCGTTTGCAAGTCCGCGTCAATCCTGCCGTCGTCGGAAGTAGACGGCGTGATATTTTTCCACTCGTGGCCTTTGAACGCTGCTGCCGTGCTGGTTTCAGACTGCGTGAAGCCGACGCCCAAGGGATCGTGTTCGGGAAGGCGCTGGTCACGTCCGCGCTGGACAGCGATGTAGCTGTACTGCACGTCCTCGTGGTTCTTGTCCTTTGCGTTGAGGATGCGTTGGAGGTAGGGTGGGCGGATGTAGCGCTGGGAAAAGAAGCAGAAGTCTTTTCTGCCCTGGGATTTTCCGGGCGAGGCGTACATGGGGCAGGGCGCGTGGTTTGTGCACGGGGCGATGATCATGCCTGTTTCTTTTGGGGTGAAGCGTGTGTCAGCGTCGGGGCGTGAGACTTTCTGGTCGAGGGGAACTTCGATGGTTGTGGAGTGCGGGGAGGAGATGTGTTTGTTGAGGAGCATGTCGCGCGCCGCGGCGATGACTTCGAAGCCCCGGGGTAGACCCTTTTCGAGGAGGATGAGGACGCCGCCTTTTGGGTTGAGCAGGGACCAGTACTTGTCGACGAGCTCTTTGCGGAGGTATTCTTGGCGGAGGGGCCAGAGGGTGTGCGGGGCGATGATGATGTCGTAGACTTTGCGCGGTTGCTGCTGGTTCTCTTCGTCTGATGGCTCGACGTTCTCGGGGAGACGGGGGATAAAGGTTGTGTTTTCCAGTATGCGGCTTGCTCGGTGCCGTAGGGTGTCGGCGCCAGTCACGACGGTGGCTTTGCCTAGAGGTGCTTCTCCGAGGGATGTTTTTCCTGAGTCTTCGTGCATACGTTGCCATTCTGCTTGTAGGATCTCGTGCCATGCAAGAACGCCCACACCGCCAGAGCCAGCGTCCAGAATGGTGCCACCCTTCTTCTCCAGTATGTGCTCCATCCACGGTGATCCCAGTCGCCGGCGGACTTCGACCAGTGTGCTCATAACACTCGCATATGTCCCTGGCTGTACGCCGGCAATGTACACATCCGCCTCGATGTTGCCCATGTCTGACTGTGAGGCGTCGAGAGGGATCGGCTTCTGCTCCCTCTGGTAGCGTGCTGATGGTGTACTCGCTGAGTAAGGAAGACCAGGCCCACCAAAGATGCGGTTCGCAGTCTCGGTGAGGTGCTTGTGGTTTGGGCGCGTGAGCAGGAGGGCGGTCGGGTCGACGAGAGTTTCTTTCGGCAGGAAGACGGTCGAGGGCGAGGGCTTGCATCGTCCGGCAATAGTCAGGGGATGTGCACGCATGAAGTCCTCGTCGTCTTCGTCCAGCGCCTCCTCGGCGTCCTCCCACTCCTCCGCCTGTTCCTGTGCCAGTCGGCTCTCCTCGTACACGCTGTCGTGGTACTTCCGCGCCTTCTTGTCGTTGCATGCCTCGTACTCCTCTGGTGTCATGCTCTTCTTGTCCAGCTCCTCGCCTTCTACCTCCTCTTCCTCCTCGACAGGTTCGGACTCGTCGATCAACTCAATCTCCTCCAACTCGCCATCCTCGCCTCTCCGCAGCAATACCACTGATCCGTCTTCCTGCTCCTCCTCTATGATTTCCTCTTCTTCTTCCGGAAGCTCCTCTAGCTCCTCCACCGTCTCGGCAAACACCGGTTCGCCATACAGCCGCTCGTACACCTTGTATTCGGCCGCGCTGAGGAATCCTCGCGGCAACGCATCGCCAAACCGTTGCCTCGCATTTCGTGCATTGACTTCGACGTTCAATTGTTCGATTGCCGTTGACGACGGCTCTTCAGCTTCGCGAGCGTGTTCCGGTTCTATTTGCTTTCGTGCAAGGGTGGTCGCTATGCTCCTTCGCTGCCCGAAGTTCAATGTGACCGTTCGCGACTTTTGCGGTGCTGCTTGTGCGTGAAGTGGCAATCGTGCATTGCGTGCGCGGGAGATTGCGAAATTGAGCCGACAAGACAGACACACGGTCTGCAATCCTTTTGCCTTGAGCATGCTTACACCAAAGACGAGTGAGAATGTTGCGCAAGTGTCCGCGCGGAAGAGAAATGCTCGCCGCATCCTCACTACCAGATTGAACCAACCTCTTTTCGGATTCAGGGTCCGTCCAATCACAATCTGCTTGTTACTCGACCACAACACCTTTTGAACTTGCATTTGGTAATCCGCTCCCGTTCACTAAACAGATGAGTCTTCGATGTTCTACTGCATGCTTGACGTATGGCCTAAACTGAGATACCTCCGGGATGTCCTTGGTCCAATCATGGCACGCAGAGGCATTCGAGCTGATGATTCGATGGCGTGGAAGATCTCCTGTTGTTTTGTCTCGCATGCTTCAAGAGGCAACAGAGTCTGATCCTTGATGTACGCACCAATGGTAATTGCCCATCCTCAATGATGCTGAGGTCAGATCCATTGGTAGCTACTCCCGAGAAGCAAGCCTATCTGACCCCGCGGCACCACCGTCAGCTTCAAAACATTGATCAGTCAACATTCAGCTACAGTGGACATAGCATCTTGCAAGGCAAATCGATCTGTGCCTCGAGTTCGATGTACGAAGCCAGTGTTTGTCTGAGATACCGTTCGTACATGCGAACTGCGGCAAGCCCAGTTTAGTTCACTTCGTGTAAGCAGCCACTCAAGGGTCAGCAGCATTCCGACAGATGTACAAAAGCCATCCACTACCAGATAAAGCCGAAACTCGCATCGCGCCTCAGATCAGCCGAAGCTCGCACTAATCTTTAAGTCCGTCGAGGTTCACACAAACTTGAAGTCAAGTTTACTAATACACGGCCTCCGCTCCGAGGACACGATAGTATAAATCAACTTCTGGGTCCAAGTTTGGACGACCATCGAAACCATGGCTATAGGCAAGATGGGCGCAGATTTTGACTTTGCTTCACTCAAGCTGTTGCTGAAAGGCACTACTGCGGAGGTACTGCTTCCTGGCGACGGCGAGAAGTACGAGAAGAGTATCGAACGATGGAGCGAGCATTGTACCAAGAGAGCAGTAAGCAAAGCCCTCATCGATTATCATTTCAATTTCTTTTCTGCCTTCATGCAGCTGTTCAGTCTTCACCTTTTCACTAGATTCATTTGTATCCGTCATCTCAAACACTGACATCTGCCACAGTCCGCCGTAGTCCTCGTCTCTACCCCAAACGACGTCTCCGCAATACTCGCCCTCAGCCAAGACCACAAGATCCCCTTCGCCGTTCGTGGAGGCGGGCACTCCACATCCGGCGCCTCCTCCATCGAGCAAGGCCTCGTGATCGATCTCTCCAAGATGCGCAAAGTCACTGTTGATCAGGAAGCCCAAACCATCACAGCAGAAGGTGGAACCATCTGGGAAAACGTCGACGTCGAAGCCGCAAAGTATGGTCTTGCTACTGTTGGCGGTACTGTCAATCACACTGGCGTTGGAGGACTGACGCTTGGTGGTGGGTATGGATATCTCAGTGGGAAGTACGGATTGACTATCGGTTCGTACCTCTAATCTCATCTAAGATTCCCTTTTCTAAACACCTTCATAGACGTCCTTCAATCCGTCGAAATGGTCCTCGCATCCGGAGAGCAAGTCACCTGCTCCTCCACCTCCAACCCCGACCTCTTCTGGGCCATCCGCGGCTGCGGCCCCAACTTCGGCGTCGTAACGTCCTTCACATTCCAAGCCTTCCCGCAGAAAAACGACGTCTTCGCCGGCCCCCTCATATTCCTGCCCGACAAGATCCCCCAAATCGTCGCATTCGCCAACAAATTCCACGAAAAGAACGACGGCAATCAAGCTATGCTAATGGGTTTCTCCGCACCACCACCCGCCAATGCCCCAGTCGTACTCACACAGCTCTTCTACAACGGGCCCGAAGACGCCGCAAAAGAATTCTTCAGTGATCTTTTCGCCCTCGAACCCATCGCGAACATGACATCCATGATTCCCTACCCGAAACTGAACAGCCTGCTCAACCACGCCTCAGGCTTCGACGGACGCAAGCAATTCGGCGGCGGAGCATTTAAGCTGCCGCTCGATGCCGATTTCGTGATGGGTTTACACGCGGACTTTAGGGCTTTTGTTGATGCGCATGAAAGGATGAACGAGAGCATGATGTTATTTGAGATTGTACCGTATGGGAAGATCATATCGGTCAATAACGACAGTATGGCATTCAGCAACAGGGGAGACTACTACAATCTGGCCACAATGTTTAAATGGTACGTCCCCTCAACCCTACCCCACAAATCCCCAATCCAAACACCCCTCTTCCCCAACGCCCTAACACCACCCAGGCACGACCCCACCCTCGACACCCAAATCCGCTCCTTCTCACGCACCCTTCTCAAAAAAGCATCTGAGACAGCGGCACGCGATTCCAAAGACGGGGGCGTGGGCCAGTACGGTAACTACGCGGCGAAAGACGTCGAGGCGAATGAGATTTTTGGGCGGAATGTGGGGAGGTTGGAGGAGGTGAAGCATAGGTATGATCCGGGGGATTTGTTTGGGAGTGGGGTGAGGCTGGTGCCGAGGGCGTTGGTTGTGGTTAATTGAGGGGTGGGGTTTGGGGTTGAGGGATTGGGTTTAGTGGTGAGGATGGCTTGGTGGTTGGCCCAATAGCTGCAAGGAATCTTGTATTGCACTGCTTGCAAATGTACTTGTTGAGAGATAGGGATTCTTTCGAGCTTCTCGTCAACTTTGCTCATGTGCCCAGAAGTACGTACAACTCAGCACTGCTAATCTATACAGCACCATTGCTTATACGATGCTTTTGTCTTTGGTACGAAGGTCTACATCTGCTATCTGCTCATACTTGGATTAGTACATTATCTTCTAGACTTGAAGCATCAAATCACATCCATTTAAATCTTGGCAATGCTCTCAGTGATACTCAACAAAGTAAGAACATTCTGTATAAACTGCTCTCGACATTGAGGTCAAAAGACTAGAACAAGAAAAATGTAGTGATGAAGGAAGTTCCTTCGAGCATATCGTGAGATTCCTCGACCATGCCCCTCGTCGCTCGGACTCCCGCACTCTTTCCCCGCAAACAAACCTTCAAACATTTCGCACAACACCGCGCACATACACTCAACCTCAAACCTAGAATCTACCACATAAAACTAGTCGCATAAACACACCATGTCCGACGAAGATCTCGAGGCCATCCGACAGGCACGCCTGCAGCAGCTACAACAGCAAGGCGGCGGCGGCGGCGGAGGACAACAAGGCGGCGAGACCTCAGAGCAAGACTCAAAACAGTACGCACATCGCCCTTCTATTCTCCATACCTTAACCTAACCACACCCACAGACAACGCGAAGGTCCCTAACCCCCTCCTCCCCTCCTCTCCACCACTAACCCACCCCCCAGCCTCCCAACGCACCTCCATCCTCTCCCAAATCCTGCACCCCGACGCCGCCGACCGCCTCGGCCGCATCCGGCTCGTCAAAGAGTCGCGCGCCACGGACATCGAGAACCGGCTCATTATGCTGGCGCGCACGGGCCAGATACGGCAGAAGGTGACGGAGGAACAGCTCAAGGATATGTTAGGTGCGGTGGCGGAGCAGAGTGAGAAGGAGGGGAGGATTGTGGTGGAGAGGAGGGGTGGGGGCGGTTGGGATAGTGATGGGGAGTTGGAGGAGTTGATGAAGGGGGTTTGAATGGGATTTGGAATTGCATTGGGAGGCGTTTAGGGCCTTGTGTTTTGCTCTATACAGGCTGGCTTATATTGAAGTTCTAGTGAACTTTGATTCAGAGCTTCTTGATCTGCTTTCTCACGCGCCCGATTTCTATCTCTTGACTTCGCAGGTCTCGAGATATGGTTGCTAGCTGCGGAACAGGATCTTCCACGACAGATATGAAGCTTTGTTGGGCAGAGCGGAGAGCAGGAGGTACTAAGATTCCAAACCATCGTATGGGATCCTTCACTGTGTTGCCTTGCTTGGGAATGTCCTTCTCACTCTTCTCCCTTGGTACTTGCGGCTCTGATTCAGACTCTGGAACAACTTCCTCTCCCTCTTCATCTTTTGGCTTCTCATCTTGATGTGTGCGTGAGATCGAGAAGCGAGGTTTTGAGTTCTCGGATTCAGGCTCCCATTCGGTCACATTGCTGATTGTGTTAGCAAGTAAAAAACGATCAAATGAGATTCTCATGAAGACAAGCCTGAGCGGGTACTGATAACGAGACAAGTGTGAGTGACTTACACAGTCCGTATCGCTTGCATGCGCTCATCGTAGTAGTCTTGTCCATAGTGCGTGGTTGATCGGTTCTGGAAGTTTGCTTGGGCGAGGGATAGGTAGCCCTGCGTGTGTATTAGCATGTATGCATTCATGAGTATTTAGAATCTCACAGAAGAAAGCTGTTTGGATAGCTGCTCTCTTGTCTTTTGGTATTCGTCCAAGGTGTGTAAGTATTGCTCGAGGAGCTCGTCCAGTCGCGAGATCAGAGCATCTTTGTCTGCCGATGAGCTTTGCGCAAGATTTCCAGTGCTCACGGGTGCCTGCGATTGAACTTCAGTCATGCCTGATATCACAAATACCAAGTTGATGTCGTGTTGAGGAGAGCACAACTTGAAGCTCTACACATATCTTGGAGATCCCTGCCACTTTCGTCCCTAGCCTCGGAAGTCCGCCGCTGTCCATCAACTTTCGACATTCACGCTCCCACCACCTCAATCCAATCGCATCCACAACCGCTATAATGTCACGACCAAATCCCTTCCAAAACCTCCTACGACGATACTACGCACACCAAACCTCCCACCTCCCCCGACCACAACTCCAAATCCAATCACAATGCCTCCGCCAACACTTCACACCACCCACCCGACCCTCACTCCTCCCCCGACCCCACGCACTCCTCCTCCTCCACCACCGCTCCCTAGGCGGTGGCCCCGGCCTAGACCCCAACTTCGTCTCGATCCTCGACCGCCCCGCAAAGATGGCGCGCTCCGGCAAACAACACGGGCCCGGCCTCATAATCCTCGCGATAATACCCATTACAGCATTCATACTCGGGTGCTGGCAGGTGCAGCGCCTAGGCTGGAAGACGGACCTAGTCGCGCGCTTCGAAGACAGGCTTACATTCCCGCCTCTCGAGTTACCCCTGCGCATAGACGAGAGCATGCTCGAGGCGTTTGATTACAGGAAAGTGTATGCGAAGGGACGGCTGCGACATGATCAGGAGATGCTCATTGGGCCAAGGATACTGGATGGCGAGGAGGGATATACGGTTGTTACGCCGCTGGAACGTACGGACGAGAGGGGGAATGTACACAAGATACTGTGTAATCGCGGCTGGATCAAGAAGGATACGAAGCCGCAGTGGTTCCGTAAGAACAGCGGGGGCTTGCCGGACGGGGAGGTACTGGTCGAGGGGCTGTTGAGGATTCCGCCAAAGGGGAATATGTTTACGCCGAGGAATGAGCCGGAGGAGGGGAAGTGGTTTTTTCCAAGTGTGGAAGAGATGGCGGAGTGGAGTGGGAGTCAGAGGGTGTGGGTTGAGGAGACGATGAGTGAGTTCTGATTGAGGTGGTTGGGACGCATGGAAGGGGTATCTAATATTTTACAGCGCCGGATTTGCTCACGAATTACGAGCGCGAACCGAAGGGTATACCGATTGGACGCGCTGCGACTGTGAACTTGAGGAATAATCATACACAGTACATCTTCACATGGTGAGCCAATCCTGCAGCAAACTCCCACTCATATGCTAATTCATCCTAGGTACGCCTTGAGCTTTGCAACGTCAATCATGTTCTGGATGGTCGTAAAGAAGCCACTGTCAGGCCAGCAAAGACGAGTGCGCCACAGCGTGGAATGGTAGTGCGCAACCACGACCCGTCTTCAGCCCTCTTCCTCTTCTTGTATAGCGTTCAGCCTCTTTCGCTTCTGTCCGCGAAGCTTTTGCGGAGGCTCCATGCGCAGCTGCTGGAGCAGTTCTCTGGGCAGCATCTTCTGCGCGAGCGAGAAAGATGTACTATTAGCCGTGGTCTTGCGCGTCCTGTGGCCGTATGTTAGCGCGACTGTACATGACTGTACGCGTGTGAGATCAATATACCTCTTCATGAGCGCAATGACGTCGCTTTCTTCGATCATCTTGCGTCCACCGTGCTCTGCGTATGCTGCGAGATCAATGCCTATCTGCTCGAAGAAGTCGTCTGTGACGCGGACGAGTGCAGCCACGGCATCTTTGTTGAGCTGTGCTTTGCTGCCTTGAGACTTCATGAAGCCTAGGGCGAGTTTCTTCACTGACGCAGTCGGGAAAGATGGGTATTCTAGACCGCGTTGTGAGATTCGAAGTTCTTTGGCTTTGCGGACGTTTCGTGCTTTGGCTGGCGTGCGACGTTCGGGCGATTGAAGACTTCGATCTATGGCTGATTCCTCTTCGCGGTATGCGACGAGGTCGTTGTCGTCCTCTGGGCCGTGATCTGACTCCCAGCCCAGGATCCCAAGATCCTCAGTCTGATCATCTCGGTTCACCGCTGCTGTCACTTCGTTTTGCTCGTCCTCTTGCCCGTCTGCATCCTCGTCGTCGTCTTGTAGCTGTATCCCCTCCTCCAGAGCTTCATCTTCAGGCTCTCCGTCGTCCTCTGGTTCGTCTTGCGCAGGTGCTCGTATGCGCTCCGGTATCATGAATCTAAATGTGGGCTCCTCCGTGTCATCCTCTGCATCTCCGAACACCCCGAGATCTACATCACTCGGTCGACCATCTCTCCTTCCCGTAAGTGCTCGCATTTGCATTGTGGTGTCGTCCTCATCCAATGCTTCGTCGATGTCCTGATCTAGTAGCCGGTCTCGTCGATTGATAAATGTACCGTCGATCTCGTACTCTTCATCGACTACGCCCAGTTCACTCAGGTCTCCGAATCGCTCACTCATTCTTCCTGGGAACATGAAGCGAGGGTCTTCGCTAATCGCCCTCCGTCCAAACTCGAGCGATTGCACTGTCCCGCCATCAACGTCGTCTGGCAGCTCTGGCAGTAGTGACTGTCTTGGAGGGTGCTCGTGGTAGCTATCATCGTCGTACATGTCGTCGATTGCCATACTAAGACGCGGTTTCGCCGGGTCTGGGCCATCTTCGACATCTGGCAGATCGAGCGCAGAGTGTCGCGATCGCCGAGTGTCGGTCTGTGGCTCAGGCTCGACAGGACGACTGTCACGTGCAAGCGCTCTGCTCAGGTCTCGCAGTATATCCCGGGGTGTCTCCCTCTGTACTCGTCCACTTCTTCGCCGGTTGTGACCTGGTGTCCTCGCCGCATTCGCTCGTTCTCGCAGTGCGCGGATCGCGTGCGGGGTGGTAGGTGCCGCCCTCCGCGATGGTAGTGGTCGTGTCGCTGGCCCTCCACGAGGAGTTCGTCCAGTGCCTGGTGTTCGAATGAGTGGTGTTCTTCTGCTTCCTGGTGTTGGCCCAGCGCTGGCGGCTCGTCGAAACGGTGTGGTCGGCTGCGAGCGCGCATTTGGTGTTGTAGTAATGTTGAGATCCGGCGACAGTCGCGGCTTCTTGCGCGCGGATTCGGACATGGTGGGCGCAATTGATGTCGTAGAGGTGTGTGGTGTTGTGTGCTGTTGATGCACACTGCGGAGACGCGTCGGTGATACGCGCCTTCCCTGCATACCGGCTGATCTTGCCTCAGTCTGCACTAGTGGGTGTTTATCGATAACCTTAACTCTGGAACTTTTTTTGTAACTCGACTCTTCGTGCATCCGAAATATACACGAACCACTTCTCACAATATGTCTGACTCCGGATCTGACGGCGGTGTACCTTTGATCGAGGCCGAGTTCGACATCACAGCATCATCGAAGAAGAGGAAGAGAGAAGCCGAGCCAGAAGCCACCAAGGACAGCAAGAAGGCCGCCAAGAAGTTAAAGCAGAAGTTGAAGAAGAAGCAGAAGGCGAAAGAGATAGACGAGGATGATCTAGATCAAGAGCTCGGTGTAAATCTTTCATTTGAGCGCATGGACGGCCAGCTCGTTGCCGACTACGTCAACGCCCGAACACGTCTATATGGCAAGGATCTCAGCAGCGTTGAGCTTGAGGACAAGTTCATTCCTGGTATGAAGACTCGTTCTTTCACATGCTTCAACACTGACCAGAAATAGCGAGGACGGTACGAGACAGTACAAGCTGGACCGAACGAAGAACAACAGACCAGCTTTCCGCTTTTCTGATGTCGCAAGGAAAACAAATCAACGCCAAACCCAAGAAGCTAGTGGGAGCACCACACACCCTCGTCGTCACATCTTCTGGCATACGTGCTGCAGACGTCTGCAGATCGCTGAAGTCTGGTCTACCAAAGCAGGGTGTTGAGAGTCCGAGCGTGGCGAAGCTGTTTGCGAAGCACATGAAGATTGCTGAGCAAGTGGCACTTCTCAAAAAGGACAAGTATGTTATGTGAGATTCGAACGTTCCATTGTGAGTACTAACAGCTACAGAATCGGCTTCGGCGTGGGCACACCAGATCGTCTTGCGGCACTCCTGGAAGACGGGGCTCTATCGACCGAGAATTTGAAGCAGGTGGTCGTTGACGTCTCATACATCGACCAGAAGAAGCGTGGCGTTCTCGACATGAAGGAGCTGCACGACTCTCTCATCAAGCTCTTGCTGCGGAAGGAGTTTGTAGGCGAGGGGAAAGACGGCGGCGATGACCTGTTCCTCTTCTACTGAAGGATTGTTTCGGTGTCCAAAATTGTGTTCCATGTTAGCAAATGATACCCAGCATGAGTCAAGATCACTGATTAGGCCGATTAGAAGATTCAAAACACTTTTGACATGTGTCAAATTGCCCATCTGGATAACTCGTGCATGGTGTAGCAAATATTGAACGAGAAACGGTGGCTAACCGCAACAAATGCTCAGCCATCGTGTTAGTACGACCTACAAGTGATCAAACATTGATGTGGCCCTCGGCCCCTCATCAGCAAGTCTTACCTAGCAACAACCTGAGCTGTAGCAGTTCTATGCTCAAACATGTCGTTGTGGTTGGCATGGACCGTGATGGTGTTTGGTGGGTCCAAGATGACACCACAGCCGGGGGGCGACCTCAGCGTGATGATCTCCAAACATGTGCCCAAACACAGTTTGATGCACACTGTGACGGTTCGTGGACCAAACTCTGAGATGCGATCTTCCATTTGCAGGGAGCGACGGCACCCTTCACATGTTGGAAAATAGCCGGCTAATGAGAAGTAAGGACGGCAGTCGGCGAGCAGAACAATGCATGTGAATAGACAAATCACAGCGCTAGAAGGCAGAAAAGCTATAATTGCTGCGTGAGTGACCGCCACCAAAGACGCGGAGCCGTGATGAATTGTGATCTCTGTAGGCAGGTTCGTGATACTGCTGCCGCCTGTTGAGCTTGAGGCGCCCACCTGTGTGACGCTCACTTTGGCTTTGACGCTTGCCGCAGAGCCACGACAGCGCGAAGTCCTGGTAGGCGGGCAAAAGCTGTCTAGAGTACGAAGTAGCAGAAGTCGGCCTGCGAATGGCGACCTCGAACAGCAAGGAAGGCATCCCGAACAAGGCATGTGGCACCGTGCGTCCTGCCTATCACGTCTCAAGAGCAAAGTGTTTCTATCACGTCTCGCATTCTGCCAAAACCCCACTGCATCGCTCGTCTGCTCGAAAGATCGACACCTAGAATCCACCTATGCCCATCCTCGATTTGAAGTCACAAGCACCCACAAAGAAGTGAACCGCCTACCATCCACGACTCGACCTGCAAAAGGTAGTTGTACCTAGTGGCCCGGGCTGCTTCTAAATCGACTCGCGCGTCCGTATCCATCAACGACCAAAGGCAAGCTCGCTTCTCACCCGCCGCCGCCAAGCGATAAAACGCCCCCCTACGCTGCAGATAGCTTCCGCGCCGGACTGTGCAGCAAAAGAAGTCGCTGAGCGCACGTCTCTTTGCTTCTGACAACCGCTGTACCTCTTTCTCTCTCTCGCCGTGCTGTACTCTGCATCCTGCTTCAGTCATCCTGCAGCATACCTATCGATAGCTCCGCTGTTCGTTGCCTGCTTCCCCGACGCTGATCTTGTGCTCTCGCCGAACAACGGCTCAACAAGTACCCAATACCACTCTTATCAGACGAACACCCTCAGAAATACACAATGGCTGCACCCGCGACACAGTCTCTCAAGGTGCGCTTGCCGAAAGTCAGATACACGTACGGTGCGACCAGGCAGCTAACAGATGTATAGTGCGTAGTCACAGGTGACGGTGCTGTTGGCAAAGTGAGCTGCAGCTTTCTGCGTTGCTACAACTGAGACGCTAACATCACAGACATGCCTTCTCATTTCATACACGACAAATGCGTTCCCAGGAGAATACATTCCCACAGTGTGAGTTGGTTGGACAATGCGCTACAAGGTTGAGCTGATAGTCCCAGCTTCGATAACTACTCAGCAAATGTTATGGTAGACGGCAAGCCCATCAGTCTGGGACTATGGGATACAGCTGGACAGGAGGATTACGACAGACTGCGACCGCTTTCATACCCACAGACCGACGTTTTCTTGATCTGCTTCTCCATAGTCAGCCCGCCATCATTTGATAACGTTAAGGCGAAGGTGAGAACTGAATGCGCGTCGCCCACTTCGTATGCTGACGAAATCTAGTGGTACCCCGAGATCGACCACCACGCGCCCGGCGTACCGATTATCCTTGTTGGAACGAAGCTCGATTTGAGGGACGATGAGGGCACGAAGGAGTCGCTGAGGCAGAAGAAGATGGCACCAATCCAATACGAGCAGGCAGTCATGGTCGCGAAGGAGATCAAGGCACAAAAGTACCTTGAGTGCTCTGCGCTGACACAGCGCAACCTCAAGAGCGTGTTTGATGAGGCAATTCGGTTCGTCTACCGAGATATTAGAGCTGGACAAATGTTGACAAAGTGTAGCGCGGTGCTTAGCCCTCGACCCCAGGCGACGGCAGCTAAGAAGAAGTCCAAGTGCACCATCCTATAAATGGCTACGCAGTGGTCAGGACGACGAAGAACGGTGTAATCAGGGGCATGGAGCTCGGTGGCCCAGATCGAGCTGGCTTGTCACTACATCCACCCCCGCAGACTGAGGAATGAACGACGACTTCGATTCGAGACAGGCGAGCACGTATAGAGTGCATGCTCGCAGACACAATACCTCAGCATTTGGCACAATCTACACACCAATAGCGTTTGCTTAATAGCATTTACAAAGTACTTTTGCAATTGGGGGAACACACATAATCATGGCACAAGGCTTGTTGCGGCATACTCTCCTTCGGCGCGGTGGTTTATATGATTTAGCATTCCCCATAGAGCTCTTCCTTGCACCCCTTGCGAGCTACATGTGAATCTTCTGGTGCTATCCCCGTGACTGATTCGAAGGGATGTGTACCGTTTGAGCCCAGTTTGGCGTCCGGTGTGCTTGAATGTTGACCAAAATACAAGTACTTTCGTAGCACTTGTCACCTACAAAGTATCCACCTGCCTTGCGGTCACGAACCCGGCCTCGGTGCCATTCCACTGGTGCAGATCGCTATCGCTATCAATTCCCCGCGCTGAAGCTAAGACGCGCGCGCATCCTTGCTGCAGCAGCGCGTCCCCAGCTTCACCCCGCGAATAGCCTACCCACCACTCAACTCGGTCAATATGTTTCACGAAGGAAGCCTACAGTCCGGCATTGCGCTTGCAATCAAGGAGTCGAAACTAGTCGCCTGCTTCGTACGAGGTGAGACCCTCGTCTCCTCGGGATGTGGAGCTTGCACTGACAACTGGCTAGATGAGAGCGCTACGAGCAAGCAGTGGGAGGAAGAGTGGCTGAAGAGTGGATGGGTGGGTTAGACGTCTCGGAGTATCATTGCTCAACTGATATGAGCAGCTTTCGAGTCTTCTAGAGCAGAAAGCTGTCCTCCTGCGAATCGAAGCTGGATCCACCGAAGCAGGCTTCCTAGCTCCCTTCTGCGACCTGCAAGATATACCCACCTTCGTCGTCATACAAGGCGGGAAGCTCCAAATACAGCTGAAGAGCGACGCCACCCAGAACGACTTCACCAACGCCGTTCGAAAAGTCCTGGGAGCGAATCCTATACCAGGTTCGAGCCCTGCGCAGCCGTCGACACCACAACCGAGCACACCAGTACCCACCCCGTCTATAGCTCCTGAAGAAGCCGATGACGATCTCTACGGCGATCCAGTCCCTGCGCCGCCCTCTTCGGCCAAGGGCAAGGGCAAGCAGAAGGCAACCACAACCTCAAACTCGAACGCTGTGACAGCCACGGTAACGAAAGCTCAACAAGAAGCACGTGATGCGCTGCGGAAGAAGAAGCGTCAAGAGGCAGAAGACCTAGCACGTGTGAAGGCGCGTATCGAAGCAGATCGGACGGCACGGAAGGCAGAAGCAGAAGCACGGAAGCTTGAGCGAGAACAAGGGCGCAACACAGAGACACAAACTCAGACACAGACACAATCACGAACCACAACATCGTCAAGAGGCTCGCAGGCCAAGTCAGTCAATCTACAAGTACGGCTCTTCGATGGACGAACCATCCGATCTACCTTTTCCCGAACAGCAAACCTCCAAGATGATGTGCGCAAGTGGGTAGACGAGGAATTCGGCAAACTCGCATCGGACGATCCGAATATCAACAACAAGCGGCTGCCACCGTACTTCTTCAGACACATCCTGCCGCCGCAGCCAAGTCGCGAACTCTCCGCTGGCGACGAGAGCCAGACACTCGGAGACATCGACCTTGCGCCGAGCGCGACACTCGTTCTTGTCCCAGTCAAGGGATACACAGAAGCATACGCAGGTGGTGGAGGTGTCGTGGGCACAGCGACCGGGCTGGTTGGCGGAGCTTTGGGGCTACTGTCGAGTACGGTCGGTTTTGTGGGCAGTACATTGGGCTCAGTGATCGGGTATGGTTCGGCGCCTGGTCCGGAGACGCAGCCAAGCTCAAGTCAGCGTCAAGATCAAGCGTCACAACAGCCTGCGCAGTCGAATGCAACCCCGGATGGAGCGAGTATCAGGGTACGGACGCTGGCGGATCAGAGGGCGAGGGAGCCGAGGGATCAACAATTTTATAATGGGAATCAGGTATGTCATATGGGAACGAGGAGATTTTGGATAGCCAAAATACTAACGTGAGTAGCTGGACACTTTACCGAATAACGACGATGACCGGCGATGAATTCGAGCGGAGGAGTAGCGGGGAGTTACTAATGTCAGGGAGTATATATTCGTATTTGGAGGGAACACACGCTCAGAGTAGAAGTATACACTGATGAGCACATGATTTGCATTTACTATGAGAACTTTCGAATACTTCGCATGACCTCTGATACGAACATACCGATTGTCAGAAACGAAAGGTTGATTTGTACGAGCATGAACATTGCAATCTCTCGATAAAAAGACAAGGGTATCATAACACTTCCCGAACGCCTGCGTACAACACCAATCCAGACTCTCGACCCTCAAGCCTTCAACCTCCTCACCAACCCTCCAATCGGCCCCATAGCCTTCCTACTCATCCCCATATCCCTCGTCCCATCCTTCAACCTACACACCGCCTTCTCAATCCTCCCATCCTTACTCACACTCAGCACCGCCGTCCGCCCATCCGACCACGTAACCGTAACTTGCCGCACCGCAGCATCAGCCTCAATCCCCTTAATCCGCAACGTTGCATCTTCATCCCCATCCTCGCTCTCCCCCTCATCATCATCATCCTCATCATCACTCGTAAACGCATTCAGCACCTCCATAACCTCCACCTCCCTCGCCTTCCCCCCCTCAACCTCAGCCTCCCTCCTCAACCCCTCAACCGCACCAACACGCAAATGCCACCCCACCAACTCCCTCCTCAAGCCCCTCCCAAACCGCACCAGATCCTGCACCACCTCCTCATCCCCATCCTTACCCGCCTGCGGCAACCAGCGATTCGCCAACTGCTGCAGCGCCACGCACGGCGGAATCGTATGCTTGTGTATGCGCAGCACTTTTGTTTGCGCGTGCTCGGCCTCGCGCCAGTTGAGTAGTATGTGGTACGTCTCGACGAACGTACCGCGGACAGCGACATCGATGGATACGCCGAGGATGTGTCCTGCGTTCAGGGCGTGGGGGTCTGGGTCTTGGACTTTGTAGGCTGTTACGCCGGCGCAGGCGCGGTGGATGGTGGTGAGGTTGTGCGTTGATTGGGAGGTTATTGCTGCGAGGGCAGGGGAGGTGGAGGGGGTGGAGAGGCGCGTTGAGAGGTGGGGTTGTGAGAGGAGGACGGCGGAGAGGTTTGAGCGGTGGGCGTGGAGGGTTGTGAGGCGGGACTGGAGGGAGGTGATTGCGGCGTCTAGGTCGTTGATTGTGGCCATGTCGAAGATGTAGTTGAGGGCTCTTGGATGTGAATTGTGGAGAGTAGATGGTGTTGCGCGTGGAGGTGGACTGGATGTTTGTGTCGCGTAAACACGTGCTAAGCAGGGATGAGGTACTTGAGGCGGAGATGGTTCGGAGAGGTGGTGATCTGAGGACACGATTCACGCTTTCACCCAAGTCGCGCCCCGCAACAATTTAGTTCCGTCGATTTGTAACACGTTCGTTCCTTCTCGAAGTCTGACTTATTACTTTCTTTCCGGGCTTTCTACTTTCATCGTACCTTTTCGCCGCCAGCACTTTCCATTTCAGCGTTCCTCCTGTCTCCTCGACAAACGTCCTACCGAAACGACTACCGCAAATGAGCAAACGAGCCTCTCGATCCAAGAACCGCGGCTCCGTGAAACCCCAAGCCTCGACCGATTCGCTGCGAGAAAAGGGCAACGGAGATGCAAATACTAGCAGCGCAGACATGAGCGGAATCGTGCTGGAACACCGGCGCAAGCACAACAGCATCGATGGCACGTCTCCCTCGAGCCAGGCCGCGTCGCTGATGGGCAGCTCCAACTTCTCGCTCGACGACGATATACCGCCGCTGGCGCAGGAGGAGGAAGGGCCGTCCAAGGGCTTCTTCGAGCTGAGCAAGAAGGACCAGAAGAACTTCTTGCTGCTGGTTTTGCTGTACTTCCTACAAGGAATACCGATGGGGTTGGCGCATGGCTCTGTGCCATTTCTGCTGAAGAACGTCGTGTCGTATTCGGCCATTGGCGTCTTTTCACTCGCAGCGTACCCATACTCGCTGAAGCTGCTGTGGAGCCCCATCGTGGATGCGGTGTGGTCGCCAAAGATTGGCCGGAGGAAGAGCTGGATCCTGCCCATCCAGACCATCTCCGGCTTCTCGATGATATGGCTGGGCAAGCACATCAACAAGATGATGAAGGACGCCAGCGACAACGAGGGCGGTGTCTGGAACTTCACATGGTGGTGGTTCGCACTCGTCTTCCTTTGCGCAACACAAGACATTGCCGTGGACGGATGGGCCCTCACGCTCCTCTCGAAAGAGAACCTCGCATACGCATCGACTGCGCAGACCGTCGGCTTGACTGCCGGCCAGTTTCTCTCGTACACCGTGTTCCTCGCCTTCAACTCCAAGGATTTTGCAAACAAGTGGTTCCGCCCGCTCAACGCACCGGGCGAGACGGGGCTCATGGAGCTCGACAGCTACCTCACGTTCTGGGGCTGGGCATACTTGATCGTCACGGCTGGTCTCGCGCTCATGAAGCGCGAGGACCGCGACAGGAACGGCGATAGCATCAAGGAGGTGTACCAGACCATGTGGGGCATCCTCAAGCTCAAAAATATCCAGTCTTTCATCATCATCCACTTGATCGCCAAGATTGGCTTCCAGGCCAACGACGCGGTTACGAGTCTCAAGTTGTTGGACAAGGGCCTCAAGCAGGAGCAGCTTTCACTGGTTATTCTCATTGACTTTCCGGTCGAAGTGTTCCTGGGCTACTACATTGGCAAGTGGTGTCAGTCGTATCCGCCTATGCATATTTGGTGTTGGTCTTTCGTGGGACGACTGTTTGCTGCTGGCTTTGCGCAATTTGTGGTCTCCGTCTTCCCTGCTGGCGGAGCTGGCGCTTCGTTTTTGCTCCTCGTCATTGCGGAGCATGTGCTCTCGACCTTCATGAATACAGTCATGTTCGTTGCAGTCAGTGCCTTCCACGCGAAGATCTCGGATCCGCTCATCGGTGGTACCTACATGACCCTTCTCGCCACGTAAGTCACTTCCGTCCCACTCCCTCTACTCCTATCTAACAAGTCCCAGCGTATCAAACCTCGGCGGCACATTCCCGCGCTACTTCGTCCTCAAAGCCGTCGACATGTTCACCTCCGCAACATGCTTTCCACCCACGAACCCACCCAAAGCCGACCTCCTCAAAGGCGCACCAATCACCCAAGCGTTTGTGAGCGCTGGCGAGGCGGACAAGCACAGGTGCAGAGACGGCGGCGGTCTCTACACGGTCACGAGGGATGGATACTACATTGTGAATATTCTGTGCATACTCGTTGGAGTGATTACTTTCTGGGGGTACATCAAGCCCGCGGTTATGAGGATTCAGGCTTTGCCGCTGAGGGCGTGGCGCATTGCTGGGGGTGCGTAGATGGGGTTTGTAGGTATTGGGCATCGATAGATAGATTGAGCGAAGAAAAAGAAGAAGAAGTACATATTTGAGAATTGTTCGGATGCTTTCAGAAATGTCGCACAAGCGCCGAAGTACTCCGATGTGAGTCAATTGTTGAATCTGGCTCACTTGTTCGCGTCGACTCCGAGGAACTCCGATGCGAGTCAATCGTTCAAATGTTTCTTGCAAGGCTCATGCACGTTCGCTGCGCGCTACCTCGTGACAAGGCGTGTCGGACAAGCCAATAGAGACGCGGGCGAGAACGTCCATCCCGCGCCGCTGTGCAAGACACGACACGCAGGAACAAACTTCGAAGAACCGCCTGTCTTGAACTTCGTACCGAATTACCACCATACTTACCCATCCGAAATGCGATGCCGCCAATTGCATGGTGCCGCCAGACCGGACGCCGAGATGAATTCAGACGCAACACCTGTCATCCACGTTTTTGTCTGTCTGTCTGTGTCAGCAAAGCGAGTCTGGCCTCGCACGTCCGAATGCGCCGAAGATGGGGTTAGGGAATTTGGGTTGCATGTGGTCTGACATTATTTTTATATGTATATATATATAATGTTTACCCGTGCCTGCTGGCTCCATTTTCGTTTCCATTTCTAGCATCTTGCGACACGACTAAGTTAGGCTGGAAGAAGACGCGCGTTTTGGACATAGTTTTGTCGCGGTTGGTTTACTGAGGTCTCCTTTGGCTTTCTGTCTTCCAAGGTTGTGTAGAGTGTTCTCAAAAAGTTACGCTTTCTCGAATCTGTACCTCTCTGAAGGCGTTTGTTCGCATATTGGACTCTCCGTCCTCGACAACCACAGCCCCAATACATCCAGCGGACTTCCGAACTCTGTCCCAAATTCGAGCTTAAGACGGAGTGGCGGCCATGTCAACACTAGCTCCTACGCCTGTGGCACGCGTACAAAAGCCGGCACCGCACTTCTCCGGCACCGCTGTCGCAGAAGGCACATTTGAAGGTACCTACCCTCTCAACCCTCCACTCCCTTCCCACCAACCACCAACTAACCCACCACCCTCTTCGGAACTCTCCCTCACAGCCTACACCTCCACCAAGCAATGGCTCATCCTCGCCTTCATCCCCATGGCCTGGACCTTCGTCTGCCCCACCGAAATCATCGCCTTCTCAGAACGCACCGCGGACTTCACCGCGCGCAACACCTCGCTCGTTTTCTGCTCCACCAACTCTGAATACAGCCTGCTCGCGTGGACGAATACGAGTAGGAAGGATGGCGGGCTGGGCAAAGTGGGGTTTCCGCTGCTGAGCGATACGAATCAGCGGATAAGTAGGAGTTATGGGGTACTGATTGAGGATGAGGGGATTGCGCTTAGGGAGCTGTTTTTGATTGATCCGTTTGGGGTTGTTAGGCAGGTACGTGAGTTTGGGAGAGCTTGGGGGTAAACTGGGTATGGGGAAAGGGCTGACGAGAGGGTAGATTACGATTAATGATCTTCCGGTTGGGAGGAGTGTGGATGAGACGTTGCGGCTTATTGATGCGTTTCAATTTACGGATAAGTACGGCGAGGTATGTCTTTACGGCTTTCTTTGTCTTGTTAATTGGGTCTCAGTGACATTGAGCGAGCGGAGCTGATCGAGACGTGAACAGGTCTGCCTAGCGAATTGGAATCCAGGCGACGCCTGAGGGCAACAAGGCATATCTGGGTAAGGTGCATGCAGACACGAAGATGGCTGATGTTGCGAAGACGAATGGTAGGATTTCGAATCTGATGAAGATACGGGATTGCTGACGCGGAATAGGAACGTCGTAGATTGATTGGGCGTGCTCTTGGTTTGGTTGAACATGCGTATATATCCCCTCTCAATTATGTAGAACTGTTTTGATCAAGTTTGTGCTTGGGTGGAGAGAAGAGAGTAGAGAGTCGTGAAGCAATCGTAGCCGAATATTTGATTTGAAGTGACACGTAGATACAAATGTTGTTGATCTTGCTATTGACCATCGACTCCCTAGAGTATGCCGGGAGGTTGAGTGGCAGGCGCAGAATCTTGTGTAAAGATATACAACATCTTACAGTCTGCATCATCATGATTCGATCGAATCCTTTCACTCATTCAATCCTCTGCGCACTTTCAAGATGTGTTTGATATGTACGATTTGAAGTACGAAGTACACTTGAAGTGGTACCGGACCGGCCTCGGCACTAGGTAACACTTAGCTCCGCAGCAGCCATTCCTGACCTCCCACTCTCCTACACTTCCTCACGCGCAAGGATGTATTTCGCTTCTCATGATCTGACACATTGATCAATACCATCACGCTCACAATACGACGCACGACCAATTCAAACGGCCAAACAGGGCACGCGGTAGCACCACGATCTCCTTGATGCTCGCCGTGGCAAGTTGTAACATCGTGGACCTCACATATATCTTGATCTAACGAGACAACTGTCTTCTGGTACCAGATGCGACAACAAGATGGTCTTGATTGGCCTCATCACGGTGCACCCATCTCTCAGGTCCTGAATGAAGCGGACTCATCGCAGCTTCCCGTGGAAACCCACTTCCAGTCAAGCGCACCAGCGTTCAGTGGTAAGCTCATCGACCTTCTGCTCGACACATCTGCAGATACCACGAATGAGCGGAGAAGAGTTTCAGATCATGTAGAAGATGTTGCGAGATTACAAGAAAATACGGTCATTACGTTACCGCAGCCTGCACAACCTCAGGCGAGAACGGCGAGACGACCAAGAATACCGCCGCTGTTGCAAGGTCTACACCAACCACCTCCACTTCCGCCTAATGGGAGGCTGTTTCCTCCGATCACCGATGGGGTCAGTGGTTTTGAGCGCGAGATCCGCCACAGGATTCAATCGGGAAACGACACCCAAAACACGCAGAGTAGAAACGAGGAAGATATCGGCTTTACAGGAAATGGGGAGCCCAACAATCCACAAAGGGCGCGTGGCAGCCAAATCAGACATGAGCAGAGCAGCAAGTCTTCCACAGCGCCTCTAGTGAGCACGGAAGGACGGAGGAAGAGCAGCGAGTCCAAAACTACAGATGCTGTGCCAAAGGCCACGGAATCATCAGTCAAGAAAAGAAAGAAGTGGTCAGAGGAAGAGACCAGGGACTTGCTTCTAGGTGTCAGCAGGTTCGGTATTGGCAACTGGAAGAAGATTTTGCTGTGCCCTGACTTCAAGTTCGCAGGACGGACTGCTGTGGACCTGAAAGACAAATTCCGCGTGTGCTGTCCCGATGACACTATAAAGCCCAAAAGGATAAAGCGCAGAAAAGAAGCCGACCGAGAATCTGCACGCTCCTCAGGGTCGATTCCACGCTCAACCGAGAGGCCCGAAGTGCCCAGCACAGAGGCTACACGCAGCTCAAGTTCAACGACCGAGAAGCCTCTCGCAGAAGGAGCCGGCGACGTTCACAATCTGGACGAGACCGAACTGGCAAAGCTTGGTATTCAGACACCATTTGCGAAAAGTACGCGCCGGCCACGCCATATGTTCAGTGTAGTAGACGATGACAATCTACTCCAAGGCTTTCAGAGACATGGTGTTGCCTGGCTGTCAATTCGTGACGACAAAGACCTTGGATTTGAAACGCGACGACCGACTGATCTACGCGATCGCTTTCGGATACGCTACCCTGAAGCATATGCGAAAGCCGGATTGAAAGGCAAGGTGAAGCCACTGCCGAAAGGCGCAGAAGTCGAGAAAGAGAACCAAGCAAGACAAGAGATCCAACCGGATACTGGACCCAGTTCTTCGCAGTCAAACGAGATGCGAACATCGAGAGGCCTTCACCCTCGAGCGCCAGATCACAACGCCGAAGAACGCTCGATACAAAGATCTTCGGCTATGCGTCCTCCGGCCCACCCGTCTTCTTATCCTGATCTAACTCACGCGTTTCTGGATGAGCATTCCGCCGACGAAGACGGAAACTCAAGCCCAATCGTGCTCAACCGAAACATCCTGCAATGGGCAGACGCCAACACAGTCTCAATATCTTCGTCGAACGCTCCCCACTACACCAATAATTACGTACCCAGAGACACACACACAATCAACACCGCGACAGTCCCTCACGACGGTCTCCACATCAACCCCATGGCCACCCTCAAGCTCCCCATGCTCACCCTCTCAGACCACACATCATTCTCCCATAGCCCCGACCCCTCAACACTGCCATGGTCCTCGTTCTCCAGACCTCCAGCGGACAATAACCCTTTGCTGCGCACGCCTAATCTCCCGACTATCGTGTTTCCGCATGTCCCTGCTATTAGTGCGCGGACGATGGTGCATAATTTGCCGACGCCGGCGGATTTGCTGTCGGGTATGGATCTGGAGGGTGGGGACGGGGGGATGGGGGTGGAGCATGGGGGTGGGGGTGGTGGGGGGGCGCATGATTATGTGGATTTGCGGTGAGGATGTGGGAGCATTGGTGTATAAAATCGAGGGGTGAGGGTAATAGAATGAAGGTCATTGAACTGTTCGGACGAAGAAACATCCGTCCATTTGGAGGAAAAGCCAGTTGGCATCCAACTACGAATGCCCTCCAAACAGCCTTGTGATTTTGGGAAAGTGTGGAAATTTCAATTCTCGAAGAGCATTGAAATCTTGTGCACATGTTTAAGGGCAATAGAACACGTGAAACTTCATCTCACCGCCAGAGAAGCAAGTTCATTCTAGGAGGCGGACTTCTGATGACATTTTATTTCTACCCTAAAATCATCGACCTGTTTGACAGAGAGCAATACAGAATTCACGAAAATCGCCCTTGGTCGCCTCTTCCACATCTTCCTCCACTACACGACCATATTTCTCTTCATATTCGGTCTTCACTCTCACCAAGTGAAGCCGGTCCCAATGCACTTTGACGCATGAACGGGTTAGTCTGCGCTCTTGTGTGTAGGAGGATGTCGGGCACTTACAACGCACGAGCCGAGAAATAAGTAGTTCGAACCTCTGCTGACGTTCATGCTTACTCGATGCGGAGCTATCTTTAGATGTGAGCCGGGCAGACGAAGAGCGAGGACCATCGAGAGTCGGCTCGATCAGGTCCATCAGCGCGTGGTGCAGCAGCATGGCGTCCCTGGCGGGCCGATTAATGACACCGTTGAGGATATGTGCCACAACCTCGCCCTAAGTCATGTGAGTGGAGAAGCCTTTGCTGTGCAGTAAAACATACCACGAGGTTGTTGCTTTTCTTCAATGCATCACGGGCAAAGCTAGCCTGATAGTTTCTTTCATAAGTCCTTAACACCTCTCTGAGATGCGCATCGCTCCTCAGAAGGACCACGCTCAACATCGCACTTTCGCCACCTTCGCGTGCTTTGATGGCCTTGTACAGCGTGTCTACATCCCGATTTCTATATTCGACAGGCCACACATCGCTCTCCTCCTGGCGCTCACCTTCCAAAGCCATCAAGACAGCTTTGCGGAACTTGTCAGCTTTGAGCTCTTTGTCCATACAACGCGTGAGGGAGTCGCTGTAGCGCTTGTCTTTGAAAGCATCTTTTATCTCGCGGATATCATAGTTTTGACGACCCATGAGGGCCTCGATGAGTAGCTCGCGACGTGCAGAGTTGGACTGATACCAGTAGTTGGCCCAGTATCCTTCACCCTCGTACTTGCCCAGAGCTGTCACGTAGGCGATCTTTCCAAAGTTGCCAGAAGTCTTCATCTTGATGTGCTTGGCTATATTGATACCACGGCCTTGGACTTTGCAATGACGCTTGTACTCAGCCCTGAGTTCGAGCATCTGATCGTGCGACAATGCTGGGAGGATGTCAATGATGGTATCGGCATCTGGGGTCTTTGCAGCCATGGCGTCAACAAGCGCAAATGCATCGTCAGTTGCGTCATAAATTCGCACTCGTCTTTTCTCCTTCTCAGCGATGGAATACTGCGCACCATTATCCCGACCACCACCGTATGCATCCAGGGCGAGACGATCCTGGGGCCGAGAGTGGGATGGCGGACTGGGAGACTGCCGAGACCTCGAATGCGCGCGGGGAGGACCATGGAAGGACTGGGTTGAGCCTCGCGGAGAAAGACTGTCCAAGGAAGGGATATGGTCGAGATCGTCGTCGAGCATCATGGCGTGGGGCATAGGGCTGATAGACTGATATGTGCCGTGATATGCTTCTAGTAGCGGGCTCGGTGGTGGAAGCCCACCTGCTCCTGCCATGCCACCAAACATACCTCCAGGCACTATAGTCTGGACGTCTGGCCGATCGCCACTAACGGACAGTCTGTCCATGCGATTGGCGAGTCCATGTGGACGCAAGCCGGACGAGGGCGGCGCGTTCAGCTTCCCTCCACCACCGGGCACCATTTCGACGACCCTGCGACCTTCTTGTGTGCTCGGCGTGCGCGTGTGTGCTGGCATGTGGTAATTGTCTGTCGGGTGCGGCGAATGCGTCCCCATTGGCGGCGGTGGGTAGCTCTGCTGGGAAGATGCCTGGGGTGCCGGCAGAGGAGGCGCTTGAGCCATTGCGGTGTACTGGGGATGTGCTGGCGGCGGATGCGATTGCATGGTATGCCTCACTGGTGCCGCCTGGGCTTGAGTCGGAATGGGCTTCGCGGTGTAATTGATTTTGTCTGGCAGGTTCGCGTACTGAAAGCCGGCGCCCGCTGCATGTGCTGCAGGCGCCCTATTCAGGCCAGCGTGCGATGAGGCGGGCGCCGCTGTGTAGGCAAACTGCGTAGGGGCATACTGGACGCTGCCCGGCTGGTGATGCTGCGCATAGGTGACGTTTGGTGCGTGTGGCCCTGCGTGGTTGAGATGCCCTGGGCGCTGGTCCATGGCTACCGTGTCGTTCGCAGTCCTACCATTGCTCAGCTTACTCTTCTGCAGTGTTTATGGATGTATCTTCTCACGCTGCAAATTGCTGACCCGGCTGTCTGACCTCGTAATTGGGCCCGTCAGCTGCGCCGTATTGTTCTCGCGCATGGCTTCGCGAACGCGAACGCTCGCGGCCCGGGGATTTGGACCTCGAGCGTCTGCTTCGATCATCCGGCCGGAGTGACATGGAATAAGCAACTCGCGATTGAGATTATCCTCGGTCGGTCATAGAGAAGCACATCTCGGTGCTGAGCTGGAGGAATCCATGGAAATGCGATGGCTGGGTTATCATCGTGTAGCGCGGCAACATGTGTGCAAGCGCGTCGTGAAACTTTGGGGGCCGAACCACTTCATAGAATTGATGTATCAATGGGACTACGGTTCCGAATATTGCAAACAATGGTGCAATTTATTAAGGATCCAGCCTATCGTCATCTGCAAATAAAGAGTGTCGACAGACGGTCTTGTTGAGATCTTGTTATCGCACGCCATGCGCCGAAGCTGAAAAATTGTAGGTTCAGCCGCTGGATGACTTACCCTGTAGGGAATTTCGACGACGCTACATGGCAAAGTCTGAACATCCCACAAGTAATGTGGGTCGATACAGCTCACCGCTTCCGTCTGACATGGTGACATGCTCGCACTTTCGATACTGCCGTTGGTCAGTTGAGAAAATGCACACCAAAGCCACAAAGTCGTGTCAGACCCACCCTTGTAGGTGGCGCCACGAGTCGAGGTCGGAAGCACGCGAAGAGGGTATGGAGCATATATAATGGGGACAGACGTTGTATCGACCCTTAGATGTCGTCTACGCTTTTCATATTTTCATGATGACTTTGCTTGCGGCTCTACCCTTGAACCCTCAGCGCTCCTCGCCGCTCCTTAACCTGCCCACGGAGATTCTGCACATGATTACAACATCGTGCTTTACCACCGACGAGATAATTGAAGACCCAATCGCGAACTACTCTCGCGATGCAAAACCGGCAGTGGCTCCACTGGGGCTTGCGTTGCTGCAAACGTGCCAAAGGATCTATAACGAATCCGACCGTCGCCCCCTGTTCTCTCAAAATGTCTTCCGCTTCACGACCGTCGATAACGCGAGAGCCTTCTTCAAAGTGCTGAATCATCAACACATTCACGACATTGAAATTGATGTTCGCAGGTTGCATTCAGACCATCCAAGCCTGGCACGCGAGTGGCTGCAGTATCTGGCTTGGAAACCGGAAGGGAAGACTCCTTCGCTACGAGCTGATGCTCCAGCCCTGAAGACATTGCGACTCAACTTCGAATCGTGGCCCAAAATTCCTGTTTTCAAAACGGAGCTCTGGAATGTACTTCGAGAAATGGTGTCTCGAGTGAGAGGTCTAGAGAGAATAGTCGTAATTGGAGCCAGCAAAGGGGCAAGCATGTCCAGACGAGTCGTAAGTTTTCCAAATATTGGCATTCGGGAGCAGCCCTTTGACCTTATGTATAGCCTTGGTCGCCAGCACATTATGTGGGTGCTGTCGAAGTCGGAACAAGCGACCTGATTCCACGAATGTGGAAGGCTGTAGATGCGGCAGATGATGCCAAATACATTCGGTGGGTCCGTCAAGACGGGAAAATATATCTGGAGGTTGTTTCCAGAAAGTCATCCGAGCCGCTGGTTGGAGGAACGAGTATGGAAGCCCACGGTTCGTGCGACTGGGACGGCTATTGGAGTTTCAACTCAGGCCTAGCGATGAAATGACAGGTCTCGCTGGATCCCAAGGACCACGGATTTCGTTCTTGTACTTCTGGAGCCCAATCAACCACCAACTACAGACGCCCATGCACAGGACAGTAAGGCTACATCCCAGGATAACGCCTGTTACGAATGCTGTACGACCACCCCCCGTGAGAGTGACAAAGGCGCCTCCCCAAGCGGCCATAGTTAGCATGGTCGTCAAAACCATATGGCCAAACCAGGACTGAGCGAATAGCTCTCGACGGAACATGGGGAACAGGCCGAAGATCTCAATGGAGAACAAGGTCAGGGAGAAGACGTGGGTGGTCGAGGGTAGCCGGGAAGCAAGCACCGCGGATGCCATCATCGCAGAATTCGTCGATATGGAAGCTGGCAGTCTAGATAATACGTTGGTACAATTCAGCCTAGAACTGAGACATGTCACGTACCGTGTTCCTGGTCCTCCACTATAATCGAAGAAGGCCACATTCATTACAAGCAACCAAGTACTGAGGGCCCATATTGAGTCACTCGTAGTAGAGCGCGTTAGTGATTTGAGAATGGGACTGAGACCCAAGAGGGCAGCGTAGATCAAGGCAGCTGACTTAGCAGTAGTGAGACGCTGCTGAGTGCTACTTGTTGTTGATACGACCGGGCCAGTGGATGGTGCATGTATCTGGGCGTTTGGTAATGACGGCGACGCAAACTTTTGGGACTCTCGTCTCATCCAGTGATCCCACATGGCCCAGGCTAGGACAGTACATATACTGGCCCATGTGACAACAGCCACAGGCGAGACTCTTCCTTGGAAAATGGCGACAAAGCAGCAACAGAATAGAGCGACAGATGCGAGATGCTGAATAATGACCGTGGCATCAGACATGAGCGACCAGAACTCGTAAGGCTGTAGCCGGGGATTGCGCTGCAAATGATCAAGAAATGTAGCTTCATCGGTGTAATTATCCGGAACTGAAAGAGTCAGCCATCTTCGAAGCATACACTAGATCAACTCACAAGATTGCTTGAACCACAAAAGCTTTCGGTACGAGGCCGGCTGTGGGCTGTGGCTGCCGCTTCGCACCGCGGGTTTCCGTTTCTGTCCGGGGGCTGCAAGCATTAAGCTGACTTTGCTCGATCGTGGACAGATGCTTGTTGGTCGCGCTGATGTCGTGTTCATTCGTTCGTTCGTATGGACCAACGAGGTTAGGGTTGTACAAGCTGCCCAGGAGACTAAATTGGCACGTGCACCGCATCTTCAAAATCACCAGACTACATTTGGCCAATGAAGCCAAAGTTCACATCCCTTGCCACCGGAGTGAGATACCATCAGCGGAGTCAACGGCGGTTCATCAGGCAGGACGCATGTTGGAAGCCAGCCCAGATCGCTCACAACTCGGCCGGTTTTCATTTATATTCACAAAGTGTGTTACTGTAGCCTGACGTGAGTTCGGACAGGCTGACGAGGTTAGTCAGCTACACGCACATAATTTCACTTGCATCTGAGCTGATCTATAACTATTTTGATTCTCTCCGTTGTTGTCAATCGTTGCGTTGATTCAACGTCCTCCAAGCGACCACCAGCCGTTTCCACTTTGGCACCGTTGCCCGGCCGGCTTTCACAGTATAGCCTTTCTTCCGAAGCGTCCTTCCGATCTCCATGTAGCTTTCTACAGCCACACGGATGGGCCCGCGGGCTTCCATGGGTAAGCTTTCGATCGCACCTCGTGCTCCTTCGTATAGAGAGAAAGCTTTTTCTAATAGCCGTGAACGCAGACACTCCATTCGCGCATCGTTGGGGTTTTCCAGGACTTCTTCATACGTCAATCCAGCTTCTCTGAGCCATTCTAGTGGGAGATAAACGCGTCCAATGTGCGCATCCACAGCAATGTCCCGAGCAATGTTGACGTACTGGAGCGCAACTCCCATACGGTTCCCAGCATCGACCACCTTGCGCTGCGCACTAGAAGATAGGGTGGTGGAGTAGAGGTGCAAAGTCAACTGTATACACATTTGAGCTACAGTGCCCGCAACTCTCTCCGAATATAAGCGTAAGTCGCTCTCGGACTTGATCGGAGACGTATCGTTGAAGGCCAGGTCCATTTCGAAACCATGCAGCAAGTCTTGCAGCGGCTGACGAGGCAGCTTAGCGGCGGGGAGCTCAACGAGGGCCGACCGTGTGGTAGGTGGGAACTGAGCGTAGAGGGCTTCCAAAGACGACCCTTCTTGCTTAGCGTCGCTGTACAGGTGGTCGAGGTACTCATGCAATTTGGAGATCCATTCCTGGGCTTCGTCGGCAGTAGCAGCGTTGTCTACTAGATCATCGGCTACGCGACAGAAGGAGTACAGTAAGAGAAGGTCGGTCCGCAAGAGCCCAGGGAAGGTCGACGAGGCCAGGTAGAAGCTGCGACTCTTACGCTTCAGGCGCTGGACGGCATCTCGGAGGCCTGCCAGGCGTGCGTGGTCGTAATCGGAAGGCGAGATCAACAGCGCGCGCGTCAGATCGGCAG
>Ga0265797_10000421_pt1 | contig 78302 bp, 69 predicted proteins | sample P2T30metagenome_FD_192433 | JGI IMG/M metagenome (GOLD analysis project Ga0265797, IMG submission 192433) | Plant litter microbial communities from East Loma Ridge, Irvine, California - P2 T30 | ecosystem: Environmental > Terrestrial > Plant litter > Unclassified | place: USA: California... | reverse complement strand
CGGTGCGCAGACTCCCGGGGGGACGCAGTCGGTGGACATGTGGCTCTCCATGACGCCGCGCGACGTGGCGACGCGGCTAAAGGGGTGGGTTCTTCGGTGCTTATGCTACAGCGCGGTCACCGCTGCAAGTATTCCGCGCACCCCGCGCCCGCACCCGCAGAGTCTCCGAGATCGCGCTGCAAGACCCAGAGACCCTCATCGTCCTCGATGACGACCTCGAATCCGAGCCGCTGCGCCCGATCGAACGCTTCCTGCGGTGTCAGCGGATCGGATCCGCCAAGCTCATCCACCTGGTCATCGATGATCAACCAGCTCAGGTTCTGCTCATCGGTGGTTCCGTTGAGCCCCACGGAGGTCCGGTTCACCAGATGCGGGACCGCGGTGTCGGCGGCTTCCACACAGACCCCGTCCGGGATGGCAGCCACCGCGCGCTCGTGGGCCTCTGCACGCTCGTTCATCGTCCAATTCTGCGCCGTGACGGTGCGCTGGAGTGGAAAAACACCTGGGAACGCAAGCGTGCCCACCAGGCCCACGGCGATGACGGCACCTGGAAGTCCGACCGCCAGGGGCTTGAGCCTCGGCCATCTGGAGATGATCCTGCGCGCAACGTCGAAGCCTGCGAGCAGGAAGACCGGCGCCAGGATCGCGTCGTACTGATAGATCACGGCCCAGACGTTCTCACGGTCATTGAACAACCGGGAGAGCAAAATAGGTGCCCCGAGGATCACGTAGGGCGACGCGAAGGGCAACAGCAGCAGCGGCAGAAAATGCAGCGCCCAGAGACCCACCTTGCCAGGCTGATCAAAGAGGATCACAAGGGCGTTCCACGGTTGGGTCAACAGGAAGACGACGGCGGCGCCGGCGCTCGGACCCAGAGCTGTGAACTGCCAGTAGCCGAATTCGCCGGCGGCCGAGAAGTGCGGGATGACGACTTCTACCGCGAACCAGTACCCGAGGACGCCGAGAACAGCCGTGAGAATTGCTGGGAGCCATGCACGCTTGATTGCCAGGACCAGCGCGAGAGCAATGAGGGTGACGCCCATGTCCTCGCGGACAAGCAACAGCGAAGCTCCCAACCCCACCGCCAACCACATCCGACGCCGTTCAATCGCCCAGATCACCCAGGCGATGATCGGGACCCCGAAGGCGATCTCGTGAAAATCCCAGTTCACCAGCGCTTGAAAGGGCCAGAAGAGCAGCAGCGCGACAGCGGCCAAGAGCGCCGGGAGGTGGCTGAACCAACCTCGCACCACGAGATACACCGGGATCGCAGTGGACACCAGCAATCCGATCATTCCGATGTTGAGCACCCTCGGGTCATCCATGAGCCAGTAGAGGGGCGCGAAGGCGGCGATGATCGGATGGAAGTGATCGCCCAGGAGGTGGAAGTCCTCCCCCTTGATCGGCACGATCGGCGCCTTGAACAGCGAGTACTGACGCACCGCCTGATCAAAGATGCCCAGGTCATATCCCTTGGCCTCGAAGTTGCGGAACCTCAGCAGGGAATGAGCCAGGTACACCAAAGCGGCCGCCGTCATGACGGCGGCCAGCTGGAGTCTATGGGATCTGGACAAGTGCCCCGGGGGGGATTCGAACCCCCGACCAGCGGATTAGAAGGCCGCTGCTCTATCCCCTGAGCTACCGAGGCGTGCACATGCGCGAACTGCTCAGATTCAGCAGTTCCAGGCAGAGAGTCTACCGGTTCGGCGCCGGAGAGTTTTCCCCAGACCACCGACTCGCAGACACGGACCAGCGGTTATGAACAGAACGACGCCGGGCGGCAGCTGTGACTCGGAACTGATCAGACTTGGACCATTCCCCGTTCCGTCACCGCCACGGCTGTGGACGGGGATCCAGAGAAGCATTTCTGCCTCAGATGAGCCGTGGAGAGATGGAAGAGACTGATGAGCGAAACAATTACCGTCCGGGGCTTCCTCGGCGGAGACGTCGAGGAGTTCACGACCGTCCAGGGTCTGCCGATTTCGAACTTTCGCCTCGGGTGCACCCCGCGACGCTATGACCGCAAGACCGAACGCTGGGTCAATGGGGAGACGAACTGGTACACGGTCTCGGCCTTCCGACAGCTCGCGCAGAACGTCAAGAGCAGCCTGCGCAAAGGAGATCCCGTGGTGGTGACCGGCCGGCTGCGGGTACGGCAGTGGGAGAACGAGAAAGGACAGCGCGGCACCTCGGTGGAGATCGATGCTGAGGCGGTGGGCTATGACCTCACCTTTGGCACCGGTTCTTTCACTCGTCTGGGCTCTGCGGCTTCACCCGAGGAGAATCACCCGTCAGCCGAGGAGTCGAGCTCTGATGCGGACACCGCGTCCTTCGGCTCGGGCTACACCGGGCAGAGCTTAGACGGCTCGGCGAATAAGGAATCGAGTGATCTCGAGGAGAAAGTACCGTTCTGAGATGACAAAACCCGCCTGCAGCCGTCCATAGGACGCTGCAGACGGGCTCAGTCACATGACGATGCGTGATGCCTAGTCGCGGGTCAACCTGCGGTGCGTCACGCGGTGCGGACGGGCCGCGTCGGCGCCAAGACGTTCAACCTTGTTCTTCTCATAGGAGTCGAAGTTGCCCTCGAACCAGTACCAGTCGGCGGGCTTCTCGTCGGTGCCCTCCCACGCCAAAATGTGGGTGGCCACCCGGTCGAGGAACCAGCGATCGTGGGAGATGACCACGGCGCAGCCGGGGAAGTCCAGCAGCGCGTTCTCCAGGGAGCCGAGGGTCTCCACGTCAAGGTCGTTCGTGGGCTCATCGAGCAGCAACAGGTTGCCGCCCTGTTTCAGCGTCAGCGCGAGGTTGAGCCGGTTGCGCTCACCACCGGAGAGCACACCTGCCTTCTTCTGCTGGTCGGGGCCCTTGAACCCGAAGGCTGAAACATAGGCACGAGAAGACATCTCCACAGCCCCGACGTGAATGAAGTCCAGCCCGTCGGAGACGACCTCCCAGAGGCTCTTCTCCGAATCGATTCCTGCGCGGGACTGATCCACATAGGACAGCTTCACCGAATCGCCGACGGCCAGCTTGCCGCCGTCGAGCTCTTCCATTCCCACGATGGTCTTGAACAGCGTGGACTTACCCACACCATTAGGACCGATGACCCCGACAATGCCGTTTCGAGGTAGTGAGAAGGAGAGCCCGTCGATGAGCTGACGATCGTCGAAGCCCTTCTGCAGGTTCTCGGCCTCGATCACCTGGGTGCCCAGACGTGGGCCCGGCGGGATCTGGATCTCGTCGAGGTCGAGCTTCTTGGTGCGCTCGGCCTCAGCGGCCATCTCCTCGTAGCGGTTGAGACGGGCCTTGGACTTGGTCTGACGGCCCTTGGCGTTGGATCGGACCCAGTCCAGCTCCTCGGAGAGCCGCTTGGCCATCTTGACGTCTTTCTTGCCCTGAACCTTCAGGCGAGCCTGCTTCTTCTCCAGGTAGGTGGAGTAGTTGCCCTCGTAGGGGTAGAGCCGACCACGGTCGACCTCACAGATCCACTGGGCGACGTGGTCGAGGAAGTAGCGATCGTGCGTCACTGCCAGCACGGCGCCTTCGTAGGCCGCCAGGTGCTGCTCGAGCCAGAGCACTGATTCGGCGTCGAGGTGGTTCGTGGGCTCATCGAGCAGCAGCAGGTCCGGCTTGGAGAGCAGCAGCTTGCACAGCGCCACGCGGCGACGTTCACCTCCGGAGAGGACGCTGACGTCGGCCTCCGGGGGCGGGCAGCGCAGTGCATCCATGGCCTGCTCCAGCTGAGAGTCCAGGTCCCAGGCATTGGCGGCGTCGATGGCTTCCTGCAGCGTGCCCATCTCCGCCATCAGGGCGTCGAAGTCGGCGTCAGGGTTCGCCATCTCGTCAGAGATCTGGTTGAAGCGCTGAAGTTTCTCGTAGATCTCGCCGACGCCCTCCTGGACGTTGCCGAGCACAGTCTTGTCCTCGTTGAGCGCGGGCTCCTGCATCAAGATGCCCACGGAGTATCCCGGGGAGAGACGTGCCTCGCCGTTGGAGGGCTCATCGAGGCCCGCCATGATCTTCAGGATGGTGGACTTGCCCGAACCGTTGGGTCCGACCACGCCGATCTTGGCACCGGGGTAGAAGGACATGGTGACGTCATCGAGGATGACCTTATCGCCCACTTTTTTGCGGGCGCTGATCATGGTGTAAATAAACTCTGCCATGGTCCCCAGGCTAGTCGGCGGGGCGGAGAATCTACTAATGGACCTCCACAGCACCTGCGCAGGGGTCAACACCCACGGTACGTGCAGGGGGTGCGTCCTGAGAGTCCTCAATCATGGTCCGCGGTCGCCAGCCTTCGCTTTGGTCGATCAGATCAGTCGATCAGATCAAGCTGATGGGGTGAACGCGGACCGGCTGGCCTGAGCTCAACCCGCCAGCGTTGGGAGGCGATCTCGGCGACGTCGGCGATGTTGAGCACAGACTCAGTGCCGGCCGGGGCGCGCAGCAGCATCGACGCCAACAGTCCCCGGGCATGCTTGGCAAAGTGAGTGACGGTCTTGAGCTGGCCGTTGCGCTCGGTGAAATTGTTGACCATGAGGGTCTGCTCTGGGGCGGCCCGGTAGGCCTGGACATAAGAGCTTGACCGGCAGTCCACGACCAGCTGGTCGCCCACAAGATCATCAAGGGGTTCTTCCAAGGCGGCCTTCCAAAAGCTGCCAAGACGTCCGGGACCAGAACTTGCGGAGGCTGCCCCCGGTCCTTGACCCTGACCGGGGACGCTCAGAGTGACACCCATGGACAACCGGTACGCCGGAATGAGGTCCGTCAGCGAGGTGACCCCGAAGAGCCCGGAGAAGACAAGAACCTGCCGGGAAGGGTCGTCCAACGCAGCGGGGTCGAGCGTGCCGGCGTTGAGAGCGTCAAAGAGGACTCCGGTGTAGATCTCATGCGCCGGAGCCGTGGGAGCGTTGCGCAGGCGGGTGTTCTCGCGCACCTCCGGCATCACAGTGGCGCCCACCTTGAGGATCTGCTGAGCATCATCATTAGCGCTGGCACGGATCAACGCCTCTAGAACCTGCCGGCGCTGCTCCGCAAGAGTGTGCAGTGAGAGCCGCTCCAGATCAAGCGCGGGGGCGTCATCATCATTGGGGGGCGTCTTGCCTTCTGAAGGCGGCAGGAAAATCAGCACCGATCTAGGCTAGCAACCACCAGGAGCCCTGGAGTGCCCACCGATATCCCGTAGGATAGACAGCCGGGACGGGTCGGTCAGACCATCGCGGCCCAGACTGCGGCCCGCCGTTCACGGCGGATAACTGTCTGCGCGCCGAGGAAAGTCCGGGCTCCACAGAGCAGGATGGTGGGTAACGCCCACTCGGGGCAACCCGCAGGCCAGTGCCACAGAGAATAGACCGCCGGCGACGCCTAGCGTGGCCGGTAAGGGTGAAACGGTGGTGTAAGAGACCACCAGCACCTCAGGTGACTGAGGTGGCTAGGCAAACCCCATCCGGTGCAAGGTCGAACAGGATGTGCTTGAGGGCTGCTCGCCCGAGCATTCGGGTTGACCGCTTGAGGTCCGTGGCAACACGTGGCCCAGATGGATGATGGTCACGGCAGATGAGAGATCATCAGCGCCGCACAGAACCCGGCTTATCGACCGGCCCGTCCCCCCTCCCGACCCTTCCCTGTCGGCTGTCCTGCGCCCAGGTTCGGCTAGACTCCCCCATAGGACACACCGGCGTGTTCCTGTCGTGTTGCGTCCTGTCACGACGCAGGTTCGGCACGCTGTGCACCCGATGGGTCCGACTAGACAATGACGTCTTAAACGTGAGGACACATCTGAAAATGCCCACTGAAGCAGAACACCACCTGCACAGCTGGATAGACCGCGAGGCCCAGGCCGAGGCTATGATTCCACTCATCGGTCGGCTCTACCGCGAGAACAACGTCGTGACCGGCATCTACGGGCGACGCCTGGTGAATCGTTCCGCCATCGACATCCTCAAGGCGCACCGATTCGCTCGTCAGGTCGATGAGACCGAGCTCCCCGTCTCCCAGACGCTTCCTCTGGTCCGGGCACTCACCGAGCTGAACCTCGGGGCTGCGAGCATCGATGTCGCGCGTCTTCAGGCTCGGTATCGGGACTCCCCCCATGCCGCCACATCCGATCTTGACGCATTCCTGCGCGAGGAGCTTGCGGAGGTGGTGGGGCGGGCCGGTGAAGGCCTGGCGGAACCGCGCGACGTCGTGCTCTATGGCTTTGGCCGGATAGGACGTCTGCTGGCACGGATCATCGTAGGCACAGCCTCCTCAGCCTCAGGGCTGCGGCTGCGCGCCATTGTGGTGCGCCAGGGGGCGGAGGACGATCTCGCCAAGCGCGCGTCCCTGCTGCGCCGCGACTCTGTCCACGGACCCTTCGAAGGCTCCATACGGGTGGACCAGGAGAACCAGGCGATCATCGCCAATGGCACCTTCATCAAGGTCATCTACGCCTCGGACCCGGCGGAAGTGGATTACACCGCGCACGGCATCAGCAATGCCGTGGTGGTGGACAACACCGGCCGCTGGCGTGATGAGGAAGGACTCAGCCAGCACCTGCGCGCCAAGGGTGTCTCCCGAGTGCTGCTGACCGCGCCCGGCAAGGGAGACCTGAAGAACATCGTCTTCGGCGTCAACCACGAGCAGATCACCGCGGAGGACACGATCATCTCCGCGGCCTCCTGCACCACCAATGCCATCACCCCTGTCGCGAAGCTCATGGATGAGGCATACGGGATCGATCACGGCCACGTGGAGACGGTGCACTCCTACACCAATGATCAGAATCTGATCGACAACTTCCACCCGGGTGAGCGGCGCGGTCGCTCGGCCGCGCTGAACATGGTGATCAGCGAGACCGGTGCCGCTAAGGCGGTGGCCAAGGCGCTGCCACAGCTGCGCGGGAAGCTCTCCGGCAATGCGATTCGAGTGCCGACCCCAGACGTTTCCATGGCGATCCTGAACCTCGAGCTGGAACGCGAGACGACGAAGGACGAGCTGAATCGGTTCCTGCGCCGTGAATCCCTCGAGGGCCCGCTGCATAAGCAGGTGGACTACATCGACTCCGCTGAGGTGGTCTCCACCGACTTCGTGGGCACCCGAGCCGCAGGCATCGTCGACGGCCTTGCGACAATCGTCAACGGCCGGCAGGCGATCCTGTACGTCTGGTATGACAACGAGTTCGGATACTCGGCCCAGGTGGTGCGGGTGCTGGAGCATATGACCAACAGCGCCCCCGTGAAGTACCCCAAGGTAGAACCTGGACTTCTCGCCTCGAGCAACGGTGCCGCACTGCCGGCAAACTAAGGAAGATCAGCTCCGCGGTCGGATACGACTTCTGCTGGGATCCCACGCGACACCGGCAGCGCTGGCGTCCATGGCTTCATTGCTCAGGGCGTCGGCGTCGCCGTTGTCTTTGCGCGGGATCCAGGTGTAGCGGACCTGCATCGGCGGCAGGATCGTGGCGGCTTCGGCGGCGAGCCGCTTCATGTCCTCGTGCTTGATCTTCCAGCGCCCGCTCATCTGCTCCACCACGAGCTTGGAGTCCAGCTTGACCTCCACAAAGGCCTGCGGGTCCAAGTCACGGGCGAGCCGCAGGCCCTCGATGAGCCCGGTGTACTCGGCCACGTTATTGCTGGCCTTCCCCAATGGCGTGGCCTTGGTGGCGAGGATCTGCCCCTGTTCATTCCGCACCAGGGCTCCGGATCCGGCGATTCCTGGGTTGCCGCGGCTTCCGCCGTCGGCTTCGACGAACAACGTCGTCATGAGTCACGCACCTTCAGTCAACTAATTATTCGAACAGGACGATTCAGTGGCCCGGCGTGAGAACGAAGTCCCATGGATCGGTGTTGATGCCGCTGACGGCAATCTCCACATCGTAGCCGCGATCGGTCAGTGCCCGGTCGAGCGCATCGGCTGCGGCCGGCAGCCACAGCCATTCGGAGGCGAAGTGGGAGACGTCGATCAGGAACGGCTTCCCACCCGCTACGGCCTCACGCGCCTCTGAGGCTGGGTGGTGGCGCAGATCGGCGGTCAAGAATACGTCTGCCTGAGCCTCCGCGGCAGCAGTGAGCAATGAATCTCCGGCCCCTCCACAGAGCGCGATGCGTTGAACCGGAGCCTCCCGGTCACCGGAGACTCGCACTCCCCCGGCAACGGAGGGCATGACCGAGAAGACCGTGGCCGCGAATTCACCCAGCGTCACGGGACGCCCGAGTGTCCCGATGCGTCCCAGACCCTCCTCGTTGAGTCCCTGCTCAGCAGGTTGCAGCGGAACGGTGTCCTGGAGACCGAGCAGGCCTGCCAGAACGTCATTGACACCACCCACTGCGGAGTCACCATTGGTGTGCGCACTCAGGAGCGCACAACCGGATTCGATCAAGCGGTGGATCATCTCGCCCTTGAACTGACCTGCTTCCACTGAGTTCACCCCTCGAAGGAGCAGCGGATGGTGGGTGATCAGCAGGTCTGCCTCTGCGTTGCACGCCTCATCGACCACCGCTCGCACCGGGTCTACAGCGAAGTGGATACGGCGGACAGCCTGATCGCGCCGACCTGCGACCAGTCCTACCGCGTCCCAGCTCTCAGCCAGAGCCGGGGGCCAGAGCTCCTCAGCCGCCTCAAGGACATCCTCGAGGAGCGGAACCTTCCCGCTGGAGGGGATATGGACGGGGCGCTGAGCGTGGCTGGGCGACATATCTCTTTTCTACAGGCATCGCTTCAGGAATATAGCCCGGGACACGAACGGTTGTGCCTGGCATGGAGAACTCTCAAAAGACAGTAGTGCTCGCCGCAGGCTGCTTCTGGTGCCTGGATTCCGTGGCGCGCAGACTCAAAGGCGTCCATCGCGTCCGCAGCGTCTACACCGGGGGCAATGGACCCGCCATCTATGAAGCGGTCGCATCAGGTGGGACCGGGCATGCCGAGGCGGTGGAGATCACCTACGATCCGGCGGTCCTACCGGATTCGGTGCTCTATAACGTGTTCTTCTCGAGCCACGATCCGACAACCCTGAACCGCCAGGGCTATGACGTCGGCACCCAGTACCGGTCTGCGATGTTCTACGCCAGTGAGGATCAGCACGAGGAGTTCGCCGCAGCCATCCAGCGCGCCCAGGATTCCTTCAATGACCCGGTCGTCACCACGCTTGAACCACTAGGGGCAGTGCACGAGGCGGAAGAGGTCCACCAGGACTTCCACTCCCGACGTCCCGAAGTCGGATACTGTCAAGTCATCATCGATCCCAAGGTCGCAAAGCTCCGCAGAGACTATGCTTCATGGTTGAAACCCGAGGAAGAAAGGTCCACGTACTAATGGCCAAGATTCTTGACAACATCACCCAGGCAGTCGGAAACACCCCGCTCGTGCGGCTCAACCGACTGGGTGCCGATCTTCCCGGCAATATCGCCATGAAGCTGGAGTTCTACTCCCCCGCCAACTCCATCAAAGACCGCATCGGCGCCGCGATCGTCGACGCCGCTGAGGCCTCCGGCATGCTCAAGCCAGGCGGAACCATTGTGGAAGGCACCTCCGGCAATACCGGGATCGCGCTTGCCATGGTGGGAGCCGCCCGTGGCTATAAGGTCGTGCTCACGATGCCAGAGACCATGTCCACCGAGCGTCGGGTCATGCTGCGCGCCTACGGAGCTGAGATTGTTCTGACACCGGGTGCCGAGGGTATGCGCGGTGCCGTTGAGCGGGCCAAGTCCATCGTCGCTGAGACTGAGAACTCCATCTGGGCTCGCCAGTTCGCCAACGAGGCAAACCCGGCCGCGCACTATGCGACCACCGGTGAAGAGATCTGGCGCGACACCGACGGAGCCGTCGACGTCTTCATCGCCGGCATCGGGACCGGTGGCACGATCACCGGAGCAGGCCGCCGCTTGAAGGAGTACAAGCCAGGAATCCACCTGGTGGCCGTGGAACCGGAAGATTCCCCGATCCTCTCCGGAGGCAAGGCCGGGCCTCATAAGATCCAGGGCATCGGACCGAACTTCATCCCAGACATCCTGGACCAGGAGATCTACGACGAGGTCTACCAGGCCAACCTCGAGAAGGCCGTGGCCTGCGCGCGGGACCTGGGGACCCACGAGGGCATCCTCGGAGGCATCTCCACCGGCGCCAATGTCGCGGCAGCCCTGGAACTCGCATCCCGCGAGGAGAACCGAGACAAGCTGATCGTCACCGTCGCATGCGACTTCGGTGAGCGCTATATCTCCACTCTGCTCTACGACGACATCCGCAGCTGAGCACCTGCCCACGCCTGCCGTCTACGGCGGGCGTGGGCCGCTTTACTCTCCCTTCATCCGCCCCCGAAAGGTGACTCCCCCTTGGGCCCACTCAAACGTCTGCGCGAGGACATTCTGGCTGCGCGCGAGCATGACCCGGCCGCACGCAGCTCTGCCGAAGTCGTCCTCGTCTACTCGGGCCTTCACGCAGTGTGGTCATACCGGGTGGCGCACCTCATGTGGCGCCGCCGCGCGCTCAAGACGCCCGCACGGATGCTCTCACAGCTCACCCGGGGCCTCACCGGCATCGAGATCCATCCTGGTGCGCAGATCGGTCGACGGTTCTTCATCGATCACGGGATGGGGGTGGTGATCGGCGAGACAGCCGAAATCGGTGACGACTGCATGCTCTACCAGGGTGTCACTCTTGGTGGACGCTCCCTGGAACAGACCAAGCGTCACCCCACCCTGCGCGATGGCGTGGTCGTCGGCGCCGGGGCGAAGGTCATCGGTCCGGTGGAGATCGGAGCACGCTCGGCCGTCGGGGCGAACGCGGTAGTGGTCAAGTCCTCCCCACCGAATTCAATCCTTACCGGGATTCCCGCGAAGGCTCGCCAGCGTGGAGTCGCGGAGCAGAAGCCCCATGTGGATCCCGCCGAGTACGCGCTGGACCCCGCTCTGTTCATCTGATCCGCGCTCTCGAGCTGATCCGGCGGAGTCGTTCCATCTTGCTTGCGCCACGGAGAGTTTCCACCGCGACAGGGGTCAGTCACTCCACGGCGGAGACGCGCTGCTGAGTCGGCGCAGGATATCCCCTGCAGGCTCTTCCCATGCATGGGCGAAGCCAGTCCCCGCCCAGAGGTTCACTCCTGCTGGATCTGCGCCCGCCGCGAATGCTCGCCGCAGCCCAGCTGTGAGAAAGTGCAGACACGGAAAGCCCAGCGGCGCCTCCATGGTCAGTGCCTCCGTGAAGGCATTGGGAAGCGCTCGAGCCGGTCTCCCTGAGAATGCCGTGGTCACAACTGTCTCCCGCTCCGGGTCCGCGTCTGCCAACGCCTGCCGATGGACCTGATGGGTCCCGCTCTCAGGGGATCTGAGCAGCACCGTACCCACAACTGCCGCCTGAGCCCCGGCAAGGAGTACGTCGCGTACCGCCTCTGGCGTGGAGATCCCTCCGGCAGCCCACAGCGGAAGGCCCAGCTCCGAGCGGATCACCTCCAGAAGTTCCGTGAGATCTTCCGTGGACGGCTCCTGGCTGGGAGTCCACGTGCCCGAATGGCCCCCCGCGGCTGATGACTGCACGATCACAGCATCGGCACCTGCGGCCTCCGCCTGACGTGCCTCCGCCAGACCTGTCACGGTGACCAGGACTTTCGCACCGGTGCTCTGCAGCCGTGCAATGTCCTCGATCGCCGGAAGTCCAAAGGTGAGACTGATGAGTGGGACCGGATGAGCCTCCAGGACTTCAAGCTTCTGGGACCAGGCATCCTCGGCGTCAGTGCTGATCTGATCCGGGAGCTCTACCCCAGCCAGCCAGTCGGGAACAGTCCCGTTGCCAGTACGCGCAACCGCGGTGGAATACTCCTGGAGCCACCGTTCGACGGCGTCGCGGTAGCGACGAAGCTGCTCGGCGGTGATGGCCACCTTATTGGGGACGAAGAGATTGACGCCGAAACGCCGGGTCTGCTGTGAGACTTCAACAATCTGCGCCTCAAGTTCGGCCGCCGTCTTGTATCCCGCCGCAAGGAACCCGGTGGCTCCCGCCCGTGCGGCAGCCATCACCAGCTGGGGACGACTCGGCCCGCCAGCCATCGGGGCTGCCACCACAGGAAGGGTGGCGCCCAGATGTGCCAGCGGGCCGGTCACTGAGAAACTCACAGCGTCAGAGTCTCATCTCACTTTGCGTGTCACTGAAGACGCAGCTGATGAAGGAGTCTGAGTTCTGCTGACTCAGGCTTCGATCTCGTTGCGGTCACCTGACCAGAGGATGTGGAAGGTGCCTTCCTGGTCCACACGCTGGTAGGTGTGCGCTCCGAAGTAGTCGCGGAGGCCCTGGGTCAGAGCGGCAGGCAGGCGTTCGCGACGCAGGCTGTCGTAGTAGGACAGCGAGGAGGAGAACACGGGTGCAGGCACGCCGTAGGTCGCTGCCGCGGCCACCACGCGTCGCCATGCGGGAAGGCACTCGTTGATGGCCTCGTTGAACTCCGGGGCGAGCAGCAGGTTCTTCGGCTGCGCGTCACGCGGCGCGTCGTAGGCCTTCATGATGGTGTCCAGCAGGTCGGCGCGGATGATGCAGCCTGCTCGCCAGAGCGAGGCGATGGCTTTGAGGTCGAGCTCCCAGCCGAACTCCTCACCTGCGGCGACCAGCATGTCCAGTCCCTGGGCGTAGGCCACGAGCTTGGAGGCGTACAGTGCCTTCCGCACATCTTCGACGAAGTCTTGGCGATCGTCGGCACTGCCGTACTGATCCTTGGCCGAGAGCGTCTCATCCACACCAGCGCTGAAGGTGGCGTTGGTGATGGCGCGCAGTTCGCGCTGCGAAGAGATGGAGCGAGCGAAGACCGATTCCGCGATGGCGGTGACCGGAGAGCCGACCTCAAGGCCGGAGATCGCAGTCCAGCGGCCGGTGCCCTTCTGCCCTGCAGCGTCCACCACGACGTCCACGAGCGGGCGTCCTGTGGTCTCATCTTCCTGCTCGAGCACCTCGGCGGTGATCTCGATCAGGTAGGAGGCCAAGTCTGTGGTGTTCCATTCGCGGAAGACTCCCGCCTGCTCACGAGGTTCGATTCCCGCGAGGGAACGCATCAGGTCGAATGCCTCGCCGATGACCTGCATATCGGCGTATTCGATGCCATTGTGCACCATCTTGACGTAGTGCCCGGCACCGTCGGTACCGACCCATGTGCAGCAGGGTTCGCCGTTGTACTTGGCAGAGATCTTCTCAAGCATGGGGCCAAGCGAGTCATAGGACTCGCGCGAGCCGCCCGGCATGATGGAGGGACCGTTGAGCGCCCCCTCCTCGCCGCCAGAGACGCCGACGCCGACAAAGTGCAGGCCCTTGGCGCGAAGCGATTCTTCCCGGCGCCGGGTCTCCTGGAAGAAGGAGTTTCCGCCGTCGATGATGATGTCGCCCTCGTCCAGCAGCGGCACCAGATCTTCGATGACCGAATCCACGGGGGCTCCGGCCTGGACCATGATGAGCACGCGGCGCGGACGCTCCAGCGACTCCACCAGCTCGGTGAGTGTCTCGGTCCGGATGAAGTTTCCCTCGCCGCCGTGCGCCGCGAGGAGAGCGTCCGTGCGGTAGGCGGAGCGATTGTGCAGGGCCACTGTGTAGCCGTTCCGGGCCAGATTTCGCGCCAGGTTTGCTCCCATGACGGCTAGGCCGGTCACTCCGATGTGGGCACTCATGCATTCTCCTTCATTGAGGTCAAACAGACAGTCTCATCGCATGCAGGTGATCGGCACCGCGATGGTGCGCGTCCCGACCAGGGTTGGGACACAAGCTGCGCCTATGTCTTGGCATGGAATCCCGCCGTCGTGAACCTCAGCGTCCTCGAGGCGAGCAATGCCACTCTACCGCTTCACAACAGTTCGGTTCCGCTCCCGCCCCAGGCCCGGATCAGTCACCGACGGCGTCGCGTCCACGGCGCACGAGCAGCGGATCTGGCTCCCCCACGATCTCGTGGTCCTTGCCCTCATACTCGAACTGGGAGAGGAAACTGCGCATGGCGTTGAGCCGGGCGCGCTTCTTGTCATTCGATTTGATGGTGATCCATGGAGCGTGATCGGTATCGGTCCGGCGGAACATCTCTTCCTTGGCCTCGGTATAGGCCTCCCAGCGGTCAAGAGACTCCAGGTCCATCGGAGAGAGCTTCCACTGCCGGACAGGGTCGATCTGGCGGATCGCAAATCGTGTGCGCTGTTCCTGCTGCGTGACGGAGAACCAGAACTTGGTCAGATGGACACCCGCATCCACCAGCATCTGCTCGAACTGGGGGGCCTGACCCATGAATACCTCGTACTCCTGTTCGGAGGAGAAGCCCATGACCCGCTCCACACCGGCACGGTTGTACCAGGAGCGGTCGAAGAGCACCATCTCACCGGCAGTGGGGAGGTGATCCACATAGCGTTGGAAGTACCACTGGCCCAGCTCACGGTCGGAGGGTCGGTTCAGCGCGACCACACGCGCGGTGCGCGGATTGAGGTGTTCGGTGAACCGCTTGATCGTGCCACCCTTGCCTGCGGCGTCGCGGCCCTCAAAGACCAGGACGTGCTTGAGACCGTAGTCCTCTGCCCAGTACTGGAACTTCAGCAGCTCCACCTGCAGGTGGTACTTCTCGATCTCGTAGACGTCCCTGGCAAGTCGCTGCTCATAGGGATAGTTCTCATGCCAAGTCTCGACGGCGCGCCCCTGCGGATCGATCAGGTCGGGATCAGGAGTGTGCCCATCCTGGACCGTGTACCCGCCGTCGCGAAGCTCATCGATGAACTCACGGAGGTTCTTACGCGCTGTGCCATCGACCTGGAAGATCGGGTCATTCATCACAACAGCCTTTCTCGAGGGATCTCCGCCGACTCGGGACAGCAAATCAGAGATGCATGAACGATCTGTTAACTTTCATTACTGAACCTGAATACTCGCTGATAACCCGAGAAGACCCGGGTCCATGAGGGATCCAGCGGGTCAGACGGGATCTTCACCCATCTGACCAGCGCGGGCGAGGGCGGTCAGGCGCGAGACGGTGCGGTGGTATTTCTTCATATACCCGCCCGACATCATCTCTTCGGTGAACAGTGAATCGAAGGGCACACCCGAGGCGACGATCAACACGTTGTGGTCATAGAGTCGATCGGCGAGGACCACGAAGCGCAGCGCGAGAGCCTGCGCCTCGATGGTTTCGACGTCTTTGAGCACCAGCACGTCGACATCTGTGACCAGCTGACGGTACCTGCTCGGGTGAACACTGCTCAGGTGCTCACACAGCGTCGCGAAGTCATCCACTGCGATGGAGGCATCAGGGTGGTGCTCGGCGGCGAATGCCTCGAGCTCGGCAGTGCTGACCGGCGCGGGGGCCTCAGGCAGTCCGCGGTGGCGGTAGTCCTCGCCGTCGACCTTGATGACCGTGAACTGGTCTGCCAACACCTGGATCTCGCGCTGGAAATCAACGGCCGCAAAGCGTCCATCGCCCAGTGAGCCGGGAAGCGTGTTCGAGGTGGCCGCGAGCTTGACTCCGGCATCGGCAAGTTCCCGCATCAGACGTGACATCAGCACGGTGTCGCCGGGGTCGTCGAGCTCGAACTCATCGATGCAGACCAGGCTGTACTCGCTCAGGACATCCACGGTGCGGCGGAAGGACAGCGCCCCGACGAGGTTGGTGTACTCCACGAATGTGCCGAAGGCGCGCTGTCCCTCGACCGAGTGATAGAGCGAGGCGAGCAGGTGGGTCTTGCCCACGCCGAAACCGCCATCGAGATAGACGCCGCTGGGGACCTGAGACTTCGCTGGCTCACGTCCGAAGAGCTTTCCGAAGAACCCCGAGCTTGGGGCCTTGCTGCCCACCGTCGCGGAGAATTCACGCAGCGCTGTCACAGCCTTCTCCTGTGAAGGATGCTCCGGGTCAGGGATATAGGAATCGAAGGACACTTCAGAGAACCGGAAGGAGGGCTTGAGGCCTTCGAGCAGCTGACCGACCCCCAGCTGAGGGGTCCGCTGGCTCAGCGGTGTGGCGTTGGACGGCATGTCACCACTCTACCCACGACTCTTCGTTTGACCCGCCGATTCCCTATCCTTGAGGGAGACCATGAGTATCCGTCTCGCTTTAAGGATGGTTTTACCCCTATGACCGCTGAAAATGACTTCTCCCAGTACGCCCACCCTAACGCATTGGTGTCCACCGAATGGGTGGCGCAGCACAAGGGCGATCCATCCGTGGTCCTGCTCGAGTCCAATGAAGACGTGTTGCTGTTTGAGACCGGACACATCTCGGGAGCCCAGAAGATCGACTGGCACACCGATCTCAACGATCCTGTGACCCGCGACTTCCTCGGCCCAGAGCAGTTCGCTCAGTTCGCCGCCTCCAAGGGCATCACCCCCGAGTCCACGGTGGTCTTCTACGGCGATAAGTCGAACTGGTGGGCCGCCTACGCCCTCTGGGTCTTCACGCTCTTCGGGCACAGGGATCTCCGCCTCATGGACGGCGGCCGGCAGAAATGGACCGCCGAAGGTCGCGAACTCACCACGGATGTGGAGCCGGTGGAACCCAGCGAATACCCGGCGCCCGCCGCACGTGACGACTCCACCTTCCGCGCATTCCGCGAAGACGTGCTGGAGCACTTCGGCAAGCCGCTGGTGGATGTCCGCTCACCCATGGAGTACTCCGGGGCGCGCACTCATATGGAGGGCTACGAACAAGAGGGCGCCATGCGTGGCGGCCACATTCCCTCGGCAGCCTCAGTGCCCTGGGCCAAGGCGGCCAACGAAGATGGCACCTTCAAGTCTCGCGAAGAGCTGGAGCAGATCTATACCGAAGGCGCAGGGCTCGGCAGCGCCGAGGAAGTCATCGCGTACTGCCGCATCGGTGAGCGCTCCTCACACACCTGGTTCGTGCTGCAGCACCTCCTCGGCTATGACAATGTGCGCAACTACGACGGCTCCTGGACCGAGTGGGGCAATGCCGTGCGGCTGCCCATCGCTACGGGCGAGCGGCCGGGGGAAGTCCCCAACCGATGAGTCACACCGAGTCAGCACAGAACGGTCAGCCTCCTGAGACCGAGCTTCCCGAGCAGCTAGCCGCTGTGATCGAGGAGTTCGAAGCCCTGGAGGAACGGCAGAAGCTCGAGCTGCTGCTGGAATTCTCCCGGGAGCTTCCGGATCTTCCAGAGCGCTTCACCGGCGGCTATGACCAGATGGAACAGGTGGTGGAGTGCCAGTCGCCGCTGTTTCTCACCCTGGAGTACGACGACGAGGCCGGTACCGCCGCGCTGTTCTTCGCCGCACCCCCTGAGGCGCCCACCACGCGAGGTTTCGCCGCGATCCTCTACGAGGGACTCAGCGGACTGACCTACCATCAGATCCTTGCCGTGCCGGAGGACCTCTCTGAGCGGCTGGGACTCACCCGCGCGATCACTCCGCTGAGACTGCGCGGGATGACCGCCATGCTCGGCCGGATCAAGCGAAATATCCGGGCTCACCTGGCCGAGACTGCCCCGGGGCAGGGCGGCTGAAGAGGTCGCTGACCCAGTCGATCACGGCTGAGTCCCAGCGCTGCGGGTCGTGGTTCCACTCCTTGACGTGGCGCGCCTGGGCGAAGGAGACGAAGCTGACCTTCGGGTTCTTCCGGGCGAGATCCCGGGAGGGCCCGTAGGGGACGATGTTGTCATCCACGCTGTGCAAGATCAGCACGTGATCACGGAGCTGGTCCGCTCGGTCGATCCAGTTCATGGCTTGGAGATCGACCGGGGCTGCGAGCCCTGTCACCCGCCGCCCCCCGGGGTTTGAGATGAACCACTGGCCCATCTTTCCGACGATGTTCGGGATGCGGTTGGCTCGCGCCTGGTAGGCCAGCACATCCATCCAGTCGATGACCGGACCGGTGAGCACCAGAGCCCGGATGTACTCCGCATAGCGGGAACGATCAGCGGTCTGAAGGCTGATGGCGCCACCCATGGACCAGCCGAAGAGGATGATGTCCTCGGCGCCCTGGGCAAGGGCGTACTCGATGGCGGCTTCGACGTCCTCCCATTCGGTGACTCCGAGCCCATAGCGTCCGTCCGCGGCGGCTGGGGCTTCGCCGTCGTTCCTGTAGGAGATCAGCAGCGTGTCCACTCCCAGTGCCGACGTCGCGTTCAGGGCGCGGATACCTTCGGTGCGGTTGCTGCCACGCCCATGCACGCCGATGGCCCAGATATTACGTCCCGCCAGTGGGGGCTCGTAGTCAGCATCGAAGCCCGCCGCGATCGGCTGGGGCTTCACATGCCAGGCAGGTGAGGGGCCTCCGGGCAGAGTGATGACGACCTCTTCGCTCTCGAAACCGGCATGAGCCGGATTCAGATAGACCACAGAGGTCCACCAGCCGCGCACCGCCGTGCGCAGATCCCCGCCATAGACCTTCTCCACCGGCCGGGTGACGGTCCCGCCCTTGGGCTCCAGGGCCGAGATGGGTCCTATCCTGGCCAGCGACCTCCCGCCGTGGAAGAACAACCCGTAGGTGCCGTCCACCACCGTCTCTGCGGTGATCGGAAGAATGACCTCATCACCCTCGGGTCCCCGCGTCACAGCGAGGATCTCAAGATCCTCGGCGCGTTCACGCACCGGAGTCACCACGGTGCGCGCGAAGTACCCGGCGAGCCCTGATGCACCTGCGGCAAGAGTCATCCCCGCAGCAAGACCGGTGCCCACGCCGAGAGTCACCGCCCTGAGCCACGGTGTATGGACCTCAGGATCGCGACTGAATGCAGAAGTCCACCGCTTGGAGACGTGGTGAACGAGGGACCCTGTTCGCGCAACGGCTGGGCTGCGCTCGATAAGCCTGGACGTCATGGGACACAGCTTACGCGGGCGCGCGGAACATGATGAGATAGAGACATGAGCGAAAATTCCACCCCAGGACAGTCCGCCGATCAGTGGCGCGAGAAGCTCAGCCCCCAGGAATACCAGGTCCTGAGACAGGGCGGCACGGAACGCGCGTACACCGGTGAGTACTGGGACAACAAGGAAGCGGGCACCTACTCCTGCCGGGCGTGCGGCGCAGCGCTGTTCGCCTCCACCGAGAAGTTCGATTCCCGCTGCGGCTGGCCCAGCTTCTTCGAACCCGCCGCCGATGCGAATATCCGCTACCTCACCGACACCTCAATGGGCATGGAACGTGTCGAAGTGCGTTGTGGATCCTGTGATTCCCATCTCGGTCACCTCTTCAGCGGCGAGGGCTTCGACACCCCCACTGATCAGCGGTACTGCATCAACTCCATCTCCATGGATTTCCACCCGGCCCAGGAGAAATGACCCGTGACAGCTATCGCCACCCAGGCAAGGATGCTTGACGCCTCATTCGCCTCAGACAACGTCGCCGGCGTCTCCCCCGAGATCCTGCAGGCTCTGAGCCGCGTCAACCCTGATTCCGCCCTTCCCTATGGCGCGGACCCTGTGAGCCTGGAGCTGCGTCAGGTGACCAAGGAGACTTTTGGACCAGAGGCGGAGATCTTCCCGGTCTTCAATGGCACCGGTGCCAATGTGGTGGCGCTTCAGGCGCTGCTGCCCCGTTGGGGAGCTGCGATCTGTACAGCGCAGGCCCATGTGAACAATGACGAAGGGGCAGCCCCTGAGCGAATCGGGTCTCTGAAGCTGCTTCCGCGTCCCACGCCGAGTGGGAAGCTGACCGCTGCTGATGTGGAGGCCGAGGTCAAGAGCCTCGGTTTCGTCCATGCCGCGCAACCACTGGCAGTCACCATCACCCAGTCCACCGAGCTCGGCACCGTGTACACCGCGGCCGAGATCGCGCAGATCAGCACTGCGGCCCATGCCCACGGGCTCGGCGTCCATCTCGACGGCGCGCGACTCTCCAATGCCGCTGCCGCACTGGGCTGCTCACTGGGTGAGATCACCACAGAGGCCGGCGTGGATGTAGTCAGCCTCGGCGGGACTAAGAACGGCGCCATGGCCGCTGAAGCGGTGGTCGTCATCAATCCGGACCGCGTGGGCGGCACCGACTACATCCAGAAGTTCTCTATGCAGCTGGCCAGCAAGCAGCGCTATATCTCCGCGCAGCTGCTGGAGCTCTTCGGAACTGACCTCTGGCGCCGCAACGCCACCCACGCCAACGCTCAGGCTGCAAAGCTCGGGGCCGCATTGGCCGGTATCGAGGGTGTCACCCTGTCGCGGCCGACGCAGGTCAATGCCGCGTTCCCCGAGGTGCCGGTGAAGGTGGCAGCGGCCATCCGTGAGCAGTACCTGGTCCATGTCTGGGACACCGCGGCGAGCGGCAACCCGGTGCTGAGAATAATGTGCTCCTGGCATACCAGCGACGCCGAGATCGAGGCCCTGGTGGAGTGCGCGCGGCGCGCCTAGCTCGCCAGACTGGTCAGCCTTCCTAGTCTTGGGGCGTGACAGCATTCGGTCCCCTGGGAGGACCCGCCCAGCATGGTGGTGACAGCACCGCACCGAACGCCCCGCACGGCTCCTCCGGAATCGATGGTCTGCCGGAAAGCTTCCTGCAGGCGCTCGGTGATCTTCGGCGCGCGAATCCGCGTGCCGAAGCCCTTGTCGAAGAGGTCCCGGCGCCCTCGAAGCTCGCCCCCTATGCGGTGGCACTGCGGGCAGAAGTCCAGACCCCTGTCACTCCGGGATTGAGCGCCCATCCCACCTCTCGTCTGCGTCCGGCTCCAGAAGAGGTCGAGACCCTGGCCACCGGACGATTCATCCTGCTGCATGACCCGGCAGGCCAGAAGGCATGGGGCGGCACCTTCAGGGTGGTCATCTACATCCGCGCAGAATTGGACGCCGAGATGGGCAATGACCCCCTTCTGGGATCGGTCGCCTGGACCTGGCTCTGCGATTCCCTGGCGCAGCACGGGGTGGAGTACAGTCATGCGGGCGGCACGGCCACGCGCATCCTTTCGGAGAGCTTTGGAAGCATGGAGAATCGGCAGCCGAGCAATGACGTGGAACTCAGAGCGTCTTGGAGCCCCAGCGGCACCAGGTTCGGAGCTCATCTACAGGCTTGGGCCGATATGGTCTGCTCCTTCGCGGGGCTGCCGCCGTTGCCCGATGGAGTAATCGCCTTGCCACATATCAGGAGGAGCTGACGCAGTGTCGGAGACCTCGATGGACGCCCCTGACGCGGGGCCACCGCCGCTGCTGACCGAGCCCGAGGACGGGGTCCCCTTCGTCATCGACTCCGAGCGCGGCCTGCAGCGCTGCGCCGACGCGCTGGCGGACGGTACCGGGCCTGTCGCAGTGGACGCTGAACGGGCCTCGGGCTTCCGCTACGGCCAGCGTGCTTTCCTCGTCCAGCTCAAGCGCGAGGGTTCCGGACTCTGGCTCATCGACCCCGAGCCCTTCACGACCCTTGCACCAATCCAGGAGGCGCTCGAGGGCGTTGAGTGGATCCTGCATGCTGCAACCCAAGATCTCCCCTGCCTGGCAGAACTGGGCCTTCACCCACACAGCCTCTTCGACACCGAGCTGGCGGCCCGGCTGAGCGGACTGCCTCGTGTGAGCCTGGGAGCCGTCGTGGAATCCCTGCTCGAGGTGCGCCTCGCCAAGGAACACTCCGCAGCGGACTGGTCTCGGCGCCCCTTGCCGCAGGACTGGCTGCGCTATGCGGCTCTGGATGTCGAACTGCTGATCCCACTGCGGGAGAAACTCATCAGCCTGCTGTCCGAGCAGGACAAGATGAGCTGGGCCCAGGAAGAGTTCGAGTATCTGCGCACCCACCGGCCAGTGACGGTGCCCCGCAGCGAACGGTGGCGCAAGGCCTCCGGGGTCAACAAGCTGAAATCCACCCGGAAGCTCTCGGTGCTGCGCGAACTCTGGTCCGCCCGGGAGAACATGGCCGAGACCAAGGACGTCTCCCCCGGACATATCCTGCCTGATTCGGCACTTGTCGCTGCAGCTGACGCGATGCCACGGACAGTCCCGCAGCTTCTGGGCGTGCGAGGCTTCCACGGCCGGGCCGCGAAGCGCGAGGCGCCCAAGTGGCTCCGGGCCATCGAAGCCGGAGCGCAGAGCACCGTGGCCCCTGATTCCCAGCGCCGCGCGGCTGGACCTCCGCCACCGCGCTCCTGGAAGGACCGGAATCCGCTGGCGTTCAGGCGATACCGCACGGCGCGGGACTGGCTCACACATCGAGCAGATGAACTAGAGCTCATGCCGGAGACCCTGTTGACCCCCGCGGTCCTGAAACAACTGTGCTGGACACCTCCAGAGGTCATTGACCTCGAGAGCATCAGCGCAGCGCTCCGCGAGCTCGGCGCCAGAGAATGGCAGATCTCCCAGGCCGCAGCCGTGGTGACCGTGGCCATGCTGGATCCAGAACCACTGGAGAACTTCTAACCCGCTGTTGTCCGGTGAGATGGGAACTCCCCTTTTACAGGGGGAGCTCCGCCCCAGTTTCTTCTCTGGTTACCGATGGGTAGTATGTGAGCCAGGACTCATTGTGACGTGAAGACACCACGTCCCCACCCAGGCCACGGAGGCAGCACATGGAATCGGTACCCGCCCACGAGATCCCGGCAGAGGCAGAGGATTTCTCGGCCTTTGCTGACTTGGCAGCAGCCTTCAGCGACGAAGTCATCACCCATACCAGAGCTGAAGACATCGAACTGCCCGGCGGAGCGGGAACGTTCGTGCTCCTGCGCCTTGACAACGATCAGCCCAGACGACCCTCCACACTGGGTCCCAGCAGCCTGATCGAGTTCGGCCAGAGCGTCGCGGCGCAGCTCGAGCGTGCCCGCGGCGGCGACATCGTCGGTCTCGGAGTCATCGGCAAGCCTGGCGTCCTGGCCGCCGGCGCGGATCTGGGTGCAGCCGAGCGCGTGGATTCAGCTGCTCACTCCTACGCCATGGCAGAACTGGGACACCACGCCTACCGACTGCTCGAAGACTTCCCGGTGCCCAGCTTCGCGTTCATCAACGGCACCGCCCTGGGCGGAGGCCTTGAGATCGCATTGGCAGCTCAGCACCGCACCGTATCCACCGAGGCGAAGGGCATCGGACTCCCCGAGGCATTCCTGGGCCTGGTGCCAGGATGGGGTGGGGTCTATCGACTCCCCCGACTGATCGGACCCGAGTCGGCGGCGGAAGTCATCTTCACCAACGCCCTGAACAACAACAAGACCCTCACCGGGGACAAGGTCTACGCCCTGGGAATCGCCGATCAGCTCCTCGGCGCAGAAGATTTCGAGGCCGAAAGCCTCGCCTACGCCGCGCGCATCATCAGCGCCGATGCCGCGACCCGGCTGGAACTGCGCGAACACCGCGAACATGACGGTTCCCCGGAAGCATGGGGCCGCGCCGTCGCCCTGGCCGAACGGACGGTTGCGGCGAAGATGGGCGATACTGCACCGGCCCCGCTGCGGGCCCTGGAGCTCTTCCGCTCGGTGCCTGAGCGCACACGCGAGGAGAGCCGCAGCGCGGAATGTGCCGCACTCGGGGAGCTCATGCTCACCGATGAATTCCGGAACACCGTCTATTCGTTCCTGGGTCTCCTGCAGAAGCGTGCCAAGCGTCCGGCAGGCGTGCCTGAGGTCCCGGCCCGGAACGTCTCCAAGGTCGGCGTGGTGGGCGCGGGACTCATGGCCTCGCAATTGGCGATGGTCTTTGCACAGCAGCTTAAAGTCCCCGTGGTCATCACCGATATGGATCAGGCGCGGGTGGACAAGGGCCTGGGGCATATCGAGGCACAGCTCGGCAAGCTCTTGAAGAAGGGCCGCATATCCGCTGAACAGGCTGCGACGACGCAGGGCCTGATCACCGGTTCGGTGGACAAATCCGTCTACGCCGACGCTGACTTCGTGATCGAGGCCGTGTTCGAGGAGATCAGCGTCAAGAAGCAGGTCTTCGCCGAGCTGGAGGACATCGTCTCTGCAGAGACCATTCTTGCGACCAATACATCTTCGCTCTCGGTGACCGATATGGCAGCTGACCTGAAGCACCCGGAACGAGTCATCGGATTCCACTTCTTCAATCCGGTGGCCGCCATGCCTCTGGTCGAGATTGCGCGCGCACCGCAGACCGGCGACGCTCCCATTGCGACAGCCTTCCAGCTCGCCTCGGGGCTTCGGAAGACCCCAGTACTGACGAGTGATTCCACGGCTTTCGTGGTCAACCGCGTTCTGCTTCGCCTGATGGCAGAGGTGCAGAAAGCCTTCGACAACGGCACCGATCCCGCCACAGCTGACTCTGCTCTGAAGCCCATCGGGCTTCCGATGAGCCCGTTCACCCTGCTGGCGATGGTCGGGATCCCCGTGGCGCAGCACGTGACCGAATCCCTGCACAGCAGCTTCGGGGACAGGTTCCACGTCTCGGCCAACCTGCAGCGCCTGATCGACGCGGGAATCACTGAGATCTGGAGCACCGACGAGGCCGGCCACCCCTACATCAAACCCAGCACCCTGGAGCTGATGAGCTTCGGGACGACACCGTCAACGACCGAGGAGCTGCTGCGCACTGTGCAGGACGCCCTGGCCGAAGAGATCAGACTGATGCTCGATGAAGAGGTCGTCGCCTCACCCAAGGACATCGATCTCTGCATGATCCTTGGCGCCGGCTGGCCGCTGCATCGCGGTGGCATCACTCCATACCTCGATCAGGTAGGAGCAAGCGAGAGGGTCAACGGCGCCACGTTCGGCTCCCGCGACTGACGCGCACGCCGGATCAGGACGCAATAGGACCGGGCCGAAGGCCCTCCGTAGAATGGTGGACCATGACCAAGGCATGCTGTGACCGTCGTCGTTTTCTTCGCACCTCAGCGGTGAGCGCTGCCGGCGTCGGAGGGGCGGCGCTGCTGAGCAGCTGCGGAGCTGGAGGATCGGGGGAAGCTCCCGCTCCGGATCCAGACGCGCCGTGGAATGAGGTGCTCTCCGCGTCAGAGCTGCCGGTAGGTGAGAGCGCAGAAGTCGCGATCGGCGAGGACCGCATTCTGATTCACCGAAGCACCGAGACCGAGGTGCACGCGTTCTCTGCGGTCTGCACGCATCAAGGCTGTGCAGTGGCCCCGGAGCCTGAGCGGTTCGCCTGCCCCTGCCATGGGTCGGTGTTCAATCTTGAGACGGGAGCGCCTGAGGGTGGCCCCGCGCGGGAGCCCCTGTCGAGCTACCCGGCAGAGATCGATGGTGAGACGATCCGGATCCGAGCCTAGAACTAGCCTGCGTGGAGCTCGATCTTCGAGGCGGGAACATCGCTTCCACGCACAGCTGACTTCACAGCGTCGCGCGCCTTGCCCTGGTGCAGGGTCTTGAGCCGCATGACCGAGGCGTGGCCGCCCTGATGGGATTCGATCTCCGGGTCGCTGATCACTCCGAGACCGCGCCAGGCCAGCACGCCCAGAACTTCGCGGTGCACCGTGCTGACGTTTCGATCCTCAGAGGCGCTGGGCGTCTCTCCCTTGAGCGGGTACATCAGTTTGAGCTCGCTCAGCGACTCCTCCTGCGGTTCCTCGTAGCCGTCCTCACGGCACTGCCCCAGAAATCCCTCGAGGAGCTGCTCAGCTTCGGAGGCATCGGCCTTCTCGGCGCTGATCTTGCCATTGGCACCCAGCACGCCGTGATGCACCACGAACTCCCCGGCGGCCTCGTCATACCAAGCCTCCCGGTAGGTCCATCCCTGGTCTTCGCGGCGGTACAGAGTGATCAATTTGATGCCTTTCGGACACGGAGATGGGGAATCTGACCGGTGGGAAATGCCTCACCGGGCAGCGGACGTGCATAGGGGACCTTGGTGCCGAGGACCTGGCCCACGGCATCCTGGGTGATCTGCTGGGCGGTGAGTCCGACCCGCGCCATGACCTCGCCACGGCTGCCGTGTGAAAGGAACTCCACGGGAAGACCGACCTCATTGAGACCGGTGTCCACACCTGCTTCACGCATGCTCTGCCGGATCCGAGACCCAACACCTCCGGCCTTGACACCGTCCTCGATACAGATGACGATCCGATGCCGTGCCGCAAGCGAGACCACCGAATCGGGGACCGGGAGCACCCAGCGTGGGTCCACGACGGTCGCGCTGATGCCTTGGTCGGCGAGCCGCTGCGCCACGTCGAGGGAGAGTTCCGCCATCGTCCCCACGGAGACGATGAGCACATCATGAGCATAGGCATCCTCAGCGGCCCCGGAGACCTGAGACTTCGCGTCCGGGTCCGAGTCCGTGGAGGCACTCGGGCACCACAGCACGTCGACGCCGTCTTCGAGCCGCTCGAGGGCCTCGATCTCACCGTTGACCGAGCCTTTGGAGAAGCGCAGCACGGTGGGGGCGTCATCGACGGCCACCGCCTCGCGCAGTTCCTCGCGCAGCCGAGTGGAGTCACGCGGGGCAGCGATCCGGAGGCCCGGAACGATCTGGAGCAGAGACAGGTCCCACATGCCGTGGTGGCTGGGCCCATCCGGACCGGTCACCCCTGCGCGGTCCAGGACCACGGTGACGCCCGCCTTGTGCAGCGCGACATCCATCAGGAGCTGGTCGAAGGCACGGTTCAGGAAGGTCGCGTAGATCGCAACCACCGGGTGCAGGCCGCCGAAGGCGAGACCGGCGGCGGAGGTCAGCGCGTGCTGTTCCGCGATGCCCACGTCGAAGACGCGTTCCGGATGCTTCTGTGCGAAGCTGCGCAGTCCGACGGGGATCATCATGGCACCGGTGAGCGCGACGATATCCTCTCGCTCATCGGCGATGGCCGTGATCTCCTCCTCGAAGACCGAGGTCCAGGAGCGGGCACCGCCGCGGTGCACGGGCTCTCCGGTTTCAGGGTCGATGACGCCCACGGCGTGGAACTGGTCATTCTCATCGGCGCGCGCGGGTGCGTAGCCGCGGCCCTTCTCGGTCAGCGCATGCACGATCACCGGCCCGCCGTAGTTCTTGGCATCGGTGAGCGCCTCTTCCAGCGCTGCCTGATCGTGTCCGTCCACGGGTCCGATGTACTTCATTCCCAGGTCCTCGAAGAGACCCTGGGGCGCCCAGAAGTCCTTCGCGCCCTTCTTGGCAGCATGGAGGCTGCGGTAGACCATCTGGCCCATGGGTCCACCGTTCTGGAGCTTGTGCTTGGTGGTGTCCATGACGGTCTCATACGTGCGGTGGGTGCGCAGCTTATCCAGGAAGCCGCGACGCAGGCGGCCCAGCTGGTTGGCCAGTCCGCCGACGGTCGGAGCATAGGAGCGCCCGTTGTCGTTGACCACGATGATGACACGGCGGTTCTTATCCGCAGCGATATTGTTCAACGCTTCCCAGGCCATGCCCCCGGTGAGGGCGCCGTCGCCGATGATCGGGATGACGCAGCGGTCGCTCTCCCCCGCCAGGACACGAGCCTTGGAGATGCCATCTGCCCAGGACAGCGAGGATGAGGCATGCGAGGACTCCACGATGTCGTGCACCGACTCGGCGCGTTCGGGATATCCAGCGATACCGCCCTGCTGGCGAAGCGTCGAGAAGTCCTGGCGTCCAGTGACCAATTTGTGCACATAGGACTGGTGGCCAGTGTCGAAGATGATGGAATCCCGCGGTGAATCGAACACGCGGTGGATCGCCAGTGTCAGCTCGACCACGCCGAGATTGGGGCCCATATGCCCGCCGGTCTTGGAGACATTGGCGATGAGGAACTGCCGAATCTCCGCGGACAGCCGTTCCATCTGCTCGTCGCTGAGCTTGGACAGCTCCTGCGGAGACGTGATTGTCTGCAGAATACTCATGCTCGCAGTCTACCTCCCGAGGCGCCGGCTCGGCCCGTTCGCGCTGGCGGGTCAGACACGAAAGGGGCACCCCGATCCGAAGATCGAAGCGCCCCTCCCCTGCTGAGCTGAGCTCAGCCGTTCACAGACCTGGGTTCAGGCTGCTTACTTCTTCACAAGCTGACGCAGCACGTACTGGAGGATGCCGCCGTTGCGGTAATAATCGGCTTCACCTGGAGTATCGATGCGCACGACGGCGTCGAAGCTGATCTCGGTCCCATCTTCCTTCACCGCGGTGACCTTCACGGTCTTGGGCGTGGTGCCGTTGTTCAGCTCAGTCACTCCTGAGATCGAGAAGGTCTCGAAACCATCCAGACCAAGCGTCTGAGCGGACTCGCCCTCGGGGAACTGCAGCGGCAGCACACCCATGCCGATCAGGTTCGAACGGTGGATGCGCTCGAAGGACTGGGTGATGACCGCCCGGACACCGAGCAGGCTCGTGCCCTTGGCGGCCCAGTCGCGGGATGACCCTGAACCGTATTCCTTGCCGCCCAGGACGACCAGCGGAATTCCGGCTTCCTGGTAGTTCACTGCCGCGTCGTAGACCGCCGCCTGCGGAGCACCTTCCTTCGTGAAGTCACGGGTGTAACCGCCTTCCACGCCATCCAGGAGCTCATTCTTGATACGGATGTTCGCGAAGGTGCCGCGGATCATGACTTCGTGGTTTCCGCGGCGAGAGCCGTAGGAGTTGAAGTCCTTGCGCGCCACACCGTTCTCCAGCAGATACTTGCCGGCCGGGGTGTCCGACTTGAAGGAACCTGCTGGTGAGATGTGGTCGGTGGTGACCGAATCGCCCAGCTTCAGCAACACCCGGGCACCCTCGATGTCGGTGACCTCGGAGGGCTCCAGGTTCATGCCGTCGAAGTAGGGGGGCTTCCGCACGTAGGTGGAGTCCTGGTCCCAGGCGAAGGTGGAGCCTTCGGGAGTGTTCAGTTCCTGCCACCGGTGGTCGCCGTCGAAGACGGTGGCGTACTTGGAGGTGAACATCTCTGTGTCGATGGAGTCATCGATGATCTGCTGCACCTCGATCGGGTCCGGCCAGATGTCAGAGAGGAAGATGCCCTTGCCGGACTCATCGTGACCCAGCGGCTCGTTCTCGAAATCGAAGTCCATCGTGCCTGCCAGCGCGTAGGCGACCACCAGTGGCGGAGAGGCCAGGTAGTTCATCTTCACGTCCGGGTTGATCCGGCCTTCGAAGTTGCGGTTGCCCGAGAGCACCGAGGTCACGGCGAGGTCCTGCTCCTGGATCTTCTGTGAGATCTCTTCCTCGAGCGGACCGGAGTTACCGATGCAGGTGGTGCAGCCGTAGCCGACCACGTAGAAGCCGACCTTCTCGAGGTACTCGATCAGCCCCGACTTCTCGTAGTAGTCGGTGACGACCTTGGAGCCCGGCGCCAGGGAGGTCTTGACCCATGGCTTATTGGTCAGGCCCTTCTCCACTGCGTTGCGAGCCAGCACACCGGCGGCCATCATCACATTCGGGTTCGAGGTGTTGGTGCAGGACGTGATCGAAGCGATGGACACCGCTCCATGATCCAGATTGAACTCTCGGCCGTCGGGCATGGTGACCGGGGTGGGGTTCGACGGGCGGCCATCGACCGGTGCACCTGAGGTGTCGCGCGGCTTGTCCGCCGAAGACTGCTCATCGGTCGCATCGTGTGACGGTGCGTCCGAGGCCGGGAAGGACTCTTCGGAGGTCTCGTCGACTACGCCGTTGGTGGTCGAACCATCCTTGGCGTAGTTGTGGATGTCCTTGCGGAACTGCTCCTTGGCATCTGTGAGCTCGATCCGGTCCTGCGGGCGCTTCGGACCAGCGATCGAAGGCACCACTGTGGAGAGGTCCAGTTCCAGGAACTCCGAGAAGCGCAGCTCGCGGGAGGGATCGTGCCACATGCCCTGTTCCTTGGCGTAGGCCTCGACCAGCGCCAGCTGCTCCTCGGTGCGCCCGGTCAGACGCAGGTAGCCCATGGTGACGTCGTCGATGGGGAACATCGCGGCGGTGGAGCCGAACTCAGGTGACATATTGCCGATGGTCGCGCGGTTCGCCAGCGGGACCGCTGCCACACCCTCGCCATAGAACTCGACGAACTTTCCGACCACGCCATGCTCACGGAGCATCTGGGTGATGGTCAGCACGACGTCGGTGGCCGTGGCGCCGGCAGGGATGGACCCGCTGAGCTTGAAACCGACCACGCGCGGGATGAGCATGGAGATCGGCTGGCCGAGCATCGCTGCCTCGGCCTCGATGCCGCCCACGCCCCAGCCGAGCACGCCGAGTCCGTTCTCCATAGTGGTGTGGGAGTCAGTGCCCACGCAGGTGTCGGGGTAGGCGCGGAGCACGCCGTCGACCTCTCGGGTCATGACTGTGCGAGCCAGATTCTCGATGTTGACCTGGTGGACGATGCCCATACCAGGGGGAACCACCTTGAAGTCGTCGAATGCGGTCTGGCCCCAGCGCAGGAACTGGTAGCGCTCACCGTTGCGCTGGTACTCCATGTCCATATTGCGTTCAATCGCATCGGAGTTGCCGAAGGAGTCGATCTGGACGGAGTGATCGATCACCATCTCAGCAGGTGCCAGCGGGTTGATCTGCTCAGGCTTGCCGCCCAGCTCCTTGACTGCCTCACGCATGGTCGCGAGGTCCACGATGCAGGGCACACCGGTGAAGTCCTGCATGAGGACGCGCCCCGGGGTGAACTGGATCTCGGTATCGGGCTGGGCGTTCTCATCCCACTGCGCCAGAGCTTTGATGTGCTCGGACGTGACATTGGCACCGTCTTCGGTGCGCAGAAGGTTCTCGAGCAGGACCTTCAGGCTGTAGGGAAGGGAGTCATATCCCTCCACAGCATTGAGTCGGAAGATTTCGTAGTCGGTGCCATCGACGTCGAGGACGCCCTTGGCCCCGTAACTGTCCGGATTATTCACTCGGGACTCCTTGATAGTTGCCAGTCGTGCCAGCCCAGGCAGGAAAAAGCCGGGCCCTTGGATCGGTATTCATTCTACTCTTTCAGAGTTCTGTGACTCCCGTCATGCAATGACGGGCGTGCCGCTCACCTGCGCCGCGGCGGCGTGAACAGCGCCACCGATTCCATATGGTGAGTATTCGGGTAGAGATCGAAGACCCGCAGGTCAGCCAGTTCCCAGCCGCGGCTCATGAGTGACTTCGCATCGCGTGCGAAGGAGGACGGCTCACAGGAGACATAGACGATCTGCTGCGGTGCCGCGGCGGCGAGTCCCGCGATCACCTGCTCCCCCACACCTGCGCGGGGTGGATCGATCACGATGACGTCACGGTGGCCCAATCGGTCCAAGACTCGTTCCACCGGCGCCTGAAGCACCTCGACATGCGGTGCACCAGCGAAGAGCGTCTGTGCGCTCCGACTGGACCCCGGCGCACCTTCGATGCTCAGCACCGATCCGTTCGCTCCGGTGAGCTGCGCGGCCCATGCGGTGAAGAGTCCGGCACCGGCGTAGAGGTCAGCCACTGCGGCTCCAGCAGGCACCTGAGCCATGGCATCCACGGCGCTGACCAGGCTGGCCGGCGCATTGCGGTGGATCTGCCAGAAGTCCTCGGGTTGAATCTCTACCGAGGACAGCGGCTTTCCCGCTCCCCCGGAGAGAACCGGAAGGGGTTCTGTGACCGTGCGAGAACCGGCGACGACGGTATAGCTGGTCTTTCCGGGTCTGCGGGACTGGTCGCTGCCTGCCGTTGCTCGCTGTCCTCGGCCCCTGCGACCGTTCGGCCGTCCCGATCTCCGGTTGGAGGGCGCAGCTGTGCGATGGGCTTCCGTTCTCGCCAGGATGATGCTGACGATGCTGGGGTCCCGTCCGTGGAGCTGCTGCAGCCTGGCACTGAGAGCCTCGAGCTGCTCTGCGTCGATACCTTCACGGGCATGCACGAGAAGCGTCACCGCTGCCCCAGCCCCGGCCGCGACGGCGTCGACGCGCTCGGCCCCGGTGAAGTTCCAGCCGAAGATCGCACTTTCGTGGATCGAGCTGACTGCAAGGGGCATGCCACGAAGCTCGATGAGATCGTTGCTGCGGTGCGGCTTCATGCTCAGCGCACCTTCGGCACTCACCGCGAAGTTGACCCGGGTCCGCCAGTGCAGGCCATGGTAGGGACCCTCGGAGAGGACATCTTCCACATGCAGCTCTCCGTCACCGGAGGTCTGTGGCAGATGCTGGTCCTGGATGGAGAAGCCTCCGATGCGCTGCATCGTGTCGCGAAAGACCTGCGCCTTGAGCCGGCGCTGATGTTGATCGGTGATGTGACCGAACTCTGCACCGCCCACCGGGAGCCTGTCATTCTCATGGGCGCGCAGGGAATCGGCGAGCTTCCAGATATGCCGTCGGCGATAGTCCGAGGGGTTGATCACCTCGACGACGTCGGCACGCCAGTACTTCGCACCTTCGCCGCCTTCGGTGATGCGGGCGCGAACGGTCTCTCCCGGAATCGCGTGGCGAACGAAGACCACCCGTCCCTCATGGCGCGCCACGCAGTGCCCGCCATGGGCCATCGGACCGATTTCAAGTGTCAGGGTCTGGGTCATAGCGTGTTCCCCGCCTTCCCAGCACTGGAGCCTTCTGCGGGAACCTCGTCCTCGAGCGGGCGGGTGATCATCCAGCCGATCCAGAGTGCCAGCGCGTAGAGCGGAATGCCCATCACCAGTCGGGCGGTGCCGAGACCGGCAACGTCATCTGCGAGGTAGAGCGGGATCTGGACCACCAACCGGGCAGCCGGAACGCTGAGGAGAATCCAGGTGGCGACCGAATAACGACGCCGCCGAACGGGATCCTTGCGCCAATCGAGTCCCTCCCCTCGGACCACCCCGAAGAGGAGACCGAGAAACGGCCATTTGACCAGGATCGAAACCATGAATGCGAGCAGGTAGCCGGCGTTGATCAGGAAGCCCCAGGCGTAGAAATCCCGCGCGTCACCAGTGCGGTAAGCCACGAAGGCGCAGATCAGAATGCCCGCGAGTCCCGCGAGCGATTGCATCAGGGACCCTTTTTGGACCAGTCGAACAAAGGCGAAACCGAGACCCAGCGCGACGGAGATGACCAGCGCCGTCGTCAGGTCCTCAGTGACCAAGAAGCTGACCAGGAAGGCCACGGAGGGAAGCGAGCTCTCGAGGAGCCCGCGGACGCCACCGACGGAAGCGAGGACGTCGAGGGAACCATCCTCGCCGGTCTGCACCCGGGATTTGGCGGCGCTGCTCAGCTGCGCTTCCGCCTCCGCTGGCGCCGGCGACTCCCGAGGCGGCTCTCCGGGCTCAGCTGACATCGCTCACCGGGGCGGCCGCTGGATTGGGACTGGGTGAATCATCACGCCGCTGCGCGCGGTTGCGCGGGACCACGACGCGCTTGGCACCTTCTGGTGGCTGCAGCCGAAGCAGCTCACGTGGCGGCAGCGGGTCATCGCCGCGGACGACGACGATCTTGGAGAACAGCTCCTCCACCGCGCGGGCGGCAGAGGCGTCGATGGCCCCCCGTCCGCCTACGACGCCTCGGAGGAACCAGCGGGGGCCTTCGAATCCGATGAAGCGTGCCACGCGCCAGCCTTTGCGACCATCCTTGAGCGTCGTGGGCACGCGGGCTGCAAGTTCTTTGCCGAACCGGCCATCCACCTGCTTGACCTTGCCGTTCTGCTTGATGACCGACTCTTCGATCTGCTGGAGAACCTCGTTCCAGGTGCCTCCGGACTTCGGGGCGGAGAAAGGCTGGACCTGGATCGTCGCCTCTTCGACCATGATGGTGAGTGCCACCACGCGCTTGGTCTTCTGGTCGATGTCGAGTCGCACCTGCTGGTTCTTGGCCGCTGGTATCAGCAGCGCACCGAAGTCCAGGTAGCCCTTCTTGGACTCAAGTTCGCGGAAGTCGCGAGGTCCGCTGAGGGCTGGCAAATCTGCGGCGTCGACCGCTGCAGAATCAATCGTGGCGGAACCGGTAGTAGCAGAATCACTCGCTGCGGAACCGGTCGCTGCGGAATCGGCCGCGTTGGACTCCGATGTCGTGGCGTCATCACGTGACTGTGCCGCGTCGAGACCCTCTCCGGTGTTCGTCTCGTTGGTCCCGGCACCCGTCCGCGCCGTCGCGGATTCGGTCTTGGGTGCTGTCTTCTTCTTGCCGAAGAGCATGCCTGTCCTCCTGGTCGGTTCTCAGCTGGTCTATCGTCCGGTGGAGCCGAAGCCGCCTGCACCGCGGTCACTGACATCGAGCTCTTCAACTGCGATGAAATCGGCCTGCTCCACCTTTTGCAGGATCAGCTGTGCGATGCGATCCCCCCGGTCAAAGTGAACCGATTCGTGGCGATCCGTGTTGAGCAGACACACCTTGATCTCCCCACGATACCCAGCATCCACGGTTCCGGGGGCGTTGACCACGGTGATTCCATGGCGCACGGCCAAGCCGCTGCGAGGATGGACCAGACCCACCCATCCGAGCGGGATCGCCAGGGCAACTCCGGTGGGCACAAGGCGCCGCTCTCCCGGTGCGAGGGTGAACTCCTCTGCGGTGAGCAGATCGGCTCCAGCGTCGCCGGGGTGGGAGTAATCGGGCAGGTCGAGACCTGGGTCCAGTTGCTTGATGGGTACCGAGATGCGATTCACAGCCACGAGTCTACCGCTGGGCCAGACCCCACCGGTCGGGCGGACATGCGACGATAGTGTCATGAGTGAGAAGAGTTTCAACAGCCCCGCGACGCCCGCCCCAGCGGGCAAGGAATCTGTCTATACGGAGAAGCTCTGGCCCGCCTGGTGGCTATGGGTCGCAGGAGTTCTTCTGGGGGCATCACTTTCGCTCATCTTCTTCCCGATCAGCGTCACCTTCGGACTCATCACCATGTTCATCGGGATCGCTCTGGTCATCTTCGGTCTGGTCATCACGACGCCGACCCTGGAGGTTTCTGCGGGAACACTGCGGGTGGGGCGGGCGCATATTCCCACGAAGCACCTGGGGCGCATCGTCGCACACAGCGGAGACGCCGCAAGGGAGCAGCTGGGCCCCGGCTTTGATGCGAGCTCCTATCAGTGCATCCGAGGCTGGATCGATCCGGTGATCACCGCCGAGATCATTGATCCCCAGGACGCGACCCCCTACTGGATCTTCTCCACCAGAAAGCCAAACGCCGTGCTCTCAGCGTTGGGCTCCGTGGAGCCCGTGCAAGAGCACGGCGTCAGTTTCGAATGAGTCGATCCCGCTAGCGGGGCCGCTCACACACGCCCGTCAGGGCGCTTCTGCGGGGCAGCTCAGCCCTCGCAGTCCTTGCAGAAGAACATTCCGTTCTCCTCACGGGCAACCTGGGAGCGGTGACGCACCAGGAAGCAGGATGAGCAGGTGAACTCATCAGACTGAGCTGGCAAGACACGAACCTGCAGCTCTTCATCGGAGAGGTCGGCTCCTGGGAGCTCAAACCCTTCCGCTGCTTCGGTCTCGTCCTCATCAACTACAGAGGACTGCCGCGAGGTATTTCGATTCTTCAGCTCTTCGATCGAATCTTCACTGGATTCGTCATCGTTCTTTCGCGGCGCGTCGTAATCAGTTGCCATAAGAGGTGCTCCACACTCCGAATTCTTGAGATCGAAGCGCTCGATGAACGGCTTCTGAGTGAAGCTGATTGAGCGCGATTTCCCTGTGCCGTGGCCCCCTGCCGGCCCGGACTCACGCCCGATCCGCAGAACATGTGGGAAATTCTGGTCGGAGCGATTGTGTCTCATCCGGATCGTAGAACCAAATTCGCCTGATTCATTGAGCCCTGGGCTGACATTTGCGTAATAAGGGCGCTCTAGAGGGGCCGGAACAGGACCCAAAGAATGTCATGAAGAGCCCGATAGAGCAATCCTTGAAGGAGTGGTTGAGAAGTTCGGTCGTTTTTGATCCGCACCGCGATACAGTGGCCCGAATAACCACCAGCTCGTTCTTCGGAGGAAGCCCAAATGCAGCACCTGCGCATCGTCGGGGTCAAAGAAGAGGAGCACCCAGCGCGGCTCATCCTTTCCGACGACTCCGGCCAGGAGTTCGCCCTGCCCATCGACGAGGCCCTTCGTCAGGCCACGGCCAAGCCGGCCGCTCCCACCGTCAAGACAGCTCCCGCCCCGCACCCGCTGACTCCGCGAGAGATACAGTCACGACTGCGAGCCGGCGCGACTGTGGACCAGGTCGTGGAGGCATCCGGGCTCAGCCCGGCACATGTCCAGCGTTACGCCGGGCCTGTGCAGGCTGAACGTGCCTACATGGCCCAGCGGGCACAATCCACTCAGATCGCAGCCCCCTCCACCGCACAGGCTCACCGCGTGGCTTTCGGCGACAGCCCTGCCACCCTCGAGGCAATGGTCAAGGTCCGGCTCCGCGCAATGGACGTCGATCTCTCCACGTTGAGCTGGGATGCCTGGCGCCGGGAAGACGGGCTCTGGCAGATCACCTGCAGCTTCGACGTCGATTCCTCCGTGACTCACGGCGCAGGAATCGGCCTCAAACCACCCGCCGAGTGGGTCTTCCAGGCGGAGACCCGTCACCTCCGTGCGGCCAATCGCTGGGCCGAATCGCTGAGCGTGCTGGTAGGGCCCGCCGGCAAGGTCTCCCCCGATCGTGGCGAAGCTGAGAGCGGCTCCGGGCAAACGGGTCCACGCCGCCTCACCGCGGTGGATACCCCTTTTGACGTGGAAGATTCTTCTCAGGCGCCCATCTCCCCCAACTACTCCCCCGGGGCCAGCCCCGGGGAGCGTCGCGCGAGCGGACCCGCAGGACGCTCGGGAGCATCGTCACGCGCCGGTGATGCCGCAGCACCGCGCGGAGAAGGCCGCGAGCACGAGGACCTGCTCGAGGTCCTGCGCGCACGTCGGGGCCAGCGGCTTGGTGCCGACGCAGAAGCCGATGACCGGCTCGCGCTCATGCTCAACCGCCAAGACCCCGCCGAACGCGAGGAGGTCACGGGCCTCTCGGCTGTCGATGAGAACGAGGAAGAGCATTCGACTATGCCGCTGCCACGGTTGCGTCCCGTGAAGTCTCCGAGCGACTCCGGCACCGGCACCGCCGAGGAACAGGATCCGACCACACATCCCGAGAACAGCGATGACCAGGGTGACTCAGAGGCGGACCCGAGATTCCGGGAAACGTCAGGCCGCAGAGATGCTGCGCATCGACAGCACAGCACCTCCACCCAGGACCGCAGCGCCGACGCTGCGGATGCTTCGGTCGACGCCTGGGGCTTCGCCTATGAGGAAACACCTGCCTCTGCACCGGAGCATGCCCCCGAGAACTCAGCGGACCCAACAGAACCCGCAGACGGCGCGGAGTCGGTCGAGACAGAGCCGACCGTCGCCGGGAAGCCCCGCAAGAAGCCAGCTGCACGCCGAGCCAATATGCCGAAGTGGGACGACATCCTCTTCGGATCCAAGAACGACTAGACCGGGGCTAAGACCCCGCGAGCTGGATCAACGGGACCTGGCGCTCGGCCTCGGTGAGCGACCCGTGCTGTCCGACCATCTCCATCGGGGCTGTACCCACACGATCACAGTGGTAGAGCGCGATATCTGCGTGCACAGCGACAAGAACATCTCCGATGCGGCCCTGAACCCGGTCTTCCACGGCACCGAACCACCCGGCCTCAAGGACCTGATCCCGAGTAAGCACCCAGGCTCGGTCGCCGAACTCAGACTCCCAGCTGGCTTGAACTGCCTCTGGGCTGGTTCCTGGCTCGGCATAGAGCTGCACGAGCCTGGGCTCACCGCCGGTATGTCGCACACCGCTGAGCAGATGGGACTGTGCTGAGTAGTCCAGCCGGTTGGCGGCGGCGATATCCACCATGCCGTGATCCGCGGTGAGAAGCACTGACGCCTGGTCGCCGTATCTACGGTGCAGCAGCGCAGTGAACCGCTCGACCTCGGCATCGAGCATCTCAAGCATGGCGAGCCATTCTGGCGAGTCCACACCATGGCGATGACCGGTCTTATCGAGTTCATCGACGTAGAGGTACACAAGCTGTTTCACGGCGGGCCCGCGACGGGTCGCGCCCTTGGCCGGGCGCTGCGAGTCTATCCACTCCGCGGCGGCCGCGAACCTTGCGTCCATCCGATTCGCCCCGGCGAAATCGCCACCGGAGAGTACAGCCGAGGTCAGCTGTGAATGTCCGAACTTCGGTCGCGAGGCGGTCAGCACTGCTGCCCCGGCCTCAGCCGCGCGACGCAGGACCGAGGGGTATGGCTGCCACTGCCCAGGGTCTACCTCCTCATCCCAACGACCGAGCATATTGACGACCCGGTCAAGCTCGGGAGCCAGGATGTCGTACCCGACGAGTCCGTGCGCTCCGGGGGCCAGTCCGGTTCCCAGAGAGGCGAGGGATGCCGCCGTCGTCGTCGGGACTCCGACGTCGAGGATCTGGGCGCGGGAGCTCTGCCTCCAGGCTGAGGCCAAGAAACGGGCATGGCCGGAGTACCTGGCAAGCAGCGAATCCCCGAGTCCGTCCACCATGACCACCACGGAGATATTCGCTTGCCTGACGCCCAGTCGGTTCTCGAATCCCTCCAGGTCCAGCCCCGCGGCCGCGGAAGTCATCACGTGGCGCAGGTGGGCGCCGTCGTAGTCCGGAGCGGGCGGCAGAGGTCGAGAAGCTGTGCTCATGGCCGGCACTGACTCAGCGGGCGTGTTTCACGCAGGCGCGGCGCAGTGCGCGCACGAAGCCTCGCGCCTCGTCGACTGCTGTGTCGCCTTCTGCCGTGGCGGCGATCCGCAGCACGATGTCCTCGGGCACCCAGTTCCCGGTGTCACCGTGGTCGGCCACGCACTCAGGATTGCCGCAGTCCGCGGGGTAGGTGTCGAACCGGGCTCCACCGGTCCACGTCAGGTTCAGCGAGACCTCGGCCAGTGAGCGCTCCGGGGTGAAGTTCTCCGGGTGGCGATGGACCTCGGAGAGGATCAGTGACCGAATCCGGCTCACCGGAACCACTTCGGTGGAGATCCGCGCCACCGTGTCGGCGCGCGCCGGGTGCGCTGAACCTTCATGACCGAAAGAGGGCCCGTCCTCCGCTTCGAGGTCGTGATCATCAAGGTGTGCAACGACTATGACGTCCTGGGCGAGGGCGACGACCGTGATGTGCCTGTGGACCTCTTCCATATCGAAATGGGTGTCCACATGCACGATCTGGTGTGTGACTTCACGCTCATCCAGCGCTTCGGTCACCGTATGGTGCACCAGGGCTGGATAGAAGCCGCCGCGTTCGATGGCTTCCTTCAAAGACAAGGTGGAGGTGGCTGTTCGGTGGTTCTCTCCGGACCCGTGCTGGCTAAACGTCATGCGAACAATGCTATCGGGTACCGGGATTCGCCGGTGCGCTCCACATACGGGATACTAGAGCGGTGCCAGGAAACGCGACTTTTCATCACCGCAACGCCGCCCTCCTCTCCGTGACGGAGGTTCAGGCCCCGGAAGTCCTCACGTCAAAGGATCTCGACCGGCGCTTGGCGGATGCGCTCAAACGTCTCAAGCTGCCCACGGGCCTGCTGCAACGAGTGGCCGGGGTGAAGGCTCGGCGGAACTGGTCCAAACCCGGTGACGTGCGTGCCGGCACGGTGGAGGCTGGACGCCGCGCCCTCGCCGCCGCGGGGATCGCGGCGGAGGACGTCTCGATGATGATCAACACCTCGGTCTCTCGCGAGCACCTTGAACCGTCGGTGGCAGTGGGTGTCCACCACGATCTGGGCCTGCCCACCTCTGCGATGAACTTCGACATCACCAATGCCTGCCTGGGCTTCGTCAATGCCATCACCCTGGCAAGCTCCATGATCGACGCCGGGCAGGCCAAGTATGTGCTGATCGTCAACGGCGAGGATGCCAAGAAGGTCCAGGACGCCACTGTGGAGCGGATCAACTCGCTCGAGAAGATGGCATCGCGTGATGACTTCATGGCCGAGTTTGCCTCCTTGACCCTCGGCTGCGGCGCCGCTGCGGCAGTGATCGGCCCGGCTGATATGCACCCCGAGGGCCACCGCATCGTCGGTGGCGTGACCCGCGCAGCCACACAGCACCACGGACTCTGCGTGGGCGACCATCATGGGATGTTCACCGATGCCCGCGGGCTGCTCGAAGGTGGACTGGAACTGGTCATGGACGCCTGGAACGACGCCCGCGAGCACTTCGAATGGGACTCCATGGATTCCTACATCACCCACCAGGTGTCCGCGCTGCACACCTCTTCGATCGTGAAGGCCGCGAAGCTGGACAAGAAGCGCGTTCCCGTCACCTACCCGGAGCTGGGCAATGTCGGACCGGCTTCGCTGCCGATCACCCTGGCCCGCGAGTCAGAGCGTCTGCAGTCAGGAGATCGCGTGCTCTGCATGGGCGTGGGCTCCGGACTCAACACCGCAATGTTGGAGATCCAATGGTGAGTCTGGCCCCAGCCTTCAAGCCCATCGCCGCAGCCGCGGCTCGGCTCCCGCTCGATCACGCACCCGCCGAGACGCAGGCCTTCCCTGGTCTGGATCCCGAGTGGTCACGACTTGTCACCGCCAAGACCGACGACGGCGCCCGCACCTTTCACGTGCTTGACACCGGGCCTGCGCTGGCGGCCCGTGGAATCAAGCCCACCGGCACCATCCTGGCAGTGCATGGAAACCCCACCTGGTCATACCTCTGGCGCTCAGTGCTGCGGGCTTCAGTGGAACGGGCCGAAGCCGGCGCAGCGTGGCGTGTGATCGCCCCGGATCAGCTCGATATGGGCTTCTCCGATCGGCTCGCGCATCCAGAGCCCCCGGCCCCCGATGCGCCAAGCTACCGCCGCCTCGAGCAGCGACTGGGAGACCTCGACGCGCTGATGGATGCCTTAGACGTCGACACCAGCTCCACACTTGTCACCCTGGGCCACGACTGGGGCGGAATCATCTCCCTGGGCTGGGCAGTGCGCCAGAGCGGTCAGGTCGACGCGGCAGTGAGCCTGAACACCGCCGTGGATCATCCGGTTCAGGAGCAGGTTCCTGCGGCACTGCGAGCCGCGATGGCCCCTGCGGTCCTGCCGGCAGCCACCGTCTCCAGCGAAGGATTCCTGCGCGTCACGCTCGGACTCAGCGAACCTTCGCTCAGCCCCGAGGTGCGTGCTGCCTACCGCGCTCCCTACACCTCACGCAGCGGCCGCGGCGGCATCGGCGGATTCGTCGCGGACATTCCTGCAACCAGTGACCATGTCTCCCGAGCCGCGCTCACCCAGGTCTCGGCAGGATTGCGTGAATGGGGGAAGCCCACGCTCCTGCTCTGGGGACCCAAAGATCCGGTCTTCCAGGACCGCTACCTCGCAGACCTGCAATCACGGGTGCCGCACGCTGATCTCCACCGCTTTGAGGGCGCCGGCCACATGCTCGTGGAAGAGCGGGACATCGCAACCCCGCTCTTCACCTGGCTGGATGATCATTTCGCCCGCTCAGCCGACCCAGCCCGCTCAGTTGTTGATGGAGCAGCGGAGGCCGCTGAACATGCACGCGGTGACCTACGCTCCCCGGAGCCTGCAGGCGAGGTCCACGGACTCCATGACCAGATCGCGGCCATGGTGGACTCCGCGCGTCGGGACAGCCCCGCCGTCGTCGATATGACCGCCGAACCGGAAGCCTGGAGCACCGCTGAGGATGCCGCTACCGGAGACCGGGCCCTGACCTGGGGCGAACTTTCTTCGCAGGTGGACGCCCTCGCGGTGGGCCTTCGCGCCACGGGTGTCCGCAGCGGGGACCGGGTCTCTCTTCTGGTGACCCCCGGCAGCTCACTGACCGTGATCCTGTACGCCTGCCTGCGCATCGGCGCGGTAGCCGTGGTGGCCGACGCTGGACTCGGCGTGCGTGGCATGACGCGGGCGGTGCGGGCCGCCCGTCCAGACTGGGTCATCGGCGCACTTCCCGGACTCACTCTTGCCCGCAGTCTGGGCTGGCCCGGGAGACGAATCAGCCTGGACTCCCTCTCGGCAAGGCGCGCAGCTCTGCTGGGCACCGTGGCCTCGGTGGAATCGCTGCTGCGTCGCCACGAGGGCGAAGCCCCTGAGCAGCTGGCCCACCCTGCGGCCGAAGATCCAGCCGCGATCCTCTTCACCTCGGGCTCGACAGGCCCTGCCAAGGGTGTCCTGTACACCCACGGGCGCCTCGGCGCACTCGCAGCCCTGCTGGTGTCACAGTTCAGGATCTCCCCCGGGTCTTCGCTGATCGCAGGGTTTGCGCCCTTTGCGCTTCTGGGGCCTGCCATCGGTGCCACCTCGGTGACCCCTGACATGTCCGTGACCCGACCGGCCACATTGACCGCACAGGCTGTGGCCGACGCCGCACTCGCCGGGGACGCGACGATGTTCTTCGGTTCGCCCGCCGCGCTTCGCAATGTGGTGGCCACCGCCGGAAGCCTCTCCAGGCTGCAGCGTCAGGCCCTAGGCGGGATCCAGGTGGTGCTCTCCGCAGGCGCCCCCGTGCACCCTGACCTGCTCCAGGAAGTCCAGGACATCTTCCCCGCCGCAGAGATCCACACTCCCTATGGCATGACCGAGGGCCTGCTGCAGGCTGATATCGATCGCGAAGGCGTCGTCGAGGCCATGGCGACCGGGCAGTCAGGGGTATGCGTGGGCACCCCGGTGGGCGGGGTCCGGTTCGCGCTGGCACCCCTGGATGAGCAGGGGAATCCTGCGGAACAGCTGATCGAGCCCACTGAGGCACCAGGAGTGCTGGGCGAGATCGTGGTCTCCGCCGCGCATCTGAAGGCAGGCTACGACCGCCTCTGGTTCACCGACCGGCACTCCCGCCGGGACACCAAGGACGGGCTGATCTGGCACCGCACCAATGACATCGGCCATTTCGACGAACAGGGCCGGCTCTGGATCGAAGGTCGACTGCAGCACGTGCTGCGCACCGCGGAAGGACCCTTCGGACCAGGCACCGTGGAGACACCCGTGGATGCGCTGCCCGAGGTGGCCCGCAGCGCTGCTGTTCCCGTCGGGCCCGCCGGCACACAGTCCGTCGTGGTGATCGTGGAGCCGAACGAAGCTCAGCACGATCTGCGCAGTGGACGCTCTCCGCTTGCCGAGGCGACATTCGCCTCCCGCGTGCGCGCCGCGGCTACAGGAGTCCAGGTCTCGGCGGTATTGATTCTTCCTCAGATGCCCACAGACGTGCGGCACAACTCGAAGATCGACCGGACGCTGCTCGCCTCCTGGGCCGAACGGGTGCTCGCCGGTGAGAAGGTTCGCACTCCGTGAGCTCACTGATCGAGCCTGGCGCCAGAGTCTTGGTTACCGGCGCCTCCGGTCTGCTGGGCAGAAGCGTGGCGCAGCGACTGATGGAAGAGGGCTACCGCGTGACGGTGCTCCAGCGCGGCACCTCGGCGCTCGAAGGCGTCGATGAAGTGCGTGGATCGCTCTCAGATCCCGCTGCGGTGGCACGTGCCACCCAGGGCCAGGATGCGGTGATCCATATGGCCGCCAAGGTGTCAGTATCGGGAGCCCACGAAGACTTCGTCGAGGTCAATGTGCGCGGCACCGAACGCCTCCTGGAAGCTGCTCGCACTGCGGGTGTCACCGATTTTCTGCATGTCTCCTCCCCCTCGGTGGCCCATTCCGGAGCATCATTGATCGGCGCTGGGGCCGAACCAGCAGACCCGGATCACGCCCTCGGAAGCTATGCCAAGACCAAGGCCCAGGCCGAGCTGATCGCCGAGGCGCACGGCAGATCCGACCTCAATGTTCTGATTCTTCGTCCACATCTGGTCTGGGGACCAGGTGATGGACAGCTCACCAGCAGGATCATCGACCGTGCACGATCTGGGCGCATGCCGATCCTTGGTTCAGGGGCCGCGCTGGTCGACAGCCTCTATATCGACAATGCTGTGGATGCCTTCCTCGCGGGTCTGCGCCGGCTGCCGCAGATCGCGGGACAGCGCCTGGTGCTCACCAATGGCGAGCCCAGGCCGATCGGTGAACTGATCACGGGGATGGCGGCCGCAGGCGGCGCACCTGCGCCGCGGCTGCGACTGGCACCCGGTCTCGCGAAGGCGGCGGGCGCCGTCGTCGAGCGGCTGTGGGCATTCAGCGAAAAGGTCGCCGGCCCACGCAGTGATGAACCCCCGATGACGAAGTTCCTCGCCGAACAGCTCTCCACGGCGCACTGGTTCGATCAGCGCCAGACCCAGGAGGCGCTGGACTGGACTCCGCGGATCAGCATCGATGCCGGGTTGAAGCTGCTTCACGAACACATCCGCTCCACAGGCAGCGTGCTCTAGCCCTCTAGAGGCGTCAGTAGATGCTGATCGCCCGGCGCGCCGAGTCCGTGCGCTGTTCCGGATTCGCGATCTCGATCCCAGCGTGGAGCACCTGCACCCCGTCGGGCGATGCCAGCACAGGAGTCAGCTCAAGCGAGGCCACCTGAGGGTGGTTGTCCTTGAGCATCGCCACCCGCTGCAGAGTGTCCTCGAGCCCAGCGATATCCGCCGCCGGGACGCCCTTATATCCAAAGAGCCGCTTGGCAGCGCGAGGCCGCCTGACGAGTCCGCGCAGATCCTGATCGGTCAGCGGAGGAACCGCGTGGGCCCAGTCATCAAGCAGCTCCACGGCATCCCCGGAGAGGCCGAATGACACCACCGGCCCCATGAGCGGATCCTCGATCGCGCGCACCACGCAGCCCTGACCCGCAGGGGCCATGGACTGCAGCTCCAACCCCGCGGTGCCATAGTCGGCCAGGACCTCGCGCATCTCCACGACGGCGCGGCGCAGCTCTTCGGCGTTCTCGATGTTCAGCTGCACACCGCCCAGATCCAGCCGGTGTCGAAGATAAGTGTTCGTGGACTTCACGGCGACCGGGTACCCGAGCTCCTCCGCGGCCGTCACTGCCTCCTCCTCCGTGGAGAAGACCACAGAGCGCAGCACGGACATCCCGTAGACCTCGAGCAGCTCAGCGCAGCGCTCCTGAGAAAGCGACTGCAGCTGCGCACCAGGGACCTCTTCCAGCCACTTGTCCAGCAGCTCATCGCCACGCCGGGCGGCCGCGGTTCCCTCGAGCCCCGAGGGTATATACGCCTCGCCGATCCCCTCGGAGCGCCAACGCTGATAGCGCACGATCTTGGCCAGCGCCACCAGGGACCGTTCCGGCGAGGAGAACACCGGGAACCCCTGCTGCAGCGAACCAGCCTCGATCACTGGCGCTGCGTTGCCGATATGGTTCAGCGGCACACTCGCATCGAGCACGCCGATCCAGGAGGCAACCATCGGCTTCGTATGCTGCCGGGCGGTCTGTGAGATCAAGCGGCTGTGATCGTAGTGCTCCCCCGTCACCGCCGGCTGCAGGCACAGCGCCACCGCATCGACATCCTCGGCGTCGAAGAGCTCCTCCAGAGCAACGGCAAGCGCGGCGTCGGCCTCGGCCCGGGGCAGATCGAGATTGAGATTCCCGACGACGCGTGCAGCCGTCAGACCCAGAGTTCCGGCGGTATCGGCCAGGATCCGACCCATAGAGGGTGAGTTCGAAAGGATGCCGATCCGGTCCCCGCCTGGCAGCGGCTGAGTGGCGAGCACCTGCAGCACATCCATGAGCGAATCATGATTGCCCACCTGGATCACCCCAGAGTGCTCGAGCATCGAATCCACCGCACCGATGGGCGCCCGTGTCGTTCGCACCTCATGCCCCGGCGGCAGGCTGCGTCCCATGACGTCGGATTTCGCGACGACGATCGGTTTGGTCCGCGAGAGTCGACGAGCGATCCGGGAGAACTTGCGCGGATTGCCGAAGCTCTCCAGGTACACCCCCACCGCCCTTGTGGAATCGTCATCCTCGAAATACTGCATGGCATCGTTGCCGGAGAGATCTGCTCGGTTGCCGGCAGAGATCACTGATGAGAGTCCAAGCTCGCGCCGATTCGCCTGCGCAAAGAGGGACACCCCGATCGAGGCCGACTGAGAGAAGAGACCCACCCCGCCCCGCAAGGGCATCGTCGGGGAGAGCGACGCATTCAGCGAGACGTCGGGGTCTGTGTTGAGCAGACCCACCGAGGCGGGCCCGATCACGCGCATCCCCCAGCGCCGGGCCAGGCGCACCAGATCACGCTGGTCGAAGGGCTGCGCAGGCACCTCCTCGGCTGAGCCGCCGAGCTCCGGCGCGGTGACCACCAGGATCCCCTTGACCCCGTTGCGACCGCAGTCCGCGACGACCTCTGCCAGATGACTGGCAGGCACCGCCACCACGGCAAGATCGATCTGCTGTTTGATGTGCGCCAACGAGGCCGAGGCTTCGACGCCACCGACTTCGAACGCCTCGGGGTTCACCGAATGGACTCCACCGGTGAAATGACCTTCGATGAGATTCTGCACCAGGTGGTACCCCACGGATCCGTATTCCCGGGAGGCACCGATGACCGCCACCTGCTCGGGGGCCAGAAGCTCTGCCACGCTGCGGGACTCCGCACGGTGCTCACGTGATTCCATCACGGCCCGAGACCGCTCCGTAGGGTCGATCGGGAACTCAAGCATCACCACGCCATCCTCGAAGCGGCGCTGCGTCTCATAGCCGGCCTCGGAGAACACCGTGAGCATCTTGCGGTTCTCCGGCAGGACCTCGGCAGAGAAGCGCTCGAGTCCCCGTTCCCGTCCGGCGACGGCAAGATGTTCCAGCAGCACCGAGCCCAGCCCTCGGCCCTGGTGCTTATCTGAGATGTTGAAGGAGACCTCGGCCTCTTTGGTGCCTTCGATCCGGTCGAACCCGCCCACGCCGATGATCTCCTCATCAAGCAGGATCACCATGGCGACACGGTCCACATGGTCCACTTGAGTGAACCGAGCGAGCTCCTTCTCGGTCAGCGCAGACTTGAAGGTGAAGTACCTCAGGTAGATCGAGGAATCAGATTGACCCGAATGCATGCGTTGGAGCCGTTCGGCATCTTCTGGACTGATCGGGCGCAGATGGGCAGCAGCCCCATCGCGCAGCACGACATCAGCTTCCCAGTGCGCCGGATATCCGCCGGTTCGAGGTGCCTCACCCATAGGATCTAGACTAACCATCCCCAGGCCGCAATAGATACTGCGTTGCATCAGATACTGCGTCGTTGTAAAAACGCAGGTCCCGATGAAGCTGCGGTGCAGCGCCTCCCGCCCGCCGATAGATACAGGACCAGCTCACTCGCTATGGCCCGTCGTCCCAAGAGCGCAGACATACCCCCGGTGACCCCGGAAGAGAACATCATCGATATCGACGTCTCCGCGGAGATGGAGACGTCCTTCCTGGAGTACGCCTACTCCGTCATCTATTCGCGTGCACTGCCCGACGCCCGGGATGGGCTGAAGCCGGTTCAGCGCCGAATCCTCTACATGATGTCGGACATGGGCCTGCGACCCGAAAAGGGCCACGTGAAGTCGGCCCGTGTGGTCGGCGAGGTCATGGGAAAGCTCCACCCTCACGGCGACGCGGCAATCTACGACGCGCTCGTCAGGATGGCCCAGTCCTTCGCACTGCGGCTGCCCCTGGTGGACGGGCACGGCAACTTCGGCTCCCTGGACGACGGTCCTGCTGCGCCGAGGTACACCGAAGCACGCATGACCGCCTCGGCACTGTCGATGACGGCGGACCTCGACGAGGACGTCGTGGATTTCGAGCCGAACTACGACAACCAGCTGACCCAGCCAGGTGTGCTGCCCAGCGCCTTCCCCAACCTCTTGGTCAACGGCGCCTCCGGCATTGCCGTGGGCATGGCTACGAACATGGCTCCGCATAATATGCGCGAGGTCATCAACGGCGCCAAGCACCTGATCCACAACCCCGATGCCACTGTGGAGGAGCTCATGCTCCACATCCCTGGCCCCGACCTGCCTTCCGGCGGTCGCATTGTTGGTCTCGATGGGATCAGGGACGCCTACCGCACGGGCCGCGGCTCCTTCAAGACCCGCGCGAAGGTCTCCATCGAACAGGTCTCTGCCCGCAAGACCGGGATCGTGGTCACCCAGCTGCCCTATATGGTCGGCCCGGAAAAGGTCATCGAGAAGATCAAGGATGCAGTCCAGGCCAAGAAGCTGACCGGCATCTCGGATGTCTTGGATCTGACCGACCGCAAACATGGGCTGCGGATGATCATCGAGCTCAAAGCCGGGTTCAACCCGCAGGCAGTCCTGGCGCAGCTCTATAAGCAGACGCCGCTGGAAGACTCCTTCGGCATCAATAATGTGGCGCTGGTCAACGGGCAGCCTCGCACGCTCGGGCTGCTGGAGATGCTCCAGGTCTACGTGGATCACCGACTCGACGTGGTACGCCGCCGAAGCGCGTATCGGCTGCGCAAACGGCAGGCCCGACTGCATCTTGTCGAAGGTCTGTTGGTCGCCATCCTGGACATCGACGAGGTCATTCAGATCATTCGCGCCGCAGATGACACCGCCTCCGCGCGCGAACGCCTGATCTCGATCTTTGATCTGAGTCAGCTTCAAGCCGACCACATCTTGGAGCTGCGGCTGCGCCAGCTCACCCGCTACTCCGCCTTGGAACTTGAGCAGGAGAAGCAGCGGCTCGAGGAGGAGATCGCTGAATTGGAGGCGATCCTCGGTTCAGAGCAGCGCCTGCGCGGCCTCGTGTCGGATGAGCTCGACGAAGTCGCAGCGAAGTACGGCGATGACCGGCGCACAGAGCTGCTCGACGCCGAGGTCCCGTCAGCCGAACCCGCCCAACTGGCTTCCCCGACGAACAGCACCGGACCGGCCAGCCTGCAGATCCCGGATGCCCCCTGTTGGGCAGTCCTCTCAAGCTCTGGGCAGCTGGCACGGACCACGGACAGATCCGCGCTGATCCACCCCACCCGGCGGTCCCGTCACGACGCACTTGCCTCCGCGGTGCCGACCACGGCACGCGGTGAGATCGGTGCTGTCACGACGACCGGGCGGATGATCCGCGTCCCCGTGGTGGATATGCCCGCGGTGGAGATGTCTGGCGGAACCATCAACCTGAACCAAGGCGTCAAGGCCAAGGAATTCCTGCACCTGGAGAAGAATGAGGAGCTGCTGGCGTTTGTCCCGCTTGATCAGGTCATCGCTCTTGGCACCGCGCAGGGAAGGGTCAAGCGAGTCAACCCCGAGTACCCACTGAATCGCGACGACTGGGACATCATCTCGCTCAAGGGCGAAGGCCGCGAGAAGGACCGGCTGGTCGGCGCCGCGGTCGCCCATGCCGAAGGAGATCACCTCTGCTTCATCACCGCCGGTGCGCAGCTGCTGCACTTCGAAGCGGCACTGGTGCGACCTCAGGGTCGCACTGCGGCAGGCATGCTCGGCATCAAGCTCGCCGATCAAGACACCGTCATCGGATTCTCCGTGGTCCCTGCCCACGCGGCAGAGGAACCAACTGACGCCGCCTCGGCGCTGGTGGTCACACTCGCGGCCGGGGACACACCGCTTGAAGGGTTCGAATCCGGCAGCATCAAGCTCACCGACTTCGCAGAATTCCCTGCCAAGGGGCGAGGGACAGCAGGAGTTCGCGCACACCGCTTCATGCGCGGCGAAGACCACCTCAGCTTGGGCTGGGCCGGCATCGGACCGGCGTTGGGTGCCGCGAAGAACGGCTCCGCGCGAAATCTACCCTCCGAGATGGCCCGCAGAGACTCCTCGGGCGTTCCCCTGGAGCGCGGCGTGGATGCTGTGACGCCGAGCCCCGAGACGCTGAACCCGAGGGCGGTTGAAAGTTCGTGACACACCATTACTACAGCTTGTAGAAATCAGCTGCCAAGCAGGAGTATCGTAGTCCTGTACTTGGGAGGGCGCAGCCGATCGGCGACCCATCCATCAGCATCGTTTTCATGAGAATCTCATGAGATCCCGTGAAGGAGCACCCGCAGATGGCCACTCTCGGAGGACTCGAGCGCTCGGTCATGAGCCTGCTCTGGGACAGCACCGAACCGTTGAGCGCAAACGACGTGCGTGATCGCCTGGGCGAGGATCTGGCAGTGACTACCGTCTTGACGGTCCTGTCCCGCCTGGAGCGCAAAGAGATGGTCCGGCGTGAACGTTCCACCCGCCCACACCGGTACTCGGCCGTTGCTTCACGGGAAGAACACACTGTGGAGATGCTCAACGAGGTACTCGGCACTGCAGGAGATCGTGAGGCTGTGCTTGCACGGTTCATCGGCAGCATTCCGGACTCTGAAGCGGCCACGCTGCGCCGACTGCTGCAGAAGTAGCATCACACCGGTCAGCACTAAACTGAGCCGGTGACTATTCTTGCGCTCTGCCTCGCCGCCTTGGCGTTCGTCCTGGCGGTGCCGGTTCCGCGGATACTCAAAGAGGCAGAGTTTCGTTCCCGATCCCCCTGGGGCGCGATGTTGCTGTGGCAGGCGATCGCCCTCGCCGGGGGCATCTCAATGGTCGGCGCGCCGATGGTCTACGGACTCGGCCCCTTCGGCGACTCCGTCCCCCAGGCGGCGGGAGAAGTCCTGAAGCTCATGGCCACAGCTGATTTCGCGGCGCTGACCGATCTCGGAGTCCACCCCGGTCATATCTTCGCGCTCTGCTTCGGCGTGCTCTTGGGCGGACATCTGCTGCTGACCCTGCTGCTGACCTATATCCGCGTGCTGGGACAGCGCCGGCGGCATCGCGACGTCGTGCGCCTGCTCTCGACCCCGGTGGACGGCAACCAGGCCGCCACCCTGGGCCGCCACCTGAGCCTCTCCCCCGAACTGATCGACGCCCATGTGCTTGAACACGAGGCACCGCTGGCCTACTGCCTGCCTGGACGGACCAACGCCGGATCAGTCACCGTGCTCTCCCGGGGGCTCCTGGACCAGCTCTCGGAATCGGAGCTCTCCGCCGTCGTCGCGCATGAGAAGACACACCTGCAGCAGCGGCACCACTTCCTGACCATGGCGTTCGAAGCCTGGTACCGCGCCCTGCCCTGGCTGCCGACCACACGCCACGGACGCGCCGCGGTTACCGAGCTCACCGAGATGCTCGCCGACGACGGCGCCCTGCAGTCCCACACGCGTGCAGATCTGTTGCGTGCACTCGCCCTGAGCTCAGCGGGTGTTGAGCATGCCGATGTGCGGGGCCAGACAGCAACAGAAGCTGCGGAGGCCACGCCGCAGGGGACGATGATCACCACGGCGCGGCTGCGGCGCCTGCTGGTGCCCCCGCAGCGGCTGAGGAGACCGGCACTTGCAGGAATTGTGGCAATCGCGGCCGCACTGGTGCTCATCCCCTCGGCGGCGCTGCTCCTCGGGGCATGAGCCTCAGGCGCGCCTAGCCATTGGCGGCGAGGAAATCCTCAGCGCCACCCACCAGCTCCGTATGGCCCTGCTCCAGGTCTGCCCTGCCCACCAGCGCTGCGATCTCCGCCGCGAACTCTTCTACGCTGTAGAGCCGTCCCGCAGCTTCCCGGCGGGTGGCGATGGCGCCGGGCTCTGCACGTTCAAGCAGGGTCGCGGTGATCGTGCCCTCGATCATGTCTCCCGAGACCACGGTGAGCGTGATGCCCTTGGCGTCAAGCTCAGGGATGAGCTCCAAGAGGGCATCCTCTCCGGCTCGCTTCGACCGTGCCACCGGCTCATAGGCATCCATCGTGGCCGTCTGCTTGATGAAGTGTGCCTGGTGGCTGGTCACGAACACGATCTGTGACCCCTTGGGCATCACCTCGATCGCGGTCCGCGCCATCTGGACCTGGGCGTCTCGATTCAGCGTCAGCGCGTAGTCCTCGCCGCGACCGGTTTCCATACCGCCGGAGGCATTGAGCACCAGGAGATCGAGGGAGCCGAAATTCTCCATGGCGGCATCGACCAGCGCCTGGGCGCCATCGGCCTCGGTAAGATCGGCACCGACTGCCACTGCACGCCCGCCTGCGGCTTCGATGCCTGCCACGACCTTCTTCGCCCTGGGGGCCTTCTGCCGGTAGTTGATGACGACGCCTGCACCCCGGGCGCCGATCAGTTCCGCGGTCGCGGCACCGATGCCGCGGGAGGATCCGGTGATGATGGCGCCGGTGCCGGCAAGGTCTTGCTGTGTCATAGGAATGTCCTCAGTTCTGGCTGGTTCTTGAGCGAGCTTGGTCCTGGGTCTAGGCAGCGGTCAGTGACCCATGCCGAGTCCACCGTCAACAGGAATCACGGCCCCGGAGATGTAGCCGGCTTCGGCAGAGGCTAGCCAGCGCACGACCCCAGCGACCTCATCGGGCTCGGCGAAACGACCGGCCGGAATGTTCTGCAGGTACTTGGACTGGGTGCCCTCATCCAGGGCGTCGGTCATATCCGAACGGACGAACCCGGGTGAGACCACATTGGCGGTGATGCCTCGACCCCCGAGCTCACGGGTCAGGGAGCGCGCCATCCCGATCAGTCCCGACTTCGAGGAGGCGTAGTTGATCTGCCCTGGTGAGCCGTAGAGTCCGACCACCGAGGAGATCAGCACCACGCGGCCCTTCTTCATCCGGATCATGCCTTTGGATGCCCGCTTGAGCACGCGGAAGGCACCGGTGAGGTTGGTGTCGATCACGTCGGTGAAGTCCTCCTCACTCATCCGCATCAGCAACGTGTCCCGGGTGATCCCGGCATTTGCGACCAGGATCTCCACCGGGCCGTGAGCTTCTTCGACCTTCGTGAAAGCGGCATCCACTGAGCTGGAATCGGTGACATCAGCTGCTACACCGAGGGCACCCTCGGGTGCTTCACCATTGCGTGTGGTGACCGAGACCTTATCGCCGTTGGCGATGAAAGCCTCTGCGATGGCCCGGCCGATGCCGCGGTTTCCTCCGGTGATCAATACGCTGCGTGCGCTCATAAGTCTCCTCGTTACGGGTCCTGATCCCGGCTCCGTCGTGGCGGTGGCCACTGATGGCGCGGGAAATGTTCTTAGTCCAGCCTATGCCAGCTGCAATGTGACCGTCGCGTCACATCGCCGTCCTACCTTCAGGTTCGACGCCTAGACTGTCCGGGTGAGCGATCAGGTCCACTCGATCACTGATGCCCCGCAGAAGCACAGTGACGAGCAGCACGGGAGAATGGTCCGCTATGCGGTGTCTATGGGCATCCGGATGGTGTGCTTCGTGCTGGCAGTCATCCTGCAGAATTGGATGACCTGGGTTCTCCTGGCGCTGGCTGTGGTGCTCCCCTATGTCGCTGTGACCACCGCCAATGTGGGCGGGGATCGGTATATGCGCCGGAGCGAATCCGAGGACCTGGATGCGCGTCCACTCCTTGGAACAGCCCATGAGGAGGCTGAACCCGCGGCAGATCAGCAGTGGTGGGAGACCGAGGAGCAGGATGAGTGGCTCGCCGACTCTGCCACGGATACCGGCTCAGCTGAGATAATCTCTGGAGAACTCGTCGACGGTGACGAGCTGACAGAACAAGCTGAAGAGACGACCGATGATGACGCCGCTGCCTCGAGCTCTACGAGCGAGGACCAGCAGAAAGAGGACGACAGCCGCTGATGGATCTACTCAACACCCTGGGCAGCGACGGCGCGCAGCCCGGACCGCAGACACCGGAGTGCTCCCGCAAGGGTTGCCGCTCCGAGGCCAGCTGGCAGGTGCTGTGGAACAACCCCAAGATCCATACCCCCGAGCGGCGCAAGATCTGGCTCGCCTGTGATGAACACCGGGTGTGGCTTCAGGACTACCTGACCCAGCGGATGTTCTGGCGCAGCACCGAGCGGCTTGAAAGCCCCGAAGCGCAAGACGCGGGAGCGGAAGCTGGATCGTGAGCCGCTACCGTTTTCTGCTCACCCCCACCTGGCTGGGTTGGTTGGGCATCTGCGTCCTCTTCGCCGTGGCCTGTGTGTTCCTGGGCCAATGGCAGATCGACCGGCGTGAGGCATCGCTGGAGGAGATCAACCACATCGTCTCCAACTATGACGAGGATCCCATCCCCTACGCGGAAGGTCGCGACCTCTTCAATGCGGCCGGGGAAGAGGATGAATGGACCGTGGTGGAACTGCGTGGGGAGTATCTCGATCAGGATTCCCTGCTTGTCCGAAACCGCGGCCACAACGGCTCGGTCGGATACGAGGCGCTCGTTCCCTTCGCCGTCGCCGGCACCGATGACGTGGTGATCATCGATCGGGGATGGCTTCCCACGGACAGCACCGATGGTTCGCAGCCCGAATATGATCCCGCTCCTCCGCAGGGCGAGGTGGAGCTGATCGCGCGGATACGCCCGGGCGAACCGGCGATCAACCGTGACGCCCCCGAGGGCCAGTTGGCCTCGATCGACCTCACGGAGTATCAGGACCAGCTCGGCTATGCAGTGCTCACCGGCGGCTACGGCCTCATGGCGGCGGAGACTCCCGCACCGGAGACATCTCCCCGACAGTTGACGCGCCCTTCCATGGAAGAGGGACCTCACCTGTCGTATTCCATGCAGTGGATCACCTTTGGGCTGCTGGCGTTCATCGGCTGGGGATACGCCGCACGCATCCACGCCCGCAACCGCGACTATGACGAAGTCGAGGCAGCACTGGTCGGCGAGACCCCGGCCACGGACCGCGACGGCGGCCCGGTCCACGCAGCCTCAGCTGTGCCCGCGCAGGATCGTGCGAAAGCCGCGAAGAAGCGTCAGCGGATCAAGACCGGGCGGTTCTCGGACGAAGACCTCGAAGATGCATGGGTGGACCAGCGCCTCAACCGCTGAGGCAGCCTGGGCGCAGACTCAGGCCAGCGTGATCAGATCTTCATAGTCCTTGGTGTAGATGTCTTCCTCACCATCGGGAAGCAGCAGGACCCGATCCGGGCTGAGTGCCTCCACAGCACCGGGATCGTGGCTGACCAGGACGACGGCACCCTCGTAGGTACGCAGCGCCGCAAGGATCTCTTCGCGGCTGGCGGGGTCGAGGTTGTTCGTCGGCTCGTCCAAGAGCAGCACATTGGCGCTGGACGCGACCAGTGAGGCCAGCGCCAGGCGGGTCTTCTCACCACCGGAGAGCACTCCGGCTGGCTTGCTGACGTCGTCGCCGGAAAAGAGGAATGAGCCAAGGATCTTGCGCTGATCGGTGTCATTGAGGAAAGGAGCCGCAGTCTTCATGTTCTCCAGGACCGAGCGCTCGGTATGCAGAGTGTCGTGCTCCTGGGCGAAATAGCCAAGCTTGAGCCCGTGTCCGGAGATGACCCGGCCGGAATCAGCCTCCGCCGCCCCGGCGAGCAGACGCAGCAGCGTGGTCTTGCCTGCACCGTTATAGCCCAGAATCACCACCCGGGAGCCACGGTCAATGGCCAGGTCCAGACCGTTGAAGATCTCCAATGACCCATAGGACTTGGAAAGTCCCTCGGCCATAAGCGGAGTCTTGCCGCAGGACGCGGGTGCGGGGAATCGAATGTTGGCCACGCGCTCGGCCTGACGCTCACCTTCGAGCCCGACCATCATCCGGTCGGCCCGCTTGAGCATCGACTGGGCGGCGACGGCCTTGGTGGCCTTGGCGCGCATCTTCTCGGCCTGGAAGCGAAGCTGGTTGGCCTTCTTCTCCGCATTGGCGTACTCGCGCTTGCGCCGAGCCGCGTCCTGCTCGCGCTGGACCAGGTACTTCTTCCAACCCATGTTGTAGACGTCGAGGGTCATCCGGTTGCCGTCGAGGTAGAACACCTTGTTGACGGTGGACTCGATGAGGTCCACGTCGTGGGAGATCATCAGGACTCCGCCGGCGTAGCTCTGCAGGTGCTCGCGAAGCCACACGATGGAATCTGCGTCAAGGTGGTTCGTCGGCTCGTCGAGCAGCAGGGTGTCGGCGTCGGAGAACAGGATCCGTGCCAGTTCCACACGGCGGCGCTGTCCACCGGAAAGCGTCTTCAGCGGCTGGGTCAGAATGCGCTCGGGCAGATCGAGGTTATTGCAGATCATCGCGGCTTCGGCTTCTGCTGAGTAGCCTCCGGCGGCGTCGAACCTGGTCTGGATCTTTCCGTACTGCGTCATCGCCTTGTCCCGGACTGCGTCATCCTCACTCATCATGTCCTGCTCCGCCGCGCGGAGCTTCGTGGTGATGACGTCGAGCTCGCGAGCCGAGAGGATGCGGTCCCGGGAGAGCTGTTCCATATCGTCGATCTTGGGATCCTGGGGCAGGTAGCCGATGCTGCCGCGGCGCTCCACGTGTCCTGCGGCCGGCTGGGTCAGCCCCGCCAGGACTTTGGTCATCGTGGTCTTGCCCGCGCCGTTGCGCCCGACCAGGCCGACCTTGTCACCGGAGTCGATCCGGAACGTGACGTCGTCCATGAGAAGGCGCGCTCCCGCGCGGAGTTCAAGATTCGATACGCTGATCAACGGTGCAGTTTCCCTTCGGGCAGCGCACGGAGCGCTAACCTGACAACTTTTGCAGATGGGTGAGTGAGGTGGACAACCTCTCCAGTGTAACGACGACTCTCGATGCAGTCGCATTCGATGTGGATATCTCCACCGGCGGACGGCGACGGATTCTGCATCCGCTGAGCTTGTCACTGAGCGAACATCGCATCGCCGTCATCGGCGCCAACGGTTCTGGGAAGTCCACACTGCTGCGTTTGATCGCTGGGCTCGTTGCGCCGAGTGAGGGATCACTCCAGCTCAGCCCGGCGCCAGTGCGCTCGGGGTTCATCTTCGCCAACCCCCAGGCGCAGCTCATCATGCCAGTGGTGGGAGAGGACATCGCCTTCTCGCTGCGCCGCCGCATCAGCTCCGCCGCGCAGCGACGTCAACGCAGCCGTGAGATCTTGGACACTATGGGCTTGGGCGACCGCGAGGATTCAAGCATCTATGAGCTTTCCTCCGGTGAACGGCAGAAGGTGGCGCTTGCAGGCGTGCTTGCCGCAGAGCCTGAGCTGGTCTTAGCCGATGAGCCCACCACCCTGTTGGATCTGCGCAGCACGGTGGAGTTCACGGAGCTTCTGATGGGACTGAGTGCGCCGATGATCGTGGCCACCCACGATCTCTCCCTGGCGGCCCGGGCGGAGCGCGTGCTGGTCTTCGAAGCGGGCCGGGTCCTCTTCGACGGTCCCCCGGACGCCGCGATCCCCCACTATCGCGAGATCGCGGCGGAGCAGCCGCCTCACTCAACGCAGGGTCAATAGGCCCCAGCCCCGCCAAATACAGCCCGAGCTGTCCGCATGACGATCAAGATGTCCCCCATCAGCGTCCAGTTCTCCACGTAATAGAGATCCAGTCGGACGCTTTCCTCCCAGGACAGGTCAGAGCGTCCGGTGACCTGCCAGAGACCGGTGATCCCGGGCTTGACCAACAACCTGCGGTGCGTGTGATCCTCATAGGCCTCCACCTCTTTCGGCAGCGGCGGACGGGGGCCGACCACAGACATCTCCCCACGGAGGACATTGACGAACTGTGGCAGCTCGTCGAAGCTCAGCCGTCGAAGAATCGCTCCGACCCGCGTGACCCTCGGGTCACGACGCATCTTGAACATCACTTCATTGCCCTCGGAGAGGCTCTGCAGCATCGTCAGGTGCCGCTCCGCGTCGACCACCATCGAACGGAACTTCAGCATCGAGAACAGCGAATGATCGATACCGACCCGTTGCTGCCGGAACAGCACCGGACCTGGACTGTCGAGGCGCACCCATACTGCGATCACCACCAGCAGCGGCGCCAACAGCAGCAGTGCCGTGGCGGAGACGAATACGTCGAAGGCCCGCTTGGTGAACCGCGCCATACCTGTGAAGCGGGGATAGGCCAGATACAGCATCGGCAGACCACCCACCATATGGGAGCTGATCCGTGAACCGGCGACCTCGGTCAGCGAGGGCACCACCACCAGGGTGACATCCAGAGAATCCAGCGCCCATCCGAGTTCACGGACCGACTGGGGAGGCAGGAAATCCGTCTCGGTGAGCATCACCAGATCTGCGGCGCTTCGGGTGACGACGTCGATGATCTGCGCCACGCTCCGATCATCAAGCGCGCCGTCCTCCCCCTCGTGGAGAGACTGTTCCGTGCAGGTAGCCGTCACCCGCGCCCCGGTGGAGTTCTTGGAACTCTCTACTGCCGAGACCACGTGTCGGACCTTTCTCGCGTCACCCACCACCACGACTCGGTGCGTCCACGCACCATCGCGCCAGCGCGCGAGGAGGTACCGACGCCAGAGATAGCGCCCAGCGATCAAGGCCACGCTTCCTGCTGGCAGGGACCACAGCAGGTGGTCCCGTGGAATTTGAAGGTCGAAAGCAACGAGTCCCGCGAAATAGACCCCGAACGTCACGAAGGTCGCGATGAGGACCCGGCGGTACTCAGTGAGTCCCGAGCCGATCTGTCGCCAATCCCGCGATCTTCCGAGATTCAGCGTGATCACCCAGAGCACCCCCAGGATGAGACTGGAGCTGACCGGATAGGCCGAGTGGAGCAGCAGTCCATGGATTGAGGTCAGCACCGCAGCGACGATGGCGAGATCCGTCACGAACAGCCGCATGCCGTAGCCGCTGTGCCATTCCCGTGCTGAGGCCGGGCCGGAGGGAGTCGTCATCCAGTCCCCGGCAGCGCCAAGCCTGGGCAGGCTCACGAATGTGCTCTGCGCGGTCATGACACGACTCCTTCGGCCACAGCTATATCCAGTCGATCAGCTGCGCTGTCCGGATCAGACATGGATGGAATATCAGGAATATGGCCTGGCGGGTTGGGGAACGGAGGATTCACGGTGGGTGCCTTTCGCTGGAACGGTTTGCCGCTGAGACGGTGCAGGCTCAGGGTCAGGGTGGGAAGTATCAGGGTGCGGTCTGCTCACTGCCCGGTGGGCCATGTAGAGCCCGGGGACCACCTGGGCGAGCATGACTCCTGCTGCCATGGAGATTCCGGGGGCTGCGGCTCCTAGGCCGAGCTGAACCCCCAGGACTGTCCCCGGGACCACAAGCACCAGCAGGGCGGAGTTCATTGCGGCTTGACGCCAGAAGCCCTGTCGGTTGGTGAAGAGGTTGGCCTGGGTCAGATGTATCGATTGGGCCACCAGTGCCGCCGCCATCCCCAGGACCACGCCCCAGGAGGGAACGAGGTTGCCTCCGGTGACAAGGTGGGACATTGGTCGAGCGAATAGCGCGAATCCCAGCGCGGCTCCGGAACCCAGTCCCAACAGCACGAGATTCGCCCTGCGCCACAGCGCCACGTCCACACCCACTGCGAACCGGGGCCAGAGGACCATGGCAGACATGAAGAGCACCGAATAGATCGGCAGATAGAGCTGCAGCGCCATGGCGTACTCACTGACGTCGACCCAGGCAGCAATGCGCGCCAGCACCAGACGACCGTGCTGTTCAGAGAGCGCGAGTCCGGCCATCGCCAGCAGCACTGGAAGACCGCCGATCAGGATCCGTCTCACGGTGGCGAAGAACGGCTCCTGCGGGCCCGAGTCGAGCATCTTCTCGATTCCCTCAGGCTCAGCTGCACCCTGGGCCGCATAGAGCCCACGCAGACCGATCCGCGGGTGCAGGAACGCCAGTGAGGCACAGATCCCCACAAAGCTCAGCGTGGCCAGCGGCAACCCCACGGCCAGCCATACGGGCGGAACTCCCAGATGTCCCAGCACCAGCACTGCGACTAAGTTGCCCGCCGGCGGGATCAGGCCGAGAAGCACGAGAAGATCAGAACGATCACGCCCCACAAGGACCCGCGCGGCCAACCCCAGCGGCAGACCGAGAAAGAAGATGCTCAGGACCAGGCTCATGACGAGGTCCACCTGCGGCGCCAGACTCTCGGGAACTCTGAAGAAGTCCGACCACCATCCGAAGACACCTATCAGTGTGACCACACTGGCGCCGATGAATCCGACTCCTGCCAGGACCAGTGCTGTGCGCCGGACCAGGAGTCGCACCTCCTCGATGGACTGCTGACCTTTGCTCGCGCGAGCCACCGCGCGCGCCACCGCCGCCCCGAGTCCCAGATCCGCGAAAGGCAGGGCAATCTGGAGTTGAGCGATCATGGTGATGAATCCAAAGGCGAGGACCCCGGCATAGTGGACGGTGAGCCCCGCCGTCGTCAGCGCGCATGCCCCACTGATGGGGAGCACGGCTGCCCGCATGCCTGCGGTCCTGAGCAGCAGTGCGGTCCACCCCGGCTGCCGCCTCGACTCCACAGGGCGCCCCGCCTGCTGCAACTCCCCCGGCTCCTCATTCTGCAGGCTTTCTGCCTTCGTCTCAGGCTCCACGATTGACCGCCCGCATGACCCCGGAGAGACCCACGACGACGGCGGCCGGATGCGGTCGGGCTCGCAATCCTTGCGCGAGATGGCGTGTACCCGCCCACCATGCCCTGGAGGCGAAGGCGTCCCTTGCCACAACAGAGGTCAGAAAGTCGGCGCGGGCCTGATCCGCAACATCCTCACCCAGGGAATCGATCCAGGCCGCACTCGCACGCCAATCCGGTCTGCGGGAGATGGAGCCGTGGCTGCCCTGATACACCCGGACAAGCACCTCAGGCAGCATCGTGACGCGTTGCCCCGCCGCCTCCATTCTGCGTACCCAGTCCCAGTCTTGGTGGCGTGAAAGCTTCTCATCCCAGGGGATGCTCAACGCGATCTCTCGGCTGCACAGCAGCGAGGACGTCTGCATGAAATGACGCTTCAGCCGCAACGTCGACCTGTCCAGAACGTAATCTGCGACCCCCGCGGCCTGAGGGTCAGCCCGGCGGTAGAGCTGCTCCGGCACTACTCTGCTTGTGGATCCGATCAGCAGAGAGCGTGAACTCACCAGCGCTCCCGTTCCGACGGCCTGCAGCTGGAGAGCCGATTTCTCGGACACCCACTCATCGTCGTCGTCGAGGAAAGCGATATGCGAGGTCTCGGCAGCTCTGACCCCGATGTTTCGCGCGGCCGCGCCACCAACACCTCCTGGCGTGAGCACCAGAACGTGAGGCAGACCGGCAAGGACCCGGTTGACGTGCTCTTCCATCTCCGGGCGATCCAAGACGACAAGTGCTGTGGTCTTGAAGGATTGCCGGAGCACGGAGCGAACCGCTCGTTTCAGCGACATCCGACCCACAGTGGGGATGATGGCGCTGAGGGTATTCTCCGGGCGAGGCGCACGTCGACTCAGGGTCCGGTAGTCGAGTGTGGGTGCCTCCGCCGGAGAGCTCATCAGCGGAAATGGTGCAGCGTTCATAGGGCTTTCCTCATCAATAGTGCAGCCAGTTTGATCGGTTCCAGCAAGTAGCGTCCCGCGAGGCGCTTCGGATCCGAGGCCAGCCTCCATAGCCATTCCAAACCCCAGGTTCCAAGTTGCCGGGGTGCAAGCGATTGGACCCCACCTAGTTGGTCCAGCGCCCCTCCCACGGTGGCGATGACGGGGACTTCGAGCCGTTGAGCGAGGGAATCGGCCAGTCGCTCCTGCAGCGGCATCCCCATCCCGATCAGCAGCACCTGGGGATCGTGCGCCCGGATGAGCTCACTGACCTCGAGCAAGTCCCCGTCTCGCCACGGATCTGCGGGGATCGACTGCCAGCTGACGTGCCCACCCAACGATTCGAAATGCTCTTGAACTGCCCCTGCAGCTTCTGGGGTGCCACCGAGCGTCGTCACCCGTGAGATTCCCTTCAGCTCGGTCAGTCCATCCACCCAATCGGTGGAACCAAGTCGGTGCTGCGTGCTCCACTGGACTCTCGAGCTGACCTCCACGCTGGGCGCCGAAAGGCCGGTGGATGATTCCCTGAAGGCCGATCCTTCCAACGCGCCGCGTTCAGAACTCGAGGAGGTTCGAAGCAGAGCCAGCACCGGCATTCCGTCGATGATGACGGCACTGGCGCGGGCATAGAAGTCCCGAAACTCGGGAAGGTTGTGCCAGAGATAGACCGAGTGCAGGTTATGCCCGGCGACCACCATGCGGCGCCGCGCTCGAACAGAAGCTTCGATATGGCTCAGCAGTTCGTCTCGCCGCAGTGGAGTCACGCTGATACCGAGCAGGGGAACATCCACGGAAGGGATCACGGTCATCGGAAGGCTCCTTCAAGCGGGACGAAGGGTTGGTGAGGTGATCTCTTCGAGGCGTCCGGGGTGCCAGCAGGCTTCTCCAGACCCGTTGCGGTCAGCACGGCAAAGAGGATCGGCAGAGCCACATATGGATTATTGAGACCGCTGACCGAGAGGCTGTTGATGATGGCGATTGCCAGCAGGGCCAGGGTCAAAGACCACCTGACATGAGACATCCGCATGATCACCAGCGGAAAGATGAAGGCGATCGCAAGCGCTACATAGCCGCCGTCATAGATCAGGCGCATGACGAAGGAGTGCAGGATCACCGAGTAGCACTGCCCGTCTCCTGCGGAGGAGAACAGCTCTTCGTAGTAGGACAGTTCCTCACATGCGTTAGAGGACAGCGGCGTGATCGGAGGCGTGCCACTGAGCCACTGAAGCCAATGCCATCCCGCGGTTTCGGTCTGGAAGACTTCGAAGAACCTCACCCGATCAATGACCTGAGACTCACCTGCCCGATCCTGGAAGATAAACCATGGAATCGCAACGGCGACAACCGGAGTCAGTGCTCCTAGATAGCGGATGAAGATGTCTGAAGAACGACTGCTCCACAGCGTGTACGTCACCAGCACGAGGTAGGTCAGTGCACCGCTGCGGGAGCCTGAGAGCACCGTCAGCAGTCCCAGAAGAATCACCAGCCACACCGCATGGGGGGTTTTCCTTCGCTGCACCACAGCGGCAAGAGCGGTGAAGAGCGCCAGCTCGAAATTGTTCTCCAGGAAAAGCCCGGGCCGCTCATCGGGTCCGACGAATACCGCGGTGAGGATAGATTTCAGCGTGGCCAGACCGATCAGCCACCAGGCGAGTCGAGACAACAGATCCGTTCGGTTCCAACGGTGGCCTCGCGCCAGGGCAAACACCACAAGATAGACCAACCAGCGGTAGGCCTGGAGGAAATCTTCTATCGGCGGTGCATTGAGATACGCGCCGATGAGCCGAGTCCCGATGTAGACACCGACCACCACCAGCGTGAGGTGGGCGATGATTCTTCCGCGAAGCAGAATCCAACCGGCAAGCACCAACACCCAGATATCCAGGATCAGCGTCATGGGCAGCGGGGAGAACTCCCCGACGTAGACCACGCTGATCAGGGCGCTGCCCACAAGGGCGAGATACAGACTGCGTTGCAGCCACTCGGGAAGGTCAGCTCCCCCGCCCGGATGATCCGGAGCAGGCGCGCGACGCAGCGGAACGGTCTGCCAATACTGTGGCATCGGGCCGGATCACGCCCTCTCCTGGGGAAAGACGACCAGGTGCGTCTTAGGGTTTTCATAGCGCATTTCCCCGAGACGCGAGTCCGCCAGCCGGCGCGGTCCGGACTTCACCGGATCCGGTACAGACATGTCGGCGTCCTGGCTGTGCTCGATGCCTACTCGTTCACGGCGCGAGGGCCGCTGGCGGCGCTCTTGCAGACTGTCCGGTCCTCGGACCGGAACACCCGCCAGCACCAGGCCCACGACGCGAGCACGAGCTCGGGCCAGTAGTTCGAAGCTCGTCGCCAATTGCGCCCTGGTAGCGGTGCCGTACCGAGCGACGACGATGACGCCTGTGGTGATCTGGGCAAGAAGGGCAGCGTCGGAGACCGAAAGCAGCGCCGGAGTGTCAATGATCGTGACGTCATAGTTCTCCGCACAGGCCTCCAGCAGGACCTGCACCTGCTCAACGCTTGAAGGCTCCATGCTCTGGTCTTCGCGACGACCAGGAAGAATGACGTCGAGTCCCTCCTCGACTTCCGAGATGATGACATCCTCGAGGTAGACGGCACCGCCAAGCACATCGCGAAGACCCGCCACCTTGCCGGTGTCTGGACCCATGGACAACCACTCGGGAAGGTCTGGATTCTCAAAATCTGCCCCGATGAGCAGAGTCTTTCTGCCCCCGTCGGCCAGGGAGCGAGCAAGATTGACCGCAACAGTCGTGCGACCCTCCCCCTCCACCGAGCTGGTGATCACATAGGAACTGGGTGAGCTGAAAGATTCACCGAAGCGCAGTCGCATGCGCATCTCTCGGAACGCGGCGGCGGAATCAGCCGTGGCGCGTCCCTTCCGACGTCGGATATCACGTCCGCCCCCTTCGCGCCGAGTCACCCCGAGAAGTGGTGCCACGGTGAGCGGAGCGAAGTCTTCCGGACGGCGGATGGTGGTGTCGAGGGCTTCGCGGAGGAAGGCAAGCCCTATTCCGAGGACCAGGCCGATCAAGAGTCCGGTTCCCAGGGTGACGTCCAGTCGTGGACTCTCGGGACTGACTGGGAGCTCTGCAGCCTGGACGACTGCGAGGTCCATAATGCCAGGCTCCCCGATGGGGGTTCCCTCCACCGAGCTCTCGATATCGTCGACCACGTCCTGCAGGCTCGTCACCACGGCCGAGGCGATATCCGCCGCCTCCTGGGCGGAGCCGGCCGTTGCAGTGATCTCCAGAAGTGTCGTCCCTGCAAGCGCCTCAGCGCTGACATCGTTGGAAAGCGTGGAGGCTTGCATCGGAAGTTCCAGCGTCTCGACCACTGGGCCGAGGACGGCTGGGGTAGTGACGAGATCCGCGTAGGTAGCGGCGCGTTGCTCCGCGAATGAGGTGCCCTGCTGGAGCTGCGCCAGGTCCGTGCCGGTCGCGGCAGAGACGAAGACCTTGGTCGTGGACGCGTAGGTGATCGGTTGGAATGGGTACGTGGCTGCTGCGCCGATAAGGGCGAGAACCAGGCTGATGAGGATGATCGCCCATCGCCGACGGCAGATGCGCAGATAATCTTGCATATTCATAAGTGACAACTTTCCCGGTGCATGGTCAGATGTCACCGGGTAGGACGCCCCTGGAACGGAGGGGCGACCATCACGGTGCGAGCCCAACGCTAAGCCTGAGGTCGCCGTTATCAACACGGGGTTCGGTCAACCCCCGCAGGGACTACCTGGGAACCCCCGTGTTTCCCCGTGGTACGCCGAGGCGCGCACCGCAGAGACCGCTCAGGTGCGGTTATGCGCTGCGCAGGTCGTCTTCTTCTTGGACCTGCAGCATCCGCCGCAGTGCGTGGCGCGACTCCAGGTCCAGCTTTCCCAGTGCATTGGCAACGTGATACTCAACGGTCCGCACAGAGAGCACTAGGTCTTCCGCAACATCCTTATTGGACAATCCCTGCCCGACCATGAGCGCGATCTCCCGCTCTCGAGTGGTCAGCGCTGTCAGCGCGAATCGGGCCTTGGCGCTCAGACCCTCCGGGAGGTCGATATGCCGCGTCCTCTCGTTGTTGCTCTGGCCCGCGGAAGCTTTACGCAAGGTGCGGAAGAGCTCATCAGCTTGATGGAATAATCCTTCGGCACCACAGCCCTGGAACATCGATGCCGCCCAGAGGACCCATTCTGCGGCTTCATCCGCTTTGTCCTGCAGAGAATCCATCCCCTGCAGGACACACTGCCCGATATCAAGCGCGAGAAGCCCCCGATAGACACTCAGCGAACCCCCATCACCGGGCACGTGGGGCGACTTCAAGCCCGGTACCGCAGTGATAGCCGCCATGGCCGCGCAGAACTGCTCGTGGGCTGCCGCATAGTGCCCCAGACCCATGGCGGCAAGGCCCCGGAGATGCCAGAGAACGTATTCCCGGTGGGTCGCCGAGGAATGCTCATCCGATCGAGTCTTGGTGATCAGCGCGGGCAGGGCCTGGGACCTTCCGCTGTGAAGCAGGGAGCGTCCCAGCAGAACCGCAGAGGTGTTAGCCCGAGACCAGATGCTGAGTTCGATCTTCATACTCAGGATGCTGCTGATCACCTTCTCATGGTCCTGCGCGGCAGTGGCGGCCCAGGCCTCGACGTATCCCCGCCCGGCTCTGCCCAGGCTCGTATCAGTCGCCCGACCCGTAAGGGCGCGCAGGTCAAAAGACCAGCTCTGTGCCTCTCGGTGTCCTCGCGCGGCAGGCACCAGATGTACGGCGTTGAAGGCAACCGGCGCCACATTGTCTTCGGAGATGTCCAGGACCTCTGAAGCGGCGGACTCAGCAAACACCTGGGCCTCGCTCCACAACCCCGCTTCGAACAACAAGTAGGTCATATGGACTTCTGCATAGGCCAGTGCCCTCCGGTTACGACCCGGCCAGTTCTCGATGGCGGTCGTGAGGTCGGAATACGCTTCCGAGGGGTGACCTGCTGTGCGCAGCACCGAGCCCCGTGCAACCAGGAGCGCCATCTGAGCTGACTCAGTACCAGATATCATGCGCGCCTCATCAAGGAGCTTCTGGACTACCAGTGAGAAGGACTCTGGCTGCGTGTTCTCGACGCCTTCGAAGGACTGCCAGAGCTGCAGGCTCACTCGCAGCCCTCGGGTCTCGGCCAAGAGCTGGTCCGGGGTCGCGATCCTGGTGAGCACATGGGGATCGTTGGCCTGAATCTGCGCCTCGCATATCAAGAGTGCCTGCACGACGTGCTCGGCAATCTTATAGAGGTGCCAATATGAGCCGCGCAATCCACCTGTGCGCGTCGCTTGCAGAACAGTGTCGGCGTAGCAGAGCAAGGCCTTGGGGGTCGCGTCTCCCACGTCCACGGCTCCGGCCAGGAAGCCGAGTGTTCCCTCGAGGTCTCCTCTGATCAGACATTCCCGGGCGAGGATGCCCCGTCGCAGCACCGGATGCACGTCGTGACTCTTGGCCCAAGTGACAGTCGCATCCGCATCGATCCTGGCTCCGGCTCTCATGGCGGCGAAGGTGAGACACTCAAGCGTGGGCCCCGAACGTTCGACCTCGAACGCCAGACGTGTCAGCTCGTAGGTCTCACCGGTGTCCCCGGCCCTGCTCGCCGAGCGAGCCGCCGAGATGAGCTCCTCGACGATGGCAGCTGGTTCGCCCAGGCTGGGATCCAACAGGACAGCCTCGGCTCGGTGGCGCACAGAAGCAAGGCCTGACTCTGCCGTGGCCAGTCGCATCTGGAGCTCGGCTCTCAATTCGCGGCTCAGATCCGCGACCAGGCACCGCTCGAAGATCTTGTACTTCAACGAGAAGCGACCAGATTTCATCGCCTTGTGCACAAGCGTGGAGTTCCGCAGTGACTCCACATCGACATGCTCAGTCCCCAGAAGCTTGCGAATCTCATGGACAGAAAGTGGATACTTAGCCAGGGCAAGCAAAGCCAGCATCTGTTGGACATCCGGGGGCGTCTCCTCGAAGACCTGGCGGATCAAGGAACGCTGTGCCTGCGCCGGCCCCTCGCCCTGCTCGAGTTCTTCCAGCGCGGCCTGCAGCGCCGCCGCAGTGATGGCGTCGTCCTGAGTCGTCAGCCTGTCAATGACGTAGTCCACGAAGGCGGGAAACCCACCGGTGGCATCGTGAACTCTGACTGCCACGTTTCTGCTGATGGGCAGACCGGTCTGCTCCTCGAGCAGTTCCCGGACTTCAGTTCGAGTGAACGGTTCCAGCACAATGCGCAGAGCCTCGCCCGAGGTCTCGGTGAAACGCAGAAGACGGTGCATCTCGGGGCGAGTAGTGGCGCGTGCTGTGACAAGGGAGAGCATCGGGACATCTTCGATCTCACGGATGGTCTGGAAGATGACATCCGAAGAGAGCGAATCGACCCACTGCATATCTTCGATCACCAGGACTACCGGTGCGGTGATGCCGTCGGCCTGATCCTGGACCATGGCAGCCAGCTCTTCGACGTCACAGGGGGCCTGGTAGCGCTGCGGTTTGCGCAGCAGATGGGTGGCCGCGTAACCCGGGATCTCGCTGTCGGCGGGGTCCAGGTACACATTGGCACGAGACCACCCGGGGAGTCGAGAGACCGCTTCATTGAGCAGCGAGGTTTTTCCGACACCGAGTGGCCCCTCGATCAAGACGAATCTCGGCACTCCAGCAGAATGCACGGCCTCGGCGGCAGCGGCAATGACTTCCAGCTCGGATTCGCGGCCTAGAAATCGTTTCGACGGTGACATACGCGCTCCCTAGAACAGGCGGCATTCTGTCTGCTTCAGGGATCAGACATAAATGCCACCTGTTCCGGAACAGCCTATGTCACGGCCAGTCAGAGGAACATAGTTGTGCGAAACTTAGTTCAAAATTAAATATTGAATCCCAAGGCCCGCATCTGCTCACGCCCGTCATCGGTGATCTTCTCTGGACCCCATGGTGGCATCCATACCCAGTTCAACCGCCATTCGTCCACGAGCGTGCCCACATGCTGACCTACCTGCTCCTCGAGCACATCTGTCAGTGGGCAGGCAGCTGTGGTCAGCGTCATGTCGATCAGCAGGGCGCCGTCTTCGGCGTAGTTCAGGCCGTAGAGCAGCCCGAGATCGACGACGTTGATCCCCAGCTCTGGATCAATGACGTCTTTGAGTGCTTCCTCGACGTCTTCGAGCGGCGTCTTGGCTGAAGTGACTGCGTCACTCATAGCGCTCCCCTTTCTTTGGAAGTCTTCCGCGGACGTACTTCGTGAAGTGCCGCGTCTGGTGTGCAACGTCTGAGCGTCATGGTCTATGCCCTGGCCTGGGCCTGGACCAGTGCGTCGCGCAGGGCCATCCACCCCAGCAGAGCACATTTGATACGTGCAGGATATCGTGCCACTCCGGTGAAAGCCGAGGCATCCTCAAGGGCCTCGATCCGGGCCGGTTCCAGCTCTTTGCCGCGAGCGGCCATCAACTCGCTGAAATAACCGCCAAGCTCTTGAGCTCGCTGCACCGACTGCCCTGCGACGAGCTCATACATCACTGAAAGCGATGCCTGCGAGATCGAGCATCCCTGTCCGGTCCACCCGAGGTTCTCGATGACACCCCCCGTGGCGTCCAATTGGACGCGGAGAGTGACCTGGTCCCCACACGTGGGATTGATCTGGAATGACTCGCCACCAAACTCAGCGAGCTCACCCTCGCCCTGCCGGGTCCGCGCGTGATCCAGAATGACCTGCTGGTAGAGCTGCTCCATGGCATCTGCCATCACATACCTCCAGCTGCAGGCGAAGCCTCGCCGCTGATGCGTGTGGGATGCGCGAAGAAGCGCCGCACCTCGTGCAGCCCCGCGATGAATGCCTCTACATCGGCCTCGGTGGTGTAGACCCCGGCAGAGGCGCGGGCGGAGGCATGGACGCCCAGACGCCGGTGGATCGGCTGTGCGCAGTGGTGCCCGACCCTGACTGCCACTCCCGCATTGTCAAGGACCTGGCCGACGTCGTGGGGATGGACGGATTCCACCTCGAAAGCCACGACGGCAAGGCGGTTCTCGGTGTCCTGAGGACCCAATACCCGAACTCCTGGAACTGTTGAGATCCCATCGAGCAACAGCTGGGTCATGTGCTTCTCATGCGCCGCAACCTGGTCCATGCCCAGTTGCGAGAGGTAATCCACGGCAGCATGGAAGCCCACCGCCTGAGCCACCATCTGGGTACCAGCTTCAAAGCGCTGCGGCGGCGGCATGAAGCTCGTGGACTCCATGGTCACCACCTCGACCATGGATCCGCCGGTCAGAAACGGGGGCAGATCTTCGAGCAGCTCACGCTTGCCAAAGAGCGCACCGATCCCGGTCGGGCCCACCATCTTATGCGCCGAGAAGGCAGCAAAATCGACGTCGAGCTCGCGCAGGTTCACCGGCATATGCGCCGCGGTCTGGCAGGCATCGAGCACCACAAAAGCACCCACACCACGCGCGCGAGCAACCAGAGCCGGAACGTCGGTGATCGCCCCGGTGACATTGGAGGCATGTGTGATAGCCAGCACCCGGGTCCGCTCTGTGATGACCGCGAAGGTCTCCGGATCCAGACGTCCATCCTCGGTCACACCGATCCAGCGCAGGGTCGCACCAGTCCTGGCAGCCAGCTGCTGCCAGGGCACGAGGTTGGCGTGGTGTTCGGCCTCGCTGACCACGATCTCGTCCCCCGCGCGCAGTCCGAAGCGTTCCCGGGCGGCAGCGCTGACGGATTCTGCCGCCGCAGTACCGGGTGTGGAGGCTGCGGCCAGACTGGCGTTGAGGAAGCCGTAGGCCACCAGATTCAGAGCCTCGGTGGCGTTCTTGGTCCAGACGATCTCGTCCTCCGCAGCGCCCACGAATTCAGCAACCGCTGTGCGTGATGCTTCATAGGCCTCCGTCGCCTCTTCAGCGATCTGGTGTGCGCCCCGGTGGACTGCTGCGTTGGTTCGGCTGTAGAACTGCAGCTCAGCATCGATGACCTGCTGAGGCTTCTGCGCCGTGGCGCCCGAGTCCAGGTACACCAGCGGCTTCCCGCCGCGGACCGTTCGGCCCAGCAGCGGGAAGTCAGCCTTGACAGTGTCTGGATTCAACACGAGTCGCTCAGGCCTGGACGGGCGCGAGGAAGCGATCGTAGCCGTTGGCCTCAAGCTCGTCGGCCAGTTCTGGCCCACCCTGCTCTGCGACGCGGCCGTCCACGAAGACGTGCACGAACTGCGGAGTGATGTAGTTCAGGATGCGGGTGTAGTGGGTGATCAGCAGCGTGCCCATGTCGTTGTCGGCATGTGCACGGTTGACACCTTCAGAGACCACGCGCAGCGCGTCGATGTCGAGACCGGAGTCGGTCTCATCGAGCACGGCGAACTTCGGCTTGAACAGTTCCATCTGGAGGATCTCCACGCGCTTCTTCTCACCACCGGAGAAGCCTTCGTTGACGTTGCGGTTGGCGAAATCGGCGTCGATCTTGAGCTTCTCCATGGCCGAGCGGACATCCTTGGCCCAGGTGCGCAGCTTCGGTGCTTCGCCATCGATGGCGGTCTTGGCGGTGCGCAGGAAGTTCGTCATGGTGACGCCTGGCACCTCGACGGGGTACTGCATAGCCAGGAACAGTCCGGCGCGTGCGCGCTCATCCACGGCCATGTCGAGGACATTGACGCCGTCGAGGGTGATGGTGCCGGAGGTGACGTTATAGCGCGGGTGACCTGCGATGGTCGAGGCCAGCGTTGACTTGCCTGAGCCGTTGGGGCCCATGATGGCGTGGATCTCGCCTGACTTGATGGTCAGCGTGACGCCCTTGAGGATTTCCTTGACGCCCTGCTCGGTCTCGATGGAGACGTGCAGGTCCTTGATCTCGAGAGTAGACATGTTTTGCCTGTCCTTTGCTTGGTTCTTGAAAGTGCTGGTGATGGAGGGAACGAGTGTGATCGGCGACGGGGCTTCCCGTTTAGAAGCCGACCATCTCCAGTTCCTTCTCCAGGTCCTCGTGAAGGGAATCCTCGATCGACTCCACGCCGATGGCCTGGATGATCTCGTTGAGGAAGCCGCGCACCACGAGCTGGCGTGCTTCCTTCTCCGGGATTCCGCGCGCCATCAGGTAGAACAAGTGATTCTCGTCGAAGCGACCGGTGGAGGAAGCGTGTCCTGCACCCTCGATCAGACCTGTCTCGATCTCGAGGTTCGGAATCGAGTCGGCGCGCGCGCCGTCGGTGAGGATCAGGTTCTGATTCTTCTCATAGGAGTCGGTGCCCTCGGCTGCCTTGCGGATCAGCACGTCGCCGACCCACACGGTGCGAGCGTCCTGGCCCTGAAGCGCGCCCTTGTAGAGCACGTTGGAGGTGTTTCGTGGCGAGTTGTGATCCACGAAGCTGCGGTGCTCCAGGTGCTGGCCGGCATCGGCGAAGTAGAGGCCGTACATGGAGGCCTCGGCACCCTCAGCGGCGTAGCGCACGTTGGAGTTCAAGCGAACAACCTCGCCACCGAGCGTCACAGAGACATGCTTGTACTTGGCGTCGCGACCCAGTTCGGCGTCCTGCTGGCCGACGTGGATAGCGTCTTCAGCCCACCGCTGCAGGGACACGACGGTGACATCGGCACCGTCGCGGATGATGACCTCTACGTTGAGGTTCGCGTCAGCCGACCCGCGGTGCTCCAGGACGAAGACCACCTTGGAGTGGGTTCCCGCTTCGAGCACCAGGTGCCCGTTCGCCCGGTGTCCTGCGGCCTCACCGGTGATGTCGATGAACAGCGGTTCACTGAGCTCGGTATCGGCGGCGACCTTGATGTAATCGGCCTGCTCGGTCTGGCTATAGCCGACGACGGCGGCGCGGTCTGCAGCGGAGAACACGGTTCCGCGCGGTGACTGTGCATGCGCGAGCGACTCCTGGGTGACCCCCTCCGGAGTCTTGCGCAGCTTCATCGTCACAGGTGTCTGAGTGGCGGCATCTGAGAGGACACGGCTGAGCTTCTTCAGCGGGGAGAAGCGCCATTCCTCTTCGCGGCCCGTGGGGACATCGAAGTCAGCGACAGAGAGGCTGGTGGTGCGGTCAGCACGCGAGCCTCCCGACTTCGACTTTGTGGTGGACTCGCCGGGGCCACCGTGGGTGTGCTCGGTCTCGACGTGGGCGGTGGCGAGGTTCTCGCCCTCTTCGCTCATGCCTGGAATCGTGATGCGGGCTTCGCCGACCTCGACACCTTCGACCTTTTCCGCCTGCTCGGCGGACGCGGGGTTCGTCATATGTTTCTCTTCCCTTGGTTCTATAGGGGTGTGATCAAAGCTTGAGACTCTTCAGTTGCAGGGCCCAGCCGCCCGGTGCACATGGCTCCGGACGGCTGGGACGCTGCATCATTGCGGTTCGATCAGCCGACCGAACCCTCCATCTGAAGTTCGATGAGGCGGTTGAGCTCCAGGGCGTATTCCATGGGCAGTTCTCGGGCGATGGGCTCGATGAAGCCGCGAACGATCATTGCCATGGCCTCGTCCTCGGCCAGTCCGCGAGCCATGAGGTAGAAGAGCTGATCCTCTGAGACCTTCGAGACCGTGGCCTCGTGGCCCAGCGTCACATCGTCCTCGCGGATATCGATGTACGGGTACGTATCGGACCTGGAGATCGTGTCGACCAACAGGGCGTCACAGACCACGGAGTTCGCCGAGTTCTTGGCGCCTTCGTTGATCTGCACCAGACCGCGATAGGCAGCACGGCCACCATTGCGAGCCACAGACTTCGACACGATCGTCGATGATGTGTTCGGAGCCATGTGCACCATCTTGGAGCCGGTGTCCTGGTGCTGGCCCTCGCCTGCGAACGCCACCGAAAGTGTCTCGCCCTTGGCGTGCTCGCCGGTGAGGTAGACGGCCGGGTACTTCATCGTGACCTTAGAGCCGATGTTTCCGTCGATCCACTCCATGGTTCCGCCGGCATCGACGACTGCGCGCTTGGTCACCAGGTTGTACACATTGGTGGACCAGTTCTGGATGGTCGTGTAGCGAACGCGGGCGTTCTTCTTGACCACGATCTCGACCACAGCTGAGTGCAGCGAGTCAGAGTCATAGATCGGCGCCGTGCAGCCTTCGATGTAGTGGACGTAGGAGTCCTCGTCGGCGATGATCAGCGTCCGCTCGAACTGGCCCATGTTCTCGGTGTTGATGCGGAAGTACGCCTGGAGCGGGATCTCCACGTGCACGCCCTTGGGGACGTAGACGAAGGATCCGCCGGACCACACCGAGGTGTTCAGTGCCGCGAACTTGTTGTCACCCACGGGAATGACCGAGCCGAAGTACTCCTCGAAGAACTCTGGGTGCTCCTTGAGTGCGGTGTCGGTGTCCATGAAGATGACACCCTGCTCCTCGAGGTCTTCACGGATCTGGTGGTAGACCACCTCAGACTCGTACTGCGCAGCCACACCGGAGACGAGACGCTCGCGCTCGGCCTCGGGGATGCCGAGCCGCTCGTAGGTGTTGCGGATGTCCTCGGGAAGGTCTTCCCAGGTCTTCGCCTGCTTCTCAGTGGAGCGCACGAAGTACTTGATGTTGTCGAAGTCGATGCCTGAGAGGTCGGCACCCCACATCGGCATGGGCTTGCGCTGGAAGTACTTCAAGCCCTTCTTGCGCAGCTTGAGCATCCACTCGGGTTCGCTCTTCTTGGAGGAGATGTCCTCTACGACCGTTTCGTCGATGCCACGCTTGGCGTTGGCTCCGGCGGTATCTGAGTCTGACCATCCGTATTCGTAGGAACCGATGCCCTCAAGCTCGGGGTTCCGCTCGAGAATATCGGAGATGACCCCCTGGTCTTTTTCGCGCTGGATCTGTTCGGTCATGACAACCTCTCTTGTTGACGGGGGGATATGACGATTCTTTTTCGTCCGCCGCTGGAGATGCGCGACTCATTCGTCACACCAACCCCGGCGCTGATCTGTTGTGCCGCCTCTGCACTGGCTGCGGCGCGTGCCCGCTGCTCGGCGGCTAGTTTCTCGCGGCCCACGGGAACGTGGGTGGTGCATACATGGGCACCGGCGGCCTGAGTGGAGAGCCGCCTGACATCGACGTCGAGCAGTCGGGAGATCATATTAGTCTCCTCCTCACAGAACACCGGATGGGCCGCAGCTATTTCCCTGATCGGGCAGTGCCCCTGGCAGAGCTGGGTGGATTGCATCGCAAGGAGCGGGTTATCTCGTCCCACAAGCCTGGTGAATCCGGCAAAGCCATCTTCGCTGAAGAGCTGGGACAGCTTCTCCGTCCGCTGGTCGAGATCAGCAATGCCGGCGAGTTCTTCTTCCCAGCGCCGCTGGAAACCCGCGAAATACTCTCGGGCCAGTCCGCGCGCGGTGTCTGAACCTGCCGTGTTCGGACCTGCGGGGTCTGAACCTGCAGGGCCTGAAGAGGCGCCGCTGGCCGAAAGGTCAGTTGACTCCAACATCGAGAGCGCGGTCTTCACGAGTCCCAGATAGTCGTCTCCAAGACTGCGCTGCCCTCGTTGGGACACCACATAGCGGCGCGACGGACGGCCAGCACCTCTGCGCCGGGTGGTCACGTTCTTGACCTCGAGGATGCCCTGTTCTGTCATGGCGTCAAGGTGTCGGCGCACCGCTGCAGCGGTGAGCGACAGCGCGCTTCCAAGCGCGGCCGCGCTGATGGGACCTTCCTCGACCACGAGCTGAAGCACTCGCTGGCGGGTCGTGCTCTCAGCCTCTGGGAACGCGTCCGTAGAGCCCGAAGCATCGGCTAGAGTCTGGCCCTCACCACGGTGCTCTGCTTCTGGCGCAGCAGATCCGGATGCAGTGGAATACATGATCCTATTCTGACCTATTCAGAACAAAGCCGCCAGCAAGGCGGACCTAACCATGGCGAGACCTTGAGCACCAGGAGCCGCATCGATCTTCTACGCGGCGTAGAAATGTAGACTGGTGAGGTGTCCCAGCCTTCACCCTGCCTGACTCTGCGCCAAGTGCGCTATGCCGTCGGCTCAGCTCGCACCCCACAGGGGCTCACGGAGATCCTGCGGGGAGTCGATCTCACCGCCCGATCTGGGGAAGTCACGGTTCTGCTGGGACCCAATGGTGCGGGCAAGACCACGACGCTGAGCTGCGCCCAGGGACTCCTGCATCCCTCGCAGGGAGATGTTCAGCTCCTGGGCGAGGACCCTTTCCGTGCCGGGGCCGCCCTGCGAGCCCGAGTGGGCGTCATGCTCCAGGATGGCGGACTCCCGCAGTCCGTGCAGCCCCGGACGCTGCTCAACCACGTGGCATCTCTGCACCAGAACCCGTGGCCAGTGGCTGACCTTGTCCAACGCTTGGACATGACGAGCTTCTTCACCACCTCGATCCGACGCCTCTCGGGTGGGCAGAAGCAGCGGGTTGCCCTGGCTGCGAGCCTACTGGGCAGGCCAGAGGTCGTCTTCCTCGACGAACCCACCGCAGGGCTGGATCCCCAGTCCCGGCAGACGGTCTTCGAACTCATCGGTGAACTTCGCGAGATGGGCATGGGCATCATCCTGACCACTCACCTGCTCGAAGAGGCACAGAAGCTTGCTGACTCGGTCTTCATCCTCAAAGACGGTGCTGTGGTGCGCCACGGCACCGTGGCGGAGCTGACTCGCTCATCGGCGCCGGGGTCCGAATCTCCCGCTGAGGCGAGCCGCCGCATGATTTTCACCTCCCCACGAACCCTCACCCGGGCCGAGATCCTTGATGCTCCAATGTTGATCGAGCTCGACGGCGGGCTCCGCAATGGTCCCGGTGCGACCTGGACGACCCCGGGCATCGCCAGACCGGCCCAGCTGCGCGAGCTCGCGGCCTGGTGGGAACGCATCGACATGATGCCCGTGGAGGTCCGCATGGAAGCTCGCACCCTTGAGGACGTCTTCTGGGAGGTCTCCGTCTCATGACTCCCGCCCCGCTGGCGCCTGCCCCCCGGCCTGCCGCCCGCCGCATTCTGGCTCACGGGCTCTACGAGACCCGCAATGTGCTGCGCAACGGAGAGCAGCTCCTCGTCTCGCTGATTCTGCCGCTGCTGGTGCTCTTCGGCGCGCATCGCCTAGAGCTGATCACCTCTTCAGCCACGCCGAGCATCGACATGATCACCCCCGGCGTCCTGGCGCTTGCGGTGATGGCCTCAGCCTTCACCGGCCAGGGGATCGCCACCGGATTCGAGCGGCAGTACGGGGTGCTGGCCTACCTTGCCACCACTCCGCTGGGCGCGACCGGGCTGATCATGGGCAAAGCCATCGCGGTTCTCGCGGTGGTGACTGTGCAGGTCCTGGTGATCGGCACCGCCGGGCTGGTACTGGGCTGGAGCCCAGATCCCTGGGGATTGCTGTGGCTCGGCGTCGTCGTCGTCCTGGGGGCAACTGCCTTCACCGCGCTAGGGCTCCTGCTCGCGGGAACCGTGCGCGCCGAGGCGACCCTGGCCCTGACCAACGTGATCTGGGTGCTGCTGGGGGCCGCCGGCGGTTCGGTCTTCCCGCTGGATCACGACGACGCCGGAGCCCTGCTGCTCCTTCTTCCCTCCGCCGCTCTGGGCGAGGGTCTCCGCACCGCATCTCTGCAGGGAGTCTTCCCTGTGGCCGAAGTCCTCATACTCGCGGGATGGGCCGTACTGGCGATCCTTGCTGCACGAAGGTGGTTCAAATGGCGCTGAAGTTTCCGATGAACGTACTTGAGACATTCCGGACGAGTCTTCCCACTCGGATCACCCGGGTGACCAAGGTGCTTGCGTGGGCGACGCTGATCAGCAATATCGGCATCATTCTCACCGGAGGCGCGGTCCGACTCACCGCCTCCGGCCTTGGTTGCCCAGAGTGGCCGCGCTGCACCCCCGATTCCTGGGTGGCCACCCAGGAGATGGGCCTGCACGGCGCCATCGAATTCGGCAATCGCCTGCTCACCTATGTCTTGGTGCTGATCTGCGCGCTGATGTTCTTCGCACTGCTGCGGCTGCGCACGAGCCACCGACCACTGTTCCGCATGAGCGTGCTCATCCTGGCAGGCATCCCGCTGCAGGCAGTGATCGGCGGGGTCACCGTATGGACGAACCTCAATCCCTGGATCGTGGCACTGCACTTCCTGCTCTCCGCCGGACTGGTCATGATATCGACCATGCTGCTGAACCGGATCAGGCTCGAACTTCAGACGGCGAAGAGTCAGCAGCAGCCTGCCGGAGTGGCCGGAGTCCGTTTGAGTCATGGCGCCTCTGACTCAGTGACCTCCGCGATGGCGCCGGTGATTCTCGGGGCCACCTGGTTCTCGGTGTTCCTGGGAACCGTGGTGACCGGCACCGGGCCCCACGCCGGTGACCCGGGCTCTCCCAGGCACGAGTTCGATCCCGACTTTGTGACCCGATTGCACGTGGTGCCGGTCTACATCCTCTGCTTTGCCGCCATCGCCCTGCTGATTCGGCAATACCGGATCAGCACCGCGCCGAACCAGCGCCGTTCGGCATGGTGGCTCTTGGTGGTCATCATCGCCCAGGGCATCATCGGCTATACCCAGCACTTCACCGGATTGCCGGTCCTCCTGGTGGCCCTGCACATGCTGGGTTCCGCGCTTTTGGTCGTGGCGGCCACGGCGGTCTTCGACAGCTACCGCGCGCGGTACGTGACCCGCGGGCTGGGCCGGTCCCTAGCGCAGCCCCTTGAGCACGCGCAGCGTCTCGTCTAGGTTCCTGACCTGCGAGTTCGGCACGGACTGGATATGGGCCACGCGCAGCTGTGAGTCCAGCAGGAAGCTCACCCGCTTGGCAGCGCCCCGCTGGGCGTCGAAGGAGCCGTAACGACTGGCGATCTCGCCGTGTGGCCAAAAGTCACTGAGCAGGTCGAAACCAAGCTCATGTGCTCCAGCCTGAAGAGTTTTCGCATAGGCGCGGAGACTATGCAGCGGATCACAGCTGATCGCGAGCACCTTCGCCCCGGTCCCTCGCAGTTCCGCCTGGCGCGCTGCCAGCGCGCGCAGTTCAGAGCCGCAGACCTCGCTGAAGGCAAAGGGGTAGAACATCAGCAGCGCCGGAGCGCCTGCGAGACTGTCGAGCTCGAGGGTCTCCCCGTGGTGGCTGCGCCCAACAAAGGACGGAGCCCGCTCCCCTGTTCGTGGGAGCCCCGACGGGATCACTGCTTCTTGCGCCCCATGAGACGGGTAGCAGCCCAGTGAGTGCTCACACCTGCCGAGGATGTGACGTGCAGCCCTGCATTCGGCGCTGCGTCTTGGATCTCTACCGGCGCAACATAGCCCTCGCGACCTGAACGCGGTGTCAGCAGCCAGAGAACGCCGCCTTCATCGAGCGTCGCCAGAGCGTCGACGAGAGCGTCTGTGAGATCGTCGTCGCCGTCCCTGAACCACACCAGGACTGCATCAACCACCTCTTGGACGTCTTCGTCGAGCAGCTCCTCCTCGAGGAGATCTTCGAGTCGATCGCGGAAGTCGTCGTCGACATCCTCGTCCACGCCGATCTCTTGAACCAGAGAATCGGGCTTGAGCCCAAGCTCCTGGAGCAGGTCGCCGACCGAGACAACATTGGTGCCGGCGTCGTTCTTATGGTCCGTCGCGATAGTCGACGGACCCTCGGCTGCAGAAGCCTGACTCACCTGAGGTTCCCTTCCCATTCATTAGCGTCTGAAGCGCAACACTCACCCGAGGATGAGGCTGCCACCAGCA
>Ga0265797_10000420_pt1 | contig 78368 bp, 63 predicted proteins | sample P2T30metagenome_FD_192433 | JGI IMG/M metagenome (GOLD analysis project Ga0265797, IMG submission 192433) | Plant litter microbial communities from East Loma Ridge, Irvine, California - P2 T30 | ecosystem: Environmental > Terrestrial > Plant litter > Unclassified | place: USA: California... | reverse complement strand
CACCAGCTCACCGGCCACGCGGGTACGCACATTTACGGTATTGAGCGCGGTGACGGTGCCGAGCGCCTTGAGGTACACGGGAAACTCACCCACGGTTACCGTGCCCACCCGCACGGGTGTGGCCCCGGTATCGCCACCGAAACCCGGGCGCATCGGGTTGCCACCCGGGCGACGGGCGTGCCCCTGGGCCTTGGCGGCGTCCTGCCCCGCCGGGGCTTGCCGATGGTTCCAATACCACCACGCGGCACCCACCAGCGCCAGCAGCAACAGCGCGATCAACACGCGCTTGATGAAAGGGGAACGAGTTTGCTGCGAACGATCGACCATGGTGCGGCTCAGCTTTCCTTCAGGACGCTGAACGATAAGCACTCGAGCGCGTTTCGCAAAGCGCATTTACCGGTCTTTTACGTATTGGCAACAAGACGTTACCAAACCGTACAGCAGCGGGCGGTGGCGGCGCGACGGGCAAAGCGCGCCGCCGCAGCGCTTATTTCAGAACAGCGAGCGCCGCCTCGTAGTTGGGCTCCTGGCCGATTTCCGGCACCAGTTCGCTGTGCAGCACGTTGTTCTGCTCGTCGAGCACGACCACGGCGCGGGCGGTAAGCCCCTTCAGCGGGCCTTCGGCAATGGCCACGCCATAGGCCTCGATGAACTCGCGGCCACGCAGGGTGGACAGGTTGACCACGTTGCTCAGGCCTTCGGCGCCGCAGAAGCGAGCCTGGGCGAACGGCAGGTCAGCGGAAATGCACAGCACTGCGGTGTTCTCCAGGGTGCTTGCCTGTTCGTTGAACTTGCGCACCGAGGTGGCGCAGGTCGGGGTATCGACGCTTGGGAAGATGTTCAACACCTTGCGCTTGCCGGCGAAGTCGGCGAGGGATTTGTCACTGAGGTCCCCGGCAACCAGGGTGAATGCCGGCGCCTGGCTGCCGGCCTGGGGGAGCTGACCGTCGACACGGACCGGGTTGCCCTTGAGGGTCACTTGAGCCATGGACTGTTTTCCTTTTATAGGAGGTTGATGGGAAGCGGCGAGTTAAACATGAATAGCCAGGTACCACCATGGCCAGAACGTAGCGGGATTTGACAGGCCGCCCGGGCGCTCGGCGACGTCAAACCGAACCCCCAACCATCAAGGCGGTCTATCAGGCCATCGCAACCAGCAATTGGACGCCGATGCTCCACAGGCCTTACCCTCGGTGAAAGGGATGTTGTTTTGGTCGGGCTGGCGTACCCTGCGAAGGCGCGCCGGCCATCGCTCATTGCCTTGGCCGCGCGCAAGCGGCACATTTTTCCAAGTGAGGCGCAGATGGCCCAGCGGCACCTTATCGACGGCTTTGCCAGACGGGTCGACTACCTGCGGATGTCGGTCACGGACCGTTGCGACTTCCGTTGCGTGTACTGCATGGCCGAAGACATGCAGTTCCTGCCGCGCCAGCGCATTCTTACCCTCGAAGAGCTGCACGAGATCGCTCGTGCCTTCATTGCGCTGGGCACCCGCAAGATCCGCCTCACCGGCGGCGAGCCACTGGTGCGCGCGGGTATCGTGGACCTGTGCGCCAGGATCGCCGCCCTCCCCGGCCTGCAAGAGCTGTGCATGACCAGCAACGGCTCGCAGCTGGGCCGCCTGGCCCAACCCCTGCGCGATGCCGGCTTGAGCCGGCTCAATATCAGCCTGGATAGCCTGGATCCCGAACGCTTCCGCCAGCTGACCCGCACAGGCGACCTGGCGCAGGTCATCGCGGGTATCGACGCCGCCAACGCGGCGGGCTTTACCCATACCAAGCTCAACTGCGTGGTAATGAAAGGCCGCAACGATCACGAGATCAACGACCTGGTGCAATTCGCCATCGACCGCGGCCTGGACATCAGTTTCATCGAAGAGATGCCCCTGGGCACCATTACCGAGCACAGCCGCGCCGAAGCCTTTTTCTCCAGCGACGACGTACGGGCGCGCATCGCCGAGCGTTTCACGCTGGTGCCGGCCACCGACACCACCCACGGCCCGTCACGCTACTGGCGAGTGGCCGAGGCGCCGGGCAGCCGCATCGGATTCATTTCGCCCCACAGCCACAACTTCTGCGCCACCTGCAACCGGGTCCGGCTTACCGTGGAAGGCCGCCTGCTGCTGTGCCTGGGCAACGAACACGCCGTAGACCTCAAGGGCGTGTTGCGCGCCAACCCTGGCCAGCCCGAGCGGCTGGAGCGCGCGATCATCGATGCCATGGCGCTCAAGCCGCTGCGCCATGACTTCCAGCTCAACGACGACGTGCAAGTGGTACGTTTCATGAACATGACCGGCGGCTGACAGGCCATCGCGGCCAGGTAACCACTCAAACGCAACGGAATATCCTTTCAGCCCCGGGTGCATTAAAATGCTGGCCCTCGACACCCCGCCGGGTGCCCGCTTCTCATGCCAGCCGCCGCAAGGCCACTCAGGAACCCACCGATGGAACATCGTGAAGCGCTGATCGCGCTGCGCACCTTTCTCTCTACCCAGATCCTGGGCCAGGACAAGCTCATCGATCGCCTGCTGATCGTGCTGCTCGCCGATGGCCACATGCTGGTGGAAGGCGCGCCGGGCCTGGCCAAGACCAAAGCCATCAAAGAGCTGGCCGAGGGCGTGGAAGCGCAGTTCCATCGCATCCAGTTCACCCCGGACCTGCTGCCCGCCGACATTACCGGCACGGAAATCTACCGCCCTGAAACCGGCAGTTTCGTCTTCCAGCAAGGGCCGATCTTTCACAACCTGGTGTTGGCCGACGAAATCAACCGGGCGCCGGCCAAGGTGCAGTCGGCCCTGCTCGAAGCCATGGCCGAGCGCCAGGTGAGCGTTGGGCGCAGCACCTATGACCTTTCGCCGCTGTTCCTGGTGATGGCCACCCAGAACCCCATCGAGCAGGAAGGCACCTACCCGCTGCCCGAAGCGCAGCTGGACCGGTTCCTGATGCATGTGAAGATCGGTTTTCCGGACGCCTCGGTAGAACGGCGGATCCTTCAGCAGGCGCGGGGCGAGGCCCTTAATGGCGAAACCAAGCCCGAGCGGCGGGTGAGCCAACAGGCAATCTTCGCGGCGCGCAAGGAAATCCTCGGCTTGTACATGGCCGATGCCGTGGAGGAATACCTCGTGCAGCTGGTGATGGCCACCCGCACCCCGGCCAAATACGACACCGAACTGGCCGAATGGCTGGCTTATGGCGCCAGCCCGCGGGGGTCTATTTCGCTGGACCGCTGCGCCCGTGCCCATGCCTGGCTGGCCGGGCGCGACTTCGTCAGCCCCGAAGACCTCCAGGCGGTGATCTTCGACGTGCTGCGCCACCGCATCATTCTGTCGTTCGAGGCCGAAGCCGCGGGCGTGGATCAGGATCGGGTTATCCAGCGGATCCTCGACGTGGTCGCGGTGGCTTGAGCCGGCGACCATGAACAGCCACCCCCGCGCCGCGCCCGGTATCAACGTCACGCTCGCCGAACTGATCGAGATGCGCCACCGCGTGCGCGAAGTGCAGCTGTTTTCCAAGCCGGGCCAACGCAGCCCGCTGATCGGCCTGCACCATTCCAAGCTGCGCGGCCGCGGGGTGGATTTCGACCAGGTGCGGGTGTATCAGGCCGGGGACGACGTGCGCAATATCGACTGGCGGGTTACCGCGCGCACCCAGGAGCCTCATACCAAACTGTTCCACGAGGAGCGGGAGCGGCCGATCTTTATCCTGGTGGAGCAAAGCCGGCAGCTGTTCTTCGGCTCGGCCAGCGCGTTCAAATCCACCGTGGCGGCGCGGGTGGCGGCGCTGTTCGGCTGGGCCACGCTGGAGCACAACGACCGGATCGGCGGGCTGGTGTTCGGCGACCTGGAGCACTACGAAATCAAACCCAGGCGCAGCAAGCAGAGCCTGCTGCAGTTGCTGGACCGCTTGGCGCGAGTGAATGCCGCGCTCACCACCGAGAGCACCCCCGCGGCTGACCCTTTGGGCAGCGCTTTGCGGCGGGCCCGGGAGGTGTTGCGCCCCGGTAGCTTGGGCATCGTGATCTGCGATGAGCGCGCGCTTAGCGATGCGGCCGAGCAGCAGCTGAGCCTTCTGGCGCGGCATTGCGACCTGCTGCTGCTACCCGTCAGCGACCCCATGGATCACGCCCTGCCCGCCGCCGGCCTGCTGCGGTTCGGCCTGGGCGAGGCGCAACTGGAGATCGACACCAGCGACGCCCAGTTGCGCCGGGGTTATCAGGCCATGGCCGAGGCGCGCCAGGCGCGCTGGGAACGGTTGGGACAGAAGCTTGGCGTGCTGGTATTGCCCCTGAGCACCCGCGCCGATGCGGTAGACCAGCTGCGCGAATATACCAGCGCCAGGCCACGGCCAGGCCTGCTGCCCGTGGCGAGCCACACCCCATGAACCCCCTTGCGCGGCTGCAGCCGTTGATCGAACCGGCCCCCGTGAGCGCCTGGCCACTGGCCCCGGGATGGTGGGCGGTGCTGGCGCTGTGCGTGGTGGCGGCCCTTGCCGCCCTGTGGCTATGGCGCCGCCGGCCACGGCCGGAAGAGGCACCGGTGGAAGCGCCCCTTCCGCCGGCCGACAACGCCGTGGACCCGGTGCGCCTCGAGGCGCTGGCCGAACTGGCGTCCATGCCACGGCCGTATGACGGCGCGCCCGCGGGCGCCTGGCTGCAACAGCTCAACGCGCTGCTCAAGCGGGTGTGCCGCAACCATTACCCCGGCGCCCATAGCCACACGCTCAATGGGCGCAAATGGCTGGCTTTCCTGGACAACCGCTGCCCAGCCGCCGGCCTTACCCGGTGGATGATCCTGGTGGAAGGCGTATACCGGCCCGAGTGCAAGCTTGACGATAAAGCCATCAACGGGCTGCACCAGGCCGTGGAAATCTGGATTCGCAAACATGCTTGAATTCGCCTGGCCGATGATTTTCTTCCTGGCGCCCCTGCCGTGGCTCCTGCGTCGCTGGTTGCCGCCCGCGGACAGTGGCGAACAGGTGTTGCAGGTAGGCTTTCTCGAGGACTTGGCCGTGCTTGGCCGCAGGCGCGCCAGCCGTGGCGTGCCAGGCTGGCGCCAACAACTGCCCTACGCCCTGGTGTGGGCGCTGTTGCTGTTGGCCGCGGCGCGCCCGCAATGGCTCGGGCCACCCTTGCCACTGCCGGCCAGCGGCCGTGACCTGCTGGTGGCGGTGGACGTATCCGGTTCCATGGACTACCCGGACATGCAATGGCAGGGCGAAAACGTAAGCCGGCTGGCGCTGGTCAAGCACCTGCTTGGGGATTTTCTCGAATCCCGCGAGGGCGATCGGGTGGGCCTGATCCTGTTCGGCAGCCGCGCCTATGTGCAAGCGCCGCTCACGTTCGACCGGCACACCGTGCGCACCTGGCTCGATGACGCGCAGGTCGGCATCGCCGGGCAGACCACGGCCATCGGCGACGCCATCGGGCTGGCGGTGAAACGCTTGCGGCTGCGCCCGGCGGACAGCCGGGTGCTCATCCTGGTGACCGATGGGGCCAACAACGGCGGGCATATCCAACCCCTGGTCGCCGCGCGCCTGGCGGCCGCCGAACAAGTGCGCATCCACACCATCGGGATCGGCGCCGACCCCGAGGCCACCACGGCAAACGCCGCCCTGGGCCTGAGCCCCGGCGGCGACCTGGACGAAACCGCGTTGCAGGCGATCGCCAGCGCCACCGCCGGGGAGTATTTCCGCGCCCGGGACGGCAGGGACCTGCAAGGGATCGGCGAGGCGCTGGACCGGCTTGAGCCGGTCAATCAGCAGCCCACCCGCGTGCGGCCGGTGGACGAGTTCTATCAATGGCCATTGGCCGCGGCCGTGTTGTTGGTGTCGCTCATGGTGGGCCAACGCCTGCTGCCCTTGCTGCGCCGATACGCCTGGTTCCGGCCCGTGCGCCTGCCGGCCGCCTGGCGCGAGCGGGTCGCCCGCCTGAGGCAGCGCCCATGATCGAATGGTGGCCCCACTGGGCGCGGCCGGGCTGGTTCGCCGCGTGGCCGGTGCTCGCCTGGCTGTGCTGGGCCTTATGGCTGCGCCGCCGTCGCAGCGGCCGCTGGCAGTCACTCTTGCCACGCGCTTTCCACGGCACATTGTTGCGCGGCAGCCAGCGCGGCCAAGGCGAGCGCATGCCCCGGGTTCTGCTGGGGCTGGCGGCGGCACTGGCGGCGCTGGCGCTGGTGGGCCCAGGCTGGGAGCGCGAACAGCAGGCCAGCCAGCGCCCGGACGACCCGCTGGTGGTGATCCTGCAACTGACCCCCGACATGCTTGCCCGGGACGCGTCACCGGACCGCCTTGGGCAAGCCCGGCGCAAGATCCTCGACCTGCTCCAGCACCGTGTCGACGCGCAGACCGCCATTGTGGTGTATGCCGGCAGCGCCCATACACTGGTGCCGCTGTCGAACGACCAGGCCACGAGCAGCAACCTGCTCGAAGCATTGAAACCATCATTGATGCCCGAGCCCGGCCAGCGCGCCGATCTGGCGGTGCGCCAGGCGCTGGACCTGTTGGCGCAGGCTGGCCAGGGCCCCGGCCGCCTGCTGCTGATCGCCTCAAGCCTTACTGACCAGGAGCTGCAAGGGATCGACCACTGGCTGAGCCGGCATGCCCCGCCGCTGCTGGTATTGGGTATCGGAAGCCCGGAGGGCGCCCCCGTGGCGTTGGAAAGCGGTGAGCTGCTCAAAGGGGAGGACGGCGGCATCGCCTTGCCACGCCTGAATGCTTCTGCCCTTGCCGCCGCGGCCGGTCATGGCCATGGGCGCTATGAAAACGCCCGGTTGGACAATCACGACCTGCGCGCCCTGGGGCTGTTCGACGCGCCCCGCGCCTCATTCGCCGCTGACCAGGGCCCGGCGCACCCGCTGGATCGCTGGGCGGATCAAGGCTACTGGCTATTGCTGCCGCTGCTGGCCATCGCCGCCCTCGCCGGCCGCCGTGGCTGGCTGCTGTGCCTGCCTCTTCTGCTGGGCTTGAGCGCGATGCCCACGCCGGCCCGGGCGTTCACCCTGGCGGACCTATGGTGGCGCCCCGATCAACAGGGGCAACACTTGCTGTCCCAGGGCCAACCGGGGATTGCCGCCCAACGTTTCAACGATTTCCGCTGGCGGGGCGTGGCCTTGTACCACGCAGGGCAATATGCCGAGGCGGCCAAGGAGTTTGCCCAAGGCGACAGCGCCGCCGACCACTACAACCGGGGCAACGCGCTCGCGCTGGCCGGTGAGCTGAGCGCCGCGGTGGAAGCCTACGAACAGGCGCTGGAACGTCAGCCCGGGCTGACCGCCGCGCGAGCTAACCAGGCGCTGGTGCGGGGCGTGCTCGACGCCCGCAAGGCCGCGCCGCCTTCCGCCGATCCGGCCGCCGCCCAAGCGCCGCCCACACAGGGCCAGGCGACCAGTGGCGAGGGCCCGGCGAACCCTACCGAGGCGAATGCGCCCCCCTCGCCCGCGGGCAACGCCCAGGGCCTTGCCAGCGCAGCCGGCGGCACAGGGGACAGCGATACGCCTGCCCGGGGATCGAGCGGCATCGCCGACAGCCCCGACTACCCCGAGGACGAAGCGCGGGAGTCGCTCGAGCAATGGCTGCGACAGATCCCTGACGATCCGTCAGAATTGCTGCGGCGTAAATTCTGGTATGAACAGCAACAACGGCAGGAACAATAACCATGAGTCGGCTCTGTGCCCTCCTCTTCTGCGGCTTGATCGCGCTGATGCCCCTGGGCGCGTCGGCAAGCGTGCTGCTGGCCAGTGTCGACCGCACCCGCGTGGCGGTGGGTGAATCCTTCGAACTCACCCTGCAAACCAATGACGTCACGCTGTTCGGCCGGCCCGATACGGCGCCGCTGCAAGCACACTTCGACGTAGGTGACGTGCGCCAGGTCAATCAGCCCGCGAGCCTGGCGGACGACCGTGGCGCCAGCACCCGCTGGATCATCACGCTGGTGGCCCGTGAGAGCGGCACCCTCACCTTGCCCGGCCTCACCCTTGGGGAGCTGCGCAGCCAGCCCATCGTGCTGCAGGTACTGGACGCGGAAGCCCCCGCCACGGCGACCGCCGAACCTGTGTTCATCGAGGCCCGGCTGGACCAGGATCAGGTATACGTGCAGGCGCAAGTGATCCTCACCTTGCGGGTGTACCACTCCGTTGCCCTCTACGACGACAGCACCTTCGCCGCGCCACAGCTGGCCGATGCGCGAGTGGAGCCCTTGGGCAACCGCCGCACCTACGAGAAAGTGATCAACGGCGTGCGCCACGGCGTGATGGAAACCCGCTACGCCCTGTACCCCCAGCGCAGCGGCCAGCTGACCATCCCGGCCTTGCTGTTTACCGCCACGTCCGTGGAAACGGACGAGACCGGCCGGCCCCGCGCGGGGGCGCAGGTTCGGGTACGCTCGGCGCAGATCACCATCAACGTGATGGCCAAGCCCACCGTCTACCCGGCGGACGCGGCCTGGTTGCCCGCTCGCAGCGTCACGGTGACGGAGAGCTGGAACCCGGCCCCAGAAGACGCCCGCGTAGGCGATTCGCTCACCCGCACGCTTACCATCAAGGCCGAGGGGCTTTCCGGCGCGCAACTGCCGCCACTGCCGGCAACCGACCTGCCGGGCGTGCGCCGCTATCCCGACCAGCCCCAGCTCAGCGACCAGGGCACCGAGCGCGGCCTGATCGGCAGCCGCCAGGAACGCGAAGCGCTGGTGCCGGTTCGGGCCGGCGACACCGAGCTGCCGGCGGTGGAAGTGGTGTGGTGGAATACCCGCGAGGATCATCTGGAACGCACCAGCCTGCCGGCCCGTAGGCTGCAAGTGACCGAACGCGCCAGCGCGCCGGTGAGCGACCGGCCGGCGGTGGCAGCACCGGCACCTCGGCTGCTCTGGCCTTGGCAAGTGGCGACAGGGATATTGTTCTGCACCACCCTGCTGGGCTTCGGCTTGTGGCGGCGCGCCCGCTCGCAGCCAGCAGTGGCGCGCCTTGCCGCGACAGGGCCCAGCCCTCGTACCTTGCTCGACGATCTCAAACGCGCCTGCGCCAACAACGATCCCCAGGCCTCGCGCCAGGCCCTGGATGCATGGGCGCGCCAACAACCTGAAACCCTGGCCGAACTGGCCGAGGGCTACCCATTACTGTCCGACGCCCTGGACGGTTTGAACGGCGCGCTGTACAGCGAAGCCGGCCGTTATTGGCAAGGCACCCGCTTGTGGCAGGCCGTAAGCGCCATCCCGGCCACTGGCCGCCACGACCTCGGGGCGGAGGAAAACCTGCCGCCGCTTTACCCTAAATAGTTTCGAGACCCTCAATGCGCGTGCTGCACACCTCCGACTGGCACCTGGGCCAAAGCCTGCACGGCCAGGACCGCGACCATGAACACTCGGCGTTCCTCGCCTGGCTGCTGGCCCGCATCACCGCACTGGCGCCCGATGCCTTGCTGATCGCAGGCGATATCTTCGACACCGTCAATCCGCCGCTCAAGGCGCAGGAACGGCTTTACGATTTCATCGTCAACGCCCACGAAGCCCTTCCCTCGCTGACCATCGTGATGATCGCCGGCAACCACGATTCAGGCTCGCGTATCGAGCTGCCCGCCCCGCTGATGCGGCGGCTGCGCACCCACGCGCTGGGCCGGGTGCTGTGGCTGGACGACGGCCAGCTCGACTGCGACCGGCTACTGATCCCCCTGAGCGATGGCAGTGGCGCCACCGCGGCCTGGTGCCTGGCCCTGCCGTTCCTGCGGCCGGCCGAGGTCACCGGCCCGCAGTTGGGCGAGGGCTACCTGAACGGCATTGCCGAAGTCCATCGGCGCCTGATCGCGGCGGCCAATGCGCGGCGGCAACCGGGCCAGCCGCTGATCGCCATCAGCCACGCCCATATGGCCGGTGGCGCCGTGTCGCTGGATTCCGAACGCAGCCTGGTGATCGGTACCGCCGAGGCGCTTCCGGCGAGCCTGTTCGATGACAGCGTGGGCTATGTGGCCTTGGGGCACCTGCACAAACCGCAACAGGTGAACGGCGAGCAGCGCCTGCGCTACAGCGGTTCGCCGATCCCGCTGTCGTTCTCTGAGGTGGACTATCCCCACCAGATTCTTCAGGTGGATTTTGATGGCGAGCGCCTGGCCCAAGTGCAAGCCCACCGCGTGCCACGTGCCGTGGACCTGCTGCGCGTGGGCCCGGCGCGGATGGACGACGTGCTCGCGCGGCTCGAGGCCTTGCCCGTGCCAGACCTGTTGGCCGGCGTGGTGCAGCATCCCTGGCTGGAAGTTCGGGTGCAGCTGGACGAGCCCCAGCCAGAACTGCGCGCCCGCATCGAAGCGGCTTTGACGGGCAAGGCGGCGCGGCTGGTGCGCATCGCCGTGGAGTACCTGGGCACCGGTGCCCGGGATGAGACGGCCACGGCGCAGCACCTTGAACAGCTTTCCCCCGAGCAAGTGTTCAGCCGCGCTTGGGAAGAGCAATACGGCAGCGCCGTGGACGAGGCCACCCTGGGGGACTTCCTGCTGCTGTTGCAGGAAGATGAGCTGGAGGAGCAGCCATGAAGATCCTGGCGATACGCCTGAAGAACCTGGCAAGCCTGGCCGGCCCCGTGGAACTGGACTTCACCGCCGAACCGCTGGCCAGCGCCGGCCTGTTCGCCATTACCGGCCCTACGGGTGCAGGCAAAAGCACCCTGCTTGACGCCCTGTGCCTGGCGCTGTTCGGCAGCGTGCCGCGTTTGGGCGACACCGGGCGCGATACCAAGGTACCGGACGTGGACGGCGACATCGCCACCGGGGACCCGCGCAACCTGCTGCGCCGCGGCGCTGGCGCGGGCTTCGCCGAAGTGGATTTCATTGGCGTGGACGGCGTGCGCTACCGAGCGCGCTGGGAAGCCAACCGTGCCCGGGAAAAGGCCGGCGGCAAGTTGCAACCCAGCCGCCAGACCTTGCTGGACCTGGACAGCGACCGCCTGTTGGCCACCCAGAAAGGTGAATACCGCCCCTTGCTGGAAACCCGCCTGGGCTTGAACTTCGAACAATTCACCCGGGCGGTGATGCTGGCCCAGAGCGAGTTCAGCGCGTTCCTGAAAGCTGACGACAACGAGCGCAGCGAGCTGCTGGAGAAGCTCACGGACACGGCGGTCTATAGCCGGCTGGGGCGGCGCGCCTATGACAAGGCCCGGGCAGCGCGCCAGCAGCTAGAAGCCTTGCAAGCGCAGGAAGGCGCCTTCGCCGCGATGGCCGAAGACGAACGCCTTGCCCTGGACGCCCGCCTGGACGAAGCCCGCCAAGGGCTGCTGCAGGCCCAGGCCCAGCGCCGCGAGCACGAAGCCCGGCAGCAGCGCTATCAGGAAGGGCAGCGGCTCGCCGGCGAAAGCGCGGCAGCGGCCCAGGCGTTGGCCGATGCCCAAGAACACTGGAACACACTGGCCGATGACCGCCAGGACCTCGCCCACCTCGACACCCTTGCCCCGCAGCGCGCGTTGTTGGAGCGCCAGGCACGGCTGACCGCTCAATCGGCCACCCTTGGCCCCGCCTGCGCCGAGGCTGCCAGCACGCTTGCCGCCGCGGAGCAAACCGTCGCGCGGGCGCTGGTTGAAGCCGAGGGGGCCGAAGCGCGCCTGCGGGCCGCAACCGCGACCCAGGCCGACGCGGCCCCTGCGGTGAGAGCGGCATTCGATCAACAAGCCGCAGTGCAGCATCTGGACCAGGAGCTGGCCCCGCAGCAGGCGCGACAAGCTCAGCTCGAGCAGCAGCATCTCGAAGGCCAGCAAGCCCTGGCAGCCCTCGCCCAGGCCCATCGGCAGGGCACCGAGGTGCTCGAAGCCATCGAAATTCGGCTGGGGCGCAGCGCCGACCTGGCGCGACTGGCGGATGCCTGGCAGGGCTATCAACCCCGCTTGCAGCAACTGGTGGACGTAGCCGGCCGCATCAGCCGCCTGAACGGCGAGCTTGCGCCTCTGCGGGAAACCGCGCACAGCGCCGGGCAAGCCCGGGCTTCGGCGCAAGCCTTGCTCGATGACCTGCAAGCCCGCCTGGGCGCCACCCATGACTTGGGTGAGCGGCTGCAATTGCTCAGCGAATTGATCCGCGACAACCGCGTGGGGCTGGAAGACCTCGGCGCGCTCGACGGGCAGTGGCGGCGCTGCGCGGAGGTGGAAGAGCGGCTGGTTGAAGTCGCCACACAACAACAGCGCCTTGCGCAACAGCGCGAGCAGCGCACCGCTGAGGGCAAAGCCGTCAGCGCCGAACATCAGGCCGCCAGCCAGGCGCTGGATGTGACCGTGCAGTTACTGGAGCGCCAGCATCTGGCGCGGCTCAAGGCCGGCCTGAGCCCAGGCGCGCCCTGCCCCGTGTGCGGCAGTGCCGAGCACCCCAACCACGCGGCCGCCGCTACCGAAGGGGTACTGGAAACCCTGGAGGCCCAGGACCTGGCCGAGATCCAGGCGGCGCAGGGCAAGGTCCAAGCCTTGGCTGATCGCCTGGCCGAACTGCGCGCCGAGGTGCGGGCGGTAATGGAACAGCAGAAGGCCCTGCACGAACAGCAGCAACGGGGCGAGGCCCTTTACGCCGCAGCGCTGGAAGCACTCAAGGCAATGCCACGGCAGGATGCGCTGCTGGCCGTGCCGCCCATGGGCCGCCAGGCATGGTTGAACGAGGGCCTCGCCCGCTTGCGCGAACAGATCGCCAACGATGAGCAACAGCTCAAAGGCTTGCTGGCGGCGCAGACCCAGGCAACGCAGCTGCACAATCAGCTGCGCGCCGCCCAGCAGGCCGCCGAGCAAGCCGAGCGCGTAGTGCAGGCACGGCAGGAGCAACTGACGCGGGAGCAGGAACGCTTCGACGATGAGCTGCGAGCGTTCGCCACCTTGCTGCCCGATGCGATGTTGAAGGCGTTGCGCAGCGCGCCGGCGAAAGCGCTCGCCCAGCTGGAGGATGCCCTGGCCGAACGCCTGGGGCTGCTGGAGCAGCATCAGGCGCAAACTCTCGCCCAAGGGCAGCGTCAGCAACAGACCCAAGTCGGCCAGGCACAGCAGCAAGGGCTTGCCCAACAATTGGATGCCCTGCGCGAGGGCGTGCAGGCGCTGCAAGCGCGACGCGAACAACAGTGCGCTGCGCTCACCGAGCGCCTCGGCACCTACGCCAACGCACAGGCTTGGCAAACGGCTTTGGAACAGGCCATGGACGCCGCTCGGGGCAGCCACGCCGAGGCAGGCCAGGCCTTGCAGCATGCCCGCGATCAAGCCTCTGCCGCGAAGGCCCGGCAACAGGCCTTGCTCGACCAGAAAGCCACGGCCGACGCTGAGCTGGCCGAACTGCAAGCGTCACTGCACAACTGGCGGCAGACCTGCCCCGGCCTGGACGACGATGCGCTACAACGCCTGCTCGCGGTAAGCCAGGACGGCGTGGAGCAATTGCGCGTACGCCTGGGCGAAGCGCAAAGCGCGGTGGAGAGTGCCCGCGTGTTGTGCCAGGAACGTGAACAGCGTTTGCACGCCCACCATGCACAGGCGGGCGATGACGCGCTGGATGCCGCGGCGGTCGCGGCCGCGCTGGCCGCTGCGGGCGCCGACTGCGAGCGTCAGGAACAAACGTGCGCCGAGCTGCGCGCGGCCCAGCTGGAAGACGACCGTCGCCGTCAGGCCCGCGAAGCGCTCGCCGCGCAAATTGAAGCCGCCCAGGCGGAGCATCGCCGCTGGGGCAGGCTCTCGGCTCTCATCGGCTCGGCGGAGGGCGATCGCCTGCGCAAGATCGCTCAGGCGTATAACCTGGACCTGCTCATCCGCCACGCCAACGCCCAGCTCCTGCAATTGGTGCGCCGTTACCGGCTCAAGCGCGGCGGCAGTGCCTTGGGGCTTCTGGTGGTGGATACCGAAATGGGTGACGAAGTGCGCTCGGTGCATTCGCTCAGTGGCGGCGAAACCTTCCTGGTGTCCCTGGCCTTGGCGCTGGGGCTGGCTTCGATGGCCTCGAACACCCTGAAAATCGAATCGCTGTTCATCGACGAAGGCTTCGGCAGCCTCGACCCCGAGTCTTTGCAGCTGGCCATGGACGCCCTCGACAACCTCCAGGCCCAGGGCCGCAAGGTTGCCGTGATCTCTCATGTGCAGGAGATGCACGAGCGCATCCCGGTGCAAATCCAGGTGCGCCGGCATGGCAATGGTTTGAGCGAGGTGACGGTGGTGCCGTAAAGGCCAGCGGGGCCTGTGGTACACGCTGGCACTGTGGGACCGGGCGGAGCCGCAGGCGGAGCCCGGGAATGGCTTTGACCCGGTTCGCAGGCTTCGCCTACTCCTACACCTGTGAGGCGCAGCAGTTGTGTGGTTTTACACCAACTGGCTGGCAATCAGCGCCGCTACCACCACCGCGCTATAACTGGCCAGGGCGAAGCAGGCGCCCTGGCGGGCGGACATCAGAATGGCCTTAGCCATGGGGCGCTCTCCGGTTCAGATCAATGTTCGTCGACGATCTTATGATTGAGCGCGGCATAGAAGCTGGCGCTCTTTTGCAGGTAGTGCTGGGTGTAGCTTTGGCTCGAACGGCTGGTCTTGTCGTCCGCAACCGAGGCGCCGGCAGGCAGTGCTACCGAAGCGGAAATGGCGGATGCAGCGATAACCGAAAACAGATTGAAGTTCATGATGGCGTTCCTCCGGGACGTGAGTGACTGTGAAGTCAACTTACGCCCCGAAGCCCGCCGTCAGAAATTCATTGCGCCGTTATCGGGTATCACCGCTATTGATGCGGCGGCGTCAGAAACTTCAAGTCCGAGGGCGAGTCCTGACGATAGTGCTGCACGGTGCGCTGGAGCATGCCGGTTTTGGCATCCCGCTCCATTACCACGATCTCGTTGCTCTTCTGGTTGGCAATCAGCACGAAGCGGCCGGTGGGGTCCAGGGTAAACTCCCGCGGGTGGTCACCTTCGATAGCGCGGCGCTGCACCGGTTTGAGCCCACCTTCACGGTCCACGGCATACACCACCAGTTCATTCACGGCGCCCCGGTTGGCCACGTACAGGAACTTGCCATCCGGGGACAAGTGCAGCCCACCCCCCGCCCCCGTCGCCGGCTGTTGGCCAGGCGCCAGGTCCAGCACTTGCGTGCGAACCAGGTTTCCGGCGCGCCACTGGAAGCTTGCCACTTGCGCCGGCATTTCGAGGGTAAGCCAGGCATGCTCGCCACTGGCGTCGAACAGCAGATGACGCGGGCCGGTGCCTGGCGGCAACGCCACCGAAGCAGGGCTGGCCGGGTTGAGCGGGGCCTGAGCATTGCCCTGGTAGCGGTAGATGAACACCTTGTCCGCCCCCAGGTCGCTGGCGTACAGGTAGCCCCGGTTGCCGACCACCGAATGCACGTGGCCGCTGGCCTGGCGCTCCGGATTCACCCGGCTGGGCGCGTTCTTGAATTGCTGGACCACCTCGCCGAGGCTGCCGTCTTCCTTGATCGGCAGCACTGCCAGGCTGCCACCCGGATCGGGCTGCACCGCATAGTTGGACACGAACAGGAACTGCTCGTCCTCGCTGAGGCTGGCATGGGTGGGTTCGTCACCCTTGGTTTCCACCTGGTTGACCAGGGTGATTTGATGGGTGGAGGGGTCTATTCGGTAACTGCTCACCTTCCCGACTGGGTCCTTCTGCCCGGGGCCGTTTTCGTTGGCCACGAACAGCCGGGTCTGGGTTTTGTTCAAGGCCAGCCAGGAAGGGTTATCGGTCTTGATGACCTGCGCCGGCTCGCTGGCGATCTGGCCGGTCTGGCTATCGAAGCGCAGGCGGTAAAGGCCCTGGCTGCTGCCTTGGGTATAGGTGCCGACCAGCAGGTCGTAGGTTGTTGCACTGGCAAGGGTGGAGCCAAGGGTGGCGGCTCCGGCAAGAGTAAGCGACATGAGCACTCGCAGCATGAATGAATCCTCGTTGGAAGACTTTGGCCGCGCGCAAAAGTTGAACCCCAGACTGCCTGTTGCTTATTCCTGGTCGTCATCTTCTTCGGCAGAGAAGGCTTCCAGCAAGCGTAGCCGATGCTCGGCATCGGATCCCATAATTTTCCACTGGTCGCTTTCTGCAACGAAGGTTGCGCTGGCTATGGCTTCGAGGCTGAAATGCCAGCGCCGTTCCGTTCGGCCATCCATGGTGAGGATGGTCAGGCCGTTATCGCCCAGGTCGAATTCGAAGGCGTAAAGGTCGTCGACGATAAGCATGTCGGCGCTATCGAGCGCCTCGGCGAGGGAGAGGGTCATGGGAGGCTCCGCAAAGGTAGAAGGCGCATTCTACCCTCGCGGCGCGGGCGCGGCGTATGGCACTTACAAAACCCGCACGCCCCCTGGCTGGAAGACCGCTTCGGCGGGCGCGATGCCATTCACCAGCGGCTCGCCGAAGGCATCCAGGCTGATCTCGAAGTGATCGCCCGGTTGCGCCTTTATCCCATCGGCGAACGACAGCGTGGCGGTGCCGAAGAAGTGCACGTGCACGTCGCCCGGCCGCAGGAACTGGGCGTATTTGAAGTGGTGGTATTCCAGGTTCTCGAAGCTGTGGCACATGTTGGCCGCGCCGCTGAGAAACTCTTTTTCCCACAACACCTCGCCATCGCGGCGGATGCGGCTGGTCCCGGCCAGGTGCTCGGGCAGCGATCCTACCCGTAATTCCGGCCCGAACGCGCAGGCGCGCAACTTGGAATGGGCCAGGTACAGGTAATTCTTACGCTCCATCACATGGTCGGAAAATTCGTTGCCCAAGGCGTACCCAAGGCGATACGGGCGGTGGTCCGGGCCAATCACATACAGCCCCGCCAGCTCGGGTTCTTCGCCGGCGTCCTCGGCAAATGGCGGCAGCGGGAAGGAACCGCCCGGGCGCACCAGGATGCTGCCATCGCCCTTGTAGAACCATTCAGGTTGCACACCGGCTTCACCCGCCGGTGGCTTGCCGCCCTCCACGCCCCACTTGAACACTTTCATGCTGTCGGTGATGGCGGCTTCGTCGTTGGCTTGCTGGTGCATCTTGTCCCGCGTGGCGGCGCTGCCCAAGTGGGTCAGGCCGGTGCCGGTGACCAACACATGAGCGGAGTCGGGGTGATCCAGCGGGGACAGAATGCGCTGCTCGTCCAGCAATTGGCGGTAGCTCAAGCGTTCGCCACGCCCGCACAGTTCAGCCTGGGCGGCCAGGCCGCGGCCCTCGGCGATCGCGCGCAGGGCCAGTTCGCGGGTGGAATCCACGTCCGTCAGGACCTGTACCTGGTCGCCTTCCACCACGCCTACGTGGCGGGTGCCTGCGGAGGTTTGCAATTGTACTAAGCGCATAGGGGTCTCTCTCTACGAATGAGCAGTGCGAAGTCAGGAACGGGCACTGGCGGCGAAGGCTTCCGGGGGCAGCGCGTGGCGCCGCTCCAGCACCCGATGAACGATGAAGGTCAGCACCAGGCCGAACAGCATCACCCCGGTGAGGAAATACAGGCCACTGGAGAGCTGGCCAGTGGCTTCCTTCAGCGCGCCGACCACGAACGGCCCCAGGTAGCCACCCAGGTTGCCCACGGAGTTGATCAGCGCGATGCCCGCGGCGGCGCTGGCACCGGCGAAGAACCGCCCGGGTAGCGTCCAGAACACCGCGGTGCAGGAAAACAGGGCGAACGCCACCACGCACAGCGCGGCGAGCTGCAACATGGGCGCGGCGAACCAGGCGGCGCCGAAGAGGCCGGCGGCACCGAGCACATACAGCACCGCGAGGTGGCCGTAGCGATCGTTGAAACGGTCCGAGCTGCGCGGGATGATCAACAAGCCGATGATGCCGAAGACGTAAGGCACGGCCGACACGAAGCCGGTGGTGAGATCGCTGCCGCCGAACTGCTTGATCAGCGTGGGCAGCCACAGGCCCAGGCCATAGATGCTCAACGTGACCGGCAGGTAGAACAACGCCAGCAGCAGCACCCGGAAGTCTTTCAAGGCATGCAGCGGGTTGCCGTGGCGGGTCTGGCCGTACTCGCGCAGGTCCTTTTCCAGCTCGCCGGTGAGCCAGTTCTTCTCATCCTCGCTCAGCCAGTTCACCTGCCGCGGGCCGTCAGGCAACCAGCGCAGCACCGGCCAGGTCAGCAGAATGGCCGGCGTGCCGATCACGATGAACAGCCATTGCCAGCCATGCAGGCCCAGCACCCCTTCCATGCCCAGCAAACCGCCGGACACGGGCCCTGTGATCATCATGGCGATGGGTTGGGAAAGAATGAACAGACCAAGGATCTTGCCGCGGTGGCGCACCGGGAACCATTGGGTGATGTAATACAGCACGCCAGGGAAGAAGCCCGCCTCGGCAGCGCCCAGCAACAGGCGCATCGCGTAGAAGCTGTAGGGCCCCTGGATGAACGCCATGCCAACGGTGATTGCGCCCCAGGTGATCATGATCCGGGCAAACCAGCGCCGGGCGCCGAAGCGCTCGAGCATCAGGTTGCTGGGGATTTCCAGCAGGAAGTAGCCGATGAAAAACAGCCCCGCGCCCATGCCATAGGCAGCGTCGCCAATGCCGACGTCCGCGCCCATATGAAGCTTGGCGAAGCCCACCGCCGAGCGGTCCACGTAGGCAACCAGGTACAGCAATACAAGGAAGGGAATCAGTTTGAAGGTGATGCGGCGAATAAGCCCGAGTTCCTGGCTCATGGGTCGGTCTCCAGGTCTGTTGTTTTTATGAACCTGTCTGGAATGCGGCATTGCGACGGATGCCCGGCCGCATGCGCTCAGTGTGTGGAGGGACTATATAGTAATACTATTTGAGCAACAAGGACTTCCCATACGGGCCGATACAGCCTATTTTAGAGGCATGCGCTACCATTAGTCTTACAATAAGAGAGCCTGACATGTCTGAGAAGAAACCCACCCTGCGCTCGGCCCAATGGTTCGGCACCAACGACAAGAACGGCTTCATGTACCGTAGCTGGATGAAGAACCAGGGCATCGCCGATCACCAGTTCCATGGCAAGCCCATCATCGGCATCTGCAACACCTGGTCCGAGCTCACGCCGTGTAACGCCCACTTCCGCCAGATCGCCGAACACGTGAAGCGTGGCGTGCTCGAGGCTGGGGGTTTTCCCGTCGAGTTCCCGGTGTTCTCCAATGGTGAGTCCAACCTGCGCCCTACCGCCATGCTCACGCGCAACCTCGCCAGCATGGACGTGGAAGAAGCCATCCGCGGCAACCCGGTAGACGGCGTGGTGCTGCTCACCGGCTGCGATAAAACCACCCCTGCCCTGCTGATGGGCGCGGCCAGCTGCGACGTGCCAGCCATCGTGGTCACCGGCGGGCCGATGCTCAACGGCAAGCACAACGGCCGCGACATTGGCGCCGGCACCATCGTGTGGCAAATGCATGAAGCCTATAAAGGCGGCCTGATCGGGCTGGATGAATTCCTTTCCGCCGAAGCAGGCATGTCCCGCTCCGCCGGTACCTGCAACACCATGGGCACCGCCTCCACCATGGCCTGCATGGCCGAATCTCTGGGCGTTTCGCTCCCGCACAACGCCGCCATTCCGGCAGTGGATTCACGCCGCTACGTGCTGGCGCATATGTCCGGCATGCGCGCCGTGGAAATGGTGAAGGAAGACCTGCGCCTGTCCAAGGTGCTCACCCGCGAAGCGTTCGAGAATGCCATTCGCGTGAACGCGGCCATTGGCGGTTCCACCAACGCGGTAATTCACCTCAAGGCCATTGCCGGGCGCATGGGGGTGGATCTGGAGCTGGACGACTGGACCCGCGTGGGCCGTGGCACCCCTACCCTCGTGGACTTGCAACCTTCCGGCCGCTTCCTGATGGAGGAGTTCTACTACGCCGGCGGCCTGCCCGCCGTGCTGCGCCGGCTGGGCGAAAACAACCTGTTGCCTAACCCGGAAGCGTTGACCGTCAACGGTAAAACCCTGTGGGAAAACGTGAAGGCGGCCCCAATCTATGGCCAGGACGAAGTGATCCGCGCCATCGATAACCCGCTGGTGGCCGACGGTGGCATTTGCGTGCTGCGCGGCAACCTGGCGCCCAACGGCGCCGTGCTCAAGCCGTCCGCCGCTACCCCGGCGCTGATGCAGCACCGTGGCCGCGCGGTGGTGTTCGAGAACTTCGAAGAGTACAAGGCACGCATCAACGATCCCGAACTGGACGTGGACGCGACCTCCATCCTGGTGATGAAAAACTGCGGCCCCAAGGGTTACCCAGGCATGGCCGAAGTGGGCAACATGGGCTTGCCGGCCAAGCTGCTCGCCCAGGGCGTGACCGACATGGTGCGCATCTCCGATGCCCGCATGAGCGGCACCGCCTACGGCACAGTGGTGCTGCACGTAGCCCCGGAAGCCGCCGCCGGCGGGCCGTTGGCCGCTGTGAAAGAGGGGGACTATATTGAGCTGGACTGCGCCAGCGGCCGCCTGCACCTGGACATCAGCGACGAGGAACTTCAGGCCCGCCTGGCCGATTGGCAGCCGGAAAAAAGCAACCTTATCCCCGGCGGCTATCGCCAGCTGTATATCGAACATGTAATGCAGGCCGATCAAGGGTGCGACTTTGACTTCCTGGTTGGGTGCAGGGGGTCGGAAGTGCCGCGGCATTCGCATTGAGGCGTGGGGGTCAGCAGGCGGCCCCTACGCTGTGGGAAACCCGGCGGATGTACCTGCCCTGGTGGGAAGCAACTGTCTTGAGCTGTTTTCTCAAGGCCTTATTCGCGAGCTTCGCCTGCGGCTTGCTCCCACAGGGGCAACGCGCCCGCCGCTGACCCTGTGGGACTGGGAGAAGCCCGGGAATGGCTTGATACCGCTCAGCCGCGGGAAGCAATTGCGTGTTTGTGGGGGCGAAGATCGCGAAGACATTCGCAAGCCTCGCCCAACTTTTAGTGGTCGCGCGAACAACCTCCCTATCTAATCCCTCAACCAAACTTCAGTGCATAGTTCTTTCGAACATGCTGATTAATGTAGGTTGTCAAACCCGACCCCCGCTTGGCCAGCCGCTGCATTTCATGCACAGCGGCAAGGCCTGGGCGGTTGGTGTCATACACGTACAGCGTTGAACGGTCAACGAAGCGCAGGGTGATGCTGTCGCCTTCAATGAGGTAGGCGACGACACCGCTGCTGCCGTTCGGCCCCCCGTAGGGGTGCATGGTGCCTGCCTGCTCGGGCGTGGGCTTGGGCTTGGGCGTTGGCTTGGGCTCCAGCAGTGCGCTGGTGCCGTCTTCGGCGTCCCTGATGGCTCGGTTGACCTTTTTCAGCCAGCCCGGAAAACTTTCCTTCTTCTTTTTCTTCCCCGCCTTAGCCGCTTTCTTTCTAGTGAATTGTTCCTGCTGGCTGAGGTATTTCTTTTCCCAGTCAACACGAGTGATGTTTGGCATCTTTTTAATAAATTCGCTGGTCTCTTTCAGACCGCGGCCTCGATTCGACCACATCGCAAGCTCGGCAATGAACCCGAGGTTGGGGTTTTTCCTGTTCAGTTCGCCCGGACCATTTGGGTTCGTTTCCGCGGCCTTCAAGGCTCGCTCCACTTGCACCATCACCTTGTCGAGCCGCTCTTCGTCCGCTTGGTCGACTAACGTGCTATGGCGCATGAGCGCCGCATTGATCGAATCTGCGTCGGATGTGCCTTGTAGCGATTTCGGATTGTGTAGCGCGGCATTGTAAATGGCATCTGCACTAGTTTGGCTCAATATCCCAAAGCCACGTCAGCATTCAGAATCTTGCGAAAATAGGTTTGCGCGCTTTCATTTTTATTCGACTTACGTGTATCGTGCTGCATATTCCCGAAGGCCAAACCACTATCCTCCGTTGAAAGACTGAAATTGTACGGGTCAGTTTTTCCGACCTCCCCGCTCTTAACCGCAAGAAAGACATATTTCTTCAAGAACTCTGTTGTCGGTGCGGCTCCGCTATCAACTGATTGCTTTTCGGGTGCATCGCTCATATATACGCCTTCCTTGATGATGAATAATCAGACGACCTTGTCTGCTTGGCCCTAATGTGCACCCCTGGCCTCCTACCCTTAACCCTGAAGAAATTCCCATTCGCCGATAAGGGTTACTGAAAAAGCTGGAAGACATGCACGATCGCAACAGCCTGCATTGCTTTATATACCGCCACTCTGTCTCCTCTTGTTTCGAACCAAACATCGTGTAGCAAAGCGCTGCACCTCAAGCCTTTTCACATATGGACTACCATGCTCAAATATCTACCACCACCTACCTGAAGCACGCACATGAAGATATTCCTGCACACCCTTGCGATTACATTTTCCGCAATCGCCACCGCTGATGGGCGGGAAACAACTCGTTATTATGGCCAGCTTAATTATTCTCTGGATGAAGTTGATGATGAAAACAGAGCCGCAGCGCTAGAGCCTCTCGTCGAGATCAGAGAGTTTCAACGCATCCGGGGGCTTGCGGGGAGTTGTGAAACTATTTACCACCTCACCGACACGGACAGGAAAAGCCTCGGTTACGGTTCCATTTGCAGAACCGCCCAGGCATATCTCAAGGGCTTCTTCTGCTGGGACGCAGAGGGCCGGTACTTTGGTTATGCGACCAAGTACCGAGAAGATGACCCCGACTGGGTTGGAGACAGCATCCTCCATGGCTGCGGCGGAGCGATAGTGCCCGAACCGGATTACAGGCACCTCATCCCTGCCCACCAAATGATCGCTACCCCCGACGGATGGGCATTGCCAGAGGTCGGATGGGGCGAGACCCGACCGGTCAGAAGCCTGCTGTATTCGGACCTTGCACGGCTTGGCTTCGACATAGACCCACGATGCGAGGATATACGCCTGATATACCGGGACCATGATTCGAATGATCACTATGGGGCAACGTGCACAGTCGACGAGGCAGGTAACACGGCCGTGCTCTGCTTCGACAATACAGGTCGAAACTTTGGCCTATTCACTCGCCACAGGCCCACGCCCCATTGGACAGAGCTCACCATTTATAGATTCTGCTGGAACGGCTGATACGGCAGCTGCATAGAATTCATCGCCTTTGCCCCCTATAGAAGCCATAAAAATCCGACATGAAAATATTTCCATACCTTGTTACCTTTGCATTCGCTTCCTCAGCCATGGCTAAACCCGATGAAAAACCCCCTGTCTATCAACAGCGCGGCTACTCTTTGGAAAAAATCGATGAAGCACGTAGGCCGCAGGCCCTCGCAGCCTTAAGTTCGAATGAAGAGTTCAAGCGATTACGGGGACTAAAAAGAAGCTGTGAAAGTATCTATCAGTTGGCCGACCCCGCAGGGCGGAGTGTCGGTTATGGCTCCATTTGCAAAACCAGCCATGAGAATGAGAAGGGCTTTTTCTGCTGGGATGCGGCGGGCCAGATTTTCGCTTACGCACGCAAGCGCTTTGGAGCTGATGCAGAGTGGGTAGGCGAGAGTATCCTCCATGGCTGCGGTGGAGGGCTAGTACCCGTATCAGAGAGTGGAGATATCATAACCGACACTGACACCGCGACGTTCACGGAGTATTCACCGCTGGCGGAACTTGGACCGGGGAAAAGGCGGCCTGTTTTGGCCATGCTTGAATCGGACATTGAAGACAGCGGCTTTGACATATCCCTTGGCCATTGCGAAAAAATTCGCATCATATGGCTCGGCAGGGAGAAAAATTCAGCTTATGCTGCAATTTGCCAAATTGATCAATCAGGTAAAAAGGCATTAATCTGCTTCGATAACTTTATCGGGCACTTCGGGCTGTTTACCAGATATCAGGACACTTCCAAATGGGCGGAGAATACGATCTATGGGTATTGCTGGGGCGGCTAGGCCGAGGTGAATGTGCGCCTACCAACAGCGCCCCCTTCGGCATCCACCCCGCTTTGCGCTATCATGGCCGCTCCGCCCGCGCAGGTATTACCCCGCCCCATGGATTACCGCAAACCCTCCGAACGCAAGAGCATGCACGCCCGTATCGTCCAGGAGCTGGGCATGCACATTGTGTCTGGCCGTTTTTCGCCAGATCAGAAGCTGCCGCCCGAGGCGTTGTTGTGTGAAGAGTATGCAGTCAGCCGGCCGGTGTTGCGCGAGGCCACTCGGGTGCTGGTGGCCAAGGGGTTGGTGTATTCGCGGCCGCGGGTGGGCACGGTGGTCAAGCCGCGCAAAGAGTGGCACTTGCTGGACCCGGATGTGCTGCACTGGGTGATGCAGACCACGCCGCAGAATGAATTCTTCGCGCTGCTTACCAGCGTGCGGGCGATCATCGAGCCGGCAGCGGCCGCCCTCGCCGCTCAGCACGCTACCCCTGATGATGTAGCGTCCATCGGCGAGGCGTATCGGCGCATGGAGGCCGCTCAAACGCCCGAAGCGCTGTTGCAGCCCGACCTGGATTTCCATAGCCGTATCGCCGACGCCACCCACAACGACCTGCTGGCGCACCTGTGCAATATGTTGTCGATGGCCCTGCGCGAGGCGTTGCGCCATTCCAACCAGCGGCCGAACCTGCATGAGCTGGCGATGCCCCGGCACAAGGCAATCCTTACGGCAATCGAGAGCCGAGACCCTTTGGGCGCGCAGCATGCGGCGCTGGTGCAGCTGGACGACGCCCGCAATGCCTTGAATGTGGTGTTAGGTAAGCAGCTGGGCCTATAAGCCTTTTCATCGGGCATGAAAAAGGGCGCCATGAAGCGCCCTTTCCACAGCGTGACCTCAGCGAGACAAAGGCGCCCAGACTGGGAACTGGGCAGGCACATTGGTCTGGGATTTGGCAATGTGCTCGGCCAGGCAACGGTAGGTGCGCTGTTGCCATGTAACTTCATCGCCGATGTGGTAGTGCATGTTCAACGCCCATGCGTTCCCGCCGCTGTCTTCCTTGGTAGTGACCGTCACCGCATCGCCAGGGTCAGACCAGCGGCCATGCGCGTCAACCGCTACCACGAAGTACTCATAAGCCGTATCGGGGGTGAGGCCCGGGTCGGTGTATCGGGTAGTACCTCCGGGAACGGTGGCCACTACCTCTCCATCACGGTGCACTGCATAGTGAGCCGTGCCGCCACCGGCAGAGGCGTTCCACATGAGCTGCACCGAGGTTGCCTCGGTGGCCATCACGTGCAACCCCGTAGGCGCTTCCGGGGGGTTGCCTGGCTCTGCGCCGCCTTCACCGAAGTCCAGATCGATCACCTGATAAAAAGCCATGGAGGTGTCCGCCACTTCCCACACCGCCAGTAGCACGTGGTAACCCCGGTAATCGGGCAGGTGCAGGCTGTGCACGGTGGGCTGCGCAGGCGTGAGCTCAGGAATGTAATCCCAGTGCGGTTGCCAGGTCAGTTCAACGGTGTGGAACGGCTCGGTATGAAACTGAGCCCGTGACAGTGGCGCGTCGGGGTTCCAACCGGGTTGTGTGATGAAGTAGTTCCAGCGGCGGGTGCGGTGAAGTGCCGAGTAACTCCAAGAGAGCTCCAAGGCCTGGAGCGGCTGCACTGAGTGCTTCGCCCAGTGCGTACCCGGCGCATCCAGAATGCTGGCGTTGGGATTACCCGCGCTGGCGATCTTGCCATCGGCCGGCGGGGCGATGTTGGCAACGTCATGCTGCGCCAGGGGATCTGTCAGGCCGCTTTCAATGAGGGGGAAAAACTTGCCTGCCTCCAGCGAATTGGGAATGGACTCATCAAAGGCATTGTGGTCTTCCCGCATGATTACTGCCCGCGAGCGGGGCGTGATAACGCGGCCATGACGGGGCGCGGGCACAGCTGATTGTATGAAGCCTGCTTTGCGTGGCATACCTACCTCTACGAGCACTGCTTGAAGGGACGGCCGGCCTTCAATGGCCGACTGCTCGAGAGGGTGTGGGCCCGCAGGGCTGGCAACAAGCTGGTAAAAAGGTAGGTTTTTCGCGCCGCGCACTGAACACCGGCGCCTGACAGCCGCAAAAAATACCCAGCCCTCCCCGCCGGGTTTCAGCGGGGCAAGGCCTGAAAGGCCATTACCGTCAGTGCATCACCGGCCCCGCCGCTGGAAGGTTGCTGCCTTTACGCACTATCAGGAACCGCGCCAACGCCGGCAGCAGCCACAGCGCGCCGAACATGTTCCACAGCAGCATGAAGGTGAGCATCAAACCCATGTCCGCCTGGAACTTGATGGCAGAGAACATCCAGGTGGCCACGCCGATGGCCAGGCACAACCCGGTGAACAGCACGGCTTTGCCGGTGGAGCGCAGGGTCTGGTAATACGCTTCTTGCAGCGGCAGGCCAGCCCGCAGGAAGCTGGCCAGCCGGCTGTAGATATAGATGCCGTAATCCACGCCAATCCCCACCCCCAGGGCAATCACCGGCAGGGTTGCGACCTTCACCCCAATGCCCATGGCGGCCATGAGCGCGTTGCCCAACACCGAGGTCAGCACTAACGGAAGCACGATGCACAGGGTGGCCGCGAGCGAACGGAAGGTGATGAAGCACATCAGCGCCACGCACAGGTACACCAGCCCCAGGATGATCAGCTCGGCCGAAGCGATCACCTCGTTGGTCGCCGCTTCAACGCCCGCATTGCCCGCCGCCAGCAGGAAGGTCATGCCGTCGCGGTCGTGCTCCGCGGCGTAGGCCTGTACCGTGGCGGTCACGGCCTTGAGGGTTTGCGCCTTGTGATCGTTAAGGAATACCAGCAGCGGCGCCAGCGAGCAGTTGGCGTTGTAAAGGCTGTCGGCGCGGGCGATGGAGTTGTTAAGTACATCCTGGTTGCGCGACAGGCTTTCCCATTTCAGGCTGCCCTCGTTCATGCCCTTGATCACCTGCTTGGATACGGTCACCAGCGACACGGCCGATTGCACGCCGGGGGTGCCTTCGAGGGCCCAGCTGAGGTCGTCGATGGCTGCCATTACCGGGTAGCTGGAGCACTGCTCGGCGCCGGTCTTGACCATCACCACCAGCACGTCCGAGCTGGTGGAGTAATGCTGGATGATGAACGCGTTGTCGCGGTTGTAGCGTGAATCCGCCCGTAGCTCAGGGGCCCCCTGGTCAAGGTCGCCGATCTGCAAGCGCTGGCTATACCAAAGGCCAGCGGCGAAGGCCACCAGCGCCAGCACCAGTGATACCCGCGCAACCCTTGGGCTGGCAAAGCCGGACAGCACGCGCCAGAAGCGGTGGTCGCGGTGAGCATCGCGACGGCTGCGCGCTATCGCGCGGCGGCTGATGCCCGAATAGGAAATCGCCACCGGCAGCAGGATCAGGTTGGTGAACACGATCACCGCGACCCCCACCGAAGCGCCGATGGCCAGCTCCCGGATCACCCCGATGTCGATCACCAGCAGGGTGATGAAGCCCACGGCATCGGCGAGGATGGCAATCATCCCGGGGAGGAACAATTGACGGAAGGTCCGGCGCGCGGCGATCAGCGCGTTGTCCGCTTCGCCGGACTGCAGCGCGATGCCGTTGATCTTCTGTACGCCATGTGAGATGCCGATGGCGAAAATCAGGAACGGCACCAGCATCGAATATGGGTCCAGCCCGAAGCCGAGCGCGTGCATCAAGCCCAGTTGCCAGATCACTGCCACCATCGTGGCCAGCAACACCGCCACGGTGCTGCGCAAGCAACGGGTGAACGCCAGCAGCAGCACGAGGGTGACTACCAGCACCACGGCGAAGAACATCACCACCATGAACAGCCCGTCGATCAGATCACCCACTTTTTTGGCGAAACCGACGATATGGATGCGTACCTCAGAGTTTTGCGCCTGGTACTTGTCGCGTACCTGGGCTTCCAGCGCGTGAGAGAGCTGGCGGTAATCGAGCTGCACCACCGCGCTGGGGTCCTGCGGGTCGGCGTAGCGCTCCAGCAGCGGCACCTCGATGATGCTGGAGCGGAAGTCGTTGGCGACCATACGCCCCACTAGCCCGGACTTGAGCACGTTGTCTCGCAGGCGGGCGAGGCTGGGATCGGCGCCGTCGTAGCCAGGCGGGATGATTTCACCGCCGGCAAAGCCTTCTTCGGTGACCTCGGTCCACCGTACGCTGGGGCTCCACAGCGATTTGAGCCCGGCGCGGTCTACCCCGGGCAGGTAAAACAGTTCGTCGTTGATTTGCCGCAAGGTGTCCATGTAGGCCGGCTGGAAAATATCCCCTTCGGTGGCCTCCACGGAAATTCGCAAGGTGTTGCCAAGGTTCGCCAGGTCGTTTCGGTGCGCCATCATGTTCTGGATGTACGGATGGCTCAGCGGGATCATTTTCTCGAAGCTGGTGGACGGGCGAATTTGCAGCGCCTGCCAGAACAGCACCACGCTGGTAAGCACGCAAAGGCCGATGACCACCAGGCGGTGGTCGAAGATCAGCCGTTCCAGCAGGCCGGCGCGCTGGGATTCGGCCGGTGGGGGTACGGTCGCCTGGTTCATTGCACAGCCTCCCTGGGTGCGTTCGCCTCTACCCGGCGGGCGCCGCCCTGCCCCACCAACCACAGCTGCCCGCCAAGGGCTTGCGCCACTGCCGCCAGCGATTGCCGGTCCGGGCGAATGAACGCGTTGAAGGTAGCGCCATTATCGTGGCTGCGCAGTACCGTGCCGCCGTTGCCCACGATCACCAACCCGCCGTCGCTCAGCAAAGCACCGCCCGCCAGGCCGCTGTTCACCGACGGCTGCCCGGCGTCGGCGGTAATAGCTTGCCAGGTGTCGCCGTCGTCCGTGGTGCGCAACAGGTTGCCGCGCAAGCCGTAGATCAACACGGTGCCGGGTACGCGGGCGGGCAGCACGCCAAAGAGCGAGCCGTCATAGGGGGACTCGAGCCGCTCCCACTGCTCCCCGCCATCGCGGGAGCGGAACAGGCTGCCCTGCTCCCCTACGATGAACAAGGTGCCATCGCCGCTGGCGCCCAAGGCGTTGAGATGGAGCTGGTCGGGATTGTCTACCCGCTCGCTGGCGTCTTCCCAATGGGCCCCGCCGTCGCGAGTCGCCAGCAACTGCCCGTAGGCGCCCACGGCCACACCGCGCTGAGGGTCGGCGAACCATATGTCCAGCAACGGCGCCTCGCGGGCGAGGTCTTCGTGCTGGAGCTGCCAGTGAGCGCCGCCGTCGGTACTGGCCAGGATTTGCGCGTCGTGCCCTACCGCCCAGCCATGACGCGCATCGGTGAAATAAACCGCCGTCAGCAAGGCATGGCTCGGCGCTTCGGCCAACTGCCAATGCTGGCCCTCGTCGTCGGAGAAAAGTATCTGGCCCCGTGCGCCTACCGCTACCAGGCGTTCACCGGCAGTGGTCACATCCAGCAGCAAGCCGTGGAGGGCACGCTCAGCCTTTGCCTCGGGAGGCGGGGGTGGGTTTGTCGCCGCCGCGCAGCACAGCGGGGCAAGCAGCGAAAGCGCAAGCAAAAGCGTTTTCCCCATGGAGCCTTCCTTTGTTGTTGTTAGTGACGGCCAGGAGGAGATATAGCGCACAACCACCCCCGGAGGGTGGCCATTCACGCGGGCGATAGCGCGGGTGCGGCCCATCGCATGGCGCGCCCCGCCGTGAAACCGGGCGCGCCGAGCAGGTTAGGCGAGGCTCTTGCTGACCACCTCGAACACATCGCTGGACAGCGGGCCACTGGCCTTGATGCGCTCCAGTTCCCCTTTCATCAGGGCCTGGCGGGCACCACCGAACTTGCGCCAGCGGGTGAGCGGCGTGAGCTGGCGGGACGCGATCTGCGGGTTGAGCGCGTTGAGCTGGATGACCAGGTCCGCGAGGAAGCGATAACCGCTGCCGTCGGGCGCGTGGAAGTTGATGTGGTTCTGACCGGCGAAGGCGCCGATCAGCGCGCGGACCTTGTTGGGGTTGCGCAGGCTGAACGCCGGGTGTTCCATCAGCGCCTTCACCCGCTCCAGCCCACCGGGCAGAGTGCTTGCCGCTTGCACGCTGAACCACTGGTCCATCACCAGTGGGTTGTCCTTGAAGTGCTCGGCGAAGGTTTCCAACGCCTTGGCGCGCTCGGCTTCGAACGGCGAATTCACCAGCACGGCCAGCGCGGTCAGCCGCTCGGTCATGTTGTCGCAGTGGTCGTACTGCTCCAGCGCGGCTTTGAGCACCTCGTCGCGACCGCTGAGCATCAGGTAAGAGAGCGCGATGTTTTGCAGGCTGCGGCGGGCAAAATGCTCGGCGCTGGCTTCATAGGCCGTATTGCGAGACACCTCCCGATTGGCGCTGTAGCGCGCCCACAGGGCGTCATAAAGCTCATCGGCAATGCGCTTGCGAGTGAATTCCCGCGCGGCATGAATGGCGTCCACATCCGCCACGTCGCTGAGCTCCATCAAATAGGCTTCGCCTGGCAGAGAGAGCATTTCGGCGACCATGGCCTGGTCCAGGCTTTCGTCCTTGAGCAAGGTGCCCAGCGCGGCGATCAGGCGAGGGTCGACCTCCAGCGGCTGGCCGGCCTGATGCTGGCCGATCAGCTGCTGCAGCACTTGCACCGACAGCTGCTGGCCGGCATCCCAGCGATTGAAGCCATCGCTGTCGTGCTGCATCAGGAACATCAGCTGGTCGCGGTTGTAAGGGAAGCTCAGCTTGACCGGGGCGCTGAAGCCGCGCAGCAACGATGGCAACGGCTTCTCGGCGAGGCCAACGAAGGTGAAGGTCTGTTCGGCCTCGGTCACGGCCAGCACACGGCTGGTGGCGCCAGGTTCGCCCTCGCCTTGCAATTGCAGAGGAATGTCCTGGCCTTGGCCATCAAGCAAGCCAAGCGCGACCGGGATCACGAACGGCAGCTTTTCCGCGCTTTCCGGCGTGGGCGGGCAGCTTTGACGGAAGGTCAGGCTGTAGGCGCCCGCGGCCTCGTCGTAAGCCTCGGTTACCGCCAGGCGCGGCGTGCCCGCCTGGCTGTACCAGCGCTTGAACTGGGTGAGGTCGGCGCCGTTGGCGTCCTCCATGGCCTTGACGAAGTCGTCGCAGGTGACTGCCTGGCCGTCGTGGCGCTCGAAGAACAGATCGCTACCCTTGCGGAAGCCCTCCGCGCCCAGCAGCGTGCGGATCATGCCCACTACTTCAGCGCCCTTTTCGTACACGGTGAGGGTGTAGAAATTGGAGATTTCCATGAAGCTCGACGGGCGTACGGGGTGCGCCATCGGCCCGCCGTCCTCGGCGAACTGGTGGGTGCGCAGATACGCCACGTCCTCGATGCGCTTCACCGTGGCCGAGTTCATGTCAGCGGAGAACCCCGCGTCCCGGTAAACCGTGAAGCCTTCCTTGAGCGAGAGCTGGAACCAGTCCCGGCAGGTCACACGGTTGCCGGTCCAGTTGTGGAAGTATTCATGGGCCACCACGGCCTCGACCCGCTGGTGGGCAGCGTCGGTGGCGGTTTCGGCCTTGGCCAGCACACAGCTGGAGTTGAAGATGTTCAGGCCCTTGTTTTCCATGGCCCCCATGTTGAAGTCGTTCACGGCCACGATCATGAAGATGTCCAGGTCGTACTCACGGCCATAGACCTCCTCGTCCCAGCGCATGGACTTCTTCAGGCTGTTCATGGCGTGCTGGCATTTGTCGATGTTTTCAGGCTCGACATAGATGCGCAGGGTCACGTCCCGGCCCGAGGCGCGGGTGAAGGTATCTTCGATGCACCACAGGTCGCCCGCTACCAGGGCAAACAGGTAGGCAGGTTTTTTGAACGGGTCTTCCCAGGTTGCCCAGTGCCGGCCGTCTTCGTCTTCTCCGCTGGCGACCGGGTTGCCGTTGGACAGCAGGATCGGGTAGCGCTGCTTGTCGGCGCTCAGGCTGGTGGTGAACCGGCTCATCACGTCCGGGCGGTCCAGGTACCAGGTGATCTTGCGGAAGCCTTCGGCCTCGCACTGGGTGCAGAACATCTTGCCGGATTTGTACAAGCCTTCCAGCGCCGTGTTGGTTTCCGGGTGAATGCGCACGGTGCTGTCCACCGTGAAGCTGGCGGCGCCTGGCTGCAGCGTGAGGTGAGTATCATCGATGTGATAGTCCACGGCGCCCAGTTCGCGGTCGTCGAGCTTGAGTGACAGCAGTTCCAGCTCCTGGCCGTCGAGAACCAGCGGCGGCAGGCCGGTGCCAGCATCCGGGTTGCGCCGCATCACCAACTGCGCGTGCACGAGGGTATGGTCTTCGTGCAGTTCGAAGGTGAGGTGGGTTTCGTCGATCAGGTAGTCGGGGGCCTTATAATCCTTGAGATAGATCGTTTTCGGCTGTTCTGTGCGCATGGCCTCGTCCTTCTACTGGTGCACGGCGAGCTGGTAGGCCGTGTATTTGCGAATATTGATCACGCCGGTGTCGAATATCAGGTATTGACCCTTGATGCCGGTCAGGGTGCCTTCCACTACCGGGTCCTTGTCCAGATTGAAGCTGGTGATTTTGGCGGGGTACGCCTGCACCGGATAGCCGATACGAACCACTTCGGCGTCTGGCAGTGGCTGGATCGCCTGCAGGCCGAAGCGCTCCTGCAACATCGTGACCCCAGCCCCGCAGCTGTCGAACAACTGCTCGCGCACCGCGATCAGGTCCACCTCCTGGGCTTCTCCCTTGAGGAGTGCGCGCCAGTTGGTGCGGTCCGGCACCTGGGAGCGGAACAGGTCTTCCACCAGGCCGGACTGCTGACGCGTGGCGACTCGCAGTATCGGCAGCGCCTGGCTGGCACCCTGGTCGAGCCAACGGGTGGGCAGCTGTGTGGCGCGGGTAATGCCCACCTTGATGCCCGAGCTGTTGGCCAGGTACACGATGTGGTCGGTCATGCAGAACTGCTCGCCCCAGCTCGGCTCGCGGCAGGTGCCGTGCTCGTAGTGGCAGCGCTCGGGGCTCATGATGCACAGGTCACAAGCGGCCAGCTTCGTCATGCAAGGGTAGCAGTAGCCTTGGCTGTAGCTGCTTTTGGTGCGCTTGCCGCAATGGGTGCAGTGGATGGCCCCGAGGTATTCGAGCTTGAGGCGTTGCCCGATCAAGGGATTGAGCGGCACCCGGGTGTCACCCACCCGCAAGTCATAACAGGCGCGGTCGTTCTCGATGCGAATGGCCATCTTGCTGACAGCGCCACGGCCCAGCTCGGTCATGGGTGTGCCGGTCAATGGATCGCATCCGACTTGAACAGAATGTTGGCGACTGGCGCGGATTTGGAACTGCACTCCTGCGGGCCCATGTAACCGGTGCGCTGGTCTTCGGGCAGGTTTTGCAATTCCCAGGCGATCACGGCCTGCAGCGACAGCTCCTTCTGCTCCTGGCTGAGCTTGCGGCCATCGGGCCATTTGCCGATCTCTACCGCCAGCTTGAGGCTTTCATAGATATCGGGGGTGATGTTTTCAATCATCTCGGCGAAGGTGGTCATCGCGGTTCCAGGCTATTCAGAGTGAGGGTATTTTACGGCGTGCGAGCGCGCCACCCAATAGCCCCGTGATACAACCTATCAATAACCCGCCCAAATGCGCTCCATTGGCAATATCGCCAAAGCCCAGCACGCTGGCCGCGCCCAGCAGGCACAGGCCCAGCCAGGCCAGCATCATGATCAGCACACCCTTGGGCATGCGGTACAACGGCGAGGGGGCCAGCCAGTTGAACAGCCACACATGGCCGAGCAGCGCGTAAAGCACGCCGGACAACCCGCCGAACAATGCCGGGCCGCTCCACAGGTATTGCGCCAGGTTGGACACCCCTGCGGAAAGTACCGTCAGCCCCGCCAGCGCCCAGGAGCCTTGTCGCCATTCGATCCGCCGACCAAGCTCCCAGAACCACAAGCCGTTCATGGTGAGGTGGAGGATGCCGAAATGGATGAAGATCGGGCTCACCAGCCGCCACCACTGCCCGGCCTCCAGGGTTTCGATCCAGGGCACGAACCAGGCGTAGTCACCTTGCTGGTGGAAGTCCACGAAGGTCAGCCAATGCAGCGGCTCGAGGTTATCCCCGAGCAAACTCACACCGGCCACGGCCAGGCAGATGAGCAACACAAGCGTGGTAACCGGGCTGGCGCGTAGTTGCCGCCAGAAGCCCGCGGCGCGGCCAGGCCCAGGCAGGCCAGGTGGCGCGGTGCTTGGGGCGTTGTCCCCCTCCGGGTAACGCTCGTGCAGCAGGCGAACCTGTTCGGCCATGGGTTCGGTGGGCACCCACAGCACTTGCTCATGCCCCTCTTCTGTGACCCGGTGGGGTACTTGCAAGCGCCGCAGCAGCCGCACGAAGCCGCCGAGGTCGTGGGAAACGGGCAGGCGCAGCGCGGGGACCGGCTTCAATGGGCAGGCTCCGGCCGGGTTACGTCTACCCACACGAATTTGGCGGGGTCGAGCACGGTTTCGTCATCCAGGCGATACGCTACCATCTTGCCGTAAAGCACCGCGCTGTAATCCAGGCACGCAAGGTTGGGGCGGATCGGCGCCGGGGCACCGCTGCGCCAGTAATGGCCCACGAACAACAAAGGCTCATGCGGGCCGTAGCGCAGCAGCGCACGCTTGTCCCCTGGGCTCAATGGCCGACGGGCGACCGCGTCAGGAAGCGCATCGGGCTGGAACACCACATCACCATAGGTTTGCGGGTCGTCTTCCCAGAACTTGGTTCGGAAGAAGGCACGGGTGAGGCCGTCCCCGCCGGTGATGGCCAACCCGTCGGGCAGGCGCATGTCGGTGCCCCGCAGCAGGCGGTCGAATACGGTCGCGGCAAAGCTGCCCGGCACGCTGGAGGCCTGGACGAAATGGGCATCCACCCGGCCATCGGGAAAGGCCTGGCGCAGCGGCGTGATGAGGTTGCTGTCCCAGCAGGCATGTACCAGGCGGAAGCGCCCGGCGTCCACGAACAGGGGCATTTGGTAGAACCAGTCAAGAAAATCTTCCCAGTCGCCTGGGTGGTGCTCGAACTGGTCCAGGGTGGCCTGGATCAGCCGCTGGTGGCGCGGCGTGTGTTCGCGCACATAGGCCTTCCCCGAGCCCGGTAGCGCGGGCGTTACCCAGCCCAGCGCGTTGAATTCATGGTTGCCCATGATGCACCAGGCCTGCCCCGCCTCAACCATGTCATGCACGATGTGCAGGGCTTCGCGGATGCGCGGGCCGCGGTCGATGATATCTCCAAGAAATACGGCCTGGCGCCGGGGGTGACGCCAGACGCCGCCCTGGCGCCGGTAGCCCAGGGTGTCGAGCAGGTGCTCAAGCGTATGCGCGCAGCCATGGACGTCGCCGATCAGGTCGTACCTTCGGGAGGGGTCGAGCATCACTCGCCTCCGCCGCCGAGCTTGCTGCCCCAGCCGAGCTTGGTGCGGCAGACCTCGTAATAGTTGTGGTCCAGCGGGTGGATCAATCGCAGCTTCTGAGGTTTCTTCTTCACCGTCACGGTGTCACCGGGGGCGCAGGTGAAGTGATTCTGCCCATCGCAGGACACCTGCGGGTAGATGGTCAGGTCCTTGGCCACCACGATCTTCAGCTCGCTGTTGCCGTCGACCACGATCGGCCGACCAGAGAGGGTATGCGGATACATGGGCACGATCACGATGGCATCGAGCTTGGGATGCATGATCGGGCCGCCGGCGGACAACGCATAAGCCGTGGAGCCGGTAGGCGTGGCCACGATCAGGCCGTCGGCCTTCTGGCTGCACACGAACTGCCCGTCGATGTAGATCTCGAATTCGATCATCCGGGTGGATTTGCCGGGGTGGAGCACCACATCGTTGAGCGCATCGCCCTGGCCGATGGCTTCGCCGTGGCGGCGTACCTCGGCCTCGAGCAGGAAGCGGCTTTCGACCAGATAATGGCCGTCCAGTACCTCGGCCACTTTCACTTCCAGCTCGTCGGGCCGGATGTCGGTGAGGAACCCCAGGCTGCCGCGGTTCACGCCCAGCACGGGAATATGATGCCGGGCCAACGCTCGGGCCGCGCCCAGCAGGCTGCCGTCACCGCCCACCACGATCACCAGGTCGCACACCTCGCCCAACAGCTTGCGGGTGGAGGTTTGCAGGCCATGGCCGGGGAGCACTTCGGCGATGGTATCTTCCAGGATCACGTGCAGGTGCCGTTCCACCAGGAACTTCTTCAGCCGGCGGATGGTGTCCAGCACCTGCGTGCTGCCCAGGCGGCCGATGATACCGATATTACGAAACTGCTCCATGGGGCTCCCGGTGTTCAGGTGAGGCAAAGCCGCGATTATGAGCCAAAGCGCCGGGCTAGACAAAAAGCACGCGGCGTTATTTACCAGAGATGAAAACCACCTCAGCGTCTATGCTGCGCAGATGAACCCTTTCGCCTCACTTGTCGACCTTCCCCGCCTGTTGCGCCGCCCGGCGGTACGCGACCTTGCCTGGGTGCTTACTTCGCCGGCCATGCTGAGCCAGGCGCCCTGGGCCCAGCGCCACCCCTTGCACGGCAGCGAGTGGGCCGATGCTCCCCAGCTGATGGCCCGTTGGCTGCGGCAGCTCGACAACGACGATACTGCTTTGAGCCAATGGCTGGCCGTGAGTTCGACCCACCGGCTTGGGTTGTATTACGAACGGCTGTGGCAGTTTGCGTTGCGCGAAGCGCCGGGCGTGGAGCTGGTGGCCGCCAACCTGCCGGTGCGTGAAAGCGGGCACACCCTGGGTGAGATGGACGCCATCGTGCGCGACCGGGAGGGGTTGCACCATGTGGAACTGGCGGTGAAGTTCTACCTTGGCCGCGATGACACCAGCGGCGAGAACACTGGCGACTGGCTCGGCCCTGGCCGCGACGACCGGCTGGACCGCAAGCTGCTGCACCTGAGCAGCCATCAGTTGCCCTTATCCAGCCATCCCGCCGCGCGCCAGCGGTTGGCCGCGCTCGGGTTATCGGCGCCGGAGCCCTGGCTGTGGCTGGCCGGCTACCTGTTCTACCCCTGGCATGCCCATGGCGAGCCGCCGGCCGGCGCCAATCCGGAACACCTGCGCGGGGATTGGCTGCATCGCTGCCAATGGCCGGCGATGGCGGCCAACGCCCGCGGCTACTGGCAGCCCCTGTCGCGCGCGCGCTGGCTGGCCCCGGCCCGCTGCCTTACCTCGGAGCTGTGGGATACCTTCACCTTGCAGCATTGGCTCGATGAGCTCCCCCTCGATGCGCCGGCCCAACTGCTGGTGCGCATGGTGCCCCAAGGTGAATACGCCAACGAGGCCCAGCGGCTTTTTCTGGTGAGCGATGGCTGGCCGGCGTTGCGTGCCGATGGTAGATGATGCTTGCTATTGGTTCCGGTTTTACTCTGTGGGACCAGGCGCAGCCTGGGAAGGGATTTTGCCTGCTTCCGCAAATATTCCCAGGCTTTATCCCGGTCCTTCCTACGGCCTGCGCCGTGCCAGGCAACACATAACGCCCACCAGCCCCATCAGCAGGCTGTACCCCACCATCACCCATGGGCTCCAGGGCACCAGGGCCAATAACGCCAGGGGTGTGAGGCTGGCCCAGAGCGCATAAGCCAAATTGTAGGTGAGAGAAATGCCTGACACTCGCACTTCGGGCGGGAATAGCCCGACCATCACCGCCGGCACCACGCCAACCACCCCGCTGCATAAGCCAGCGACGGCATAGGCCAGGCCAGGGCTACCCAGCCCGAGCACCAACGTGCCATACAGCACGGCCGTGCCCACCGGCATTAGCGCGCTGTACACCAGCAGGGCCCGCCAGGCGCCAATGCGGTCCACCAGCAACCCTGCCAGCACGCAGCCGATATTCAGCGCCACGATCCCCAAGGCGCTGAGGCCGAAGGTGTCGGCGGCGCTCAGGCCGAAGCGCTGCTGCATCAACGTGGGCGTCAGCACCACCAGTATCACCACCGCCGTGGTAAGCACGCAGGTCAGCAGCACGGCCGGCAGCAAGCTGGCCCGGTGAGCCTTGACCACTTGCGCCAGTGGCAACGCGCTGCCCGCCGCCTGCCGCGCGCGCATGGCCAGAAATATAGGCGTCTCGCTCAGCCAGCGGCGCAGCCACACACCGATGATGCCGAACAGCCCGCCCAGCAGGAACGGCAAGCGCCAGCCGTGCTCAAGCATCTGCTCGGGGCTGAGGGTGCGCGCCAATGCCGTGGCCACCAACGCGCCCAGCAGGTAGCCGAAAGTCAGCCCTGCCTGCAGAAAGCCCAGCGCATACCCTCGCCGCGCGGGTGGCACGTGTTCGGCCACGAACACCCAGGCGCTGGGCACTTCCCCGCCCACCGCGGCGCCCTGGATCACCCGCAGCAACAGCAGCGTGAGCGGCGCCCAATAGCCGATCTGGGCATATACCGGGATCACCCCGATGATCAGGCACGGCAGCGCCATCATCAGGATGCTCAAGCTGAATACCCGCTTGCGCCCCAGCCGGTCGGCGTAGTGGGCCATGATCAACCCGCCGAGGGGCCGCGCCAGGTAGCCGGTGGCGAAGATCCCGAAACTTTGAAACAGCCGCAGCCATTCGGGCATTTCCGGGGGGAAAAATACCTTCGACAACGTGAGCGCGAAGAACACGAAGATGATGAAGTCGTAGATTTCCAAGGCACCGCCCAAGGCCGCCAGTGCAAGGGTTTTGTGATCGGCCCGCGACAAAGGGGCAGGTCGGTTCGCAACGGGTGAAGTTGCCATGTGAGTCTCGATGCCGGGCCACTTCCCTGTGGCGTTTACTGAAGCGCCATGCGCGATAAGGCGCGCAGGATAACAAACCAGCGAATGATTGGCGGCTTGCTTAATATTAAGGTCGTAATATGATCAGCGAACCTTTGTGCAAGGAGCTGCCCATGACCGATCAAGCGCATCAGGAAACGCTGGAAGAATGGCTCGCCCAGGCCCAGGCCGTGCGCGAGCGGCTGGGCACGCCCGGCATCATCAGCCTGGCCGAGGCCAGCGCATTGTCGCCGACGGCCTTTTTCGAACGCATTGCCGCGGGCGAGCTGCCCTCCCCGCCCATTGGGGAGCTGGTGGGGTTCGTGCCCATCGAGTGGGGTGAGGGCCGGTTCGTGTTCCAAGGCACCCCGGAGGAACGCCACTACAACCCGCTGGGCAGCGTACATGGGGGTTATGCCGCCACGTTGCTGGATTCCTGCATGGGCTGCGCCATCCATACCCGGCTGCAACAAGGCCAGGGCTATACCACCATGGAGCTGCGGGTGAGTTACGTGCGCGCGCTTACCGCCGCGACCGGGCCCGTGCGTGCCATCGGCACCGTGGTACATGTGGGGCGGTCCTCGGCTTTGGCCGAAGGCCGCATCGTGGATGTCGCGGGGCGCCTTTATGCGACCGCCAGTACAACCTGCATGATCCTTTCAGCCCGTTAATTATTGTCAGCACCCGGCGTGCTTTTTGGCCCGTCCGTCCACTTTTTTAAGCTTTATCCTCCAATATCGTTTGACATATTTTACAGGCTTGGCAGACTTCCGCTCCGTGCCCCAAGGCCATGGCGCCTCGTGCCGCGTGCCAACAAAAATAAACAGCCATTCGCGGTGCCGCTTCCTCCTGGGTCGCGATACCGGCCGAACCCACGGAACGAACACATGCTGATCTGGTTTGTCGCGATCTACCTGCTTATCACCGTCGCTGTAGGCTTTTACGCATCCACGCGAGTCAAGAATTCCGGGGACTTCGCATCCGGGGGGCGCAGCATGTCGTTTCCCCTGGTGGTGGCGATGGTGTTCGCTACCTGGTTCGGCTCCGAAGCCGTGTTGGGTATCCCCGCCGCCTTTCTGGAGGAAGGGTTCGCCGGCATCGTCGAGGACCCCTTCGGTTCCTTCGGCTGCCTCATGTTGGTGGGGCTGGTGTTCGCCCGCCCGTTGTACCGGCTGAACCTGATGACCATCGGGGACTTCTTCCGCAAGCGATTCGGCCCGCAGGTCGAACTGCTGACCAGCCTGGTGATCATCGCCTCGTACCTGGGATGGGTCGCCGCGCAGCTGACCGCGTTGGGTGTGGTGTTCAACGTGCTGTCGGACGGCGGCCTCACGATTACCCAAGGCATGCTGCTGGGCACGCTCATCGTGCTGCTGCACACCTTGTTCGGTGGGATGTGGTCGGTGGCCATGACCGACTTCCTGCAGATGATCATCATCGTGGCCGGGCTGTTCTACCTCACCTGGCTGATCGGCGGCATGGCCGGCGGGCCGCAGGTGGTGATCAGCCATGCCGCGGCGGAAGGCAAGTTCCACTTCCTGCAAGGCACGTCGGCCAAGGACATCGTTGCCTTCCTGGGGGCGGCGGTGACCATGATGTTCGGCTCCATCCCCCAGCAGGACGTGTATGCCCGCGTGATGTCGGCCAAGAACGAGACCGTGGCGTCCCGTGCGTCGATGACCGGTGCCTGCTTCTACCTGTGTTTCTGCATGCTCCCAATCTTCCTGATCTATTCGGCGAAATTGATCGACCCGGCCATGGTCGAGCAACTGCTGGCTACCGATTCGCAGCTGATCCTGCCGCGGCTGATCCTGGAACGTACCCCGTTGTTCGCCCAGGTGATGTTCTTCGGCGCGGTCCTGTCGGCGATCATGTCGACCGCTTCGGGCACCCTGCTCGCCCCATCGGTAACCTTTACCGAGAACATCCTGCGCCCGCTGCTGCCCAGGATGTGCGACAAGCAGGCGTTGCTGGCCATGCGCTGCAGCGTATTGGTCATGACCGCTGCCACCGTCACCTTCGCCCTGCATTCGCAATCCAGCATCTATGAGATGGTCGGTAACGCCTACAAGGTAACGCTCGTGGCGGCAGTGGTGCCGTTGTTCTTCGGGCTGTTCTGGAAGCGCGCCACCACCCAGGGCGCGTTCCTGGCTATGTTCGCCGGCGTGGCCGTATGGGGCGGGCTCGAATATACCCACCAGCCCGAGGCGTTCTGGCCGCCGCAATTGGCCGGCCTGCTGTGCAGCGCGCTGGGAATGATCGTCGGCTCGCTGATGCCGCAATTGTCGGCCAACCGTGGCGAGAAACTGGATTTCAGCGCCGCCATCAGCCGTTGATCGCTACGCTCGGCGCCTCGCTGGCCCGAGCGTTACCCATAAAAAAACCGCTGGCAACGTCCGAGTTGCCAGCGGTTTTTTTATTCAGGCCGTAAAGCTTATTGCGCCTTGAAGCGGCGGCACGCCTGGCCAAAGGCTTCGAACAGTTTCACCGACACCGGGTTTTGTGTTGCTTGCCACTCCGGGTGCCATTGCACACCCAGCAGGAACGGCGAGATAGCGGGTGCGTGGAAGGCTTCGATCACCCCGTCGGGCGCCCTGCCCAATACTTCGAGGCCCTCAGCGAGGCGGTCGATACCCTGGCCGTGCAGGGAGTTCACACGGATGTTCTCACCGCCCAACGCCACTGCGAGCCAGCTTCCGGGCGCAACGTTCACGCCATGGCTGTCGCCGTACTGCATGGCAATCGGGGCCTCCGGGTTCTCCCGATGGTCTTGCACACCAGGCACGGTGTACAGCTTCTGATGGATGTTACCGCCAAGGGCCACGTTGATTTCCTGCATGCCGCGGCAAATGGCGAAAATAGGCAGGCCACGGTCAAGCGCGGCGCGGATCAGCAGGATGTCGAAATTGTCGCGGTCGCGGTCCTGGGTTTTCTCGGGGGTGAGGTTTTCCTGGCCGTACAACGCGGGGTCGATGTTGGAGCCCGCGCCGGTGAGGTAGACACCGTCAGCCATGTCCAGGTAGTGGTCCAGGTCTTCGATGCCGCAGCAGGTCGGGACCAGTACCGGCACGCAGCCAGCGATGTCGACCAAAGGCGTGATGTATTTGTGCGTCATCACTTGGTACGGGTGACCTTTACGCTCTTGCACGCCCATGGTCATGAGGACGACCGGTTTAGACCGGTTTTTTGTAGTTACGCTTTTCAAGAAGCACCGCCGAGGCTGGTCAGTTGTAAAACATTTCAATCATCTCGCTTCAAGGATTGCCGAATACGGGGCGCATCCGAAGAAGGGGGGGGGGATTAGTGTCAAACATAATAGACGATTGCCCCAGCAGGCGGCAACTCGGCGCGGGAAGTGGTGTGCCAAGCGGTGCGCCGAGTGTCAAGCGCTTGCCTGGCCCTCCAGCGGCAAGCGCAGGTCGACCTGCAAACCGTCCGGCATCGGGCAAAACTCCAGCTGGCCCTGACAGCGCTGAACGATGGCCTGCACGATGGCCAGGCCTAGCCCGCACCCCTGGCTATGGCTCGACCGCCAAAAACGTTCGGTAAGATGGGCCAACTCCCCTTCATTTATACCCGGGCCACAGTCGCGCACGCGGAACAAAGCATGCTGGCCTTCACGGCACACCTCCAGGCGCACCGGGTGTTCTTTGCCGCCGTGGCGCAAGGCGTTGTCGAGCAGATTGCGCAGCGCGGCCACGGCCAGCGTAAGCGGCACCCCCAGCGGCGCTTGGCCGGTGCCGTCCGCCACATCGGCTTCGATACGCCGCGCATCACCGCCGGAGGTGTCGTTGATCGCCAAGCGCGCCACATCCGCCACGGCGCAGCCGCCGTTTTCCTCGAAAGCCAGCCGCCCTTCCACCCGGGCCAGCAACAGTAGCTGGTCCAAGGTGCGGTGCAAGCGGTCGGCGCCGTCCTCGGCGTTGGCCAGCGCGGCTTCCCGTGCCGGGCCGTCCGTCATGCGGGCGACCTGCAAATGGGTTTTCACCGCGGTCAACGGGCTGCGCAGTTCGTGCGCCGCGTCGTCGGTGAGCCGTCGCTCACGCTCGATGGCCTGGCCAATGCGCAGGAACAGCTGGTTCTGGGTGTCCACCAAAGGCCGAAGCTCGGCGGGCAAAGGCCGCACCAGCAGCGGCTCCAGCGCGTCGGGGCTACGGCGGGTGAGCGCATCGCGAATCCGATTGAGCGGTGCGAGGCCCTGCCCCACGCCGAGCCAAAGCACGCACAGGCTGCCCAGCAGTGCTACCAGCACCGGCACCGATGCCGCCAGCAGCACCGACTGGTTCAGTGCCTCGCGTTCCTGCTGACGGTCAGCCGTGGTGATCCGCACATCACCGTGGCTAAGCGTGAAGCTGCGCCAGTGTTCGCCTTCTATGACCTGGTCATGAAAGCCACCGCCCTCCTCGCCCAGCGCGGCTTCGACGCCCTGATGACTGGTAGCCAGAATTTCCCCGCGCAGGGAACTCACCTTGCAGGCCATGCCGTCGGGAATGCTGGCCTGGTCCGCGCTGATGCGCTCGCCGTCCTGGGCCCGGAGCGGCTGCGGCAGTTGCTGTACCAGGCCGGCGACCATACGCGCCGAGGCGACCAGCCGTTGGTCGAGGGAAAACATCATCTGCCCGCGCAGGTCCCGGAACATCCAGGCCGCCGCCAGTGCCCAGATGAGCACGAACGCGCCACCCAGAATCAGTATCAGCCGTACGCGCAAGCTCATGGTTGCACCTGTTCGCAGGTGGCAGCCGGCCCGAGCCGGTACCCAAGGCCGCGCACGGTCTCGACGATGCCGTTGCCCAGCTTGCGCCGCAGGTAATGGATGTGCACGTTGAGCGCATTGCTTTCAACTTCATCGCCAAAGCCATACACGCTGTCCTTGAGCTGCTCGGCACTCAGCACCCGGCCCTTATGTTGCAACAGGGCCTGCAGCAAGGCCTGCTCGCGGCGGGAAAGCTCCACGACCTCGCCGTTGAGCCAGGTTTCGCGGCTGCTGGGGTCGTGGCACAGCGCGCCATGCTCGATGCGGTTGACGGTGCGCCCGGCCATGCGCCGCAGCAGCGTGTGCAAGCGGGCGCTCAACTCACGCAGGTCGAACGGCTTGACCAGGTAATCGTCAGCGCCGGCCTCCAGGCCGGCCACGCGATCGGTTACCGCGTCGCGGGCCGTCAGTACCAGCACCGGCAAGGCGTAGCCCTGCTGGCGCAGCCGCTTGAGCAGCTTGAGCCCGTCTACATCCGGTAACCCGAGGTCCAGCACCATCACATCGAAATGGGCGGCCTTGAGCAAGGCTTCGGCAGCGCTGGCAGTGCCCACCCGGTCCACCACCGCGCCTTGGGCGGCAAGCCCGGCAACGATGCCGCTGGCGATCAGGTCGTGGTCTTCACAAAGCAATACGTGCATAGGGGTAACCTTTTGGCAGGGGGCCAGATTACCTCGGGGGCATTAAGCGTGCATTAGCCGCTTGGCGCGGCGCTTAACCGCCCTTTAACCGACCCCGTGCAGGGTGCGGGCTGAACCTTGCTGGAGTACGTGATGTTAAGCCTTTCCCTCGGGCCGCTGGCCCTGTCCATTTCTCATCTGGTGCTGCTGTTCGCGCTGGGGCTGGCGCTGCTGGTCGCCCGGTGCTGCTCGCTCGTGAAAGGCAGCACACCTTCGGATTCACTGGTGTTCTGGCTGTTCGTGCTGGCAGTGGTGGCTGCGCGATTCGCTTTCGTATCGGTGTATTGGGCGCAATACCGGCTTGCGCCCTGGCAGGTGCTCGACCTGCGCGACGGAGGCTTCGTGCCCTGGGCGGGCATTGCGGTGGCGGGCCTGGCGGCGTTGGGCTTCGGCTGGCGCAAGCCTGCACGAAGGCGGGCACTGGGTTGGGGCATTACGGCTGGCCTTGCCGTATGGCTGGCCGGTGGCTTGGCGCTTGGCTGGCAACAGGCGCGTAGCAGCCTGCCGCACCCACCGCTTGTAGATAGCGACGGTGCCCCGGTTACGTTGAGCCACTATAGAGGCCAACCCATGGTCGTGAACCTCTGGGCCACCTGGTGCCCGCCCTGCCGCCGGGAAATGCCCGTGCTGGTGGCCGCGCAAAAAGCGCGGCCCGGCGTGCAGTTCGTGTACGTGAACCAGGGCGAAACGCCGGCGATGGCGGCGACCTTCCTCGGCACCACCGGCGTCAACCCCGCCGACGTGCTCTACGACACCAGCGGTAGCCTGGCCCGGGCAGTCGGCGCCATGGCCTACCCGACCACGTTGTTCTATGGGGCGGACGGGCAATTGAAGGGAAGCCATCTTGGAGAGCTATCCGGCGCAAGTCTGGAGGCGGCGCTGAAGGTGTTTGAGTAGGGCAGGCGGTAGAAAAGTCCTGATTCATTTCTGTGGTTGTGGCTTTTTTAGCCGCGCCTATCATGCAGCCCTGACCATCAGCAAGATGGACTTACTGCCTGCAGCAAAACATAGGCATTGACAAGGAGTCTCTATGACTGACAACACAACAACCCTCGGGGTAACCCACGTCGAGGACAAGGCGGACATAGCTTGCGGGGGGGGCTTTCTATAATAGCTACAATCCAGAAGAGGGAAAGTTTCCAGACTCCCCCTGCGGTGAATACTCCTACTTCTACGACTTCTATGTCTACAACAGTGGGCTCGCCTTGCAATCTGAGCTAGCAGCAAATCTAGATTCGAAAAACGGCGATCCAATGGCTTACCTAACTTCAGTTGCCCGGCGCAGCATTTTGACATCAGATCTCGACATAAGTACTGAGCAAACCTGGCATACAGCTGCAGAACCCAATATGGCGTCCCAATCACTTGCCATTAACGCTTTCGCTCCCTTCCGCGGTTTATGGCACTATTCACAGGCCAGGGAAAGCCACTGAAGGTTGACTTCAGAAAGCTGCCTCTGAACATTCCTGTCAGCAGTGTCAGAGTCAGAAACCACAGTGGTCAAAGCCTACACGAGTTGGCGGCGAAGCTACCGCCAGGAACTGAAACTATCTCCTACGCATTCAATTACGATACTGAAAGTTCTGGTATCAAAGCGGGTCTATTGCTTGGCAATATAACCCTAAAAATTGATGGATCGATTACCAAAAGAGAAAATGGGACGTATACCCTACAGTGGGAGGTTCGCTCTTTCCACGACACCTATGATGGAGGAGCAGCCAATCGGGGAGCACTCAAGGAATTACGAAATTCATCCAGGGCGGCACCCCTTATGAGATTCAAATCGACGGCGGCCAAGGGATCAGGTACGACTCTGCCACACCCAACTCTACAGGAATGATTGAGTTCAGCGTTGACGCACCTCCGAAGCAGGCTAACGGAAGCGGAAATTTCAGCACCTTTCACTTCTACACGTCTTCGCCCAACCATCTCGTAAAAAGGACAGGTGAGCGTGCAGCCACAATATACGGCCCCCGCGAAAACTATAATATCTCCAATATCGACCGAATTGCGTTCGAGGATGATTACTATGACATTTCAGCAATGCCTATAACGCCGCCTGGCGAGAGCGCTGAAACCATACAAGGATTGCTCGCTTAAATGAAAGCGCCCTTCATCCTGACCGCCCTTGCTTGCACCGCGTGTGGCCAAACGGACTTCGAAGCCTGCAGAGCACTAGGTGAAGCGGCGCTCAGGGGGCGCGTCGAATCGCACATAGCGTCCTGGGTAGAGGATCAACCTTCCAGATACCGCAACTACGCAGGCCTCAAGTTTGAGGATTCAACACTTGCCTTCGATGACTACGCGAAGGTCTGGGCCGTCAATGTGCACCTGATCGCCGACCAAGCCCCCTTCCATGACCTGGTTGCGATCATGGGGTGTGAGGGGGGGCTTGAGTTTTCTATTCGGCCGCCTGGTAATGAAGCCCAAAAAAAAGAGAAGCGGTAAAGCGCGGCTTCCGGAGCGGGCACATCAATGCCCGCTCGCCTCCGGCCCGCCCTTCGCGGTGAAGGGTGGTTTGGCGAAGCACACCAGCAGGATCAGCGCCGCGAAGATCCAGCCCAGCAGGGTGAAGTAGTCCACGGTCGACAGCATGTAGGCTTGGGCATTGACCATCTGTTCGAGCTGGGCATAGCTCTTGTCGGTTGCCCCGCCCAGCTGCTGGAGGGCTTGCTGGGTGGTGGGGTCCAGGGTGCTGATGTTTTCGCTCAGGTAGGCATGGTGCTGGATCGCGCGCCGGCTCCAGATCCAGGTGGTGAGGGAGGCCGCGAAGCTGCCGCCCAGGGTACGCAGGAAGGTGGCGAGGCCCGAGCCGTCGGCAATCTGCTTGGGGGGCAAGTCCGACAGCAAGATGCTGAGCGTGGGCATGAAGAACAGCGCCACGCCGATCCCCATGAACAGCTGCACCAAGGCGATATGAGTGAAATCCACCTCGGTATTGAAGCCCGCCCGCATGAAACAACTCAGGCCAATGGCCGTAAAGGCCAGCCCGGCCAACACGCGCAGGTCGAACTTGTGGGCGTACTTGCCCACGAACGGCGACATCAATACCGGCAGGATCCCCAGCGGCGCCACGGCGAAGCCGGCCCAGGTGGCGGTATAGCCCAGCTGGGTCTGTAGCCATTGCGGCAGGATCAGGTTGATCCCGAAGAAGCCCGCGTAGCCACCCACCAGCACCGCCGTGCCCACCCGGAAGTTACGGAACGCAAACAGGCGCAGGTTCACCACCGGGTGCGCGTCGGTCAGTTCCCAGATCACGAAGATCGCCAGGAAAATAACCGAAATCACCGTGCCAATGATGATGAACTGCGACTCGAACCAGTCCAGGTCATTGCCCTTGTCGAGCACCACCTGCAACGCGCCCACGCCGATGATCAAGGTGATCAGGCCCACGTAGTCCATGGGTTGCCGGCTGGTGTGTACAGGCCGTTTGGCCAATTGTTGGCGCACCACGGCGGCGGCGAACAAGCCCACCGGTACGTTGATGAAGAAGATCCAGGGCCAGCTGTAGCTATCGGTGATCCAGCCACCCAGGATCGGCCCGGCGATGGGCGCCACCACCGTCACCATCGCTAGCAGCGCCAAGGCCATGCCCCGTTTCGCCGGTGGGTAAACGGCGATCAATAACGTTTGGGTCATCGGGTACAGCGGGCCCGCGACCATCCCCTGCACCACCCGGAAGCCCACCAGTTCGGGCATTGACGTGGAAATGCCGCACAGGAACGAGGCCAGCACGAACAGCAAGGTCGCCCAGATGAACAGCTTCACCTCGCCAAAGCGTCGGCTGAGCCAGCCGGTGAGCGGCAAGGCCACGGCGTTGCTCACGGCAAACGAGGTGATCACCCAGGTGCCCTGCTCGGCGCTCACCCCCAGGTTGCCCGAAATGGTGGGCAGGGCCACGTTGGCGATGGTGGTGTCCAGCACCTGCATGAACGTCGCCAGCGACAAGCCGATGGTGCTGAGCACCAGGCTGGGTGGCGTAAAGGATGCGTTGGAGCTCATCGCTGTATCCCGCAAACGAAAGAGGCGCCCCGGGCACGGGGCGCGTAGGGGCTCAGCGCCGGGCGGTCTTGCCCTGAGCGCTGTTGTCGTGAATCAGCCGCGCGATCATGTCGTCGGCTTGGTCGAGCTGCTGCTCGTACACGCGGGTCGAGAACGTGGCCTGCTGCGTCGCTTGCTGGGTCAGCACCGCGCCGCTTTGGTCATGCAGGTCTACGGTCGCGACCGTGGACAAGCCAATGCGCAACGGGTGGTCCTTGAGTGGCTGCGGGTCGAGCTTGATCCGCACCGGTACCCGCTGAACGATCTTGATCCAGTTGCCCGTGGCGTTCTGCGCCGGCAACAGAGAGAACGCGCTACCGGTACCCGCGCCGATGCTCTGCACGGTGCCCTTATAGGTCACGTCATCGCCGTACAGGTCCGATTCCAGCGTCACTGGCTGGCCAATGCGCATGTCGTGCAGCTGGGTTTCCTTGAAATTCGCATCCACCCAAACCTGATCCAGCGGGATCACCGCCATGGTTGGCGTGCCAGGCTGAACGCGCTGGCCCAGCTGTACGGTGCGCTTGGCCACATAACCGGTGACCGGCGCCACCAGCGTGGTGCGCGCGCGGGCCAGGTAGGCATCGCGCAGTTGCGCCGCCGCGGCCTGCACATCGGGGTGAGAGGAAATAACGGTGTCGTCCACCAGCGCCACGGTACCGGCCAATTGCTGCTGGGCCGTACCCAGCGCGGCCTGGGCGGCGGCGAGGTCGTCGCGGGCGTGGGACAGCTCTTCCTGGGAGATTGCCCCGCTGGCAGCCAGGGTTTTGCGGCGGTTGAAGTTTTCCTGGGCTTTTTGCAGCTCGACACGCCGCGCGTTTGTCTGGGCGCGCTGGCTGTCCACGTTGCTGTACATGCCGCGCACCTGGCGAACCGTGCGGGCCAGATTGGCCTGGGCATTTTCCAGGGCGATGCGGGCGTCGGCCGGGTCGAAGCTGATCAGCGTCTGGCCCTCGTGCACCAGGTCGCCATCGTCGGCGCCGATGCTGACCACGGTACCGGCGATCAAGGGTGTGACCTCGACCACGTTACCGTTCACGTAGGCATCGTCGGTTTCTTCATAGAAGCGCCCATGCAGCTCGTGCCAGGCGAAGACGCCGAGGCCGGCGATCACCACCACCAGCAATAAGAGGAGCAGCATCAGCTTGCGTTTGCGGGGGTTGCCCTGGGGTTGGGCGTTATCAGGCTTTTCGCCGTTGGCTTGGGGGTTGGCAGTGGCCATGGGAAGTTACCTTGGTTATTCGCGTGGGGCCTGGGCGCTGGCCAGGGTGTCGCCCTGATAACCGCCGCCAAGGGCCTGCATGAGTTGGATCGAAACGTCGATACGCTGAGCGTTGAGCGCGGCCAGTTGCTGTTGCGCGCCGAGCAGTTGCTGTTCGATGGTCAGCACGTCCAGGTAGTTGCCGATGCCCGACCCGTAGCGCTCGGTGGCCGTGTCGAAGGATTGGCGAGCCACATCAGCGGCGTGCTGCTTGGCGTCCACCTGGCGGCCCAGCGCTTCGAGGCGATTGATAGCGTCGGCCACATCCCCCAGCGCGCCCACCAGCGCCTTGTTGTACTGCGCCACCGCCAGCTCGTAATCGGCGTCGCTGGCGTCCAGGCCGGCGCGCAGGCGGCCGCCGTCGAACAGCGGCAGCGATACCGCCGGGGCAATGTTGAAGAAACGGCTGGCACTGCCGAACAGCGCGTCGCCCAACATCGATTGGGTCCCCGCCGCGGCGGTAAGGTTCAGGTTCGGGTAGAACCGGGTCTTGCTGACGTCCACGTTGCGGCTGGCGGCCTCGACGCGCCAGCGCGCGGCGATCAGGTCTGGGCGCCGGCCCAGCAAGTCGGCTGGCAAGTGTGACGGCAAGGCGACCGCGGCCGGCTTGAGCACCTGCGGCCGCGCGAGCTCGCCGGCGCGGTCCGGGCCCTTTCCGAGCAGAATCGCCAAGGCGATGCGGGCGCTGCGCAGCTCTTTATCTGCGTTGATCGCCTGTTCCTGAGCGCTGGCTTCCAGGCTTTCGGTTTGCTGAAGCTGGTACTGGCTGTCGATGCCGGCGGCCAGCCGCTGCCGGCCCAGCTCCAGCATACGCCGGGTACGCGAGAGGTCTTCCTGCGCCAGGTCGGCGGCAATATAGGCATGGCCCAGGTTGCTGTAGGCCCGTGCCACGTCCACGGCCAAGGTCAGCCGCGCGGCCTGACGGTCCACTTCCGCCGCCCGGGCCTGGCCCAAGGCCGCTTCCCAGGCCGCGCGCTCGCCGCCCCAAAGATCGAACGTATAGTCGAAGGTCACTTCCGCGCTGCGCAGCGTGGAATAACGGTCACCTTCGAGCAGCGGGTCTTGCACCTTGGCCAGCCGGGACCGCGACACATTGGCATCGGCGCCGATGTACGCGCTACGGTCGGCATCGGCGGCATCGGCGGCAGCGGTTGCCTGATGAGCACGTGCAGCGGCCACTTGCAGGTCCGGGCTGTCGCGCAGTGCCTCGTCAATCAACGCATTGAGCTGCTGGTCGCCCAGGCTGGACCACCAGGTCGCCGACGGCCAGGCAGCAGGGCTCACGGTCACCGCGGCCAAGCTTCGCGTAGCGTTCAGGCTTCCGGGCTGCGCCACGGTGGCGTCCGGCTTGAGGCCGTGGTCGTTGGCACATCCGGCGAGTGCCACGGCGAAGGCCAGGGGCAGTAATTTCAAGGTAAGCAGTTGGGGCTTCATTTTTTACCCAGGCGCCAGCAGGCCACGGGGTCGCCGGCATCGATCAGAATTTTTTTGAGCAACCGTTCCAGCTCCGCCAGTTCATGGGCATCCAGCACACCCGCGAGGCGGTTCATCGCCTCGGCGCCAATCTGCGGCAAGCGCGCGGCCAGGGCTTGGCCCTCCTCGGTCAAGGCGATGCAGATTTGCCGGCGGTCCGCTTCGCTGCGGCTACGGCGGATCAGCTGCTTCTGCTCCAGGCGATCGAGCATGCGAGTCATCGAGCCGCTGTCCAGTGACAGGTGCCGGCACAGGTCACCCGGCGAGTTCAGGCCCCACTCGGCCACGATGATTAGCACCTTGAACTGCGCCGAGGTCACACCGTAAACCTCCAGGTGCTGATCCAGGATGCGGTCTTTCAGGCTATTGGCGCGGCCCAGCAACATGCCGATCTGGCTATCGTGGAAGTTTTCGGGCGTGAAGTGGCTCATCGTGATAGGGCAGATAACTGCTCAGGCAGAGAATATTGCGAAATATTACTGCCTAGGCAGCTAATGTCAAGCCACCTATCAGGGGGCTAACGACCTGGGCATTATTTTTCCTTCATTTGCGAGCTTCGCCGGATGGCCGGCCCCGCCGCTTCCTGCCGGGCATAGGAAGCGGCGGGGCCGGCCATCCGGCGGAGCTCGCGAATAGGTTTAACGGGGGAAAGCGAATCAGGCAGGCACGCCGCTATGGAATCGCAATTCTTCATCCGGGCTTTCGATGAGCGCCACTTCCGCCTCGCGGACCCTGACGATGGTGTCCTCGATGTCGGCGGCGTCGCCGTAGTGGTAGGCCAGCTTCAAGTAGCCTTGGAAGTGCCGCGCTTCGCTCTTGAGCAGGCCGTGATAAAAGCCGCCCAGGTCCGCGTCCAGATGTGGCACCAGCGCTTCGAACCGTTCGCAGCTGCGGGCTTCGATAAACGCGCCCACCACCAGGGTATCCACCAGCTTGACCGGCTCATGCGAGCGCACCAGCTTGCGCAGGCCGGAGGCATAGCGGCCGGCATTGAGGGGGCGCAGCGGCACGCCACGCTTTTTCATCCAACGCAGCACCTGCTCGTGGTGCACCAGCTCCTCGCGCGCCAGGCGAGACATGAAGTGGATGAGGTCGACGTGGGTGTTGTACTTGGCAATCAGGCTGAGCGCCGTGGACGCGGCCTTGAACTCACAATTCTTGTGATCGATGAGCAAGGTTTCCTGGTTTGCCACTGCGGCATCGACCCAGGCCTGGGGTGTGCGGCAACCAAGGAACTCGTGAATTTCGGGCAGCATGCGCCGTCTCGTGTGGCTGGAAAACGGCGCAGTATACGCGGGGCTTTACCGGCGAGCATCGGCATTCGATGCCTGGGCGATGCCCCTTACTCCAGCCCTTCGAGCAGAAACGCCGGGGCGATGTAGCGCTGATAATGCGCTTCGGACAAAAGGAAGAATTCCCGATCGATGGCGTCACGCAGGGCGGGCAGGTCCCAGTCGCGAAATTCCGGCAGCAGCGCGATGCCGTAGGCGTCCAGCTGGTTGATCACCCGGGCGCCGCGGGCGATCAGCTGGTAGGCCCAGCAGTATTCGGACTGCTGTGGCTGAAAGCGGATCTGCCGCTGCTCAAGCTGCAAGCGCAGCCGTGCCGGGTCGAACACCTCGAGCTTGCCCTCCATCACTTGCGCCAGCAGTTGCTCCAGGCGCAGCCATACGGCGCGTTTCTGCTCGTCGTTGTAGGTGTTCCAGTGGATCACTTCGTGGTGAAAACGCTTGCAGCCACGGCACACCAGGTCCCCGTAGACAGTGGAGCAGAGGCCTACACAAGGCGTTTTGATCGTTGATTTGGCCATGGCAATAAGAGCATCGGCGAAGCGGCGGGCCGCCTATCTTAGCCCTTCGTCGTAGTGCTTTCACCTCTTGCTGGCGAACGGGCAACTTACTTTCGGGGAAATTTTGCCGTAGAATCGTTCGGCCTGCTTGAAGGCACCAATGTCCATCTGGAAGCTGTTTTCAAAGCGTCACGAGCACAGTCGATCCGACAGAATGCAATGGCACGGTTCCCCTCCTCACCGTGCCAGCCCTCATCAGCTCAGCATTCTGCCGGCGTAAAACTTTGAAAGCAGCTTCTGCCTGGCACTCATCGACACTCCGGTCAACCGGCTCAAAAAAGCCGCATGGCCCTGGCGTGCGAGGGTGCCGCTGGATGAGCGTCCCACGCGGGACCACTGATGAGGGTAATAACTGTGCTTGAAGCCTACCGCAAACACTCCGAAGAGCGTGCCGCCCAGGGTATCGTGCCCCAGCCGCTGAACGCCGAACAAACCGCAGGCCTGGTCGAGCTGCTCAAGAACCCGACCGCCGGCGAAGAAGCTTTCCTGGTAGACCTGATCACCAACCGCGTTCCGCCGGGAGTAGACGAAGCCGCTTACGTGAAGGCTGGCTTCCTGTCCGCGCTGGCCAAAGGCGAAGCTTCCTCGCCCCTGATCGACAAAAAGCGCGCCACCGAACTGCTGGGCACCATGCAGGGCGGCTACAACATCCATACCCTGGTCGACCTGCTGGACGACGCCGAGCTGGGTAGCGTGGCCGCCGAACAGCTTAAGCATACCCTGCTGATGTTCGATGCCTTCCACGACGTGGCCGAGAAAGCCAAGAACGGCAACGCCCACGCCAAGGCCGTGCTGCAATCCTGGGCCGATGGCGAGTGGTTCACCAAGCGCCCGGCCATCGCCGACAAGTACACCCTGACCGTGTTCAAGGTGCCTGGCGAAACCAACACCGACGACCTCTCCCCTGCCCCGGACGCCTGGTCGCGCCCTGACATCCCGCTGCACGCCCTGGCCATGCTGAAAATGGCCCGCGACGGCATCGTGCCCGAGCAGCAAGGCGCGATCGGCCCGCTCAAGCAGATCGAAGAAGTGAAAGCCAAGGGCTTCCCGGTCGCCTACGTGGGTGACGTGGTCGGTACCGGTTCTTCCCGTAAATCGGCAACCAACTCGGTACTGTGGTTCTTCGGCGACGACATCCCCTACGTGCCGAACAAGCGCGCCGGTGGCTTCTGCTTCGGCACCAAGATCGCCCCGATCTTCTACAACACCATGGAAGATGCCGGCGCCCTGCCGATCGAGTTCGACGTGTCGAACCTGAACATGGGCGACGTGATCGACGTGTACCCGCACGCCGGCAAGGTCTGCAAGCACGGCACCGATGAAGTGCTGGCCACCTTCGAGCTGAAAACCCCCGTGCTGCTGGACGAAGTCCGCGCCGGCGGCCGTATTCCGCTGATCGTGGGCCGTGGCCTCACCGACAAGGCGCGCGCCGAGCTGGGCCTGCCGACGGCCAACCTGTTCAAGCTGCCCGAAGCCCCGGTCGACACCGGCAAGGGCTATACCCTGGCGCAGAAGATGGTCGGCAAGGCCTGCGGCGTCGAAGGCGTTCGCCCCGGCACCTACTGCGAACCGAAGATGACCACCGTCGGTTCCCAGGACACCACTGGCCCGATGACCCGCGACGAGTTGAAAGACCTCGCCTGCCTGGGCTTCTCGGCTGACCTGGTGATGCAGTCCTTCTGCCACACCGCGGCATACCCCAAGCCGATCGACGTGACCACCCACCACACCCTGCCCGACTTCATCCGCACCCGTGGCGGCGTGTCGCTGCGCCCGGGCGATGGCATCATCCACAGCTGGCTGAACCGCATGCTGCTGCCGGACACCGTCGGCACCGGTGGTTACTCCCACACCCGCTTCCCGATCGGCATTTCCTTCCCGGCCGGTTCCGGCCTGGTCGCGTTCGCCGCCGCCACCGGCGTGATGCCGCTGGACATGCCCGAATCCGTACTGGTTCGTTTCAAGGGCAAGATGCAACCCGGCATCACCCTGCGCGACCTGGTTCACGCGATTCCGTACTACGCCATTCAGAAGGGCCTGCTGACCGTCGAGAAGAAGGGCAAGAAAAACGCCTTCTCCGGTCGCATCCTTGAAATCGAAGGTCTGGATGACCTGACCGTCGAGCAGGCATTCGAGCTGTCCGATGCCTCGGCTGAGCGTTCCGCTGCCGGTTGCACCATCAAGCTGCCGGAAAAGGCCATCGCCGAGTACCTGCAGTCCAACATCACCCTGCTGCGCTGGATGATCAGCGAAGGCTACGGCGATGCCCGCACCCTGGAGCGCCGCGCTCAGGCGATGGAAGCCTGGATCGCCAACCCGGCGCTGCTGGCCGCCGACGCCGACGCCGAATACGCCGAAGTGATCGAGATCGACCTGTCCGAAGTGAAAGAGCCCGTGCTCTGCGCACCGAACGACCCGGACGACGCCCGCCTGCTGTCCACGGTGGCTGGCGAGAAAATCGACGAAGTATTCATCGGCTCGTGCATGACCAACATCGGCCACTTCCGCGCCGCGGGCAAGTTGCTGGACAAGGTCAAGGGTGCCATCCCTACCCGCCTGTGGCTGTCGCCGCCCACCAAGATGGACGCGCATCAGCTCACCGAGGAAGGCTACTACGGCATCTACGGCAAGGCCGGCGCTCGCATGGAAATGCCAGGTTGCTCGCTGTGCATGGGTAACCAGGCACGCGTGGCCGCCAACTCCACAGTGGTGTCCACCTCCACCCGTAACTTCCCCAACCGCCTGGGCGATGGTGCCAACGTGTACCTGGCCTCCGCGGAATTGGCGGCAGTCGCGTCGATCATGGGCAAATTGCCTACGCTCGAGGAGTACATGCAGTACGCCCAGAACATCGACAGCATGGCTGCCGACGTTTACCGCTACCTGAGCTTCGACCAGATCGCCGATTTCCGTGATGCCGCGGAAAAGGCCAAGATCCCGGTCGTTCAGGCGTAAGGCAGTGAGCTGCAAATTGTAAGCTTCAAGCTGCAAGAAAAACCCGCCGTCACTGGCGGGTTTTTTATTGGCGAGGTTTCATCGTTCCTACGCGGCCAACGCATCCCCTATGAGGGTGAGGTCGGGGCTTTGCACCGAAACGGGCGCGGCCTCAGGCGCAAACACAAGATTCTGTGCGGCAAAGGTCTGGCGAAAATCCCCCGCCAGCGCTACCTCGAACCGGTGCCCTTCGTCGTCTGTTTCAGTGGAGCGCAGGTAGGTGCGGTCACTGGTTACGCTGTACGCCAGCTTGAGCGTGCCAGCCGTGCCGTCACCCAGCCCGGTAAACCCCAGCGCCGACACGTCTATGCGGTCGGCTGAGACGAGGAAGTCCTGGATCACGTCCACCGCGGTGTTGGTGCTGTCGCTCACATGCTCGTAAAGAAAGGTATCAGCCCCGGCGTCGCCGGTAAGCAGGTCGCCACCGCCCCCACCTTGGATTACATCATCACCGGCGTCTGCATGCAGGTCGTCCCGCTGCGCGCTCCCGATCAACATATCGTCGAGCAGGGTGCCATAGCTAAAGGTCCTAGGGGTATCGGTAGCGCCTGTTTGCGGCGTTGACGGGGCCAGGATAAACGCATCGGCCAATGACGAAACGAAGCCTGGATTCAGGCCGTCCGCATAGGCATCCAGAAGGGTAATGATGAAACGATTTCCCGCCGCATCGGCCTCGAGGGATTCGACCGTGGTGCGGTCTGTCGCACCGTCGTAGGTCACCTTGAGGCTGCCGTCATTGCCATCCCCTATACGGGTGAAGCCCAAGGCGGAGACGTCAATCAGGTCACCCTCCGTCATGCTGAAGTCCGCGACCACGTCGACGTGTTCGGTGTGGCTCGCGGTATTGATGCCAGAATCGGTCATACGCGTGTATACCAACGTGTCCTGGCCTGCGCCGCCCGTCAGGCGATCTGCGCCACCATTACCCTCCAGGCGATCGTCACCCTCGCCACCGGTCAGCGTGTCCTCGCCCCCGCGCCCAACCAGCAGTTCGCCGCTGGCGCGTGTGGCGATAAGCGTTTCCGGGCCGTTGGTGCCGTCCTGGCGGCCCACGAAGTCGGCGTCGGCCAGGCGGTCGCGGTAGTCACCCGCGAGCCCCAGCTTGAACCGATAGCCGTCGGTATCGGCGTCCAGGCTTTGCAGGTAGGTGGTTTCATTGCGGGTGTTGTAGGTAAGTTGCACAGTGCCGTTGTGCCCATCGCCCAGCCCGTGCAAGCCCAGCGCAGCCAGGTCGAGGTAGTCTTGCCCGGGGGCGAAATCCACGAGGCGATCATGGGTATCCCCCGTGCTGCTGGCGTAACTGTCTTGCCGCCGGGCATACACAAATACATCGTCACCCGCGCCACCCGTAAGGCGGTCCGCGCCCTTGTCACCCCGGAGCACATCGTCGCTCTGTCCGCCGTCGAGGGTGTCGCGGCCGGCGCCGGCCTGCAACACCTCGGCGGCGGCGGTGCCGTTGAGATGGTCTGTGGCCCGCGTACCCACTAACGTGAAAGCGGGCAGCGAGGACCACAGGTTCAGATAAACCTGATCAGTCCCCAGATGAGCGCTACGGAAATTGCTGAGCGTGTTACCCAGCCCGGCGCGGTAGGGGGCTTCGTCGGCAGTTGCCTGGCGGTCGTTCAGGCCGTAGGTTGACTGCTCGCCGCCAACGATGGTGTTCCTGGCCAGGTCCAGCACGGTGTCAGCGCTGTAAACCCGCCCTTGCGTGTTGGTATAGGTGCCTACCAGAATCTCCGCCGCCGGGCCGGCTTGCGCATTGCCGTGCAGGTAGTTGCTGTACACCTTCTGCTCGTGCGTGCCCAGCAAGGCGATGCCCTGGCGGCCGTTGTCGTAAATCTCCACCTCACTGATGGTGCCGCCGCTGAACCCCTGGATACTGATGCCCGTACCGCCGTTGCCGTGCACCTTGCCCCCAACAATGCCGTCCTGCTGCCAGCGGGACCGCTCTGGGTCAGGCTGGTCCACGCCCGTGATCACCAGGCCGCTGCCTGCGTTGTCGTACGCATCGTTGCTGCCGAACGTGAAGGCTTGCTCCCTGCTAGGAGGCAGGCTCGCGCTGGTGTAGGCAGCCGCCACCACATTGAAGCCATCGCCGCCGTTGCGATACGCCTGGTTGTCACGGAAGCTGATGGTGTCGTCGCGCACCTGCCGGGGCTGAAACTCGGTGGCAAAGCCATCGCCGTCGTTGTCATGGGCCAGGCTGTCATTCACGTTCGTCGCGAACGTGAGCGCCTGGGCGCGCAGGCCATCGCCGCTAAAACGCTGCAATTCCACACCCGCTATCACCAGGCCGACCGTGTGCGCTGTATTGCCGGTGGGGCTGCCGGTGACAATACCGTCGACGGTGCCGCTGGTGTTGGCCTTGTTACCGTCCAACGTGAGGTTGCGGATGGCGGCATCGAGCGTATTGGCATCGCTTACGGTATGGATCAGCCCCGCAATGTCATCGCTTGAGCCATCGGCCAGCTTGAGCGTGGCCAGGCCCATCCGCTCGCCATTGAGGCTCACGTTGCTCCTGAGGGTAAGGCAGCCTCCATCGCCGCTGGCGCCGCTGAGCATGTAGGTGCCCCCGGGCACATACACTTCGGCCCCGCCCGCCTTGGCGGCGGCATCGATCGCCTGCTGAATGGCTCGGGTATCGTCGGCGATGCCATCGCCTTTCGCGCCGTAATCGCGCACGTTGAAGAGTGTTGCCATGACCGTCACCTGCGTGAGGAATTACGGGCCAGGCCAAAAGCTTCCAGAGGCAGGGGACGTGTAACTGCAACAAACTGAAGCACGCGGCGCGGCTCGGAAAGGGCACAGTCCCACCGAGGATATAAAGGAGCGTAGTTCATTCGGCCCGAAGGCAAAGGTGGCGATGCCCAGTAGCCACCCCCTGCCTGCGCCCAAGCCCTGCGGCAGGTGACCCTGCGCTTACGATGCTTTATCCTTCGGCGCTCGGTGCAACGGATGCACCATTAGCCACTTGCAAAAGGAATAGCCAGGCCATGAGCGACAACCGAAGGCCCATCAGTACGCGGTCCACGCAGTGGGCACAAAAAATAACCGCGCAGCTCGTAGCGCGAAACATCTCCCCCAATCAAATCTCGGTCGCCAGCATTGCGTTTGCCTGTCTCGGCGCTTTCACCCTCCTCGCTCACACTGGCTTCTGGGCCTCGCTGCTTTGTATCGCGGCCATTCAGCTGAGGTTGCTGTGCAACCTGTTCGACGGGATGGTGGCAATTGAAGGCGGGAAGCAGTCCGCGCTGGGTAGCCTGTATAACGAGTTCCCCGACCGCATCGCCGACAGCCTGCTCATCGTCGCGCTTGGCTATGCCGCGGGGTTGCCCGCGGTAGGCTGGTCCGCGGCGCTCGCCGCGGCGCTGACCGCTTACGTTCGGGTGTTCGGCGGGTCGATCGGGCAGGCCCAGCGTTTCACGGGGCCTATGGCCAAACAGCACCGCATGGCGGTAATGACCGGTTGCCTTGTGCTCAATGCCGCCGAGGCGTTGATCTTCCATACCCACTATTGCCTGATGGCTGGCCTGTGGGTCATTGCGATAGGGTCGGCCATCACGTGCATCACCCGCACGCTCGGATTAGCGCGGGACATCCAGGCGTCCCGCCCCACAGAGCCCGCCCAGCCCGCGGATCGCAGCGCCTCAGGTGACGCCCATGTGGATCAGTAACGCGCTTATCCCGGTATTGCGCCTGATCATAGGCGTAACGGCGCGCTGGGAAAGCGAGCCGGACCTCACCCGCCAGCGGATCTACTTCGCCAACCACACCAGCCACATGGATACGCTGGCAATTATGGCCGCGCTGCCAGCGCAAGCGCGCCGTGACGTGAAACCGGTGGCAGCGAAGGATTACTGGGGCAAGACGCGGTTTCGCGCTTATATCGCCCAGCGGGGCTTGAACGCGGTGTTGATCGACCGGGCGCCTCAGGTCGGGCAGAACGTGCTGGAGCCAATCATGGACGTTGTAAGGGCGGGCCATTCGATCATTATCTTTCCCGAAGGCACCCGTTCCAGCCAGGCCCTCCCCGGCCCCTTCAAATCCGGGCTGTTCCGCCTGGCGGAGGCATTCCCCGAGGTAGACCTGGTGCCGGTGTACCTTGAAAACCTTCACCGTTCGATGCCCAAGGGCAAACACGTTCCCTTGCCCATCCTTTGCACCATCCGGATTGGAAAGCCCATTGTTCGCATCGCAGGCGAGGCCAAACCCGAATTTCTGGATCGAGCCCGTGAAGCGGTGGTGAGGTTGGCGCAATGAGTATGGAAGAAAAGGTCCTGTGGTTCTTTGGCGGCATTGTCGCCTTGCTGGCCGTCGCATCGCTCACCGGGTACGTGCTGTCCCGTAGGGCCACAGGCGAAAGCGCGAGGGCGACGGTGGTCAACCTCAATCAACGCGTGAATGCGTGGTGGGGGATGGTGATTATCATCGGGCTGTCCTGGTTGATCGGCCCCATCGCCACCGTTGTGCTGTATGCCTTCATCTCTCTCTTCGCATTGAGGGAATTCATTACCCTGGCCCCTACCACCCGCGCCGATCACAACGCGCTGTTTACCGCGTTCTTCATCCTCATCCCGCTGCAGTACATCCTCATCGGCACGCAGTGGTATTCGATGTTCACGCTGCTGATCCCCGTGTATGCCTTCCTGTTGCTACCCGCCATCGCAGTATTGAGCCAGGAAACCTCGGCCTTCCTGGAGCGCACCGCGAAAGTCCAGTGGGGGGTAATGGTGTGCGTGTACTGCATCAGCCATGCCCCTGCCTTGATGTTGCTGGACCTCAAAGGGTTCGCCGGCCAGAACTCGTTGTTGCTCTTCTATCTGGTGTTCGTGGTCCAGCTCAGCGATGTTTTGCAGTACGTATTCGGCAAACTGTTCGGCAAACATAAGGTCGCTCCACTGGTCAGCCCCTCCAAGACGGTGGAAGGGCTGGTGGGTGGTGGGCTGTCGGCGACGCTCATCGGGGGCGGCATGTATTGGATGACGCCCTTCTCCTTCTGGCAATCGCTGGGCATGTCCCTGGTGATCGTGTGCATGGGCTTCCTTGGAGGCCTGGTCATGTCAGCGATCAAGCGCAGCCTCAGCGCCAAGGATTGGGGCACGATGATCAAGGGGCATGGAGGGATGCTCGACCGAATGGATTCGATCTGTTTCGCCGCGCCTGTGTTCTTCCATTTCACTCGCTATTTCTTCTCGGCATAGCGCCGCAGGAGGTGGGCGAACAGGATAGAGCGGCTACGCTTAGCCGTTCATGGTGAAAAAGGAGCACACGGATGAAAACCCGAACATTGGGCCAAGGCCTGAACGTATCCGCCATCGGCCTGGGCTGCATGGGCATGAGCTTCGCCTACGGAGGGGCGCCGGAGGCGGAGTCGATCAAGACACTGCATCATGCGCTGGAACTGGGCGTGACTTTCTGGGACACCGCCGAGGTGTACGGCCCCTTTGAAAACGAAGCGTTGTTGGGCAAGGCACTCAAGGGCCGGCGCGATCAAGTCCAGGTGGCCACCAAATTCGGTTTCAAGATCTCGGACCAAGGCATCGGGCGGGAGCGTATCGCCGGCGTGGACAGCCGGCCGGAGCACATCCGCCAGGCGGTGGAGGGCTCGCTCAAGCGGCTGGGCATCGAGACTATCGACTTGCTATATCAGCACCGCGTAGACCCAGCCGTGCCCATCGAGGACACGGTGGGCGCCATGGCCGAACTGGTGCAGGCCGGCAAGGTACGCTTCCTCGGCCTGTCGGAAGCTTCGGCCGCCACCCTGCGACGCGCTCACGCCGTACACCCGATTACCGCGCTGCAGTCGGAATATTCACTGTGGTACCGGGAAGCCGAAAAAGAGGTGTTGCCTACCTGCGCCGAGCTGGGCATCGGCTTTGTGCCCTATAGCCCGCTGGGCCGAGGGTTCCTGACCGGCAAGCTTAAGGTGGAGGAACTGGACGAGAAAGACATGCGCCGTGGCCTGCCCCGTTTCCAGGACGAAGCCCTCAAGCAGAACATGCAGCTGGTGGATGCCTTGAATCAGCTGGCCGAACAGCGGGGCTGTACCGCCGCGCAACTGGCTTTGGCCTGGCTATTGGCACAAAAGCCCTGGATCGCGCCGATACCCGGCGCTCGCAAGCTCCACCACCTGGCAGATAACGCGGGCGCCGCCAACCTGGAGCTCGACAGCGCGGCGCAACATGCCATTGCCCAGGCCCTGCCGGCCGAATCGGTGGTGGGTGAGCGCTATGACGAGAAGAATCAGCGCATGACCAATCTATGAACATGAGCGGCTGTTCCATGGGGAGCAGCCGCTCTGCTCGGTTGGCATGTGCTAATGCGAAGCTTGGGAAACGAGGTCGCAGCCTTCGACGGAGGCTTAGAGGATGTTAGCCCTGAAATGGACAGTTTCGCCCTGTTCGACATTCAAGCGGCGCACCTCGAAGCCAGGCCTGGGCCGCGCGGAGCCGGGCAGCGGCTCCGACGTCATACCCACGCGATAGCCTCGATGGTCGCGCAACAGGAATTCGAAGGCCCCTGGAGCGCTTTGATCGCCGTGCAATTCTATCTTCCATGGCTCTGTGGATTCGAGGTTATGAAACCCGATCTCCCCACCCAAACCAACGCCCAGCCTAGGCGAGAGATCCCTGTTCAAACGAACATCGAACCAGAGCCGGTTGCCCTCCTCCTTGATGAACTTGAACAGAAAGATCGCTTCCTGTTCCTCCGGGCGGGTCCCCTGAACGAGCCAGCTGCTACCGTATGCGCCCTCCTGCCCGTAACAGATCGGAAACGTACCGGCTTGCGTAGTGCCCTGCAGCGTCGCGCTGAAATAGTGTTGGGTATCCAGAATAATGGCCATGGGGCCTCCCGTAGAGTGCAATGTCAGTGTGTGCGCCCTCGGCGCCTGCCCAACATGGCTTCTGCGGAATCGCGGGTGCAGCGGGAACTGTCTCTGCCCCAGCAGCCCCTCCCTCGCAAGGGCTGCCTTTGGAGGGCACTGGCGCCGCAGTGGCGCATGCCTCCTTGGCGGTATGGCGGTTGGCACGAGCGGTCGGAGAAAGGTAGCGTTCAGAGGTACCGGAGAATCTTCGCCTGGAAGTACACGATCTCCCCTTCCTCGACGTTCAGGAACCGGATGCGCTGCGACGCAGGGCCTGAATTACCGATGCCTGTCCAGAAGCCACCCTTGGCTTCCACCACACAGCCCACCCGATAGCCTCGGTCGTCTCGAAGGATGAACTCGAAAAGGTCGGGGCCGGGATCGTAGGTATTGAGTTCCAGCTTCCAGAAGGGCTGTACCTGGGCCACTTCATAAAAACCCAGGTAGCCATTGCGGCTCACACCCAGTTTCGCCCCGTCGAACAGCGGATCCTGGGTGCAACTGATTTTGTAGTGGAGCCGATTGCCGGCGTGTTCGAGAAAGTCGAAACGCAAGGTCGCTTTACGCTGCGCTGTCTGGGGGCCGCTGCGCTGGATGAGCCAGCCGCTGCCTTCGATGGATGCGTCGCGCAGGTAGCCAACCGGGTACACCTTGTCCCCGGCCCTGCTTTGAAGGGTTGCGATAAAGGATCGTCCGTTGATATCAGCCATTGGAGGCCTCCTGTTGTGAGCGATGGTTGCTGTGGCGCCGATAAGGGCGCCACAGCAACCTACGCTTGCAACAGCCGGCATCGCACCGGGAAGGCTGGCCGGCGGGGCCTTCGCGAAGGAAGGCCCCTGGCTGGATCACGCCGTGGCGTGAGATACCGCGGGGCTAAGGGCCAGGTCGGCGAGTTCGCGGTTGGCCACGGCATACATGGCGTAATCGCTGCCGGTCGCGGCGCGCAGGTCCTCGAGGATGGCTCGCCACCGCTCTACGTGCACCCGGTGCTGTTCCAGCCACAGGGATACCTTGGCGTCCACCTCATCCGGCGCGTCCTGCAGTTGCAACACGGAGATGGTGATCGCCCGCTGTTGCAGGTCCAGATCGTCGCGGAACGCCTCCCGCGCCAGCGCTTGCCAGTTGCTCTGCACCGGCAGGCTGCTGATTTGCTGCAGGTACCAGTTCAGGTCCAGGGCGCTGCCGCTGGCGAAGAACGCCTTGGCCACGCTGGCGGCGTTTTGCCCGGTAAGGTCGGAGGCTTCGATGATCGGCAGCAGGTTGTAGAGGTAGGTAGTACCGGCAACCATCCGCGCCAGCAACTCAGGCACACCCGCTTCCACGTAGGCCTGGTAGCGGGTTTCCCACTGGCGCTGGGTCGGCCCTTGCAGCAACTCGTTGAGCTTGAGGCCCAACGCGGTGATGTGCGGGCCGAAGTGCGCCACATCGCGGCCGGCGTCCTGGTCGCTGCGGCGGTTACGCAGGAACCAACGCGTGGCGCGGCGGCCAAGGCGCATCAGCTCCTCCATCAGGCTGAGCTGGATATCGGCAGGCACCTGGTAATCCAGCGCCTCGATCTGGCGGAACCAGTGCGGCAGGTGGAAGATATCCCGCACTACCACATAGGCGCCGGCCACATCAGCCGCGCTCATGCCGGTGGATTCCTTCAGCCGCTGCACGAAGGTGATGCCCATGTGGTTCACCAGATCGTTGGCGATCTGGGTGCTCACGATTTCCCGCTTCAGGCGGTGGCGGCGCATGGCCGGGCCGTACTTGGCCACCAGGCTGGGCGGGAACGCGGTTTCCATGTCCCGGGTAAGGTAGTCATCGTCCGGTACGCGGGAGTTGAGCAAGGTTTCCTTGAGGTCGATCTTGCTATAGGAAATCAATACGCACAGCTCAGCGCGGGTCAGGCCCTGGCCAGCGGCGGCGCGCTCGGCCAGCTCCTCCTCGCTGGGCAGGAACTCGATGGCCCGGTCCAGCTTGCCGCGGCTTTCCAGGTCGGTGATCAACCGCTTGTACTCGGCCAGGCGGTCATTGGCGCGGCGCGCGGCGATGGACAGCGCCTGGGTCTGCTTGTAGTTATTGCCCAACACCAGGTGCGCGACCTCATCGGTCATGCTGCCCAGCAGTTCGTTGCGCTGCTTCTCGGTGAGGTCGCCAGCGGCCACCGCCTCGTTGAGCAGGATCTTGATGTTCACTTCGTGGTCGGAGCAGTCCACGCCGCCGGCATTGTCGATGAAGTCGGTGTTGGTGGCCCCGCCATTGAGGCCGAATTCCACCCGGCCCAACTGGGTCATGCCCAGGTTGCCGCCCTCGCCCACCACCTTGCAGCGCAGCTCATCGCCGTTCACGCGCAACGCGTCGTTGGCCTTGTCGCCCACATCGGCGTGGCTTTCCTCGCTGGCCTTCACATAGGTGCCGATGCCGCCGTTCCACAGCAGGTCCACCGGCGCCTTGAGCAAGGCATGCAGCAGCTCGGTCGGGGTCAGGCGATCCGCCTGGATGTCGAACCGGGCTTTCATTTCCGGGCTGATGGCGATGCTCTTCGCGCTGCGCTGGAAGATGCCGCCGCCTGCGGAAATCAGCGAGGTGTCGTAGTCGCTCCAGGCCGAGCGCGGCAGGTTGAACAAACGCTGGCGCTCGACGAAGCTGCTGGCCGCGTCCGGGTTCGGGTCGATGAAGATGTGCAGGTGGTTGAAGGCTGCGACAAGCTGGAGCTTGTCCGACATCAGCAGGCCGTTGCCGAACACGTCACCGGCCATGTCGCCGATGCCGATCACGGTGGTGTTGTCTTTCTGTACATCGATGCCACGTTCGCGGAAGTGGCGCTGCACGCCTACCCACGCGCCGCGGGCGGTGATACCCATGCCTTTGTGGTCGTAGCCGGCCGAGCCGCCGGAGGCAAAGGCGTCGCCCAGCCAGAAGCCATAGCTGAGCGCGATGCCGTTGGCGATGTCGGAGAAGGTGGCGGTGCCCTTGTCGGCGGCCACTACCAGGTACGGGTCGTCGCCGTCGTGGCGAACCACGTTGGCCGGCGGCACCACTTCGCCTTCCTTGAGGTTATCGGTGATGTCCAACAGGCCAGAGATGAAGATGCGGTAGCAGGCGATCGCCTCGTTCTGCACCTCGTCGCGGCTCCCGCCCTGGGGCAGCCGGCGCGGAATGAACCCGCCCTTGGCGCCCAACGGCACGATCACTGAGTTCTTCACCTGCTGCGCCTTAACCAGGCCCAGCACTTCGGTGCGGTAGTCTTCCTCGCGATCGGACCAGCGCAAGCCGCCTCGGGCGACATTGCCGAAGCGCAGGTGCACGCCTTCCACCCGCGGCGAGTACACGAAGATTTCGAACTTGGGCACCGGCTTGGGCAGCTCTGGGATCTGCGCCGGATTGAACTTGAAGCTGAAATACCGCTTGGGCTGGCCGTTGGCGTCCGGCTGGTAGAAGTTGGTGCGCTGGGTGGCCTTGATCAGGTCCAGGTAGCGCCGCAGGATCCGGTCCTCGGCCAGCACCTGAACGTCATCGAGCGCGGTGAGAATCGCCTGCTCCAACCGCTGCTGCTTGTCGTCCAGGTCATCGCCGGCCAGCTTGCGGGCCAGGTAGAAACGGGTCTTGAACAGCCGGGTAAGCTCGCGGGCGATATCGGTGTGGTTGTTCAGCGCGGCGGCGATGTAACCCAGGTCGAAGCCCAGGCGGATCTGCTTGAGGTAGCGCGCGTAGGCACGCAGCAGCGCCACGTCTCGCCATGGCAGGCCGGCGGTGAGCACCAGCCGGTTGAACGCATCGTTCTCTGCCTCGCCGTTGACGATGTGCACGAATGCGTCCTGCAAGGTGTCGTTGAGTTGTTGCAGGTCCAGCTTCAGGCCTTCGGCGTAAGTGAAGGCGAAGTCGTGAATCCAGAACTCACGACCGTTGCGGTTGCGCAGACGGTAGGGGAATTCCCCCAGCACGCGCAGGCCGAGGTTCTCCAGGATCGGCAGCACGTCCGATAGCGCCAATGGCACGTCGGCGTGGTACAGCTTGCAGTGCAGCTGGCGCTCGCCACCCTGGGCCAACGGCTGATAGAAGCTCATCACCAGCGGGCGCGCGTCCGAAAGCGCCTGCAAGTGCTGCATGTCGACCACGGCCGAGTGCGCGGCGAATCGCTCGCGATAGCCGGCCGGGAAGCCTTTCGGGAATTCGGCCAGCAGGTTGGTGCCCTGGGCCTCGCCGAAGTTTTCGATGGTGAGGGCGTGGTAGTCGTCCTGCCAGGAACGGCAGGCCTGAACCACTTCGCGCTCCAGTTGCTGGGGGTCGATGTCCTGGCGATTGGCCGGATCGACCCGCAGGATCAATTGCACCCGCGCCAGTACCGACTCGGAGAAGAAGGTCCAGAATTCGCAATCGCTGGCCTTGAGGCGATCCATCAATACCTGCTGGATCTTCTGCCGTACCTCGGTGGAATACACGTCGCGCGGCACGTAGGCCAGGCAGTAGCAGAACCGCCCGTAGGGGTCTTTGCGCAGGAATACGCGAATCTTCGCGCGCTCCTGGATCTGCACGATGGACATCACGGTATTGAACAATTCATCCACGGGGGTCTGGAACAGGTCATCCCGTGGCAGCACCTCGATCACCTGGGCCAGTTCCTTGCCCAGGTGGGCGCGCATGTCGAAGCCCGAACGGCGTTCGATCTCGGCCACCTTGCTACGCACGTAGGGGATCTGCTGCACCGTGGTGGCGTACACCGCGGAGGTGTACAGGCCCATGAAGCGGCATTCCTTGACGACCTTGCCGTCGGCATCGATATGCCGGATGGACACGTAGTCCGGGTAGGCCGGGCGGTGCACACGGCTGGGCTGCGCCGCCTTGGCGAACGACAGCAGCAGCGGCTCGCGCAGGTATTTGACAGCAAAGTCCTCGATGCGCAGGTCTTCGGCGCTCAAGCCGGCGCGCAGCAGGCGCGGCAGGCCGAGGAAGGATTGCTCGTCGTAGGCCAGGTGAGGGCCTTGGGCACCCTCGCGAACCTCGAACTCTTCGTACCCCAGGAAGGTGAAGTTGTTGTCCACCAGCCACTCGAGGAAAATCTTCACCTCGGCTTTTTCAGCGCCATCCACCGGCCAGGCGCTGTTGTCCACCAAGGCAAGCATCTCTTGTACCCGGGCCTTCATCGGCTCGAAGTCGCTCACCGCCGCCCGTACCTCCCCCAGCACTTCCAGCAGCGCCGTGGCCAGGCCGGCCAGCCCGGCCGCCGTGGCGCAGCGGTTGATTTCCAGGTACATCAGCGATTCCTGGGCAATGCCCTCGCCGTGGGTGTTCTTGGGCAGCACTTCCAGCAATTCGCCACCCGTGCCGCGGCGAACGCTCAGCACGGCGGTTTGCAGGGTGTGGATGCTATAGCCGCGGCGGTTCAGCTCGGTGCGTACCGAATCCACCAGGAAAGGCAGGTCCTGGTGCAGCACTTCCACCACGCTATGGGTGGACTGCCAACCGTGGCGTTCGTAATCGGGGTTGTACACCCGCACCTGCGGCTGAGCGGGCTCGAACCGCTGCATCAGGCGCCAAGCCGACAGCGTACAGCCGGCGAGGTCGGAAAGCCGGCGCTGGGTCAGCTCGTCCAGGGAAATGATGCCGAAGAACTGATCGGCGAACAGGGCGACTTGTGGCAGGGCCTGTTCGTCAACGTGCTGGGCCAGGACCGCCTGCAGTTGATGCTGGAAGTCGGCTTTGCTGGCCGCGGTGAAAAACGCCATCTGTGGTACTCCGCTCGGGCTTTGTATTTGGTGGAAGCGTAGCGTGTATCCCTGGCCGGGCTGGCGGATGACCGCGAAGCGCGGGAAGGGGTGGATGATGCCTTTGGGTAATGACAGCGGCGGTTGGTTCAGCGCGCGGCGCCAGTGTCATCGACGGTTCAGCTTAGCGACTCCTCCCCTGGGACATCTTGTCACAGGGCGACATATTCGGTCAGCCACGGGTTGCACTTGGCGCAACCCCGGGATTTAGCTGCAAGCGGCAAGCCTGGAGCTGCAAGCTGGGCGTGGAACGTGCTCCACCGCGTACCACCGTGCACCATGGGGGCGCCTCAAAAAGCCTGAACCTAAGCAAGAGCGGAGGCTGAAGCGATCAAGCCGGGCCGCGTGTAACCGAGGTTTCACGTGGGTCGCGCACACTGAGGACGCACAACCCCCTGACTTTGCCTGATTCTTGCTAGCCCAATCACAACCCTGACACCTGAACGACGGCGAGCAGTGCGCAGTTCTCGTCCAAGCCCGGCCATGGCCCTGGGCCCTGGCCTTCCCCGGCGAGACGTCTCCTCATGCGCAAGATCCTTATTGGCATCCTGGTGTTTCCCGGTTTTCAGCTGCTGGATATCGCCGGCCCCCGCGAGGCCTTTGGCGAAGTGCGAGTGCTTGGCGAGCACCCCTACGAAATCGTTACGGTGAGCACCACTGGCAATCCGCTACGGTCAGCGTGCGGCCTGACCATCGTTGCCGACCGCAGCATCTTCGAGCCCTGCCCGTTTTTCGATACCGTGATCGTGCCAGGCGGCGTGGGTGTCTACGAGGTGTACCAGGATCCTCGCCTGGCCGCCTGGATGGGCCGTCAGGCCAAGCGGTGCCGGCGGCTGGCCGCGGCCTGCAGCGGGGTGTTCGTGCTGGGCGGTGCGGGGTTGCTGGAGCATCGTCAGGTCACCAGCCACTGGAGCGACACGGCTCGGCTGCGCGCCGCGTTCCCCGAGGCGCGGGTGCACGCCGAGCCCTTTCGGTTGAAGGACGGCCCGGTGTACACCAGCGCCGGCGCCAGCGCCTCGATGGACCTTGCGTTACTACTGATCGAAGAGGATTTCGGCCGCCGGCTGGCGCTCAAGGTCGCCAAATACCTGCTGGCCTACCTGGAGCGGCCCGGCGGGCAGTCGCAATTCGGCCCGCTGCTGGATCGCCAGGCCCACGGCGATGCCCACGTGCAGGCGGTACGCGATTACGTGATCAGCCACTTGCAGCACCCGCATACCCTCGCCTCGCTGGCCGAGCGGGTACACATGAGCCCGCGCAATCTCACCCGCCTTTTCAGCAAGCAGACGGGCGTCACGCCGATGGCGTTCGTCAACGACGCGCGCATCGATGCCGCGCGCGAACTGTTGGAAACCACCGATTTACCGGTGAGCACAGTGGCGCACCGCTGCGGCGTTGACAGCGCCGACAACCTGCGGCGGATCTTTGGCAAGCGCCTGGGGCTGAGCCCATTGGAGTACCGCCAGCGCTTTCAAGCCATGGCCGGGCAGCCCGGTAATGAACCGGCTGCGGGCGGGCTGCCCGCGCCCGCGCTGTCGCGAGCATGAGCCGGGCTGTGCAAACCCTGGCGGCGTGCGACAATGCCAGCACTTTTCGTGGAAGCCTTACCCATGCATATGAAAGCCGCCCTGTTGATGGGCAACCCGTGCGACGAGGAAGAAGACGACCTGGCGCTGCTGTGTTGCCAGGGCACCGACGGCGAAATGCTGCTGCTGTCCCGCGCCCCCGGCGAGGACGACGTAGAATTGGTGTGGGATGAGCAGTCCATCCTTGTGCGCGATTTCAAGGTCACCCTGAGTGAAAGCCGGCTGGTCATCGATCTGCCCGCCGACGCCGAAGCGCCGTTCTCCAATGTGCAGCTCAACGCTGACCTGGAGGATGCGATAGCCGATCTGGACGACGCCGAGGCCGCCCTCACGGTGATCCTCGCCGGGATTGGCACCTTCGTTCGGGAGTAAGCCACCGATGATCTTTGACGCCCACTGCCACATCATCGACCCGCGCTTTGCGTTGGTGGCCAATCAGGGCTACCTGCCGCCCGCCTTTGACGTAAGCGCTTATCAGGCCGAGGCCACGCCGCTGGGGATCATCGGCGGCGCGGTGGTGTCAGGCTCGTTCCAGGCCTTCGATCAACGTTATTTGATCGATGCGTTGAGCCGGCTGGGCGACGGCTTCGTCGGGGTTACCCAGGTGCCGGCGGACATCACCGACGATGCCTTGGCTGAGCTTGACCGGCACCGCGTGCGCGCCCTGCGCTTCAACCTGCGGCGCGGCGGCTCCGAACCCCTGGAGCAACTGGAGCGCATGGCCGCTCGTGTTCATCAGGGTTTTGGCTGGCATGTGGAACTGTACGTGGACAGCCGCGACCTGGCCGAACTGGCGCCACGGCTTTCGCGCTTGCCAGCCGTGAGCATCGACCACCTGGGTTTGAGCGCCGAGGGCATGCCTCACCTGCTGAGGTTGGCCGAGCACGGCGCGCGAGTGAAAGCCTGCGGCTTTGGCCGGGTGGACTTCCCCGTGGGGCCTGCGCTGCTGCAGCTTCATGCCGCCAACCCCGAGGCGCTGATGTTCGGGAGCGACCTGCCTTCCACCCGCGCGCCACGGCCGTTCGAAGCGGCCGATATCACGCTGATCCGTGACACGCTGGGTGAAGCGGCGCAAGCGGTGCTGTGGGAAAATGCCCGCCGCTTCTACCGATTGGCCTGAGGCGGACTGTGTCGGGCGCCCTCATTCGTGAGTTCCGCCCGCGGCTGCGCCGCAAGGCCGCCCCCCGTCTCCCACAGGATGTGAACCGTGGGAAGCCTTTTACCCGAAATACTGCAACCACACCGAGAACACGCCAAGCACCACCCACACGCCGGTGAAAATCCACGGTGTACGCATGGAAAAGAGCAGCGATTGTCGGTAGCCCTTCTCCTGCGCCTCGTGCTTGCTGAACAGTGGTGAGTCGTCATACGCCATACCCATGGCGGGCTCGGCGCGCAGCAGCTGATATTGCTTGAAATGCCAATGGTCGATGATGTCGTAAGCCGCGCGGATACCCGGCCAGGCATGCAGCGAGCTGACGATGCCCAGCAGCGCCAGGATCGGCGGCACTACCAATGTGAACAGCTTGCCCCAGTCCGGATTGAGATTGGCCATGGACGAGGCGTAAGCGATCACCAGGAACGACTGCGCGGACAGGTAGGCGTTGGTGCGGTTGGACATCAGGGAGGTTTCGTACTGGATCTCGTTACGGTAAAAATCCAGCCGGGCCTTGGGCGTGCCGAACATCGCGTTCTCGCTCGCTTCCTGGGCCTGGCTGGGCGTTTCGGGCAGTTGTGTAATGATCTTGCTCATGGGTTTCCGTGGTATCGAACCCAAACGTGGCGCTGGCGCCGCGGTCAGGTTTTCATGTTGAGTTTCTTGCGCATGGTGGCGGTGATGGTCTGTCGCACCTTGGCATAGCCGGCCCAGGGGTCGTCATCTTCCATCTCGGCCAGGCGTTCATGAATGTTGTGGATGTTCCACTGATTGCCGCCCTTGAGCTCGGCGACTTCCTCGCGCAACACCGGCACCGATACGGGCATCCCCTCACGGGTACGCGCGGCAAAGGCGCAAATCGTGGTGGCGCCTTGGGAGTTGCGCAGGTAATCGACGAAAATCTTGCCTACTCGGTTCTTTGGCCCGGACACCGCCGAGAACCGATCGGGCAACAGTTTGGCCAGATGGTTCACCACCGCCTGGGAGAACGCCTTCACGCTGTCCCAGTCATCCTTGGGCTTGAGCGGCACCACAATGTGCATCCCCTTGCCGCCACTGGTCTTGAGAAAGCTCTTGAGGCCCAGTTCGTCGAGGATGGTCAGGGTGAGCTGAGTGGCCTCCACCATGGCCTTCCAAGGCAACGCCGGGTCCGGGTCAAGGTCCAGGATGAAGCGGTCTGGGTGCTGGCCATCCTTGGCGGTGGCGTTCCAGGTGTGGAACTCCACCGTGCTCATCTGCACCGCGCCTATCAGCGCTTGCGGGTTGTCCACGATCATGACCGGTTGCCCGGAAAACTCCGAGCCCAGGCTGGTCACGCCAGGGATTTTCAAACGCTCGGCGTGCTTCTGGAAGAACAGCTCGCCGGCAATGCCCTCCGGCGCGCGAACCAGCGCCACCGGCCGTTGTTTCAGGTGCGGCAGGATCCACGGCGCGACCAGTGCGTAATACTGCGCCAGTTGCAGTTTGGTGGTGCCGCTGGTAGCGTCGATGACCCGGTCCGGATGGGTGATGCGCACCTCGCCGGCGGTGGCTTCGTTCTTCCCCGCGCGGGCTTTCTTGGGCGCTGCCGGGGCCTTCGCAGGTGCTTTTTCCGCGGGTTTTTCCGTGGCCGTGTCGTCGGGCTTGAGTTGGCTCGCTTGCACAGGCGTCTCCTGGGTGATCTCGGTGGCGGGCTTGTCCTGTCGCAGCCCGTGGAACACCGCATGGCGCACCGACCCTTCACGGGTCATTTCGGCATACGCGACCTCGGCCAGTAGCGACGGCTCGAGCCAATGCACCCCTCGCGCCTCCGCGCCGGTGGGCGGGTTGGCCACGGCCGGCTTCTTCACTTCCAGCGGCCGCAGCTCGGCCAGAATGCTCTGCAAGGTGGCCTCGTTGAACCCTGTGCCCACCTTGCCCGCATAACGCAACTGGCCGCTGTCCGCGTCATGCAGCCCCAGCAGTAATGCCCCGAAGCCATTGCGGGCGCCCTTGGGCTCGGTGTAGCCGATGATCACGAATTCCTGACGGTGCTTGCATTTGAGCTTGATCCAGTCATTGCTGCGGCGGTTGACGTACGCGCTACCAAGGCGCTTGCCGATCAACCCTTCCATCTTCATCGAGCATGCGCTGTCCAGCAGCGCCGTGGCGGACTCATCGAAGCTTGCGGAGAAGCGCAGGGCTTCGTCGTTCTGCTGCTTGAGCACCGTTTCCAGCGCGGCCCGCCGTTGCTCCACGGGCACGCGGGAAAGGTCCATGCCGTTGAGGTACATAAGGTCGAACAGGTAGAACACGATGGACTCGGCGCGGCTGGTTTCGAAAGCATTCTGCAACGCCTGGAAATCCGGAACGCCGTCCTCATTGGCCACCACCACTTCGCCGTCCAGCCAGGCTGAATCCAGCCCCAGCGCCTCCAGAGCGCGGGCCTGCCGTGGCATCTTGGCGGTCCAGTCGTGGCCGTTGCGGGTGAACAATTGCACCTTGCCATTTTCGATCCGGGCCAGGATCCGGTATCCATCGAACTTGATCTCGTAGCTCCAGTCACCCGATGGCGCGGTTTCCACGAGAGTGGCCAATTCAGGCTTCAGGGTGTGCGGCATCGGCGCGGCAACGGCGCCTTCCAGGCTAGCGCCCTTTTCGGCGTGCTTGCCGCTGGCCCGGGTTCTGGCCGGCGACTTCACCGGCGCGGCCGCCGCCTTCCTCGAACGGGCGGCCTTGCCTCGCGCCTTGGGCACCAGGGTACGGTCACTGAGCACGCTGTCTGGCGCGGCTTCCAGCACGTCGTACTCATCGTGGTCGCGGGCAGCGTCATCGTGGGACTTGATCAGAAACCACTGGGTCTTGTTGCCGCTCATGTGGGTGCGCACCAGGTTCCACACGCCGCTCAGCTTTTCCCCTTGCAGGCGGAACTTGAGCTTGCCTTTCTCGAACGCCTTGTGGGGTTCGTCCTCGGGTTGCCACACGCCGCGGTCCCAGACGATCACGTCGCCTGCGCCATAATGCCCTTCGGGAATGTGCCCCTCAAAACTGGCGTAGTCGATGGGGTGGTCCTCCACCTGAATGGCCAGGCGGCGGTCGCGTGGGTCCAGGGACGGGCCCTTGGGCACCGCCCAGCTTTTAAGGGTGCCGTCCAGCTCCAGGCGAAAATCGTAATGGAGGTGGCTGGCATCGTGCTTCTGGATGCAGAACTGCAACGCATGGTCGTCCACCGCGGCCTTGCGGGCCTTGCCGCCGCCGGAAGGCTCGGGCGTGGCTTCGAAATCACGCTTGCGGTTGTACTCCTGCAGGGCGTCACTCATGTCGCGGCCTCCTCGATCACCTATGGTTGTGAAGCGATGCCGGCGTGGGAGTTCCCATGGCCAGCCGACCGGCGGGCTGAAACGATTGAACGCCAGCGCAGCCGTGAGGACCAACCCGAACTACCCTTGAAAGTTTGACCGTGACAACGCCCGTAGAGGCGTGCCCTGCCTGATGGAGAAGCACTCATGTCGAAAAAGCCTCTGCCCTCGACCGAGGGTAATGCCGGGCACCTGCCCTTTTCCCGCCGCTTGCTCCTCCAGGCCATGGGCGTAGGGGGCACGGCAGCGGCCCTTGGCGGTGGCCTTGCGGCCGCCGCGCAGGCCGCGGATGCTGAAAACGCTGTGGCGGCCGAGCCCGGCGAGCAAACCCTTACGTTGAAGGTCAACGGCCAGCCACAAACCCTGCGGGTCGACCCGCGCACCACGTTGCTCGACGCGCTGCGCGATCGCCTGCAACTGACCGGCACCAAAAAGGGCTGCGATCACGGCCAGTGCGGCGCCTGCACCGTGCATGTGAACGGCCGGCGGGTAAACAGCTGCCTGAGCCTGGCCTTGATGCACGAGGGCGATGACATCACCACCATCGAAGGCCTGGGCACGCCGGACACATTGCATCCCATGCAAGTGGCGTTCGTGGAGCAGGACGCTTATCAGTGCGGCTATTGCACCAGTGGCCAGATCATGTCGGCGGTGGCGTTGGCCCACGAGCCATACGGTGACTCCGCGGCGGAAATCAAGGAAGCCATGAGCGGCAACATCTGCCGCTGCGGGGCGTACTCGCACATCCTTGCCGCCATCGAACAGACCCGCAAAGCCTGAGGGCGCGACCATGCAGAACTTTACCTTCACCCGCGCCAGCAGCGCGGAACAAGCGGTGCGCCTGGCCGCCGCCACGCAAACCGCTCAGCAGGGGGCGCAAGTGCGCTTCATCGCCGGCGGCACTACCCTCACCGACCTGATGAAGCTCGGGGTTGAACATCCCGAACAAGTGGTGGACATCAACCGGCTGCCCTTGGCCGATGTCAGCGACACGGCGGATGGCGGCTTGCGCATCGGCGCGCTGGTACGCAACAGCGACCTGGCCTGGCACCCTCGGGTAAAGAACGAGTATCCGGTGCTGTCCCAGGCGTTGCTGTCGGGCGCCTCCGCCCAGTTGCGCAACATGGCCACCACGGGCGGCAACCTGCTGCAACGCACCCGCTGCATGTATTTTCGCGACAACCTCAGTGCCTGCAACAAGCGTGAACCCGGCACCGGCTGCTCGGCCATCGATGGCGCCAACCGTAACCTGGCGGTGTTCGGCACCAGCGAGCACTGCATCGCCAGCAACCCTTCGGACATGAACGTCGCGCTCACCACCTTGCAGGCCCAGGTGCATATCCAGGGCAGCGCCGGCGAGCGGGTGGTGCCGATCGGGGATTTCTTCTTGCTGCCCGGCGACACGCCACATCTGGAAACCGTGCTGCAACCGGGGGACCTGATCACCGCGGTCAGCCTGCCGCCGCCCATCAAAGGCGCGCATTCGGCGTACCTCAAGCTGCGTGACCGAGCCTCCTACGAGTTCGCCCTCGCCTCCGCCGCCGTGCTGTTGCGGCTCGACGATGGCCGAGTGGCCGACGCCCGGGTGACGCTTGGCGGCGTGGGCACGCGGCCCTGGCGCGCCACAGAAGCGGAGCAGGCACTGATCGGCCGCCCCGCCACTGCCGCGAGCTGGCAGCTGGCCGCTGAAGCGGCAGTACGCAATGCCACCCCACAAAGCGAGAACGGCTTCAAGGTGGAACTGGCCAAGCGCTGCGTTGCGCATTGCCTGGCCACCGTGGCGCTGACGGCGCAAACCGCATGAGCGAGGGCACACCCATGGCACAGACTTCCGAACGCTTCATCGGCCAGGGCCTGCCGCGCATCGATGGCCCGAAAAAGGTCAGCGGCCTGGCCCGCTACACCTCCGACCACCACTTCCCGGGCCTGGTGTACGCGGTACCGGTGACCGCCAGTATCGCCAAGGGGCGTATCACCGGGCTGGACACCCGCGCGGCCGAGGCTTCGCCGGGGGTGATCGCGGTGTTCCACCAAGGCAACCTGGCGGGCAAGCTGTTCCGCCGCCAGCCCAACAAGGGCAAGAACGACGAAGCGCGCCCGCCTCTTTCCGATGACAAGATCACCTATTACGGCCAATACGTGGCGCTGGTGGTAGCGCGCACCTATGAGCAGGCCAAGGCGGGGGCCGCGGCGGTAAAGGCGACCTACGCCGCCGAGCCGGTGGATGTGAGCACGCGCCTGAGCCCGGAAGCGCCCGAGAAGTTGGACACCGAGCGCGGGGACGTTGAAGCGGCCTTTGCCGCCGCGCCGGTGAAGGTCGACCATACCTACACCACTCCGCCGCAAACCCATAACCCGATCGAGCTGCACGCCAGCGTCGCAATCTGGGACGGCCAGGGCTTTACCCTCTACGAAACCACCCAGGCAATCATGAACCATCAACTGGTGATGGCGCAGATGCTGGGCGTGGCGCCGCAGCAGGTGCGGGTGATCACCGAATACCTGGGCTCGGGCTTCGGCGGCAAGCTGTGGCCATGGACCCATTCCCTGCTCGCCGCCGCGGCGACCCGTGAACTGGGCAAGCCGGTAAAGCTGGTGGTGGACCGGCGCATGATGTTCCAGACGGTGGGCCACCGCGCCAACACCCAGCAACGCTTGCGCCTTGGGGCCACGGCCGATGGCAAACTGACTTGCCTTCGCCACGACTACCTCTTCCATAACGCGCGGCTGGACAGCTACAAGGAAAACTGCGGCGAAGCCACGGGGTTCCTCTACAGCACGCCCAACCTCAAAGCCGCCTGGTCGGTGGCCAAGCGCGACGTGGCGCCGCCCACCTCCATGCGCGGGCCCGGCGCGGTGCCGGGTTTGTACGCGGTGGAGTCGGCGATGAACGAACTGGCCATCGCCCTGAATATGGACCCGCTACAGCTGCGGCTGCAGAACCAGCCCGACCACGACGAAAGCACCGGCCAACCGTTCTCTTCCCGCCACCTTGTCGAATGCCTGCAAACCGGCGCCGAGCGCTTCGGCTGGAAAAGCCGCGATCCGCGACCGGGCAGCATGCGCAACGGCGCTGGCGAGGTCATCGGTTGGGGCATGGCGGCGTGTTCCTGGATGGCCAAGGCCCTCCCCGCCAAAGCCACCGTGCAGCTGGGCAGCGACGGCCGCGCCAAGGTGTTCTGTGGCACCCAGGACATCGGCACCGGCACCTATACGGTGATCGCACAGATGGTGGCGGAGCTGACCGGGCTGGAGCTGGCGCGCATCGACGTACTGATCGGTGACACACGCCTGCCCCCGGGGCCGATGTCGGGCGGGTCCATGGCCACAGGTTCGCTGGTGCCCGCCATTCAGCAAGCGACCCGCGAGGCCATCGATGAGGCGATGGACGCCGCCCTTCGCAGCCATCCCGTGTTCAGCGGCAAAACCAAGGACGACCTCGCCTTCGCCGACATGACCGTCAGCCTCAAGGACGGTGGCGCAGAAGCGGTGCCGCTGCCGGCCATCCTGACGGCCGCCGGCATGGATCACGTAAGCGGCGATGGCGAAGGCAAGGGCAGCGAAGAAGCGGCCAAAAAGGTGTCGCTGCACTCCTACGGGGCGCACTTCGTGGAAGTGGTGTGGCAGCCGGAGATCGCCCGGCTGAAGGTGAACCGCATTGTCACCGTGATCGACGCCGGCACTATCCTCAACACCCGCACCGGCCATAACCAGATCGAAGGCGCGCTGATGATGGGCGTGGGCATGGCGCTGTTCGAGGCCACCGAATACGACCACCGCAACGGCGCGCCGGTGAACGCCAACCTGGCCGATTACATCGTGACTACCCATGCCGACGCCCCGGAGGTAGACATCACCTTCCTGGACTACCCCGACTACGCCCTCAACCCGCTAGGGGCCCGTGGCATTGGCGAAATCGGCCTTGCCGGCATCGCCGCCGCCATCACCGACGCGGTGTACCACGCCACCGGCGTGAGGGTACGGGATTTGCCAGTGAAGATCGAAGACCTGCTCGGCACGCCGCAAATCACGGCCTAGGGCTGCCAACCAACACGCCCGAACTGGAGACATCCATGGGCCGCGCGGGTTGGCGGCGGCCCGTGGAAGTTTCTCACACCACGTAGAGAATTCTCCGGCATTCAGGCCCGTTCCGCTTCCCTAGCATGTTGGCTCCGGCGCGTTTTGCGCCTGCTTTCGGAGCCTTGCCCATGCGTTCAATTTCCCTTCGCGCCCCCGCCGTGCATCGCCGGGGGGCACGGCCATGAGGCGC